>Ga0272446_1005253_pt1 | contig 14458 bp, 14 predicted proteins | sample YNPCB0061_FD_194587 | JGI IMG/M metagenome (GOLD analysis project Ga0272446, IMG submission 194587) | Hot spring microbial mat communities from Yellowstone National Park, WY, United States - YNP-CB-006-1 | ecosystem: Environmental > Aquatic > Thermal springs > Hot (42-90C) > Sediment | place...
CAGGGCGCGGACCTTCGGCCAGAGGCGGTCTTCCACGACCACTTCCGCGCCGGCCGCCAGGTCGGCCGGAGTGGACGCGAAGAAAAACAGGGTCAGGCGATGATGGCCCCGGCCCACGCGCCAGTCGCCCAACAGGTCCAGCTCGGACGCGCGCAGCGGGATAAGGGCAACGGGCCGGCCGTCCACGCGCAGCGTGATCGCCTCGGCCAGGCGGGGTTCGAGTTGTCGGAGCCAGGCGTCGGTTTCGGCGCGGCTCAGTCGGCCGTCGCCGTCGGCGTCCATGTGCTCGCGTTCGTGCTCCGAGCCGTCCTCGAAGAAGGTCAGTTCTACCGTCACATCCACATGCCGCGCGCCCAGCGTGACGGCGACCCGGTGCTGGAGGTATTGGGCGAGGACCTCATGAGGCGACGCCGGGACCGCCCCGCCCAACCACCCGACCACGAGCAAGAGCGCGCCAAGGCGGTTCGGCCAGCGGGCGAACGTCGGCTGGCGCGGGCGCAGTGCCCCGGCAAACCAGCGCCGGCGCGGGGGCGGGCACGGGCCGAAGCGGCCAAAGTCGGGGCCAAAACGCGCCAGCCATGCCAGGGCGAATTTCATGAGCGGACCGGGCTGATGGGGGACATCTGAACCGAAGGCCGGGGCGGCGGCAACGAGTTTTCACGGCGCCCGCCAGCCCGAATCCGGCTCGGCCGCGCCAACAGCCCGGTGCACCAGCCCACCGGTTGCGCAGAACGTCCTTCGCCCGGCGCGCCACTTCCAAGACTGCCGGGCCGGTTCGCGTTTCGCAGGCGGCCCCCTCGGCTCAGCCGAAGAGGTCCAGTTGCGCGGGCGGTTCGAGGGCCTGGAGGGCGTCCCGCTCGGCGCGGTGGCGCGCGGCACGGCGCACGTTGCCTTCCGGGGTCAGCTCGGAGGCCTCGAGATTGCGCAGGATCACCTTGGCCCGCTCGATCACCGCGCGGGGCACGCCGGCCAGACGGGCCACCTGGATGCCGTAGCTTTTGTCCGTGCCGCCGGGGACGATGCGGCGCAGGAAGATGATCTGGTCGTTCCACTCGCGCACGGCCACGTTGAAATTGCGCAGACGCGGCAGCCGCGCGGCCAGTTCGGTCAGCTCGTGGTAGTGCGTGGCGAACAGCGTCTTGGCGCCGATCTGGTGGTGGAGGTGTTCGACGATGCTCCAGGCCAGGCTCAGGCCGTCGAAGGTGCTGGTGCCCCGGCCGATCTCGTCGAGGATGACCAGGCTGCGGGCGGTGGCGTGGTGGAGGATGTTGGCCGTCTCGGCCATTTCGACCATGAAGGTGCTCTGGCCGCGGGCCAGGTCGTCGCTGGCGCCGATGCGGGTGAAGATGCGGTCCACCAGGTCCACGCGCGCCTCGCGGGCCGGGATGTACGAGCCGGTGTGGGCCAGCAACACCAGCAACGCCACCTGCCGCAGGTAAGTGCTCTTGCCCGCCATGTTCGGGCCGGTGATCAGCATGATCTGCGGCGCGGCGGGCGCGTCGGTGGGGGCAGGCGAGGCAGCGGCGGTCGCGGCGGGCGGAGGTGTCGCGGCGGCGGGCGGCGCGGCGGCGGCTTCGGCGCTGGTGCCGCCCAGGGCGCCGGCCAGGTCGGTGTCGTTGGGCACGAAGCGCTCCTCGGTGAGGGTCAGTTCGAGCACCGGATGCCGGCCGTCGCGGATGTACACGCGGCCGGCATCGCCCACCTCCGGGCGGCAGTAGTTGTGCAGGCGGGCCTGGTCGGCGAAGGCGGCCAGCACGTCCAGTTCGCCCAAGGCGGCGGCGGTTTGCTGGAGGTCCCGCAGCCGGGCCAGCGCGGCCTCGCGCACGCGCAGGAACAGGTCGTACTCGAGCCGGGCGGCGCGCTCTTCCGCGCCCAGGATGCGGGCCTCCATTTCCTTGAGGGCGGGGGTGATGAAGCGTTCGCCGTTGGCGATGGTTTGTTTGCGGATGTAATCCGGCGGCACCTTGTCGAGGTTGGCCCGGGTGACCTCGAGGTAGTAGCCGAAGACGGAGTTGAACCCGACCTTGAGGGACTGGATGCCGGTGCGGGCGATCTCGTCGCGCTGGAGCCGGGCGATCCAGTCCTTGCCCCCGCGCATGGCCGCGCGCAATTCGTCCAGGGCGGGGTCGTAGCCGTCGCGGATGAGGCCGCCTTCCTTGAGGGCCAGGGGCGGGTCGTCCACGATGGCGTGGCCGATGAGGTCCGCCAGTTCCGGGCAATCACTCAAGCGGCCGGCCAGTTCCTCCAACAACGCGGGCCGGTCCGGCGGGGGGGCGGGCGGCGCCGGCGCGGCGGTCTCGGCCAGGCTTGGCAGCTCCGCCAGGTGCGCCGGCCCGGCGGGGGCGGCGTCCGCCAGGGCGGCCAGCGCGGCGCGGACCTGGGGCACCTGGAGCAGGGCCGCGCGCAGGGCCACCAGGTCGCGGGCGTTACCGGTGCCCACGCTCAACCGGGCGAGGGTGCGTTCGAGGTCGCGCACGGGGGTGAGCGCGGCGCGCAGGGCCTCGAGGCGGGCGGGTTCGGCCAGCAAGGCGGCCACGGCGTCCTGGCGGCGGCGGATCGCGGGCGCCGAGGCCAGCGGCTGGGAAAGCCAGTCGCGCAGGCGGCGCGCGCCCATGGGAGTGACGGTGCGGTTGAGCGCGCCGTAGAGCGTGGCCGCGCGCGGGGCGCCGCGTTGGAGCGGTTCGAGCACTTCGAGGTTCCGCAGCGTGGTGGCGTCCAGCACCAGGTATTCGCCGGCCTGGTAAAACCGCAGGCCGGTCACGTGCCGCGCGTCGCGGCGCAGGTGGTGGACCACGTAATGCAACACCGCCCCGGCTGCGCCGATGGCCAGGAGCCGCCCGTGGAGGCCGAAGCCGTCCAGCGTGCTCACCTGGAAATGCTCGCGCACGGTGAATTGCGCCGTTTCCGGGGCGAAGGTCCAGTCGTCATAGGCGCTGAGCGCAGCGCCGGTGCCCTGGAGCAGTTGACGCAACGAGCCGGCCTCGGCCGGGAGGACCAGTTCCGCCGGGCGCACCCGCTCCAGCTCGGCCAGCAGGGCCTGGTCCGAATCGAGCTCGGTGGCGCGGAAGTCGGCGGTGGTCAGGTCCAGCAGGGCCAGGCCGTAACGGGCGCCGCCGGGCGCGACCGCGGCCAGGAAGTTGTTGCGCTCGGCCGCGAGCATCCGTTCGTCGAAGTGCGCGCCCGGGGAAAGAATCTGCGTGACCTGGCGGTGGACCAGCTTGCCCGGGCGGGCCTCCTCGAGCTGGTCACACAGGGCCACCTTGCGGCCGGCGCGGAGCAGGCGGGCGATGTAGCCGGAGGCGGCGTGGTAGGGCAGGCCGCACATCGGCACCCCCTGGCGGGCGGTGAGGGTGAGATTGAGCAGGCGCGCCCCTTCCTGCGCGTCCTCGAAAAACAGCTCGTAGAAATCCCCCAGCCGAAACAACAACAGCGCGTCCCGGGGCAGTTCCGCCTTGATGCGGCGGTACTGCGCCATCATGGGAGTGAGCGGGGCGTCCGCGGCCATGCGCCCAAATTAAGGGCAGCCCGCCGGGCGGCGGAAGACCAATTCCGGGCGGCACCCCGCGCGGGGCGCTCCCGGGCCGGTCCGCCGGAAAGGCGCGGGTTACCGCCCGGGCGACTCGAGGTCGGCGCGGTCGAACTCGACCCGCCAGGCGCCGCGCAGGTCGCCCAACTGGAAGCCCGTGGCCTGGTCCTGCGGGTAGAGCGTTTGCAGCAGCGCGAGCGTGGCCGGTGACAGGTCACGGCCCGGCACGCCGTGGCACTGAAGGCAGAGCGGGTTGGTGATCACGATGGGCGAGTAAAACACCACAGTGTTGCTGGCCGTGGCCCGGACCACCGGCGCGGGCGTCTCGCCCCGGCCCAGCGCGAGTTGGAAGCTGCGCAGCACGGCCAGCTCGCCGGCGGCGGGGGCGTTGGTGGGGTTGCGCGGCTTGTGGGTGATGCGCCGCAGGCGCACCCGGTTCGTGGCCGCGACCTGCTCGGTCAGCGGGTAGGCGCGTGCGGAGCAGTACGGCAGGGCGTTGGTGAGGCCGCCCTCGGCCAGCGCCCGGGCCAGGTTGGTGCTCAACAAGGCGAAGGCCTGGCCGGCGATGGCGCGGCCGCGCTCGAGGGCGGCCGTTTCCAGGGCCGGGGGCAACTTGCCCGCGGCGGCGGAGTCCGCGCCCGGCCGGCAGGCGGTGAAGCCCACCCCGGCCACGACAGCCAGCGCGGCCGCCAGGGACCGGTTCCACCAACGCCCGAGTGGGTGCGGCCCGACGCCGAAGACATGGAGAAAGCGCACCGCAATCATGCCGTCCATCGAGCCGCCACGAGTCGGAGAGTTACACGCCGAACCGCCGATGTTGCCGCGCGAGCCCCTGCGCGGCTCCGGGCCTCAGGCTGGGTCCAGCAGCGACGCGGAGTCGGCGTCCAGAAAGAGCGTGGCGTGCGGCTGGCGGCGGAGGATCGAGGCGGGGCAGGTTTCGCGGATGGGACCGCGCAGCGCGTCCCGCACGGCCCGGGCTTTGCGGCGTTCGGGCACCACGCCAATCAGGCGCGCCGCCCGGCACAGGGCCGGCACGGTGAGCGTGTAGGCGTAGCGGGGCACGGCGTCGAGGCTGGGGAAACATCCTTCGCCCACCTGCTGGCGGCGGCAGGCCTCGTCCAGTTGCACCAGCTTGAGGGTGTGCGGGTCTTGGAAGTCCGCCACGGGCGGGTCGTTGAAGGCGAGGTGGCCGTTTTCACCGATGCCCAGGCAGCAGAGGTCCACCGGCGCCGCCTCGAGCAGAGCGGTGTAGCGGGCGATTTCCTGGAGCGGTTGGGGGGCGTCGCCGGCGATCAGGTGCAGCGCGCGGGGCCGGATTTTGGCCGCCACGTGCTCGCGCAGAAACCGGCGGAAGCTGGCCGGGTGGTCGGCCGGCAGGCCGAGGTACTCGTCCATGTGAAAGAGCGTCACGCGCGACCAGTCCAGGTCCGGAGCGGCGGTGAGGGCGGCGAGGAACTGAATTTGCGAGGTGGCGGAGGCCAGGATGGCGCGGGCCTCGCCGCGGCGGGCCAGGGCGGCGCGCAGACACTCGGCCGCCTCGCGCGCGGCCGCGGCGGCCAGGGCGGGCTGGTCCGGATACACGCGCACCTCGAGGGCGTCCACGCGGAAGGTGCGCCCGGGGGGAAGGGTTGTCTGCATGGCGGGATCAAAAACCCGCGCGGCGCCGGGTCAAAGCGCAAAAGCCACGGGCGGGAGCGCTCCGGCGCTCGGCCGCACGAGGGTCAGCGTTTTTTGGCGGGGCCTTTGGGGAGGATGAGTTCCCCGGCGGATTCGTAAACAAAACCGGCGGGCGTGGCGATGGCCCGGGAGGTCCATGCGCCGCGGACGTTGGCGAAACGGCCCGTGCCGGAGAGGACCGTGGCCTTGGCGGTCACTTCCGTGGCCCGGGACGGACCTTCCGCCTCGAGGCGAGCGGTCAGCGTGTCGCCATCGGCGGTGGTGCTGGTAAACTCCCCTTCGTATCGCCAGATCACCGTACCGTCCTTGGTTTTGGTGGGGCGGGCCTCCACGCGATACTCCGAAGTGTAGCGCCCCAGCAGCGTGCCCTTGCCCGAATCGCGCCCCCGGAGCAAGGCGGCGCGCTTGCCGATGGGAATCACGGATTCGACCAGGATTTCGCCCCGGCTGCGGAACGGGATGGTTTGGCCCGCGCGGCCCGCACCGGCGCCCAGGCCCAAGTTCCGTGAACCGGGCAAGCGCAAACGTCGCGTGGTAGTGGAGGGTGTCATAGACATTGCAAACAACGGCACTCTACCGGCCCCTCTCCCAGACTTCCCCTTTCAACCCGGTCCCAGGCGGAGGAACAGGCGTATAATGCCCAGGTTGCGCGGGTCTTGGCAAGCCGGATTTGCCTTGGCGCGGTTTTTCCGGCTTCCCGTCGCCGCCCGGCGGGGGCACACTCCCGCCGAACCAACTTCCCATACCATGCCGCGCAAACTCAGCACCATCGCCCCCGACTGGTGGGACTACACCACGCTGGATTCGGAACTCATCGAGGCGGTCGCCCGGTTGACCCCGCGCGACCTCGAACGCCTCAGCCGCCCCGGCTTCAAGGTCGTGATGTACGACACGCTCGAGGAGTTTTACCTGGCCGAGGCCCTCGAGTACGTGGACGCCTGGCGACAAAGCACCGACGACAACCCCGTGGGCATCTGCGGCCCCATTGGCCCCACCGAGCAACTCCCCCTGGTGGCCCGCATCGTCAACGCCCTCGGCCTGGACGTGCGCTCCGGGCACTTCTGGGGCATGGACGAGTGGTACCTCGACGGCCGCGAGGTGCCCCTGACGCACCCGTTGTCCTTCGAGCGCACCGACCGCGCGCTGTGCTTCGACCGGATTGACAAAAAGCTCCGCATGCCCGACGCGCACCTGCACTTCCCCAAGGCTGACACCGCCCCGTACCGGAAAAGCTGGGACGCCGGCGTGCGCTGCGCCGTCATGCAGGGCGGCCAGGGCGACGTCAAACACTGGGCTTTCAACGACCCGCCCGAGCGCAAGGGCAAGTGGAAGGACGAACCGCCGCCGCCGGCCGAGTACCGCAAGCTGGCCACGCGCGTGGTGAAGTTGCACCCCCTGACGCTCGCCCAAAACGCCCGCACCAGCGCCGGCGGCAACATCACCCTGGTGCCGCACATGGCCATCACCGTGGGGCCGGTCGAGACGTGGAAGGCGGAAAAGGTCTCAATCTGGCACCCCGGCCATCACGACAACCCCTTCGGCCTGCGGCTGACGGCCTACATGATCTCGAAACGGATCGCGGACACGGCGGTGCCCATGTCCCTGTTGGCCGACCACCCGAACGTCCAGTTCAACTACTATCGCGGCGGCCTGGGCACCTGCGCGATCGAGATGCACTGAGGCCCGCGGCCGGCACGGCCTCAGTCCAGCCCAAAGCCGAGGCGGATGGGGATTTCGTGGGCGCAGGGCGCGTTGGTCGGGGCGTCCGCCGGCCGGTCGGTGGGTTGCACCAACCCGTGGGCCAGCAGGTAGGCTTCCACCTCTTCCCCGCTGACGTCGGCCAGCATGTGGCCGTTGATCTCCACGCACGGGCTCAACGTCTGGCCGCTCTTGCGGATCATTTCCTCGCGCTGCGCCGGGTCGTTGATGATGTCCCGGTCTTCGTAAGGCAGCTCGTACTTGCGCAACACGGCGCGCACGCCGTTGCTCCAGCCGCAGGTCGGCTTCAGGTAGGCAATGATCTTCGGTTTGGCGGTTGCGGTCATAGCGGCGGGGAAAATGCCACGCGCGCCGCGCCGCGCAAATGGAGACCGCCGCCGGGCTCAAAAAAATCGCCGGCGGCGGTCAGGCCGGGCCCAACCGCTCGACCACCTCCCCGGGCGGCAGTTGCCCGAGCAGCGCCGCGGCCGGCGCCGGCCAGCCGGGCGGCCGGAGGTCGGGCGCAATTTCCGCCACCGGCGCCAGGACAAAGCGCCGCGTCGCCGCGCGCGGGTGCGGCAGGGTCAGGCGCGGCGTGGCACGCCGCTCGGCGCCGAAGGCGATCAGGTCCAGGTCCAGCGGGCGGGGCTCGTTGAGCACCAGCTTGGGGCGGCGGCCAAAGGCGCGTTCGAGGGCTTGCAGCTTGTCGAGGAGCGACTCCGGCGTTTCGCCCGGCCGGGGCGCGAGCGCCACGGCGGCGTTCACAAACCACGGCGAACCCGGCGGACAATCCACCGGCGCGCTGCGCCAGAGCGAGGAACGGCGCAGCGGCACGGCGCTCCACGCCTCCAGCCGGTCCATCGCCGCGCGAATCAGCGCGGGCGAATCCCCGCAATTCGAGCCCAGGGCCACAACCACCACCGCCGGGCCGGCCACGGCCGGGGGCTCCCGGCTGGTCCCCGGCTGACGTGGGGCGGTGGACTCTGGACTTTGGACTCTGGACTGTGAAGAGCCCCCTTCGGGCGTTGGCTTGCGGCGTTCCGACTTCACTTCAGCCCCAGCACGTCCTGCATGTCGTAAAGCCCGGGCGGGCGGCCCACCACCCAGCGGGCCGCGCGCAACGCGCCCCGGGCAAAGGTCTCGCGGCTGGAGGCGCGGTGGGTGAGTTCGATCCGTTCGCCGGGCGCCGCAAACAACACGGTGTGCTCGCCCACCACATCGCCCCCGCGCAGGGCGTGCATGCCGATTTCGGCGGCGGCCCGCTCGCCCACCAGGCCCTGGCGGCCGTGCCGGAGGACGGCCTCGAGGGACTGGCGGCGGACCTCGGCCAGGATTTCCGCCAGGCGCAGGGCCGTGCCGCTGGGCGCGTCCTTTTTGTGGCGGTGGTGCAGTTCGATGATTTCGCGGTCGAATCCCTCGCCCAGGATTTCGGCGGCCCGGCGGGTGAGCCAGAAGAGCAGGTTCACGCCGGTCGAGTAATTCGCGCTCCAGACCAGCGGAATGCGCACCGCGCCGGCCGTGATGGCCGCTTTCTCCGCGGGGGTGTGGCCGGTGGTGCCGATGACCAGCCCCCGCCCGTGCCGGGCGCACAGCTCGACCACGCCGGGGGTGACTTCGTGCGTGCTGAAGTCAATCACCACGTCCGCGGCGGGCACGGCCGCGGCGGGGTCGTCGCCCTGGTCCACCAGGCCGACAACGGCGAGTTCGGGGTCTTCCGCCGCGCAGGCCTGCAACATGCGGCCCATGCGGCCGCGGGCGCCGATGAGGACGAGTTTGGTCATGCCTTACCGCAGCACGCCGCAGGTTTTGAGGGTCGTCTCGAGCCGCGCCCGGTTTGCGGGGCTCAGGGGCACCAGGGGCAGGCGCAGGTCCCCGGTGATCTGCCCCAGCATCGCCAGTGCGGCCTTGACCGGGGCGGGGTTGGTCTCGATGAACAGGTCGCGGAACAGCGCGTAGTACCGGGTGTGGAGTTTCAGGGCCAGGGCGGTCTGGCCCCGGCGGTACGCCGCCACCAGGCTGGCTACGCCGTTGGGAATGATGTTCGACGCCACGCTCACCACGCCGTGCGCGCCCACGGCCAGGAAGGGCAGGGTCAGCGCGTCATCGCCGCTGAGAATGGTGAAGGCCGGCCCCACCGCCGCGCGCAGTTGGCTCACCCGGTCCACGTTGCCGCCGGCTTCCTTGATGCCCACCACGTTCGGGCAATCGCGGGCGAGCCGGGCCACGGTCTCCACGCCGATCTCCACCCCGCACCGGCTGGGGATGCTGTACAGGAGAATCGGCAACCGCGTGGCCTGCGCCACCGCCCGGAAGTGCTGGTAGAGTCCTTCCTGGGTGGGCTTGTTGTAGTACGGCGCCACCTGGAGCGAACCATCGGCACCCGCTTCCTCGGCGGCCCGGGTCAGATAAATCGCCTCGCTGGTCGAGTTGCCGCCCGTGCCGGCGATGACCTTGATCTTGCCCCGGGCGAATTTCACCGCGAGCCGGATGACCTCGATGTGCTCCTCGAAGCTCAACGTGGGCGACTCGCCGGTGGTGCCCACCGGCACAATGCCGTCCACGCCGGCGCGGATTTGCCGGCGGATCAGGCCCTCGAGCGCGGGCACGTCCACCCGGTCGTCCTTGAACGGCGTGACAATGGCGGTGTAGGTGCCGGAGAACGGCGGTGCGGTTTTCATGGTCATCAAAGCTCCAGGCGGCCCTCGAAGACAAAGTCCGCCGGGCCGGTGAGGCGGACCGCGGTAAACCGGTCGCCGGCGCGGGCAAAATCCACTGCCAGCGTGTCCCCGCCCTGCACCTGCACCTCGACCGGCGGGGCGAAGTCGTGCAGCCGCGCGGCGAGCAGGGCCGCGGCCGTGACGCCGGTGCCGCAAGCGAGGGTCTCGCCCTCGACGCCACGCTCGTACGTGCGCACGCGGATGCGCCCGGGGCCGAGCACCTGGATGAAGTTCACGTTGGTGCCGCGCGGCGCGAAGTGCGGGTGATGTCGCAGGGCCGCGCCCCAGCTTTGCACCGGCACGGCCTCCGCGTCCGGCACGAACACCACGGCGTGGGGCACGCCGGTGTCCAGCGAGTGCACCGTCAGGCGCGCGCCGGCGGCCTCGAGGGACTGGTGCAGGCGCAGGTCGCGCGGGTCGGTCAGGTTCACCGTCACGCGCTCCCCCTGGAACGTGGCGGTGATCACCCCGGCCGCGGTCTCGAAGGTGAGCCGGTCCTGCACCCCGGTCAGGCGCTGGACAAACCGCGCGAAACACCGCGCGCCGTTCCCGCACATCTCGGCGCGGCTGCCGTCGCTGTTGAAAAACTCCCAGGCCCAGTCCGCCCGCCCCGAGGTGCAGGGCACCAGCAGGATGAGCCCGTCGGCGCCGATGCCGCGCTGCCGGTGGCACAGGCGCGCCACCTGCCCGGGCTCGAAGCGCCAACGGCCGTCCCGGTTGTCGGCGAGGACAAAGTCATTGCCCGCGCCGTTCATCTTGGTGAACGCGAACGTCACGAGCCCCGGACGCTACCACGGCCCGCCGGCGGGCAAAACGGAAAATCCGGCGCGCCCAAGTCCCCCGGCCGCTTGCGCCTCGCGCGCCGGCCGCCGCCGGGCTTAAACTGGCGCCGTGGCGGACACCTTGGTCGTGAACGAAATCTACCTGAGCCTGCAGGGCGAAAGCACATTCGCCGGGCTGCCCTGTGTGTTCGTGCGCCTGACCGCCTGCCCCCTGCGCTGCTCGTATTGCGACACCGCCTACGCGTTCACCGAGGGCCGCCGGCAGCCGCTCGAGGCCGTCCTGGCGGAGGTGCAGCGCCTGGCCGCGCCCTTTCGCCCGCCCGCCCCCGCGACGCCCGCCCCCCCGCCCGCCGCGGGCGGTCCGCCGCTGCCGCTGGTCGAGTTGACCGGCGGCGAGCCATTGCTCCAACCGGCCGCGCTGCCGCTGATGCGGGCGCTGGCCGACGCCGGCTTTACCGTCCTGCTTGAGACCAGCGGCGCGCTGGACATTCGCCCGGTGGACCGTCGGGTGCGCCGCATCCTGGACCTCAAGTGCCCCAGCAGCGGCGAAGTCGAGCGCAACTACTGGCCCAACCTCGAAGACCTGCGGCCCACGGACGAGGTCAAGTTCGTCATCGGCACGGTCGAGGACTACGCCTGGGCGCGGGCCGTGCTGGAGCGCCACCGCCTGGCCGCGCTCTGCCCGGTGCTCTTCTCCTGGGCCGCGCCCCTCACCCCGGCCCAGCGCGACCCTTCGCTGAAGCCGGTGCCGCCCGGGCAAACCCCGCTCAGCCGGCGCGCGCTGGCCGAGCGCATCCTGGCCGACGCCCTGCCGGTGCGCTTCCAGGTCCAGTTGCACAAGTTCATCTGGCCGCCGGACCAACGCGGTGTGTGAACCGGCCCGCCCGCATGTCGCCCCGCGCCCAGTACCCCCGCCGCACGGCCGCGATTTTGCGCCGGCTGCGCGCCTACGAGTCGCGCAACGTCACGCACCTGGACCCCGCGGCCGGCTGGCCCATCGTGTGGACCCGCGCCCGCGATTGCCACGTGTGGGACGCCGAAGGCCGGCGGTATTTGGACCTGACCGCCGCCTTCGGCGTGGCGGCGGCCGGCCACGCCAACCCGCGCGTGGTGCGCGCCGGACAGCGCCAGATGGCCCGGCTGTTGCACGCGATGGGCGATGTGCACCCGCACCCGCTCAAGGCCGACCTGGCGCGGGCGTTGAGCCGGATCACCTTCGAGCGGTGGACCGGGGGGCGGTTCCGCGCCAAGTGCCTGTTCACCAACTCGGGGTTCGAGGCGGTCGAGGCCGCCCTGAAGACCGCGTTGCTGGCCACGGGCCGGCCGGGGGTGCTGGCCTTCGCCGGCGGTTACCACGGCCTGGGCTACGGGGCGTTGACCACCACGCACCGCGAGTACTTCCGCGCGCCGTTTCGCCCGCAACTGGCCGGGTTTGCCGCGTTCGCGCCGTACCCCGGGCAGCCGGCGGAGGTCGCGCCCGCCCTCGAGGAGGTGCAACGCCGCCTGCGGGCCGGGAACATCGGCGCGGTGCTGGTCGAGCCGGTCCAGGGCCGGGGCGGCATTCGCGTGCCGCCGCCGGAGTTTCTGCCGGCGTTGCGGGCGGCCTGCACGCGCCACGGCGCGTGGCTGGTGCTGGACGAGATTTACACCGGCCTGGGCCGGACCGGCCGTTGGTTCGCGTGCGAGCACACCGGCGTGGTGCCGGACCTGGTTTGCCTGGGCAAGGCGCTCACCGGCGGCTTCCCGCTTTCGGTCTGCGTGGGCCGGGCGGACCTGATGGATGCCGCCTGGCCGGAAAGCCCGGGCGAGGCGTTGCACACCAGCACCTACCTCGGGCACCCGGTGGGCTGCGCGATGGCGCTGGCGCAAATGGCCGAACTCCGCCGGCGCCGCCTGGTGGAACGCAGCGCCCGGGTGGGCGCGGTGTTGCGGCGCGCCCTGGAGTCGCTGCGCGCGCCGGAAGGCGGCTGGCGGCTCGCGGTCCGCGGGCTGGGCCTCATGGCCGGGCTCGAGTTGCGGCGGCCGGACGGCGCGCCCGCCGGGGCCGAGGCGTTGCGCGTGGTGCAGGCCCTGTTGCGCCGCGGCTATGTCCTCCTGCCCGAGGGCGAGCATGGCGAGGTGATCAGTTTCACGCCGCCGCTGACCATTGGGGAAACCGACCTGCGCCGGTGCGTCCGCGCGCTGGGCGAGGTGCTCCGGGAGGAGTGCCGCCGATGAAGCTTTCCGAACTCCGGCAAATCCTCCGCGAGCGGGACCTGCAACTGACCCGCTCGCTGGGCCAGAATTTTCTGCACGACGCCCAACAACTGCGGCGCATCGTGGCCCTGGCCGGCGTCCAACCCGGCGACCGGGTGCTCGAGATCGGCCCCGGACTGGGCCCGCTCACGGCGGCGCTGCGCGAGGCGGGGGCGGACGTGCTGGCCCTCGAAAAAGACGCGCGTCTGGTGGCCGTGCTGGCCGAACGGCTGCACCTGGCGCCCGAGCCGGGCCTGCCCGCGGACCTCGAGGGCCCCGCGCAACCCGGCCGTTTGCGCCTGGTGCGGGCCGACGCCCTGCGCGTGTTGCAGCGAGCGCCGGAGTGCGACTGGTCCGGCTGGAAGCTGGTGGCGAACCTGCCCTACTCGGTCGCCTCGCCCATCCTGGTCGAGCTGGCCTTTGCCGAGCGGCCGCCGGCGCGGTTGGTGGTGACCCTCCAGCGCGAGGTGGTCAGCCGCCTCAACGCCGGGCCGGGCGACCCCGCTTACGGGCTGCTCACCCTGCTGGTGCGCCAGCGGTACCAGCCGGCCGGTTCGTTCCGCATTCCTTCGGACTGTTTCTTCCCGGCGCCGGAGGTCGAGTCGGGCTGCATCGCCCTGGACCGCTGTGTGCCCGAGCCGCTGACCGCGCCCGAGCGCCGGGTCTTTGCCCGCGTGGTCAAGCGGGCGTTTTCCGAGCGCCGCAAGAAGGCGCTCAAGCTGCTCAAGTACGACTGGCCCGCGGCCGCGCTCGAGGCGGCCTGGGGTGAATTGGGCTTGAGCCCCGAGGCCCGCGCCGAAACGCTGAGCCGCGACGTGTTCTACGAGCTGACCCGCCGGCTGGCCCGGCTCCCTGCCCCATGAGCGAGGAACTTTTTGACGTGGTCAACGACCAGGACGAGGTCATCGGCCGGTGCCCGCGCCGCGAGGTGCACCGGCGGGGCCTCAAGCATCGCGCCGTGCACGTGCTGGTGTTCAACCGGCGCGGCGAGGTCTTTTTGCAAAAGCGCTCGCGCACCAAGGACAGTTTCCCGGGCGCGTGGGATTCCTCGGCCTCGGGGCATCTGCTGCCCGGCGAAAGCTACGATGCCGCCGCCGTGCGCGAGCTGGCGGAGGAACTGGGCCTGCGCCCGGACCGCCCGCCGGAGCGGCTGTTCAAACTGCCCGCCAGCCCGGCCACGGACCAGGAGTTTGTGTGGGTGTACCGCGTCGAGGCCGAGGGGCCGTTCACGTTGCATCCGGAGGAAATCAGCGCCGGTGGGTGGTTCACGCCGGAACAGGTCACCCGCTGGCTGGCCGAGCGGCCGGAGGACTTCGCCGGCAGCGTGCCGTTGATTTGGGGGCGTTACCGCGCCGAGTGCGCCGGGGCCGCCGCCGCCGGGGAACCGCGCGCCGCCGACCGCTCCGAGCCGCCGGCTCAATAAATCCCCGGCACAAAACGCCGCACCTGCCGCGCGTAATCGGCGTACTCGGGAAAGGCCGCGCGCAGCCACGCCTCCTCGCGGCGGGCCTTGCGGTCCAGAAACACCGCCAGCGCGCCGCCGGCCAGCAGCGTCGGCCCGCTGGCCCACCACGCCGCCCAGCCCAGCGACAAGAGCATCAGGCTGGTGTAAAGCGGATGCCGCACCCACCGGTAAACGCCGTGCCGGACCAGGCGCGAACCGGCGTTGGGCCGGGGGAAGATGGTGCGGTTGCGGCCCAGCACCCAAGCGCCGCCAATCCCGAAGAGCGCCCCCAGGACCAGGCACACCCCGGCCAGCAACATCAGCCCGCCCGGGCGCGCGCGGCCGGGGCACAGCGGCCCCAGCGCCAGCACCAGCAGCA
>Ga0272446_1005254_pt1 | contig 14458 bp, 13 predicted proteins | sample YNPCB0061_FD_194587 | JGI IMG/M metagenome (GOLD analysis project Ga0272446, IMG submission 194587) | Hot spring microbial mat communities from Yellowstone National Park, WY, United States - YNP-CB-006-1 | ecosystem: Environmental > Aquatic > Thermal springs > Hot (42-90C) > Sediment | place...
CGGGGATGTTCCAGTCGAGCCAGTTGCCCCAGACCGACTGCGAGAACTTCGTCAGCGGCTCGGACACGTACTTGTCCCAGTCCGTCCCGAAGCTGACCTGATCGGCCACATCCTCGATGAACGTGTTGCCGATGGTCTGGAAGAACTTCTGGTAGTCGCCGAACTGCGCATAGTTGCAGCCGAAGCCGACCGGGCCGAAGACGGCCAGCGTCGAGCCGCCCAGGGCCAGCAGCACCAGGGCCCGGCGGAAAATCTGGAAACGCGTGTTCATCCGTGCATCCTCCATGTAGGGATTCGTCCTTGAATGTTCCTGCATGCGGCCGCGTCTAGAAGGCGACCTGCAACTGCGTGCGCCAGATCAGGGCATCGTCGTTCACGTTCGCGAGGCTGTGGGTCGGCGACGAGATCGGCACCTCGCTGACCTTCGTCAGATCCGTCTGGAGCTTCACCCGGTGGCCTTCGATGTAGTAGTTCAGGCCGCCGGTGTACGCCCAGGTGCCCTCGACCCCGCCGGAGTTGGTCGAGATGCCCTCGACCCGCGCCACGACCTCGAACTTGTTCTCGAAGCCGGGGATCGGCAGGAAGTACCCGCACTCCACGTATGCGCCGTGCTGCACGTTGCTGGAGCCGTCGCCGGTGAACTGGTACAGCGGCGTGAACGGCGGCTCACTGCCGTCGCGCACGTCGAGCAGCCGGCAGACATACTCGGCCGTGGCCGAGAAGCCCATGAACTTGAAGCCGGTGTCGAGGCCCAGCTGGTGGATCTGGAGGCCGTCCGAGCTCGTCAACCCGAAGCCGCCCGGCGCGAAGAACGTCTTGCGGGGATACGGAATCCGCAGGTTGCCGTCGTGCTTGTCCTCGGTGTAAGCGTAGTGGAAGCCGATCTCCCAGGCCGGGGCGGTGTGGAACTCCCCGTCGGAGTTCGTCCAGTAGGTACTGCCGCCCTCGGGCTTGTCACGGCTCTCCCCCTCGAGCAGCGCCCACGTGGTGCGGAACGCGATCGCGGGGTTGTTGTCGTGCCCGTTGGCGTAGAGATCCTCGTCGTTCGTGATCGTCCGCGTGCCGGGGCTGTTGAACGAGTTCACGATATCCAGATAGTACGCGCCCCGCTTGTCGAGGAGCTTGCCCCAGAACCGCACGCCCAGCCCGTCCCCCAGTCCCAGCACCGGTTCCGTGAGCGTTGGGTAGTCGAGCGTATGGAACGCGCGGGTCGAGCCGACGCTGGACCGCATGCCCGACAGGCGCATGATGCCGGCCTGGAACTGGAACTCGTCCACGAAGCGGTAGTTGATCCAGCCGTACTTCAGCCCGGTGTCGTAGCGCGGCGGACCATCCGGCGTGGACTCGAACTCCATCAAGTAGGTCAGGTTGGGGTCGTACACGTGTCCCGAGACCTGGAACCGCACGCGGGCGAAGTCGAACCCGGTCCGGTCGTCCCGCTGGAAGCCCGGTGCCAGGTAGCGGTTGGTCGAGCGCGTTCCATAGTGCGTGAATCGGAACTGGAACAGGCCGTTGAACTGCAACTTGAACTTCTCATCCGTGCTGCGGATGTAGAAGCCCTTGTCGTAGCCCGCCTGCACCGTCGCCGGCATCAGGCTCTCGCGGAACTCCCGCTCGCTCAGGATCTCGCGGATCTGCTGCTTCATCGCGGCGACCCGGGCCTGGTCGGTGTCGCCCTGCTCCGCGGCCGCGAGCCGCTCCTCCAATCGTTCGATCTGGCGCTGCTGCGCCTCGAGCAGGGCCTGGAGACGAGCCGCATCGTCCACGGGCGGCGGATCCGCCGCGCGCACGACACCCGAGCCGGTCACTGCCAGGCCCACCAGCAGCAACGGGCACAACCAGCGAAGTCGTCCTGACATGTGTGCACCTCCTGTGACCATGAGAGCATTATCGGCCCGGTATGCCGCGAGACCGTACCTTAGCGGACCGCCACGCATCAGGTTTTTCTCACGACCGGAACCGCGCCAATGAACTGCGGGCGGGATTCTGCCCGCCTCGGCACGCGCGTGTCAAGCCTCTGCCACCATTCCGACCCGGAAGATTGATGTGACGGATATCCGTCAGCCGCGCGGCCTCATCCCTGCGGCGGGCGCGTGTCCGAGGCGGCGAGCCCGCGGGACCGCCGCCCCTTTCACCCACCTGGTCCCCGCCGCCCGCCCCGGTCACCGGTCGCAGCGCGCGGCCGGGCGAGTGCCGCGCCGGGCCGGCCCCGCCTTCGCCGGAACCCGGTTGACACACGCGCGCGGCATCGGTTTACTAGCGCCCGCGGCGATGGTCTGAACCAGTTCGTTCCAGAACGCTCTAAGGAATCGCCACGATGGGACAACTCATTAGTAGCCCGATGTACTGGGTGTTCATCGGCGCGCTGGTCGTGATCGTTGTAGTGCTGCTGATCATCAAGCGAAAACAATCGTCCTAAGCCCACTCGCCGGGCCGGATTCCGTACCCAGCCCGTGAGCGGGTTCGCGTCCGCTCGGTGTCCTGTGACGCCGCGTAGTCGCTGCGTTTTGGCGCGGGGCCTCCCTCCACCATCAGCCTCAGCGGGTGCGCCCCGCGCGAGGGGCCGGGCGATATGAGCACCGCCAGCACGTTCGCGGCACCCGACTGGGCCGGCTACGCCCGAGCGGTGATTTGCGCAGCGCTCCGCGGAACCGCACCACCCGATCCTCCGACCGTCGCAAATGAGCCGCACGCAGGCGCGTTCGTGACCCTCCACAAGCACGGTCGCCTCCGCGGCTGCATGGGCACGATGGATTCGTCCCTGTCGCGCGCCGCCGCGGTGCGGGAGGCGGCGATCTCCGCCGCGCTCCACGACCCGCGCTTCCAGCGCCTGGCCCCCGACGAGCTCGGGACACTCGATATCGAGGTTTCCATCCTCTCGACACCAACCCCGATGCGCTCGCTCGATGATCTCGAGCTTGGCAAGCACGGCATCCTCGTTTGCCGCGGCGGTCGCCGGGGCCTGTTTCTGCCGCAGGTCGCCCCCGAGCACGGGCTCGACAAGGAGGCCTTCCTCTCCCGCTGCTGCTCGGAAAAAGCGGGCCTGCCGCCCGACGCCTGGCGCGACCCGACCACCGAGGTGCTGTTGTTCACGACGGCCGTCTTCCGCGAACCCCGTCGCCCCGACTGATCCCCCGCGCCGCTACCGCGCCGCAAGCGCGGCCCGCAGTGTCGCGACGTACGCCGCATGCTCCTCCGGCTCCAGCACCTCCGCCGCGCTGCCCGGGTCCAGCACCCGCCCCTCCCACCGGTCGCCCCGCCGCCGCGGACACACGTGCACGTGCAGATGCGGTACGAGATTGCCCAGGCTGAGCAGGTTGATCTTCGCGGCGTCCGTCGCGGCGGCGACCGCCCGGCTCACGCGGTTCACGTCGGCCAGGAACGCCGCGGCCGCCGTCGGGTCCAACTCGTGCCATTCGACGACGTGCGTCCGGTGGATCACGCAGGCGTAGCCCCGCACGGACGCGGCGGCCGGCACCCGCACCCACGACGTCGGCAGCTCCGCGACGACGTCGGTTAGCCCTGTGCCACACAACGGACACCCCTCCCCGCGGCGCAGGCGCTCCCAGCGCTCGGCGTCATGCCACGGCCACACGCTCCGTTGGTCGCTGCTCGCGCTCACCGGCCCCACCGGGCATAGTGGGGTTCCAGTTGCTCGTACAACTCCCGCGCGCGGGCTCCGCGGGCCCGGCAGAGGCGCGTCCGTGCGACCCGCGGCCGGTGCGTCGCTTGCACTTGCGCTGCCGCGCTGCTGGCGGCCGGTACGCTGCGGAAGGCTCCGGCACCGACGGCCGCGAGAAGTGCCGCGCCGAGCGCCGAGCCCTCCTCCGACTTCATCGCGACGCAGGGAACGCCGTACGCGTCGGCTTGAAGCTGCCGCCACCACGCGTTGCGGGCGCCGCCGCCGGCGAGACGCACCTCGCGGATCGGCACGCCCAGCGACCGCATTATCTCCACCTGCCGGCCCATCCCGAGCGTGATGCCCTCGAGCACGGCCCGCACGAGGGTTCCGCGCCCGTGCGCCCGCGTCAGACCCAGCCAGGCCGCCCGCGCGTGCGGGTGCGGGTACGGGCAGCGCTCGCCGGTCAGGTACGGATGGAACACGACGCCGGCATCGTCCGGCGCGGCCGCGGCCTCGGCGATCATCGCCCTGTACAGCGCATCGCGGGCCGCGTCCGTTTTCGCCGCCGCCAGCCGGTCGGCGTACAGGACCTCGCGCGCCCATTGCAGGCTGCCGCCCGCCGACAGCATGCAGCCGAACACGCACCACGCCCCGGGCACGGCGTGGCAGAAAGACTGGAGCAGCCCCGCGTCGTTCGGCACCGGCGTTTCGCTGTACGCGAACACCACGCCGCTCGTGCCCAACGTGGCCGAGACGATGCCCCGCCGCACCACGCCCGTACCGACGGCCGCCGCCGCCTGATCGCCGGCGCCTGCCACGACTGGAACTCCCGCCCGCAAGCCCAACGCCCGGGCCGCGGCCGCCGTCAGCTCGCCGATGACGTCCGGCGACTCGGCCACCGACGGCAGCAGCGCCGGATCGAGCTCGAGCTTGTGCAGCAGCTCGGTGGACCAGCGCCGTCCGGCCACGTCGAGCAGCAGCGTGCCGGAGGCGTCGGACACGTCCGTGCGGCGCGCGCCGGTGAGCCGGAAGTTGATGTAGTCCTTCGGCAGCAGGACCGTGTGCAGCCGGGCGAAGAGCTTCGGCTCGTGGTTCCGCAGCCAGAGAATCTTCGGCGCCTGGTACCCCGTCAGCGCCGGGTTGCGCACCAGGCGAATCAGCGCCTCGCGGCCGCCGGCGCGGCGCTCGATCTCGGCGCACTCGGCCGCCGTCCGCTGGTCGTTCCAAAGCAGCGCCGGCCGCAGCGCGCGGCCCCGGGCATCGAGGAACACGCTGCCGTGCATCTGGCCGGACAGGCCGATGCCACCGATGTCCGCCGGGGCCGCACGGGCTTTCCGCAGCGCGAGGCGCGTCGCGCGGCACGCGGACGTCCACCAGTCATCGGGACGCTGCTCGGACCAGCCCGGGCGTGGGAAGAAGATCGGATGAGCGGCCGTTGCCGCCGCGCGCACGCGGGCACGGTCGTCGAGGATCAGGGCCTTCGTGCCGCTGGTCCCGATGTCGATGCCGAGGAACAGACGCGCCATCTCGCTCTCCCGAGGTGCCGGCCGCGGGCGGCGCTCACGGCGACGCCGCGCGACCGGGGCCACGATTATGGCGCGCCGCCGCGGGGCGTGCACGGACCGCGCGCCGGCGGATCGGCCGCGCCTACGGCGCAGTCGGAGCGGCCGGCGGCGCCGCGGGGCCACGCATCGCCGTCACGCGCGGCGTGCCGCCGGGAATCCAGCGGACCGTGACGGCTCCGCGCTCGCCGGTGACCCACAGTCGATCCGGCGCACCGAGGACGTCCTCGACCCGCGGCGCGAGCCCGGGCGGCGCGGACGTCGCGGAGACCAGCACCAGGCGCGGCGCGACGGCCGCCACGAGTTCCGCGACCGCATCGACATCCGCGCGCCCGTGCCGCGGCAGCAGGAGCACGTCGGCGCGCAGCTCCATGTCGCCGTCGCGCTCCGCCGTCAGCAGCCCCGCCACGGCCGCGGCGTCCACCGCCTCCACGACGAGGATACGCAATCCGCCGGCCGCCGCGCGCAGCACGAGCGGCCGATCGCGCGGCCCATCGCGGGGCGGCCAGAGCGCCGCGAGCGTCACCGGCCCGCACGCTGCCGATTCACCGGCGGCGAGCACGGTCGGCGACGGGGCGTTCGGGGGCAGTCGCTCGTACAGCCGGACGAGGCCGCGACGCGGCGCCGGAAACCCCGGTCCGACCAGCCAGTGTTCCACGCGCCACCCGGCCAGCAGCGTCGGCAGCCCGCTGAAATCCGTGTACCGCGCACTGCTCGTCACGCACGCGGCGACGCGCCGCGCACCGGCCGCCCGCAGCGCGCGGACGACCGTCTCGCCCGCGTCGGCGTTCGTGTTCGTGCCGGCGTTCAGTACGATTGCGGCCCCATCGGGCGTGGTGAGCACGGCCGCGCGGCCGTCGCCGACCGCCAGCACGTCCAGTCGGCAGTCCGCCGGCCGAGCCGGCCACAGCGCCCAGCCGCCCCAGGCGAGGCCCAGTCCGCCGAGCGTCGCGAGCGCCACCCGGCGGGTGCGCCGGAGGATGCGCGCCCCGGCCGCCGGTTCGGCGGCGGCCGCGGCCGCGTGCCGCCGTTGCCGAACGAGCGCGAGTGCGAGCAGCGCGGCGTACGTGAGCGCCACGAGCGGCGCGGGCGGCGCAGCGCACTCGACGACCGCGGCCGGTACGTGCGTGAACCACCCCACCATCGTGAGCAGCACGGCGGTCAGCGCCCGGAGCAGGGCGCCGACGAGGGCGCCGAACAGCGGCACCCAGCCGAGCGCGAGCGTGAGAAAGCCGCAGACGGTCACGAGCGTCACGGGGACCGTCAATACGAACGTCCCGAGCGCGCCCCAGGGCGCGAGCCGGCCGAAGTGCCACAGCACGAGCGGAATCGAGACCAGCCACGCGCCGACACTGATGAGCGCCAGGGCCTCGAGGCCGCGGCCCAGCCCGCGGACGACCAGCTCACGGACCGTGGTCGCTTCGCGTGCGGGCGGCTCGCCCGGCGCGGCGCCGCGGGCCGCCTGCCAACTGCCAGGCAGCAGCACGACCAGCGCGAGCACCAGCACGAACGAAAGCTGAAAGCCCGCGCGGAAGAGCTCCTGCGGGTTGACCAACAGAATCAGCAGCGCCGCCAGCGCCAGCCCGTTCACGACCGACATCTGGCGGCGCAGCAGGGCCGCACCCGCCGCAAGCGCCGCCGCGATGGCGGCCCGCAGCACCGGCGCGTTCGGCTCGGTGACGAGCGCGAACAGCAGCGTGGTGGCCAGCGCGGCGAGGGCCGCTGCCCGCGGACTACGCCGCAGGAGCCGCCGTACGGTCCACCACGTCGCCACGGCGAGCAGGTTGACGTTGAACCCGCTGACCGCCAGGAAGTGCAGCCCGCCCGCCCGCAGGAACGCGTCGTTCAGCGCGCGGTCCGCCGCGGTCCGTTGGCCGAGGATCATCGTGTCCAGAAGCTGCGGCGCGGCGTCCTCTGCGCCCGCCGGAAACGGCTCGAGCAACACGGCCCGCGCCCAGCCGCGTAGCAGCGTGATCAATCGCAGCCCGGGCTGATCCGGCGCTGCCAACGCCTCAACGAGCCCGCCGTGTTCAACGTTCAGGCTGCCGGCCAGCCCCTGGCGCCGCGCAATGGCCGCCCAGTCCGGCTCGCCCGGGTTCCGCGGCCCGCGCGGCCCGCCGGCGCGGCCGGTGACCCGCACGCGCTGCCCCAGCCGCAGCCCGAGTCCGCGGGCCGCGACCGTCACGCGCAGCACGCCGCGGCAGCGGAGCGGGGTTTCGCCGACGTGCAACTCCTCGACAGCGAGCATGAACACCGTGCGCGGCGGCGGGTCGAACGGCAGGAACGGATTGTGTTTCTCCGCCGCACGCTCGAGCGGCGTGCTGATGACCGTGCCTGCGACCCGCGTCAACACCGGCGCGTCGGACAGCGCCGGCGCGAGGTGATCCGGCGAACGCCACAGCGCGTGCTGCTGCCGCACGAAGCCGCACAGGAGCGCTGCCGCCGTGAGCCACGCCGTAGCCGCGGCGCCGCCGGCCGCCGTGTTGCGGCGGGCCGCCCAGGCCGTCAGCCCGGCGGCGAGCAGGGCCACGGCCGCGCACGTCGCGCGGGCGACCGGGGCCGTCAGCCCGACGGCATCCGACAGCGCGATCCCGACCATGAGACCGACGGCCGGCGCAAGCAGCGGCCGCGGCGCGACCCGCGTGGGCAGAACCCCGTCACCCCGTTCTTCGTCTGGCATGCGCGTACATCGTAAACCGGACGCACCGGCCGTGAACCCGCGGGCCGGCGGTCGACCCGCTCAGAGCTTGAGACGCGTCGCGAGGATCTTCTGGGCCTTCTGCTGCCGAGTTCGGACCAGTTGTTCGCGCAGTGCCGGCCGCTCGTTGCCGAGGATGCTCACCGTCAGCAGTGCCGCGTTGACTGCCCCGGCCTTGCCGATCGCGAGCGTGCCGACCGGAATGCCCGCCGGCATCTGCACGGTCGACAGCAGCGCGTCGAGCCCGTTGAGGTTCGACGCGGCGAGCGGCACGCCCAGCACCGGCCGCACGGTCTGCGCCGCCACGGCGCCCGCGAGATGGGCCGCCATGCCCGCGGCCGCGATGAACACGCGCGTGCCCGCGGCATCGGCGGTGCGGACGTACTCGGCGGTTTCGGCGGGCGTGCGATGCGCGGAGAGCACGCGGGCCTCGTACGCGACGCCGAACTCGTCCAGCGTGCGCGCGGCGTGCTGCATCACGTCCCAGTCGGATTCGCTGCCCATCAGGATGGCAACGTCAACGGCCGGCATGGTGGGAATCCTCCGGACGACGGGTTCGAGCGTTTCGCCGCCCCGGCGGGCGGCGAAGATACTGTCGTGCGGGCGGAGGCCGCGTGCAAGCCGGCGGGGGGCGGTTGAGGCCGGGCGTCGCTGGGGTCCCGCGGCCCGAACCGCTACAATCCGGGCTGTTCGCCGTGCCGCCGCCGCGACCGTCTCGTCGCGGAGGCGCGGGGCGAAGAGGTCGTCGCCGCATGGCCGCAGCGCCCGAAGTCTCCGTGGTCGTCCCGGTCTACCAGGAAGAGGCCAGTATTCCGACGGTTTTTCCGCACTTCCTGCGGGCGCTCTCCGAACAGCGGCGATCGTTCGAGCTGATCGCGGTGAACGACGGAAGCCGCGACCGTTCGGGCGAGCTGCTTGACGAGCTGGCGGCCCACGAGCCGCGGCTGCGGGTGATTCACCTCGCCCGCAACTACGGGCAGACGGCGGCGATGATGGCGGGGTTCTGGGCCGCACGGGGCGCGATCATCGTGCCGCTCGACGGGGACGGGCAGAACCCGCCGGAGGAGATCGAGCGGCTCTGCGATGTGCTCGAAGAAGGGGGCTACGATGTCGTCAGCGGCTGGCGCAAGGACCGGAAAGACTCGTGGCTGCGCACGCAGGTCTCGCGGGCCGCGAACTGGCTGATCGGGCGGGTCACCGGCGTCCGGTTGCACGACTACGGATGCACGCTCAAGGCCTACCGGGCGAAGGTGATTCGCGACGCGCGGCTGTACGGCGAGATGCACCGCTTCATCCCGGTCTACACCTCGATGCACGGCGCGCGCATCTGCGAGGTCGTCGTCCGGCACCACCCCCGCACGGCCGGCACGAGCAAGTACGGCTACGGCCGCATCTTCAAGGTCGCCGTGGACCTCGTCCTCGTGCGGATGCTTCAGAAGTACCGCACCAAGCCGATGCACTTCTTCGGCAAGATCACGCAGTGGGCATGGCTGGCGTGTGCGCTTTGCATGCTCTTCGGCATCGGGCGGGCGTTCTACGCCCAGAATGCCTGGGAAGCGTTCTGGGGCAAGGCTCCGCTGGTGGGCGTCATGTTCTTCCTGCTGGGGTGCTTCTCCATCATGCTCGGCCTCGTCGCGGAAGTCGCGATGCGGGCGTCCTACGAGCACAACGCCGGCCGCTACTGGGAAGAGTCGCGGCACGTGAACTTCACGGACGCCTCGGAGACGATCGACCGCGAGTTGTGGCGCGACCCGTCGCGCCAACCGCGGGAGAGTCGCCGTCCGGGGCTGCCCGAGTTGCTGGCGGAAACCCGCGAGCGGCCCTAGCAGCAGGCTCGGAGACGAACGGAGGCTTTCGGCCGTACGTCCGGCCCCCCTTTGTGCCGAGCGCTTGCGAGAAACATCGGGCGTCGGTTGGACACGTTGAGGCGGCTGCCCCACACATCCTTCGCATCCGCTCTCGACAGGGGCGGTCCGACCCGAGAGCCCTTCCGACGGCTTGTCGGGTGCGGCCGTTGTTCGCTGTGGTAAACGCACCAATCGCTGTGTGAAATTGCTCACAGCGATCAATCTGGCGGCGGCGTAGCCAGAGACTGGCCGTGGACGGCGCCGGTCCGCCAGTTGCAGCACTGAAACGGGACCCTCCGATTGGGCGATTCGGCGGGTCCGCGATGGAGAGCAGACGCATGTGTCTGGCAGTGCCCGGCAAGATCCTGACTCGGGCGGGGGAGGAAGCGACGGTTGACCTCCAAGGCAACCAGCTCCGCATCAGCACCGTCCTGACACCGGAGGTCCGCCCGGGCGACTGGGTGTTGATCCACGCAGGCTTCGCGATCTCGCAACTCGATGAACAGGAAGCACTTGAGACGTGGGACTATCTTCGCCTCGCGCTGGGCGAGGACATCGCGGCCGCGGCAGGACAAGAGCCCCCGGGCCGGACTTCGGAGGCCTGACACGGCGGACACATCCGCATGAGCCGGTCTATCGACGAGCTGCGAGCTGAGCTGACGGCCGCGTGCCGGGCGGTCGGCCGTCCAGTTCAGATCATGGAGGTCTGCGGGACCCACACGGTCTCAATCTTCCGCAACGGCCTGCGGCCGCTCCTGCCGGAGAACTTGCGGCTCGTCAGCGGACCGGGGTGCCCGGTGTGCGTGACCGCTCAGCGGCACATCGACGCGGCACTTGAGCTGGCGGCCCGTCCGGGCGTGCTCATCGCAACGTACGGCGACATGATGCGCGTGCCGGGGCGGCGGGGCAGCCTCGAGCGCCAGCGGGCCGCGGGGGCACAGGTTCGCGTTGTGAATTCGGCGCGCTCCGCCTTCGAGCTCGCCCGGGACAACCCCGCGCAGCAGATCGTCTTCCTCGGTGTCGGGTTCGAGACCACCGCCCCGGCCACCGTCGCGACGGTGCTCGCCGCAGAGCGTGTCGGGTTGGACAACTTCACCGTCCTGATGTGCCACAAGCTCGTTGTCCCGGCCATGGCCGCGCTGCTCGACGCCGGCGACGTGCCGCTGGACGGCTTTCTCGCGCCGGGGCACGTCAGCGTGATCATCGGTGCGGCCGCCTATCGGCCGATCGCGGAACGTTACCGCCGGCCGGTGGTCGTCGCGGGGTTCGAGCCGGATTCGATCCTGCGGGGACTGGTCGCCTTGGTGCGGCAGATCGCCGGCGGGCGCGCGGCGGTCGAGAACGCCTACTCGGCCGTTGTGCGGGACGAAGGCAACCGCGTGGCGCTGGACTTGCTGGAGCGCGTCTGCGTGGTGGCGGACGCGCCGTGGCGGGCGCTGGGGGTCATTCCGCGGAGCGGGCTCGAACTCGGGCCGGCCTACCGGCGGTTCGACGCACTGGAGCGTTTCGACGTGCATCTGGGCGAGGACGAGGACCATCCCGCCTGCCGGTGCGGCGAGGTCATCACCGGCCGCGTGCTACCGGCGGACTGTGCCGCGTTCGGGCGGGCGTGCACGCCGCTGACGCCGATCGGTCCGTGCATGGTGAGCAGCGAGGGGACGTGCGCGGCGTGGTACAAGTACGGGCAGGTACTCGCGGAGCGCGGCGCATGATGCCGACCCGGACGACACACGACCACGTCGTGCTGGCCCACGGCGGCGGCGGCGAGTTGATGGGCCGCCTGATCCGCGAGCACATCCTTCCGCGGATCGGAAACCCGTGGCTGGCGGTGTTGACCGACGGGGCCGTCGTGCCGTGGGGTGGTGGCGAGGTCGTCTTCACGACCGACTCGTATGTCGTGACCCCGCTGGAGTTTCCGGGCGGCGACATCGGCCGGCTCGCGGTGGCAGGCACGGTGAACGACCTGGCGGTGATGGGGGCCGAGCCGGTCGCGCTCAGTCTGGGCCTGATCCTCGAAGAAGGGCTGCCGCTGGCGGTGCTGGACCGCGTACTGGACAGCCTGGCGGCGACCGCGCGGGAGGCCGGCGTCGCGATCGCCACTGGCGATACGAAGGTCATCGAGCGGCGGACCGCGGGCGGCGACACGGCGGCGCAGATGTTCATCAACACGGCCGGCGTGGGGCGGCGGCGGCCGGGACTGAACCTGGACGTCGCGCGGATCGCGCCGGGGGACGCGGTGCTCGTCACCGGGCCGCTCGCCGAGCACGGGCTGGCGATCATGTCCGTGCGGGCGGGGCTCGAGTTCGAATCGACCCTGCGCAGCGATGTCGCGCCGCTGGGCGGCCTGCTGGGCGCGGTGTTCGCGACCGGTGCCGACGTGCGGTTCGTGCGGGACGCCACGCGCGGCGGCGCGGCGGGCGTGCTGGCGGACATCGTGGCGGGCTGCGGGCACAGCGTCGAGATCGATGAACGCGCGATTCCGTTGTCGCCGACCGGGCGTCATGCGGCAGAGATGCTCGGCCTCGATCCGCTCGCCGTGGCGAACGAGGGCAAGTGCGTGCTGGTGACGGCGGCGGCGGATGCGGAGCGCGTGCTGGCGGCCTGTCGGGGCCACCCGCTGGGCCGGGGCGCGGCGGTCATCGGCCGCGTGACGGCTTCACAGCCGCCGCTGGTCGAGTTGCTCACGCGTGCCGGCGGCCGGCGGATCGTGCAGCGGCCGTATGGCGAGGACCTGCCCCGGATCTGTTAGCGTGGCCCGACGCCCCGCGTGCTGAGGTGCGAGAATGCACGAATTCACGCTGGCGACGGCACTAGTCGACCAGCTCCTGCGGATCGCGGCGGAGCACGGCGCGACGGGCGTGACGCGCGTCGAGGTCCGCTGCGGCGTGCTCCAGCAGGTTGAGCCGGAGTCGCTGCGCTTCGCCTTTGACGCGCTGGTGCGGGAGACGGTCGCGCGCGGGGCGGAGCTGCGGATCGTGCCGGAGCCGGTGGCCGCCCGTTGCCGGGCGTGCGGGCGCGGCTTCGCGCCGCGGATCGACGATTACGTGTGCCCCGACTGTGGTCGGGCGGATACGGAAGTCACGGCGGGGCGGGATGTTGTGTTGCAGAGTGTGGAGCTGCTGAGAGCGGACGGGACCGCGCCATGAACGCCATGAAGATCAACGTTGTCGAAAGCGTACTGAAAGCGAATGACGCGGTGGCGGCGGAAAACCGTCGGCGGATGACCGCGGCGGGCGTGCTCGCGGTCAACGTGATGAGCGCGCCCGGGAGCGGGAAGACGCTGCTGCTGGAGCGGACGATTCCGCGCCTGTCGCCGGAGCGGTGCGCGGTGCTGGTGGGCGACCTCCAGACCACCCGGGACGCGGAGCGGCTGGGGGGCGCGACGCCGCTGGTGACACAGATCAACACCGGAACCGGTTGCCACCTGACGGCGCCGCAGGTAACGGCGGGCCTCGACAGCCTTGCGCTGGACGGCGTACGGTACCTGTTTATCGAGAACGTCGGGAACATGGTCTGCCCGGCCGGGTTCGACCTGGGCGAGCACCGCCGCGTGGCGCTGCTGAGCGTGACGGAGGGGGACGACAAGGTGGCCAAGTACCCGACGCTGTTCCAGGTGGCGGACGCGGTTCTGCTGACGAAGGTCGACCTGCTCGGAGTCCTTGACGGCTACCGGCGGGAACGCGTATATGAGGATATATCACGAATTAACTCGCGTGCCGCGGTCTTCGAGGTCGCGGCACGCACGGGTCAGGGGCTCGACCCGTGGCTGGCATGGTTGCGAGCGCAACGGGGCGCCTGAGTCGCCGCCGCGCGGCACGCGGGTTGCAAGGCCGATTTCGGAACCGGGCGGTGCACCGGGGTCGCCCGGCTCCGCCTCACGTCGGATGACCGACGGCTGACAGCGAGGAACGGCATGAGCGCCAGTCTCGAAGCGACGATCCGCGAGGTCTGTGCCGCCTGCGGGCGCGACCGGACGCGGCTGATGGACATCGTCCGCACGCTACAGGAGCGGCTGGGGCACATCGGCGGCGACACCGCGGCCGCGCTCGCCCGCGAACTCGGGATCCACCGCGTCGAGGTCGAGAGCATGGTCTCTTTCTACGCGTTCCTCTCGAACCGACCGCAGGGTCGGTTCGTCATTCGTCTCTGCAACGATTACATGGACCGGATGCTGGGCGCGGACGAGGTGGCGGCCGCGTTCGAGGCCGAGCTGGGCATCCGGTTCGGCCAGACGACGCCGGACGGGACGTTCACGCTCCAGTACGTGCCGTGCATCGGCATGTGCGACCAGGCGCCCGCGGCGCTGGTGAACGACGTCGTGGTGACGGAGCTCTCGTCGGACGCCGCGCGGCGGATCGTCCGCGAGCTGCGCAAGCACGGCGACCCGACGCGGCTGGTGACGCGGCTCGGCGACGGGAACAACGCGCACCCGCTGGTGCGCGCCATGGTGAACAACAACATCCGCCGGCGCGGGCCGGTGATCTTCAGCCCGATGGTCCGCGGCGAAGCGATCCGCAAGGCGCTGGCGATCACGCCGGCCGAGGTGATCCGCGCGGTGAAGACCGCGCGCCTGCGCGGACGGGGTGGGGCGGGCTTCCCGACCGGCATGAAGTGGGAATTCGCGCGGGCCGCGCCGGGCGAGCCGAAGTACGTGGTCTGCAACGCGGACGAGGGCGAGCCGGGCACGTTCAAGGATCGCGTGATCCTGACGGAGCTGCCGGACCGCGTG
>Ga0272446_1005256_pt1 | contig 14455 bp, 8 predicted proteins | sample YNPCB0061_FD_194587 | JGI IMG/M metagenome (GOLD analysis project Ga0272446, IMG submission 194587) | Hot spring microbial mat communities from Yellowstone National Park, WY, United States - YNP-CB-006-1 | ecosystem: Environmental > Aquatic > Thermal springs > Hot (42-90C) > Sediment | place...
GATTACATTTCTGTGGCAGAAGTACAGCGGGTCTGCCGGGAGTTGGGCTTGCGGGATTGGACCCAACTGCCCGATCCCCCGGCAGTGACCGAAGCGGAGGCCCAAAAAATCCTGGACCTGATCAATGTCGAAGGCATGCCCATTCCCCTGCAGGACTTTATCGCCGGCTTAGAGGTGGAACTGGAACACGGCACCCGTTTCCAGGACGCCAACGTCACCAATAACCACCCCATCTTGACCGGCAAAATCGTCCTGGCCCACCTCAAGGAAACCATGGATTATTATCTCCGCCTGGAGGTTGCTGAACTGGAGGGCGATCTCCTGCATGCCATGGCCGCCGGGAATTTTGACAAAGCCGCCCGCAAATACAAAGCTCTGCTCAAAGCTCGCCAGGAACTGGCCGCCGCCGAAGCAAAATTGCTGGGCTAGCTTTTTGCTGAAAACCCGTCAGGCCCTCGCCCCCCTGTGGCAGGCAGGGGTTAGCGCACTACGTTTCCCTCATCGGGGCATTGCCTGGACGTCTTGCCGAGTGAAGCCTTCAACCGAGCATGAGGCAATCCCCTGCCGCCGGCGCTCTAGGATGACAAAGGGAAGATAACCCTTTCTGGCAACGGCAGGGGAGATATAGCAGGCCATTACTCGACCTCCCCCCCCCACTTTCGCACTGGGACGAGATGAGCATGGGGCAACGGCCTGGCAGGTTTTGCCAAAGTTTTGGGCTGCCAGGAGGCACACCCCCGGCCCTCCTGCCCGCAAACCCCTCCCCCAACCCTATCCTAGCCTTTGGGCTGCGCCAAAAGGCTAGGATAGGGGTTTCTTCTGCCGGTCAAAGAATGAAGAAGGCTCTACAGCAGCCGGCTAATCTGGCAGGGCTTCCCAGCGATCCCGGAGTTTGGCCATCACCACGGGCAGGGTGGTATACTCCATTTCGTCCATGGGCAGGCGGTGGGGTTCAAAGGGGCCATGGCGGCGCATGTGGTCGGCAATGATATTGCACAGCCGCCGGGCTTCATTAAAGCTGGGATCATGAAAGAGGTCGCAGGGCCCGACCAGGTGGCCGTGGGCCATTTGGAAGCCCAGGCAGATGACTCGCGGCGGGCCGTCGAAGCGGCTGGGGTTGGCCTGGAAGACCGGCACCGGCATGAGGGGGCCATGGTGGGAGCCGCGCATCCAGCCGGCGACGATATGGGGCATGGTAAAGGGTTCCAGGATCTCGCCGACCGCAGGAAACTTGCCCTGGGAGCGGACGATGCAGACCGGATCATCTTTGCCCACGTATTTGCCGGCGATGAGGGCGAGTCGCTCGGTGGACGAAACCGCAGCGATGTCACCATCTTTGCTGTAGACGGCCTTGACTACGTAGCGGCCGGGGGCGCCGATAAAGACCAAGAGATCATAGAGTTCCGCCGGGGCGTCAAAGAAGACCCGTTTATGTTCCTTGACGTCCAAGACTTCGAACCGGAAGCCGTCGTGCAGGCTGGGGGCGATGACCAGGCCGGCGGTATTGAAGGGATCAGCGAAAATTTTATAGAGCGGCAGATTCCAGGCGCCGGCGGAGGTCTTGTCGGCCATGAAAATAACGATGGGTTCAGCCTCCCGCTCGACGAACTGCATTTCGGCGACGCCGGGCCCCATGCCCCGCACATTGCCGGCAAAAGAGTGGCTCAGCAGGTCCTGGCCGGCGCCATACAATTTTAACCGCTTGGCCACGTCAGTACAGGCCATAAAGGTATCAAAGGCCAGGCGATGGACTTCTTCGTTGTCCGGGCCGTGGCGATGGGTCATGATGAGCTCCAGGTCATCGCCGCAGGCGGTAACGTGGAAATCCACCAGGAAGCCCTTGATGCGGCTCTCCTCCAGGCGATTCGAGGCCTCTTCGATGAGGTCGCCGTGCATGGAGCAATGCCCCACATAGCCACCCACATCGGCTTTAATAACGCTGAGGGTAATGGTGTCGGCCATAACGCTCTCCTTTGTGGTTAAGGCGGTTACCAAGAAACACCCCATCGGCGGATGGCGGTGTAATGGCTAAACCCGGGGGGGGACCCGGGAGGTCAGAGCGCTCGGAGAGATGGACCACAACCCGACGGGTGTCAGGGGCAGGCAGAACCTCCCCTTGACCAGCTTCTCAGGTCTCGCTTGGTGGGCGCCAGCCAGCGCTGCACAACAAACCCTGACGATCTGGCGTCTGCTTTCATTATAGCACAAAGCAGAGGGAAAGATTCTATCTTTTATCTTTCATAGTAAAGAATCGAGAAATCTATAAGTCCTGCCCCAGTTTGATTTCCCTGACAATTTTCAGACGGCGGCCAAGCGTTTTGACGAATGTTCATTGCCGGCCGGTCTGGATACCGGTGCCACGGCATGATTTTTTGCTTTGTAAATTGTCCACTCGTTCCCAAGTTAAACTTGGGAACGAGTGGACAAAAAAACTCACCTCACTCACGCCAGCCTTGGCCGGTGCGAGCTGGGAAAAAAGGGACCACTCGCTGACGCTCGTGGCTTGGATAGTACTTATCCCCCCGCAAGACATGTTTCCGGTCCAAACACCACAGGGAGCGAAGAGGTCTTGAACGGCGGGCACGGAGGCCCGCCGCACTGAATAAAAAGGTTTTTTTCCGGAAACCGGAAACTGGAAACCGGAAACCATCTCGAAACTCGGAACTCGAAACTTATTTTCTCGCTAATCGCTGGCCGGCCGGGCGGGTCTAACGGCCACGGGATATGATTCAACAGCAGTTACCTTGACTTGAGAAATCATCGCGTATACATTAGAAATAGATTCAGGTCAGAATCAGGCTGATTGACAAGCGTTCCCAGAACCATTAAAGTTTTCTTAGCGGGCGAGAGTGGCGGAATCCGGCAGACGCACTGGACTTAGGATCCAGCGGGTAACCGTGGGGGTTCGAGTCCCCCCTCTCGCACCATGGATCGCCGCGCAGGCTGAGGGGATAACGGCACAGATCTGATCTGCAACAAAAATCCAATTTCGCATGGTGTTCTGCATGGATGTTAAAATTGAAGAGTTAAGCCCCGTTGAACGCAAATTAACCGTGGCCGTGCCGCCGCAGAATGTCGCCGAACAGATGGACCAGGCCTATCGGCAGTGGGGCAAAAGGGCCAAGATCAAAGGGTTTCGGCCGGGCAAGGTGCCGCGTACTATTCTGAAGCGCTATTTTGGCAAGGAAATTGAGGAACAGGTCTCTCAGGAATTGTTCCGGCAGTCGTTGAACGAGGCCCTGGACGAAGCCAAACTGCAGCCGGTCACGGTGAAGATGCCCAACGCCTTGCCGCCTCTGATCGAGGGCGACCCTTTCAGTTTTAGTGTGGAGCTAGAAGTTGCCCCGGATTTCACCGCCAAGGATTATCTTAACTTGACCGTGACCAACCCGCCCGTGGAAGTCACCGAGGCCATGGTGGACCAGCGTCTGCAGGAGTTGCAGGAGTATCGCTCTAAGTTGGAGCCGGTTCAGGAAGACCATCCCATCCAGGAGAAGGATTTTGTCGTCATTAAATATCAGGCCCTGGAAAATGGTGAGCCCATCGAGGGCGGCGGCAGCGACTCTGCTTATCTGGAGGTGGGTTCCGGCAAACTGCCCGCCGAGTTTGAACAGCGCCTGCTGGGGCTGACCATGGGGGCCACCACCTCCTTTGTGATGACGGTGCCGGCTGATTTTGTCAACCCGGCCATTGCCGGCAAGACCGTAGAATTTCAGGTGCAGATCCTGGATATCAAAGAGGTCCGGGTACCGGAGCTGGATGACGCCTTGGCCCAATCTTTTTCACCTGATTTCAAGACGCTGGCTGACCTGCGGGAAGCGGTGCGGCAGGATCTGGAGCGGAAGCAGGAAAAAGAAAACTATGAAAAAATGCGCCAGCAGGTCATAGACCAGATCGTGGCCCACAATCCGGTGGAGGTGCCGCCTTCGCTGGTGCGCCAGGAACAGGAGGCCATCGTCCGGCAGCAGTTAAACCTCCTGCAATCCCGCGGCCTCAATATTTCCGGTCTCAATATCGAGAGTCTGATGGAGAAGGTCAGGGAGCAGGCCGAAAAACAGACCCGGGTCAACCTCATCCTGGATCAGATTGCCAACCAGGAGGGCATCACCGTTACCGAGGAGGATGTGGCGACCGGCTACGAACGCATCGCCGCGCAGGCGGGCGATACTCCCGAAATGGTCAGGAAAGTTTACGAGCAACGCCAGATGGTCGACGATTTCAAGAGGAACATCCGGGCAGAAAAAACCTTGGAATTTCTCATTGACAAAGCCACCAGTGCCCCGGCCGCGGCCGGGGAGCAACCGGCAGAGGATATTGCATCATGACCTTGATACCCATCGTGGTGGAACAGAGCAGTCGGGGGGAACGGGCCTACGACATCTATTCCCGCCTCCTCAAAGATCGGATTATTTTCCTGGGTTCCGCCATTAATGACGATGTCGCCAATCTCATCATTGCCCAATTGTTATTCCTGGAGTCGGAAGACCCGGATAAGGATATTCATTTTTACATCAACTCACCCGGTGGGCTGGTCACGGCCGGCATGGCCATTTACGACACCATGCAATATATTAAGCCGCCGGTCTCCACCCTGTGCATGGGCCAGGGGGCCAGTATGGCCGCCTTGTTGTTGGCCGCGGGGGCCAAAGGCAAGCGTTTCGCCCTGCCGCACGCCCGCATCCTGATCCACCAGCCCTTGGGCGGCTTCCAGGGGCAGGCCACCGATGTGGAGATTCAGGCCAGGGAAATCCTGCGTCTGCGGGAGGAGTTGAACGAGATCTTGGCCCGCCACACCGGTCAACCCATTGATCGTATCAATCAGGATACCGAGCGGGATTTTTATATGTCCGGTCTGCAGGCCAAGGAATATGGACTGGTGGATGAGGTGATCAGCACCCGGCCGCTGAAGCAGCGGGAAGGCCATTTGAGCGGTCTGGAACCGCCGGGGTCTGAGTCTTAAAACCGCCTCTCGAAGAAAATACCCTTGGATTGGCACTCTGCGGATCAGACCCACTCGCTACCAGAAAGCTGCTCGGAGAAGACGTGGCCAAGCGTGCCCAGCCCGGGCAATAAAGATAATTGCAGTTTGAGACGAATGAAGAAGTATGGGGGCCTGCCCCCGGCAATACCAAGCGACCAAACGCCCGGCAGGGGTTGCGCTTCCCGGCGTTTGGGGAGGATTTTGTATGAGCAAACGTGGCAGTGACAAGGGTTCGGACCTGCTCTGTTCTTTCTGCGGCAAGAGCCAGAGTGAAGTAAAGAAGCTGATTGCCGGTCCCAGTGTCTATATCTGCGATGAGTGCATCGAGCTCTGCAACGACATCATCGCCGAAGAAAACGAAAAAGAGGAGATCAAGAGCGCCCGTCTGTCTATTCCCGAGCCGGCGGAGATCAAAAGCAAGATCGACGAATACGTCATCGGCCAGGAACGTGCCAAAAAGATACTCTCGGTAGCAGTCTACAATCATTACAAACGCATCAACTCCCGGGTGGAAATGGACGGGGTTGAACTGCAGAAAAGTAATATCCTGTTGATCGGCCCCACGGGTTCGGGCAAGACCTTATTAGCCCAGACCCTGGCGAAAATCTTGAATGTGCCCTTTACCATTGCCGATGCGACGACGCTGACCGAGGCCGGCTATGTGGGCGAAGACGTGGAAAACATCATCCTGAACCTCCTGCAGGTGGCCGACTATGACATCGAAAAGGCCAGCCGGGGGATTGTTTATATCGACGAGATCGATAAAATTGCCCGCAAGAGCGACAGCCCCTCCATCACCCGGGACGTCTCCGGGGAAGGGGTGCAGCAGGCCCTGCTGAAGATTATCGAAGGCACCATGGCCTCAGTACCGCCCAAAGGCGGGCGGAAACATCCCCAGCAGGAATTCGTCAAAGTGGATACGACCAATATCCTCTTCATCTGCGGCGGCGCCTTCAACGGTCTGGAAGATATCATCAACACCCGGATCGGCAAAAAGACCATGGGGTTTGTTGCCGACGTGCAGAGCCGGGTGCAGCGGCGCCAGGGCAAGACCCTCACCAAGGTCCAGCCGCAGGACCTCTTGAAATTCGGCCTCATTCCCGAATTCGTGGGGCGGCTGCCGGTCATCGCCACCCTCGAGGAATTGGATGAAGAGGCCCTGGTCCGCATCCTCAAAGAACCCCGCAACGCCCTGGTCAAACAGTATCAGAAGCTCTTTGAAATGGAGGGGGTCCACCTCCACTTCACTGAAGGCGCCCTGGGCGCCATCGCCAAAGAGGCTTTGAAGCGCCGTTCCGGGGCCCGAGGTCTGCGGGCCATCATGGAACAGGCCATGCTGGACATTATGTATGACATTCCCTCCCTCAAAAATGTCCGGGAATGTCTGATAAATGAGGAAGTTATTCTCAAATTTGAGAAGCCCATACTGGTTTTTGAGCCCCAGGCCGAAAGCGCCTGAAGGGCTGTGAGGCTATGAACTGCAGATGATTTTTAAATTGAATCGACCGAAAGGAACCGGGGAAGGGACCAGACGGGAGTCTTATCCGGTGCCGCTGCTGCCGCTGCGGGATATCGTCATTTTCCCGTATATGGTGGTACCCTTGTTCATCGGCCGGGAACGCTCCATTGCCGCCCTGGAACACGCCATGAGTCAGAACAGTTATATCCTGCTCTGCACTCAGAAAGATGCCAAAAAGGACGAGCCCACCGAACAGGACATCTACCGCTTCGGCACCCTGGGCAATATTCTGCAACTGCTGCGCCTGCCGGATGGCACCGTCAAGGCCCTCATCGAAGGCAAGCGCCGGGCAGAAATCCGGCATTACCTGACCAATCCCAATTTCTTCCTCGTGGAAGTGGAGGAGATTATCGAGCCGTACGAGGCAACCACTGAAGTGGAAGCCTTGATGCGGACTAATATTTCCTCCTTCGAGCAGTATCTCAAGCTCAACAAAAAGATTCCCCAGGAGGTCTTCCAGGCCATCAGCACTATCACCGAACCTGGACACCTGGCCGACAATATTGCTTCCCATCTCGCCATCAAAATCGAAGAAAAACAGCCGCTGTTGGAAATCATCCATCCGGTTAAGCGCCTGGAAAAGGTCCTCTTTGTTATGCAGCGGGAAATTGAAGTGCTGCAGATCGAAGGGCGCATCAAGAACCGGGTTAAAAAGCAGATGGAGAAGACCCAGAAAGAATACTATCTCAACGAACAGATGCGGGCCATCCAGAAGGAGATGGGCGAGAAGGATGATTTCCGCAGTGAAATTCAGGAATTGGAGCGGCGCATCAAGAAAAAGCGGCTGAGCGCCGAGGCCAACAGCAAGGTCCGCCACGAACTGAAGAAGCTCAAACTCATGAGCCCCATGTCCGCGGAGGCCACCGTCGTCCGCAACTACATCGACTGGATCCTGTCGCTGCCCTGGTATGACAAGACCAAAGACAAACTGGACATCGTCGAGGCCGAGCGCATCCTGGAAGAAGATCACTACGGTCTGGAAAAGCCCAAGGAGCGCATCCTCGAGTATCTGGCCGTCCAGAGCCTGGTAAAGAAGATGAAAGGCCCCATCCTCTGTCTGGTGGGCCCGCCGGGGGTGGGCAAGACCTCCCTGGCCCGGTCGGTGGCCCGGGCCCTGGGCCGGAACTTCGTCCGCCTCTCTCTGGGCGGCGTCCGGGATGAGGCCGAAATCCGCGGCCACCGCCGGACCTATATCGGCGCCCTGCCCGGCAAGATCATCCAGTCCCTGCGCAAGGCCAAGACCAACAACCCGGTCTTCTGCCTGGACGAAGTGGACAAGATGAGCACCGATTTCCGGGGTGATCCCTCCGCCGCCCTCCTGGAGGTGTTGGACCCGGAACAGAACTACGCTTTTAATGACCATTATCTGGACATGGATTATGACCTGTCCGAGGTCATGTTCATTACCACGGCCAACAACCTCTACTCCATTCCGCTGCCGCTCCAGGATCGGATGGAGATCATCCGCATTCCCGGCTATACGGAAGTGGAAAAGCTGCACATCGCCCAGCAGTTCCTCATCCCCAAGCAGCGGGAGGCCAACGGTCTCAGGCCGGAAAACATCGAGTTTTCCGAAAATGCCATCCTGACCGTCATCCGGCAGTATACCCGGGAGGCGGGGGTCCGGAATCTGGAGCGGGAGCTGGCGGCCATCTGCCGCAAAGTGGCCCGGGAAGTGGCCAAAGAAGGGCCGGAACACAAGGTCCGGGTCAGCAGCCAGACGGTGCCCAAATATCTGGGCGTGCCCAAATACCGCTTCGGGCGCAGCGAAGAAAAGGACGAGATCGGGCTGGCCACCGGTCTGGCCTGGACGGAATTCGGCGGCGAACTGCTCCTCACCGAAGTGGTCATCCTGCCCGGCCGGGGGAAACTGATCATCACCGGCAAGTTGGGCGAAGTCATGCAGGAGTCGGCCCAGGCGGCCATGAGCTATGTGCGCTCCCGGGCCGCGGAGCTGGGCCTGCCTATGGACTTCTATCGGCGGGTGGATATCCATATCCACGTTCCCGAGGGGGCCATTCCCAAAGACGGCCCGTCTGCGGGTATCACCTTGGCCACCACCATCGTCTCGGCGCTCCTGAAGATCCCGGTGCACCGGGATGTGGCCATGACCGGCGAGATCACCCTGCGGGGCCGGGTCCTGCCCATCGGCGGCCTGAAGGAAAAGATCATCGCGGCCCATCGGGGGCAGATCAAGACGGTATTGATTCCCAAGGACAACGAAAAAGACCTGAAGGATATCCCGGCCCGCATCCTGAAAGCGGTGGAGGTGGTGCCGGTGGAGCACATGGACGAAGTGCTGCTCCGGGCTCTGGTTTTGGCAGAACCGGAGAAGTTGTTCCAGGGCAAGGCGGCGGCGGCCGAGATGCCCTCCCCGGCCTTTCTGCCCGCGGTTCCCGAGGTGCCCGGCGAAGCCGAGATCCACGCCCATTGACTGGACCCCGGCCGGGAAATTTTCCGCCGCAAATATTGACAAGACCCGGAGGGGTTTGATATACAGTAAAAGCTTGCTTGGGCGTGGGCGGATAGCTCAGCTGGGAGAGCATCGGCCTTACAAGCCGGGGGTCACAGGTTCGAGCCCTGTTCCGCCTACCAGCAAAACACGGTAAACCCAAGCGGGGGCGTAGTTCAGTTGGTTAGAACGCCGGCCTGTCACGCCGGAGGTCGCGAGTTCGAGTCTCGTCGTCCCCGCCAGTTTCATATAAAGAAAAAGGTTGTCAGCATTGGCCGACAACCTTTTTTCTTTGCCGCAGCTTATCTTTCTGGTGCTGCTCCGCTTTCGGTATTCTGCCCTCGCAGACCCAGGACCTCATAGAGGCGATATTCCCCGCTTTTGCCGGGAATTTCGCCCACCACCTCTTTGCCTGGCACCAATTCATCCCGGAGCAGTTCATACATCTCCTGGGAGATGAGGAAGCGGGTGCCGGCCGCTTTGTTGGCCGTCTCGATGCGGCTGGCCAGATTGACGGCATCGCCCACCACAGTGCCCCGTTTGTAGCCGGGGTGGCCCAGTTTGCCGGCCACCACCCGGCCGAAATGGAGGCCGATGCGGATCTCAAAACTGCGGCCATAGAGTTCTTCCAGATAAGGGGCCATCCGGGCCACGGCGGCATGCATTTCCAGGCCGGCACCTACGGCCCGGCGGGCCCCTTCCCGGGCGTCATTGGCTTCAAAGAGGGCCATGAAGCCATCCCCCATATAATTGTCGATGCGGCCGCCGTGGCGTTTGACGATCTCTCCCATCTGGGCCAGGAAGAGATTGAGGGAATAAAGGACGTCGTAGGGCAGGAGGTTCTCGGCAAAGCTGGTGAAACCCTGGATATCGGCGAAGAGGATGAAAATATCCTTTTCCTCCCCCAGGGCCGTGAGGACCTCGACCCCTTCGATAAAAATGGAGAAGAAATCTACATCTTCCAATTCCTCCACCAGGCGCCGGACCTTGACCGGCCCGGTGGCGGTGGTCTGACAGGCCAAGCGGACGTGGGGCGGCAGCTTCAACATCTCCTGGATGGCCCGTTCGTCTTTGGTGGACGGGGAGCAGTTTTCCAGACCGGCCAGGATGATGATCCGGCAGGTGGAGCAGCGGCCGATGCCGCCGCAGACATTGATATGGGGGATGCCGACCCGCAGGGCCCCCTGCAGCAGGGTCTCGCCGGGCTGCAAGTCAATTTCTTTTTTATCAGGCAGGTAGTAAATGGTTGGCAAGAGTACTCCTCTTCAGGGAAAGAACGTTCCTGGTGGCTGCTGCAATTTTCTTTTAGAAAGTGGTGTGCCGTGCTAACCCGGCAACCATCTCAGCGCGGCTTCCTGGCCTCCACCAGGCAGTCCATGCGCTCCCCGGCCCGGAGCAGCCGCACCTCAGTGAAGCCGCCGGCTTGCAATTGCTCCTGGACTTCGGCCAGGGTATAGGTATCGCCGGCGGTGGTGTTGACCAGCATATTCAGGGCGAACATGGCGCCGGTGGGCGGCTGGGTGCGGGTCTCGTCCATGATGTGATCCCGGATGAGGACGACCCCGCCGGGAACCAGGGCCCGATAGATCTTTTCATAGAGCGCCACGTTCTGGGCCGGGCTGTTCTGATGGATGATGGCCGACAGCAGGGCCAGATCGCAGCCGCCGGGTAGTTCGTCGGTATAAAAATCTCCGGCCGCCAGCTCCACCCGCTCCAGAAAGCCTTCAGCCGCCAGCCGCTGCTTGGCCAGGGTCAGGACGGGGGCGAAGTCAAAGAGCACGGCGCGCATCTGAGGGTTCCGCCGCAGGAAGGCCATGGTGTAGGTCCCCGAGGCGCCGCCGATATCCAACAGTTTGCGAAACCGGCTGGCATCGTAGGAAGCGGCGATGTCTTCGGCCAACTCCCGGCCGATGACGTGCATGGCGCCGATGAAGGCCTCCTGGACTTCGCCGCCCCAGTCGCCGAGCTTCTTGAGGTTGTCGTTCTTCCCTTCCCGGATGACGTCGGTGAGATTGCTCCAATTGCGCCAAATATGGTTGAGGTGCAGGATCATGGGAAGGATGGTGGCCGGATGGTTCCCGGCCAGGGTCTCGCTGCCTTCTGCCAGGCGATAGCGCCCGCCGTCTTTGCTGAGCAGACCCAGAGCTGTCAGGCAGTCCAACAGGCGGGTGGTGGCCCGCTCATCCCAGCCATAGTCCCGGGCCAGTTCCGCGGCGGTGTAGTGAAAAGCCGCCAGTTTGGTGAAAATGTCCAATTCGGCGGCGGTAAACAACACCCGGCTCTTCATAAAACACCAGGCGTCTTCCAGAATACGTTGCGGTGTTACCATAAGAAACCCTTTCTGCTGAAATTCCAGGTCCAACGGTCGGTAGGCTGAGGGTTATTATATCAACCAGCGGCCAAGCCGTTGAGAAAAAATCATCAGGCCGGTGGCGGGCGATAAAGAAGAATCCGGCAAGACAGCGGCGCCAAAAATATGGTATACTCGCTGCCACAAGGATCCGCAAAGGAGCAGTGCCGTGACCTTCCTGGGAATAGTGCAGATGGTGCGGGACCGCGCCGGCAGTATCCTGCCGGCCGTCCTGCTTGGCTGGCTGCTGTTGCCGCCGGCGCCCGCTCTGGCCCTGGCGCCCGAGGACCTCGTCATCGTCTATAACGTAAATCTGCCCGAAAGCCAGGCCGTGGCCCGCTACTATGCGGAGAAGCGCCGGGTGCCGGTGGCGAATCTGGTGGGCGTCAATGCGCCGACCACGGAAAATATGAGCCGCGATGACTATGAGTTGGTCCTGGCAGAGCCGCTGCGCCAGCAGGTGCAACAGTTCCAGAGCCAGGGCCGGCAACCGGCTCTGCTGTTAGTCTATGGCATCCCGCTGCGGGTGGATGACCCACTCTTTTCCCATTGGTTCAACCTGGATCAGGAATTTCTCAACTTGGCCCAGGGCAAAGTGCAGGAATTGACGGAGCTGTGTTGGCGGCTGGCAAGGCAGCTGGCAACCCTTGTGGGAAACAGCCAGCCGGCGGCCGAGGTGCCGCCGACCCAGGAGGTTATCCACCAGACCAAAGCGGTGGTTGGCCAGGCCGTGGCCTTCCTGCAGAAAAAACCCGCGGGGCAGAGTTTCGATGCCAGGCGGCATGCCATCCTGAGCCAGATCATTCAGTTGGCCGGTTCGGAACCGGAGTTTGAGGCCTTTAAAGAGCAGGTGCACAAACGGGGAGATGGTCCGGTCCCGCCACTGCCGCCGCAATTACAGCAGTTCGCCCTGTTGCGGACCGGTCAGGAAGAGGCGGCCTTTCGGGGCATCCTGCCCGAGACCGCCCTGGAATTGGCGCCGTCCATCCGCCATACCAACGGGTTGGTGGGAGAACTGCAGTTCTGGCAGCGGGCGGTCCAGATCTATCAGAACCCGCAGACCAAGGCGGCCGTGGACAGCGAGCTGACCATGCTCCTGGCCGGTCCGTACCAAAAGGCCCAATGGCTGCCCAACCCCTTTTTGGCCCGCTTTGACCGCCTGCCCTTTATTCAAGGACTGCGCCAGACCACCCTGATGGTGGGGCGGCTGGACGGCCCGACCCCGGAGATTGCCAAACGCCTGGTGGATGACGCCCTGGCAGCGGAAGCCGTTGGACTGGAGGGCACGTTTTATATCGACGCCCGGGGGTTGCTGGATGACACAGGGAGCGACGTCTACGCCCAGTTTGACAGCCAACTCCGGCGGCTCTATGAGCTGATCCGCACCCGCACGCGATTCCCGGTGATCCTGGATAATCAGCCGGAGCTCTTCCCGGCCGGCGCCGGCCTCAAGGCGGCCCTCTATGTGGGCTGGTATTCCCTGGCCAACTACGTGGACGCCTTTGCCTGGCAGCGGGGCGCCGTGGCTTATCATGTGGCCAGCGCCGAATGCCTGACCTTGCGCCACAAGAGCGCCAACGTCTGGTGCAAACGCCTCCTGGAAAACGGCGTGGCTGCCACCCTGGGCCCGGTGGCCGAACCCTACCTGCATTCCTTTCCTGCCCCTGAGGAGTTTTTCCCCCTGCTCCTCAGCGGCCGCCTGCCCCTGTTGGAGGTCTATTTCCGGACCATCCCCCAGGTCTCCTGGCGGCAGATCCTCATCGGCGATCCCCTCTACAATCCCTTCCGGGAACGGCCGGAAATAAACTTATCTCCTGAACAGACCCCCTGATGCTGTTCATTCCCCGCGCCTCACCCGTGAGCCATAAAAATGCCGGTTGGCCATTGCCGGCCAAGCTGGGCGGGCGCGGCGGCCCGCCCCACTAACAGATATTCAACGGCGGGCACGGCCCGCCCTATAGGTTTTTTCTCTCGAAACTCGAAACTCGAAACTTTATTTTCTCGCTCATTGATCTCTTTTTCTTTCCCGCCCTTTGACAAAATAATAAACAGTAATTATAAAATATTAACAAATATATTTAATATTTTTATCAAGGGTCGTTGTTAATTGCCAACTGAATTCAATTATTATTATCATTAGTTCATTAATGGACGATGTTTTTCAAGAAATTGTGTTCTTGTAGATAATTTCACAGTTCTTTGTGTCAAGCCTATGGGCGCAGCGGCAGGTTGACTGATATCAGATTGCAACATCAATCGGTTAGGAGATCTTATGGGAGGTGTGCTGTTTGTCGTTATGCCCTTCGGGGCCTTGGAAGCCCCCCAGGTGGGGGTGAGCACCATGAAAGCGCAGCTCATCCGGCACGGCCTGGCCTGTGACATTGCCTACCTCAACTTCCCCTTTGCCGCCGCCCTCGGTCCGGAGAATTATCAGGAAATCATCAACTACGCCGGCACGTTGTTCCTCGGCGAGTGGCTCTTTGCCCAGAACCTCTTCCCCGACAGCCTGGATCACCAGGGGTATATCGATAACATCCTGATCAAGGGCGGCGGCTTCGATGCCGCCAAGGTGCAGCGCCTCCTGGACTGGACCCACCTGATTGAACCATTTCTCAGCTTCTGCCTGGACCAGGTGGAGTGGGAACGCTATGAGATCATCGGCTTCACCACCATGTTCGAGCAGAATCTGGCCAGCCTGGCCCTGGCCAAACGCCTGAAAGAGCGCTATCCCGACAAAATCGTGGTTATGGGGGGCGCCAACTGCGCCGGTCCCATGGGGCGGCAGCTGCATGAAACTTTCCCTTTTCTGGACTTCGTTTTTACTGGTGAAGCCGATCTGGTCTTCCCTGAACTAGCCCGACGCCTGCTGGCCGGGGAACCCTGGCAGAACGGGCTGACGGGCTTTGTCTACCGCCAGGGCAAGCACTCGGTGGACAGCGGCCCAGCGCCGCTGCTCCGGGATCTGGACGCCCTCCCTTACCCCAACTACGAAGATTATGTGCACCACCTGCACTTCACTCCGGTGACCCCTCCGCATAAGGTGCAGATGGTCCTCGAAACCTCCCGGGGCTGCTGGTGGGGCGAAAAGAATCATTGCCGCTTCTGCGGTCTGCATGACCACGAACTCCCGTATCGGGCCAAAACGCCCCAACG
>Ga0272446_1005257_pt1 | contig 14452 bp, 12 predicted proteins | sample YNPCB0061_FD_194587 | JGI IMG/M metagenome (GOLD analysis project Ga0272446, IMG submission 194587) | Hot spring microbial mat communities from Yellowstone National Park, WY, United States - YNP-CB-006-1 | ecosystem: Environmental > Aquatic > Thermal springs > Hot (42-90C) > Sediment | place...
CCCAACGGGCCAATTGCTCCCAGAGCCGTGGCCAAAAAGTCTTGACACCCATGTCGAACGTCCCTCGGCCTATCAACCGCTTTCCAATGCGGCCTAGCAAAAACTCTACCCTTGAAAGGTAGGGGGGGTGGGGTATGCGGGGCCTGGGGGCGCAACTCCCAAAAACCCTATACCTGAGCGCACCCCCGGCCCCCTTCGGCGCCGCTCAGGGGACACCCTTCGGCTCCGCGGCTCCCGAGCTTGTCGAGGGGCAGGGTCCACGCAGCGCGGAATGACAGGGGCGCTGGCATACGAACGACAACGGTCGTACGATCGGCTATTACTACAGTTGTAGGTGCGCTCCCCGTCGGGCTGAAAGCCCTCGGCTACGGGGGGCAAAGCCCACCTTCGTGGGCTAAACAGGCCACGCAGGTGGCCTTCGCAAGCACTAGCCGAGGCGTTTACGCCGACGGAAACGGGTCATCTGCCGAAATACAACTGTAGTACTATCGGCTATCGGGCTTCCCGGTGAAGGCTCGTTGCCTACGCCCTGCCCAACGTCTTTGCAGCAGCCCTGGGGGCCGGGAAACGTGGTAGCATGAGCCGGCACCTCCATCACTGCGCGCACGCCGGTCGCGTGCGAGGAACGATTGTTATGCCGCGAGTCTTGCTGCTTCACGCCTCGGTCGGTACCGGCCACCGGCGGGCCGCCGAGGCCCTTGCCGCGTCGTTCGCCCGCCGCCAGCCCGGCGAGGTGCGCGTCGAAGACGTGCTCGACCATACGCCACGCCTGTTCCGCGTGGCCTATGCCCGCTCGTATCTCGAATTGACCGACCGCGCGCCGCTGGTCTGGGGCTACTTCTATACCCAGAGCAACGTTGACCCGAACCTGGCCGAGTTCACCAACAATCTGCGCAAGCTCGTCGAGAGCATCGGCACCAATGGCCTCAAGGACCTGCTGCGCGCCTTTCTGCCCGAGGTGATCATCTGCACCCATTTCTTGCCCATGGAACTGCTGGTGCGCTACCGGCGCAGCGCCCAACTCCTCGAACCGATCTACTGCGTCGTCACCGACTATGCCGCTCACACGTTCTGGACCTATACCGAGATCGACGGCTACTTCGTTGGCGACCGGCAGACGGCGCAGCAGTTGATCGCCCGCGGGGTTAGCCCCCAGCAGGTCTACGTCACTGGCATCCCGGTGGACCCGGCGATTGCCGAGCCGAAGGACCCGGTCGAGACGCGCATCCGGCGCGGCCTGCCGGTCGAGGGGCGGGTGCTCACCCTCTTCGGCGGCGGTGTCGATGACGACCACGTGCGGGTGATCGTCCAGGGGCTGCGCAAGAGCCAGATAGAGGCGACGCTGGTGGTGGTGGCGGGGCGCAATCGGACCCTGGCCGAGCATCTGGCCGATCTGGGCTCCACGCCACGCCTGCGCATCCAGGTCCACGGCTTCATCGACTTTGTTGACGATCTGATCGTGGCCAGCGATCTGGTGATCACCAAGGCCGGCGGACTCATTGTGAGTGAGGTGCTGGCCCGTGGCGTTCCTCTGGTGGTGATCGATCCCATTCCCGGCCACGAGGAGTGGAACGCCGACTATGTGGTCAGTTCCGGCGCCGGGGCGCAGTTGCGCATGGCCGAGTCGGTGCCGGCCACCGTGGAGCGTCTGCTGGCCCAGCCACAGATCCTGGCGGCGATGCGGGCCTGCGCCCACAGCGTGGCCCGGCCACGGGCGGCGGTCGATATTGCCGAGAAGATCATCCGCGACTATACCAACCGACGCCAGTCGTGAAGGACGGGTGGTGCACACCCTGCCGGCCCGGCGGCGCCGCACGTGATCCTGGAGAGGAACGTTTGCCATGACCGGGGCGGTCGATGTGCTCTTCGCCATCTCAGACACCGGCGGCGGCCACCGCAGCGCCGCGGTGGCGCTCAGTGCAGCCCTCGACCGGGCCAGCAACGGCACGCTTCGCTGGTCGATCGACGATATTCTGCGTCGCACCGATCTCCCCGGCGTCCGGGGTGCGCCCGATCTCTACGACCAGCTCTCGACCCGCTGGCTGCGCCTCTATGACCTGACCTTCCAGCTCACCAATGCCACCCGCACCGTCGATGTGCTCTCGCGCCTCGTCTTTATGACCGCCCGACGCAACCTGGTGCAGTTGCTGCTGGAACGTCGCCCGCGCCTGGTGGTCTCGACCCACCCGCTGGTGCACCGGCTGGTGGTGGCGGCACGGCAATCGCGCCGGCTGCCCTTCCGCGTCGTCACGGTTGTCACCGACCTGGTCAGTCTGCACGCCTCGTGGACCTACCCGGGCGTCGACCTGGCGCTGGTGCCGACCGACGAGGCCTACACGATCATGTACCGGCGCGGGATGCGCCCCTCGAAGATGCAGCGTACTGGCTTCCCCGTTCATCCGAAGTTCGCCGACTACACGGCAACCCAGCACGAGGCGCGCCAGGCGCTGGCGCTGGACCAGCGCTTCACGATCCTGGTCACCGCGGGCGGGGTCGGGTCGGGACGGCTGGGCGAGCTGGTGGTAGAGCTGGAGCGCGCCTTCCCTGAGAAGCAGCTGCTGGTGGTCACTGGCAAGAACCGGGCCACCTACGACGAGCTCATACGCCGGCATGGCTCGCCCTACAGTCACATCTACGGCTTCGTGAACAACATGGAGGCGCTGATGGCGGCGAGCGACCTGGTGGTCACCAAGGCTGGCCCCGGGACGCTGATGGAAGCGCTGGTGATGCGCAAGCCAGTGATCGTCACCGAGGCGGTAGGCATGCAGGAGCAGGGCAATATCGACTTTGTGCTCAACTACGAACTGGGGTTGTTCTGCCCTACCAACGAACGGATCGTGAACGCCGTGCGCGAACTGGAGGCGCCGCAGCGCTACGCCGAGACCGTCCAGCGCCTGGCGGGCGCGGTGCCCCGTGATGGCGCCGCCCAGATCGCGCGCGTGCTGCTGGGCCAGCTGTCACTGGTGGGCGAGCGGGCACCGGCTGAGCGCCGGCGCCCCCGGCTGCTGCCGCTCAGCCCCTGGGGCCGCCGGCTGGTCCGCAGGCGCCGGCGACAGTAGGCTCAGCGTACGGTCTGGGGGGCGACATCGGCGACCGGCGGGGCCGCGGCGGCAAAGGGTACTGCGCGGATGATCACCCGCTGGGCGTACTTGTTGGGGCCGGTGAGCGGCCAGCAGGTGACCATCGTCACCACCTCGTGGTCGGTGGGCGCGATCAAGGCGGCGTTTGCCGCCCGCTGCTCGGCTGAGGCCCCCTCCTCGGTGACGACCAGCCGATCCTGCACGGTGTAGAGGAACTGCCGCCCGGCGCTATAGAGCACGACCGGCTCGCCGGGCCGCACGTAGAACAGGTCGCGGAAGACCTTGCCGTAGCCGCCGACGTGGCCGGCCAGCACGACATTGCCGCCCTCGCCGGGGTTGGCCGAGCCGCGATGCTGGCCGACCGCATACTCGGCCACCTGCCACACCGCCACCTGCCGCCCGTTCTGCTCGCGCAGCTCCCAGCCCACCTCGATCACTTTCGAGTCAACCTTGATGCTGGGGATGACGATGCGCTCAACGCTCGCCGGGCGCTCGGCGTTTGCGGCGGGCAACGGCGCGGCCCGGGCATCGCCACGGTTGAGCACCGGCGCCTGGAAGGCGGGCAGCGCCGCCGGCGCGTCTGCCGGGGGTGTGGCGGGGGCGGGGGGCAGGTTCGTCGCAATATCGGCCTGGCCGGTAACGCCAGCCATCAGCACGCGCGGCGCCGCGATGTCGCTGTCGCCCCGAGCGGCCATACGGTGGTACTCGATCTCGGCATAGACCCCGCCCACGTAGAGCAGTAGGTAGAGCCCGGCAAGCAACAGCAGGTTGCCGAGCGTCCAGTACAGGCGTCGGCGGCGCGTGGCCGGACTGACCGTGCTAGGAGGGACATCTCCACTGGTGCGCGTGGTAACCATAAAGTGAGTATACCATCATGCGATGACCACGGCCAGGTCACCGTGGGGTGTGGAGGCCGCGCAATGGCGGCACGGCGGCACGCGGCTGCGCCCTTTAAGCAAACGCTCATCTCACGTCGACCTGGCATCGGGCATACTCTGAGCGTATTTACAGGCTTCACCAGGTGTAGAAGAAAGGTGTCGCATGCTCTCCAGGATCCTCGCGGCGCTGGCGCTCGCTGGCGCGCTTGCCGCCTGCAGTGCCCCGGCTGCCCAGAGCCCGACCGCTGCGCCCGCCCCGACCGCCGCCCCGGCCACCGCTGCGCCCGCCCCGACCGCCGCCCCGGCCACCGCTGCGCCCGCCTCGCTTGCCACCGCCACCTCAGCCGCGCCTGCCGCCGCCGCCGCCGACATCGTCGTCTTCCGCATTGTGCCCAGCGAGTCGCAGGTCACCTACGAGGTCGGGGAGACCTTCTTCAACCAGAACAACCGCTACGCCATCGCCGTAGGCCGCACCCAGCAGGTCAACGGCGAGGTGCGCCTCGACCGGGCTGATCCGCGCAACAGCAGCATCGGCCCGATCGAGATCGACATCAGCACGTTCAGCTCCGACAGCGCGCGCCGCGATGACGCCATCCGCGGGCGCTGGCTCGAGTCCTCGCGCTTCCCGATCGCCACCTTCGTGCCGACTGAGATCACGGGCCTGCCCACAACCTACCGTGACGGCGAGGAATTGACACTGACCATCACCGGTGACCTTACGGTGCGCGAGGTCACTCGCCCGGTCACCTTCACGGTGACCGGCAAGATCGAGGGTGAGACCATGAGCGGCGTGGCTGAGACGCAGATCAAGATGACCGACTTCGGCTTCGATCCGCCGGACATCGCGGGCATCCTGCGCGCCGAGGACGACGTTAAGCTCAGCTTCAGCTTCGTGGCCCGGCCTGAAGCATAAGGAACCATCCAGCGCCCCCGTCCGCCACGACGGGGGCGTTGTTATGCGGCCAGTGGCTCCTCTTCGCGGCGAAACTGGCTCATGTATAGCTCGTAGTAGGCCCCGCGCACGGCCAGCAACTCCTGGTGCGTGCCGCGCTCGACGATCTGGCCATCCCGCACCATCAGCACCTGGTCGGCGCTGCGGATCGTGCTGAGCCGGTGGGCGATCACGAAGCTGGTCCGCCCTTCGAGCAGCGTGTCAAAGGCTTGCTGGATCAGACGCTCGGTGCGCGTGTCGACACTGCTGGTCGCCTCGTCGAGGATCAGGATGCGCGGGTTGGCCAGGGCCGCCCGTGCAATCGCGATCAGCTGGCGCTGACCCTGGCTCAGCCCACCGCCCCGCTCGCCCAGCCGCGTCTGGTAGCCGTCGGGCAGCCGCTCGATAAACGTGTGGGCCAGCGCGAGTTGGGCCGCGGCCACAACCTCCGCGTCGCTGGCGTCCAGCCGCCCGTAGCGGATGTTGTTCATCACCGTATCGGCAAAGAGGAAGGTATCCTGCAGCACCACCCCGATCTGGCTGCGCAGGCTCGCTGCTGTCACCGCGCGCACGTCGTGGCCGTCGATCGTCACGCGACCGGCGCTCACGTCGTAGAAGCGCGGGATGAGGTTGACGATCGTCGTCTTGCCGGCCCCGGTCGGCCCAACGATCGCCACAGTCTGCCCCGGCTCGACGCTGAAGTCGATCCCCTTCAGCACCGGCTCACCCGGCTTGTACTCGGCCCAGACCCCCTCGAAGGCCACCCGCCCGCTGATCGGCGGCAGCGGGTAGGCATCCGGGCGGTCAACCAGGTCAGGGACCTCGTCGAGCAGGCCGAAGATGCGCTCGCCGCCGGCGATCGCGCTCTGGATGTTGGTCCAGAGCACGGCGATCTGCTGGATGGGCTGGTTAAAGCGCTGCACATACTGGATGAAGGCGAAGACGGTCCCGAGCGAGATCACGGCGGTCCCGAGCAGCGGCTGGTTGCGCAGGGCGCTCAGGCCGCCGACCACCACCACGATCGCGATGGCGACGTAGCCCAGGGCTTCAAGCACCGGGTTGAGCGCGCTGGTGAAGCTGGCCGCGCGCACGTTGGCGTCACGGTTGGCCGCATTGGCGCGCCGGAACTGTTCGATGCTCTCGTCCTCGCGGTTGAAGGCCTGCACCTCACGCACACCGGCGATGCTCTCCTGCAGCCCGGCGTTGACGCTGCCCATCTCGCGGCGGCTGCGGCGGAAGGCTTTGCGCGCCTGGCTCGAGAAATAGAAGGTCGCCAGGGCCATCAGCGGCAGCACGCTGAGGCTCAGCAGCGCGTAGGGCAGGTTGGTCTGCAGCATAAGCGCGCCGGTGATCACCAGTTGCAGGACGCCGCTGACCACGCTGAGCAGGGCGAAGCCGAGCACCTGCTGGATGGTATCGGTGTCGCTGGTGATGCGGCTCATGATGTTGCCGGCCTCGTTGCGGGCATAGAAGCCGAGCGAGAGCCGATGGATCTGGGCGAAGGTGTCCTCGCGGATCTGGCGCAACGCCCGCTGACCGGCCCAGTTCATACTGAAGAAGGCCAGGCCCTGCAGCAGCGAGCCCGCGGTGAAGAGCACAACCAGCAGCAGCACCAGCCCGCCTAGCCCGGCGAGCCGCGCGCTGATGTCCAGTGCCACCGCCGCCGGGTCGTACCAGCAGGCGGTCGCGTTGGGCGCCAGGTAACAATCGATCGCCTGGCCGATCACCGGCGCGGTGGCCACCTGCAGGGTGGTGGCCACCACGATCAGCACGACCGTGAGCGCCACGGCGTACCACCAGGGGCGGAAGTAGTGCCAGAAGCGCGCCAGGGTCGCGCCCACCCGTTTGGGCTTCTGGGTCTCCTGGTTCAGCAGGCGGCCGGGGCCGCCGGGGCCTCCCATCATCATAGGTTATTCCTTCTCAGGCGGCAGCCGGCTTCATATCGTCCACCAGCTGTGAGTGGTAGATCTCGGCGTAGATCGGGCTGGTCTCCATCAGCTCGGCGTGGGTGCCGCGGGCGGCCACGCGCCCGCCATCGAGGACAAGGATCTGGTCAGCGTTCAGCACCGTGCTGATACGCTGGGCGATCACGAAGCTGGTCCGTCCGTGCATCAACTGGTCGAGCGCCTGCTGGATGCGTTGCTCCGTCTGCAGATCGACGCTGCTGGTCGAGTCGTCGAGGATGAGCAGGCGCGGGTTGAGCAGCAGCGCGCGGGCGATCGCGATGCGCTGCCGCTGCCCGCCGGAGAGGGTCACGCCGCGCTCACCCACCCTGGTGGCGTAGCCATCGGGGAAGCTCATAATGAAGTTGTGCGCCGCTGCCGCGCGGGCCGCCGCGATCACCTCGTCGTCGGTGGCTTCGGGCCGCCCGAAGGCGATGTTGTCGCGGATCGTGCCGCTGAAGAGGTTGGTCTCCTGCAGCACGATGCCGATCTGTGAGCGCAGGCTGTCGATCGTCACGTCGCGCACATCGTGGCCGTCGATCAGCACCGCGCCCTCGCTCACATCGTAGAAGCGGGGGATCAGGCTGATGATGCTGGTCTTGCCGCTGCCGGTCGCCCCGAGCAGCGCCACCGTCTGCCCCGGCTCGACCACGAAGCTCACCGCCTGCAGCACCGGCTCGCTGCTCCCGAAGTAGCGGAAGCTGACCGCGCGAAACTCGACCCGCCCGTTGATCGGCGGCAGTTCGTGGGCATCGGGCCGCTCCACGATCTCGCTGCGGGCATCGAGCACCTCGAAGATGCGTGTCGCCGAGGCCGCGGCCTGGGCCAGGAGCGCAATGACGAAGCCCAGTTGCCCCAGCGGGAGGAAGACGTAGATCAGGTAGAGGCTGAACTTCTGGTACTCGCCCAGGCTCAGCGTGCCGCCAAGGATCTGCTGGCCGCCGAAGTAGAGCACCGCCGCCTGGCCGATCTGGGCCACCAGAAAGACGACCGGGAAGAGGAAGGAGAAGACCCGGCTGACCCGCAGTTGCTGGGCCATGAGCTCGGTCGCGGCCATGTCGAAGCGGCGCTCTTCGTAGGGCTCACGGGCGAAGGCTTTGACCACCTTGATCCCCGCGAGGTTCTCCTGCAGGATCGTATTCAACGCCGAGAGCTTCTGCTGTACCAGCGCGAAGAGCGGCTGGCTGATGCGCCCGAACGCGACAAAGATCACCAGCGCAATCGGCAGCAGTGGGAGCACGATCAGCGTCAGCTGAAGATTGGTGAACGCCAGCACTACCAGCGCCCCGCTCAGCAACAGGAACGACTGGGCAGCCAGGATCAGGCCCTGGGCAATGAAGGTACGCAGCCGCTCCACGTCGTCGGTGGCGCGCACCATGAGCTGCCCGGTCTGGTTCTGGTCGTAGTAGCTGAACGAGAGGCGCTGGATCTTTGCAAAGATCGCGTTGCGCAGGTCGAAGGCCAGGCCCTGCGACGTACTCTCCGACATAAAGGCCTGCAGGAAGGAAAAGACGCCGCGCAGCACAGCGAAGAGCAGGATGAGCCCCGCCCCGTTGATCAGCACCTGCTCGGCGACGGCAAGGTTGCCGCCGGCCCGGGTGACCGCCTCGATCATATTCTGCACAACCTGCGGCACGGCCAGCTGGGCCAGGGTGGCGACCACCAGCGCGCCATAGGCGATCAGCGCGCTGCGCCGCTGGTTGCCCAGGTAGCGAATGGCGCGCAGCAAGCCGCCACGGGGCGCATTCGGGTCACGGGATTGCCGTTGGACAGTTGGATTTACCTGAGCTTGCAAGGTCATTTCCTCTGCTGCATCCTTATCCACATGATCCTGCCAGGTGCTCCCCATCGGCTTGCTCGCCTGCCTGCACCGCCCGTTCGAGCAGGTCAAGAAACTGGCCTTGTTCGGCGGGGCTGAGGTAGGCAAGCAGCCGGCCCATCTGGCTCAGTTGCTCTGCAGTGAGCTGCGCGTGCAGCGCCCGGCCCGCCGGGGTCAGCTCCAGCAGCACCACGCGGCTGTCGGCTGCGTGCCGGCGCCGCGCCACCAGCCCGGTGGCGACCAGCCGGCGGGTGAGCGCCGTGACCGATGGCGGGGTCAGCGCCAGCTGGTCGGCCAGGTCTTTCATTGCCAGCGGGCCGGCCGCCTGCAGGATGCGCAACAGGCGCAGGTGCGACGGCGAGAGCTGCAGCTCGCTCAGCCGGCGGAAGGCCGGGCCGAGCAACTGGGGCCGCAGCCGGTCGAGCAGCTGCAGCAGCCGGCGTGCATTGTCGCTGGGGTCTGGCATGGGGGAACACGGTCATTTAGTTAGATGAACTAATGAAGATCATACCACCATTCATGGTCCTGTCAAGCCACGGCCGCACACGTCCTGTATAATGATACTGACCATCCCCCGTGCGCCGGAAAGGAGCGCGTCTTGACCACACGGCGAGTCCTGGTGGCGTTGATCGCTGTGCTAGCGATCGCCATCCTCGTGGGCGGCCTCGCAGTCGCTGGCCTCGCCTACTGGCAGTTCGTGGCCCGTGGCCCGACCACGGCAGACGACCTGCTTGTCCTGGACGGCGCGCAGCGGATGCACCTGGTGCCCCCGGCCGGCGATAGCCGCCTCCTCGCCGAGGATGTCAGCCCTGAGCTCTTCCGCTACCCGGCCTTCGCCCCCGATGGCACGCGCGTGGCCTACATCAGCCAGGACCGCGAGGGCATCGCGCTGCACAGCCTGGATCTGCGCACCGGCGCGCGCACCGAGCTCTACCGCAGCCGCGAGAATCCGCCGCTCTACCTGGCCTGGTCGCCCGACGGGCGCGCGATCGCCTTTCTCAGCAATCGGCGCACCGGTGGCCTTGGCGTTCACCGCGTGGCCGCCGATGGGTCCAGCCCGTCCGAGTTGATCGGCATCTCGCCCAGTTCATCGTACTTTGCCTGGCAGCCCGACAGTGGAGCGCTCCTGCTACACATTGGCGGCAGCAGCTTCGAGCAGGGCCGGGTCAGCGTCTATGGGCCCGGCAGCAGCGAGCCCCGCGTCGAACTGGTCGACCCGGGCTTTTTCCAGGCGCCAGCCTGGAGCCGCGACGGCAGCCAGTTCTTCTACGTGGCCCAGCCGCCGGTCAGTGGGCCGCTGAGCCCCGACCGCGTCGAGAGCGTGCTCACCCGGGTCGCCGCCGACGGCACGGCACCACTGGCCCTGGCCAGCGAGCGCACGGCCGCGATCATCTTCTTGCGCTCACCTGCAAGCGATCGCCTGGCCTACACAACCATCAGCCCGGCTGGTCCCGGCGCGCTCAAGCTGGTGGACGGGGCCGGCGGCGAGGTGCGCACGCTCTCGCGCCCCGACGAGGGGGTCGTGGCCTTCTTCTGGTCACCCGACGGTGCACGCATCGCCTATCTGACCACTGAGCCGGGCGGCGCGCTACCCCGCTTCACCTGGCACGTGGCCGAGCTCGCCTCGGGCACGATCAGCGACCTCGTCAGCTTCGCCCCCAGCCAGGCCTTTGCCGCCCTGGTCAACTTCTTTGACGCCTACGCCATCTCGCTCGACCTCTGGTCACCCGACGGGCGCCAGGTCGTCTATGGCGCAGACGATGGCGTCTACGTGCTCGATGTGGTCAGTGGCAAGGCCGAGCGCCGGGCCGCAGGCGTGCTCGGCATGTGGCCGCGCCGCTGAGCATGCATCGGCAGACCGCAGCGCCCCGCGGCGCCGCCCCCGGAGGGGCGCCCCACGTGGGCGCCCCAACCGCCGCCCGCGGCGCCCCCGGGCCGGGGGCCTGCCCGGCCCCCGGCACCCACGGGACGTTGTCCCGGCCCCGCCACAGCTTGCGGGGCGCGCCGCCCCCGCGCCCCCGGGCCGGGGGCCTGCCCGGCCCCCGGCACCCCCGGCCAAAGGGGCTCCGCCCCTTTGGAAACCCCAAAGCCCACGCCCGTACCGGGCGTCGCGGCCGTGCTGCATGCCTCAGACCGCGCAGCGGTGGACGGCCGGCCGCCCCCGGTGCTGGCGGTCGTGGGGGTGGACAGCGCGCCCTGCCCGGCAGCGGCCGTGCCGCTGGCCCGGCTCTCCCCCGACCGCGGCGCGGGCATGACCCCGCGGCCGTCCCGCCAGGAACGCCACCTTACGGCGGGGTCCGGGGCGGAGCCCCGCAAGCCGCAATGGGGCAGGCCCCCGCCCCGGGGGCGCGGGGACGGTGCAGCGCCCCGGGGGCGCGGGGACGGAGCGCCCCGCCGCAACGGCGCACCCAGAACTCCATACGAACGTACGAATGTACGAAACCCCGTCCTAGTGCAGTTCCAGGCGACCTGTTCGGGCATCAGCGCGACCTCGACCGTGTCCAGATGCGCCGCGCCCAATCTACCATCGCAAATCTGCAATCTGCAATCGCACTAGGCCTCGCGCAGCGTCAAATCGCGAAACAGCGCCACCACCTCGGCCGTACTGGCCACGGCAATCAGACCATAGCGGGCAGTGGGCGGCGGTGCGTCCAGGCGCACCTCGATCACGGGCTGTCCGTTCATCCACAGGGCCACCGCGTTGTTCTCCAGGCGCGCAACCAGCCGGTTGGGCGCCCCTGAACGCACGGCAGGGTGCGGCTCCTCCGCGAGTACCGTCGCGCGCCCGCCTACCCAGCGCGCCAGGCGGTAGCTGCCCCCGGCCGGGTTGACGAAGTAGGCCAGGTAGTTCCCCTCACTGTAGCGCAGCAGCAGCCCCGCCAGGCCGCCGCTCACGTCGACATCGACGCCAACCACGAAGTCGGTGCCGGCGGGCGAGGTGTTGTAGGCCCAGATGTTCCCGACCCCCTGCTGCGCCGTGATCTGGTAGGCACCCGGTACAAGGCCCACACTCCAGCCGGTTCCCGTGACCGACGGCCAGCGCCCGCCCTGGGAGAAGTCCTCACGGTAGAGCAGCGTGCCCGTCTCCACCAGCGGCTCCGGGGTCGGGGTGGCGGTGGGCGCGCTGGTCGCACTCGGGGCGGCGGTGGGCGCGCTGGTCGCACTCGGGGCGGCGGTGGGCGCGCTGGTCGCACTCGGGGCGACGGTGGGCGCGCTGGTCGCACTCGGGGCGGCGGTGGGCGCGCTGGTCGCGCCGGGCTGCGCTGCAACCGGCGCGGCGGTGGCGGGGCCCACCGGGCCTGCGCTGGCCACCTCGCTCGCGACCGTCGCGCCCTGGCGGCGCAGGAGCCAGCCCGCGGCGCCAATACCTGCCAGCAGCAGCCCCGCAGCGCCGCCGGCTACCAGCGCGCGGCGGCGGCGATCCGGCCCACGGCCCACAGCCGGTGGCGCCGCCGCCGCGCGCCGCGCCGGGGCATGAGCAGCCGCCTCGGCCTGCGCCAGCAGGGCTGCGCTATCACGGTAGAAAGGATTGACCTGCTGGATCTCGCGCAGTGTGGCCGCTGCCTGCATGTGGCGGCCCGCCTCCAGGTGGGCGCGGGCCTGCGCGTACAGCTCGGCCAGGTGGTCGCGCGGCTGGGCCGGCATCGCCGGCGGGGGCGACGCAATGCGCAGCGTGCGGTTGTAGGCGAGGCGCAGCGCCGGGTCACTCAGCACCGCGTAGGCTTCATTGATCCGCTGCGCGCGCCGGCTGGCCGCGGCCTGCTCGGCCGGACTGGCCTGGGCGAAGCGATCGGGATGGTAGCGGGCGATCTGCTGGCGGTAGGCGCGCTTGATCTCCTCGGCGGTCGCGCCACGGCTCACGCCGAGCACCGCGTAATGGTCAAGCCCCTCAAACTGATCCATGCCGTCCTCAGTGCGGCCCCCGCGCGGCGCCCACCGCGCCTGTTTTCCGTCACACAACCCGCGCATTATAGCATCCTCGCAGCGCGCATTGACACGGCCCGGCCCGCCGCATACAATGCCAGCATCCCGCCTCGCCCTGCCAGGGAGTCACCCGTGCGCTACTGGATCCTCAAGACGGAACCGGAGCACTACAGCTACGCCGATCTGGTGCGCGACGGCGCAACGGTCTGGGACGGGGTCGCCAACAGTGTGGCGCTCAAACATATGCGTGAGATGCAGCCGGGCGACCAGGCGCTGATCTACCATACCGGCGCTGAGCGGCGCGCCGTCGGCCTCGCCGAACTGACCAGCGCGCCCTACCCCGACCCACAACTCGGCGACCCGAAGCTGATCGTCGTTGATCTGCGCCCGCTCCAGCCGCTGCCCCGCCCGGTCGAACTGACGGCGATCAAGGCCGACCCCTTCTTTGCCGAGTTCGCCCTCGTGCGCCAGGGTCGCCTCTCGGTCGTCCCGGTCACCCCCGAGCAGTGGGCACGGCTAATGGCGATGGCCGGGGTGAGTGACTGAGCCAGCGTTCAACCTCAGCCGCCGGACCTGCGCACGCGCGGGGAAACGTGGTATAGTTACGGCCTACAGCAAACCAGCCCGCCTTCTGCTACGCATAGCTGCGCGAGGTGCTGCGATGGATGCAGCTACGATCCTGATCGTTGACGATGAGCAGCCGATCGTCGACCTGGTGGCCAGCTACCTGACCGCTGAGGGCTTCGCGGTTGAGCGCGCCTTCGATGGCCCCAGCGCCCTGACCCTGGCCCGCTCCATCCGGCCCGACCTGGTCATTCTCGATGTGATGCTCCCCGGCCTCGATGGGATCGAGGTCTGCCGGCGCCTGCACCAGGAGACGGCCGTCTATGTGCTGATGCTTACCGCGCGTACCGACGAGGTCGACAAGCTGATCGGCCTCTCGGTCGGCGCCGACGATTACCTCACCAAGCCCTTCAGCCCACGCGAACTGGTTGCGCGCGTCAAGGCCATCCTGCGGCGCGCCCGCGCCCCGCTCGAAAAGGTCGCCGAGCGCCCCGTGCTCCAGTTTGGCGCGATCAGCATCGACCCGGAGCGCCGCGAGGTGCAGCACCGCGGCGCCCAGGTTGAGCTCACCCCCCGTGAGTTTGACCTGCTCTACGCCATGGCCAGCCATCCCGGGCGTGTCTTCACCCGCGAAGAGTTGCTGCGGCGCGTCTGGGGCCCGGACTTTGCCGGGATCGACCGGGTCGTTGATGTCCACGTCGGCACGCTGCGCCGCAAACTCGAGGAAGACCCGACTGGCCCGCCTCTCGTCCAGACGGTGCGCGGCGTTGGCTACAAGTTCGTCGGTGGTCAGCGATGAGGTGGTACAATCAACTACGCTGGAAGTTGTTCTTTTCCCACCTGGTGATCATCGTCATTGCCGATGTGGTGCTGCTGGCCATGGCCGGCTTTATTGCGCGCATCGGGCTGGTGGATAGTGTGCCGCTCATCGTGGGCGCCGCCGCCGCCGAAACCGGCGGGCTCCACGCCAGCGCCACTTCGGCCGCCCAGTCGACGCCGATCGAGCAGTTCCGGACGGTGCTGCAGCAGGCGCTGCTGGTCAGCGGCTTCGCCGCCCTCGCCGCCGCAGTGGTGGTCAGTCTCTTCGTCTCGCAGCGCATCGTTGAGCCGCTGCTCACGCTCTCGATCGTGAGCCAGCGGCTGGCCCAGGGCTACTACCGCGAGCGCACCCGGATCACCAGCGCCGATGAGATCGCCCAGCTCTCCCAGAGCGTCAACCAGCTCGCCGATGCCCTCGACCAGACGGAACGGCGCCGCCTGGCCCTGCTCGCCGATGTCACCCACGAACTGCGGACCCCGCTGGCCACGATCGG
>Ga0272446_1005259_pt1 | contig 14451 bp, 11 predicted proteins | sample YNPCB0061_FD_194587 | JGI IMG/M metagenome (GOLD analysis project Ga0272446, IMG submission 194587) | Hot spring microbial mat communities from Yellowstone National Park, WY, United States - YNP-CB-006-1 | ecosystem: Environmental > Aquatic > Thermal springs > Hot (42-90C) > Sediment | place...
GGTCTTGATCTTGACTCGGTTGTCGATGATTTCCGCATCGATCACCCCAGCCAGCGTGCGAAAGGACAGGCTGGTTTTGCCCACGATGCCCTGCAGGTAGGCGAAACGGGCGGCGCAGCGGGCCCCATTGCCGCACATCTCCGCCTCGCTGCCGTCGGAGTTGTAAAACCGCCATTGAAAATCCACCTGTGGATCATTTTCGATGAAAATGATGCCGTCGGCGCCGACGGAGAGTTTCCGGCGGCACGCCAGACGCGCCAACTCCGGCATGCGGCCGGGGTCGAATTTGCGGTCGCGGTTGTCAATGAGGATGAAGTCATTGCCGCTGCCGGTCATTTTGACGAAGTGGATGAGGTTGTCAGTTTCTTTCATCATTGCAGTCATTTCAGTTGCCAGTTGGGTTTGGCTGCGTGCCGCCGGCAGCCGATCTCCGGAAAAACTCGGCCGCTTACAAAAAGTCGGGAATGCTCTCGCCCTGGATCAGCTCTTCCCAAGTTTCACGCTTTCTGATGACGTGGAAGCGGTCTTCCTTGACCAGCACCTCGGCGGCTCGCGGGCGGGAATTGTAGTTGGAGCTCATGGCAAAGCCATAAGCCCCCGCGCTCATCACCGCCAGGCAGTCGCCCGCCTGAACTTCCGGCAGTCCACGCTCTCTTGCCAGTAAATCCCCTGATTCACATATCGGACCGACCACGTCAACTATTTTTGTCGGCCGGTCCGATTGCCGCAGCGGCTGAATGTGGTGATAGGACCCATACAGACTTGGCCGCAGCAGGTCATTCATGGCAGCGTCAACGATGACGAAATTCTTGGTTGGCGTCTGCTTGGTGTAGAGCACCCGGGTGACGAGAATGCCGGCGTTGCCAACAATGACGCGGCCGGGTTCGAAGATCAGGGTGCAGGGGAGCCCCTGCAGTTCGCGCAGAATGGCTTCGGCATATTCGGTGGGATGGGGCGGGGCTTCCTGATCATAAGTGATGCCAAGCCCGCCGCCGATGTCGAGGTACTGCACCGCTATTCCCCGACTGGTCAAGCGCTCGATCAGCAGGTGCAGTCGCTTCAAAGTGTCGATGAAGGGGGTGATCTCCGTCAGCTGACTGCCGATGTGGCAATCCACGCCCGCAATATCCACATGGCTCAGGGTCCTGGCGCGTTCATACTCCTGCAGTGCCGCGTCGATGTCGATGCCGAATTTGTTCTTCTTCATCCCCGTGGAAATGTAAGGATGAGTCTTGGGGTCCACGTCCGGGTTCACCCGCAGAGCAATCCGGGCCCTTCGCCCCAGTTGTGCCGCCCGGCCGTTGATCACCTCCAGTTCCTGCGGCGACTCGATGTTGAACAACAGGATATTTTCCCGGAGCGCGAAATCGATTTCCTCGCTAGTCTTGCCCACTCCAGAATAGACAATTCGCTCCGCCGGGATGCCGGCCTTGCGCGCCTTGAACAGCTCGCCTCCGGAAACGATGTCGACCCCACCTCCCATGGACCCGAACAGCTTCAGCAGGGCAAGATTGGAATTGGCCTTGGCGGCGAAGCAGGTCAAGTGGGGGACAGAAGTGAAAGAATCGTCGAAAACCTGGAAGTGATGGCGAAGGGTGGCATGACTATAGACGTAGCAAGGGGTCCCGACCTGCCGGACCAGGTCCTGCAGCGGCACCTCCTCACAGTAAAGCTCATCTTGCAGGTATTTGAAATGATGCATGTTTTCCTCAATTCAAGAGAATTCGCCAGCCATCATTGAAACTGCAAATTCCTGATTTCCGTCCACTTGGACAGGAGTCCCTCCGGATGAGGCGGTTCCACGCCAATGGCTGACACCGCATAGAAGTACACCACGTTCGGCCGTGCGGTGTTGTCCACGTATGGGGGGCCGAGCACGGCCTGCGACGTCAACCGGGTGATTTCCTTGCCCTCACGGCGGTAAACGTGGTAGCCGCTTACCTTGCCTTCACTCTGCGTCCAGTGAATTTCCAGCACTCCCTTTGCCGGGATAGCCCAGACGGTACTGGGCGGGGGCGGAGGCAGTGCACCCGGCGCCTTGATCTGGTGGACCGCTGAGGGTTCACTCCAGGTATTGGTCCCTTCAAAAAGGAGCAGCCCAAACACGCGATATTCGTAAATCTGGTCGGAGGCCACGGCCTGATCGAAAAACGAGGCGCCTTTCACCGGTGCCGGTGAAATTTGCTCCCATGAGCCATTCAAGATGCGCCGTTCGACGCCATACAGCATCTCCTGCTTCACCGGCTGTCCAGCCGCATCCTTTTTGGGTTCCTTCCAGCTCAACAGAATCCCGTGGTTTTGTTTGGCAACCGTCACATTTACAGGCGGCAGTGGCGGCGTCGTCACCCTTGCTATGGTCGGGTTGGAGAGCGTCAGCACCCGCTCCTTCTGGTCCTGGATGGCAATTTGATAGCGATAGGCGCGGCCGATCGCGACCGAGGCATCCTTCACCACCAGTCGGTTGTCGCGCAAAAAGGCCGGCTCCGGATGCACCGGGTCGATGGTGAGGATGGTCGTCTGCTCGGGGGCGGGGCACTCAAGGCAGCTGCGTTTGTCCCAGGGGACTTCTGATTTGAGCACGGCAAAGCGCCAGGAAGCGGAATGTTCGGATTTATGCTGGGACGTCGCAACCACCCAGCTCAGTTCAACGGCGCCGCCCCGAACCTCACTTTGCAGGTCGTTGATTTGCGCCGGAGGCTGCTGCACGATGGGCTTGGGATAGGTTTTCACGCCACAGCCCGAGACGGCAAAGCCAATCAACAGCAGCGTCAGGAGGGTCTCAGGGCTTCCATAAAACCGACGAGTATTCTCTATTATCATCATTGGGAAGGAAAATCCTTCTGCAATCAAGATGCTATGGAAAACCGCAGGCTTCTCGTCGAGGCCCACTCAGCACCAGGCCTTTCGGCTGTTCGGGGCCTGCTCTGAAATCGGCAGGACTGCAGCGAGCAGGCCTGCGGTAAAACGTGTGCGAGGCTTGACTAATGCTGACGAGAATTCACCGACTATTCTATTACAGTGGTTTTTGTTGGTTGCCAGTGAGTCTGGTGTTCAAAACCTTGTGCTTGGCTTCCAGCGCTTCCCTGGCGCAATTGAGCGCGCGCGCCACCTGCGAGGTGGCGGTCCCGCCCGCCGAGCTTCGCTGCTCGATGGCGCTGGCAAGGGTCAGAATACCGAACACATCGCTGTCAAATGCCTTGTGGAAATTCTTCAATTCCTCCAGGGAACAGTCTTCCAGTCGCTTGCCGTTCTGCACACAGTGCTGCACGATTTGTCCCACCGCATGATGCGCCCTGCGAAACGGCACGCCTTTGCGCACCAGGTAGTCGGCCAGGTCCGTCGCCAGAATGAAGCCTTCCCCCGCCATCTGCTGCATGCGCTCTTGGTTGAAGCGAATTTCCGGCAGCAGCTTGCCGAGCAGCTGCAACGTGCTCAGCAAGGTATCAGCGGTGTCGAAGACCGGCTCCTTGTCTTCCTGCAGGTCCCGGTTGTAGGCGAGCGGCAGCGCTTTGACCAGCGCCAGCAGCGACATCAAATTGCCGAACACCCGGCTGCTCTTGCCACGCATCAGCTCGGGGACGTCCGGGTTCTTCTTCTGCGGCATGATGCTCGACCCCGTGCAGAAGGCGTCGCTGATATCGATGAAGGCGAACTCGGAAGTCGACCAGATGATCAACTCCTCCGCCATCCGGCTCACATGGACCATGGTCAGCGCCGCCGCCGCATTAAACTCGATCAAATAGTCGCGATCACTCACCGTGTCAATGCTGTTTGCGCTGATTTTGGGAAAGCCGAGGTATTTTGCCGTCAATTCCCGATCGATGGGGAAGGTGGTGCCGGCCAGCGCGGCGCTCCCCAGGGGAAACACATCGGTGCGCCGCAGACATTCGGCAAACCGCTGATCATCGCGCTCGAACATCTCATAGTAGGCCATCAGGTGGTGGGCGAGCAGGATCGGCTGCGCATGCTGCAGATGAGTGTAACCGGGCATGATGACGTGCAGGTGTTTTTCGGCGACCTCTACCAGCGCGGTTTGCAGGTCCAGCAGCAGGCGGCGGCACTGTTGCAGAACGTCGCGCATGTACAGCCGCATGTCCAAACAAATCTGGTCGTTGCGGCTCCTGGCCGTGTGCAGTTTGCCGCCGACCTCGCCGATTTTATGGATGAGCCGCTGCTCGATGGCCATGTGGATGTCTTCCTGAAAAGATTCGAGTGGCGCCGTGCCGTGCTCGATTTCCCGCTGAATCTCACCCAGGGTTTCGATGATCCGGGAGGCCTCGTCATGGGTGATGATGCCGCACTCGGCCAGCATGCGACAGTGGGCGATGCTGCCCTCGATGTCGTAGCGATACAGCCTGCTGTCGAAATGGATCGACGCCGAATACTCTTCCACAAGTTTGTTGGTGGGTTGATCGAAACGACCCTGCCAGAGCTTTTCTGCCATAAGCGACGTTCTCCTGGTCGGTTACTGCTGATCACGGACAAGGGACTGGATGCGCAGCCGCAAACCCTGAAGCTTGATGAAGCCGTTGGCGTCGTTTTGTTGGTAAACGTCGTCCTCTTCAAAGGTGGCGAAGCTTGGCTGATAGAGCGAGCGGTCGGATTTGCGCCCGGTCACCTGGCAGCTCCCCTTGAAAAGCTTCAGCCGGGCCGTCCCCCAGACATTTTCCTGCGCCATGTCCATGGTGTTCTGCAAAAGCCGCATTTCGGGCGAGTACCAGAAGCCATTGTAAATCAGCCGCGAATACTGCGGGATCAGGGAGTCACGGATGAACATGACCTCCCGGTCCATGGTGATGGATTCGACGGCCCCGTGAGCGGCCCGCAGGATGGTTCCTCCCGGGGTCTCATAAACGCCGCGGGACTTCATCCCGACGAAACGGTTCTCGACCAGGTCGACCCGGCCAATCCCGTGTTTTCCTCCCAACGCATTGAGGCGCTGCAGCAGGGACGCGGGGGAAAGGCGCTGCCCATTGACCGCGACCGGGGTCCCGCGTTCGAAATCGATTTCCACCGTTTCCGCTTGGTCCGGCGCCTGCTGCGGCGCTGCGGTCAGGGTGTACATGTTCTCCTCGGGCTCCAGCCAGGGATCTTCCAGGATGCCTCCCTCGTAGCTGATGTGCAGCATGTTCCTATCCGAGCTGTACGGCTTCTCCGCCGTCACCGGCACGGCGATGCCATGGCGTTTGGCAAATTCCACCAGGGCCGTGCGCGACTTCAGGTCCCACTCACGCCACGGCGCGATCACGCGGATGTTGGGGTCAAGCGCCATATAGGTCAATTCGAAGCGCACCTGGTCGTTTCCTTTGCCGGTGGCGCCATGGCTGACGGCGTCAGCTCCTTCCTCGCGGGCGATTTCCACCTGCCTTTTGGCGATGAGAGGCCGGGCGATGGAGGTGCCGAGCAGATACTGACCTTCGTAAATGGCCCTGGCGCGAAACGCGGGGAAGACGAAATCCCGCACAAATTCTTCCCGCAAATCCTCGATGCGGGCTTTGACGGCACCAGTGGCCAGGGCTTTCGCCTCCAGACCGTCCAATTCCTCTTCCTGCCCCAGGTCGGCCGAGAACGCAACGACCTCGCAGTGATAGGTCTCAATCAACCATTTCAAGATGATGGAAGTATCCAATCCGCCGGAATATGCCAGTACCACTTTCTTGACGTTCATTTGTGAAAATCTTCCTTTCGATCATTTATGAGCTTGAGCAAGCAACCATTCGAGCAGGGCCATCTGCAGGTGGAGCCGGTTTTCAGCCTGGTCGAAAACCACCGACTGCGGCCCGTCCATCACTTCATCGGTGATTTCATCGCCGCGATGGGCCGGCAGGCAGTGCAGCACCAGAGCGTGCGCCGGCGCCGCCGCCAGCAGGTTGGCATTGATCTGGTAGGGGCGAAAAATTTGGCGCCGCTGCTCGGCTTCATCCTCCTGCCCCATGCTGGCCCACACGTCCGTGTACAAAATATCGGCCGAAGCGACCGCCTGTCGTGGGTCTTCGGTCAAGACGATGTCGCCCTTGCCGTCGCTGCGGGCCCGCTCGAGAATGGTCCTGTCGGGGGCATATCCCGGCGGACAGGCCAGGCTCAATTTGAATCCCAGCCGGGCGGCGGCGTTGATCCAGGAATGAGCGACATTGTTGCCGTCTCCCACCCACGCCACCTGCAAGCCGTCCAAATGGCCCCGCTTTTCCTTGATGGTCAAAAGATCGCTGAGCACCTGGCAGGGGTGAAAGCTGTCGGTCAAGCCGTTGATGACGGGTATGGTCGCATGCCTGGCGAGCTCTTCCACTTCCGCGTGGGCAAAGGTCCGGATCACCAGGATGTCGATGTAGCGCGACAGCACCTGCGCCGTGTCGGAGATCGACTCATCCCGCGAGATCTGCGTTTCTTTCGGGGTCATGAAAATACAGTTGCCGCCCAGCCGGTACATGGCCGCCTCGAAAGAGACCCGGGTGCGGGTCGAGGGCTTGACGAAAATCAGCCCCAGCACCCTCCCGGGAAGGACCGATCGCAGGCGGTCCACGCCGCCCCGCAAGGTCTGCTTCAACTCTTCGGCCCTGGCCAACAGCTGGTGGATCTCCTCGGCCGATAGATCCAGAATGGTGAGAAGGTCGCGTTTCATGGCGAATCCTCCTTGAGCACCTCATCGAGGATTTCGATGAGTCGGTCGATTTGGTCGTTGTCGACGATCAGCGGCGGCAAAAAGCGCAGCACCGTATCGTGCGTGCAGTTGATGATCGCTCCCCGGCGTAGGCAGGCTTCCACCATCTTTGTTCCGGGAACGGTCAGTTCGAGTCCAATCATCAGGCCTCTGCCCCGTACTTCCTGGATGATCGCATGCCGCGACTGCAGTTCTCGCAGGCGCTGCATAAAATAGCCGCCCTTTTCCTGAACTGTCGCCAACAAGGAAGGTTGAGAAAGCAGCTGCAGCACTTGGCCTGCCGCCGCGGTCACCAGCGGAGTGCCGCCGAAAGTGGTGGCGTGTGCGCCGGCGGTGAAAGCCTGGGCCGCTTCATCGGTGGCCAGCATGGCGCCGATCGGCAGGCCGTTGCCGAGGGCCTTGGCCAGGGTCATGATGTCCGGCGTGACCCCTTCCTGCTCGTGGGCAAACAAGGTCCCGGTGCGGCCCATGCCGGTTTGCACCTCATCAAAGATGAGCAGCAGATCGTGCTTTTGGCACAAAGCTTTGAGCTCGGGCAGATAACCCGGCTTTGGCAGGTTGACGCCGCCTTCGCCCTGGATGGGCTCGACCATGACCGCGCAGGTCTTGTCGGTGATGGCCGCGGCGACGGCTTCCAGCGAATTGAATTCGACAAAGGTGAACCCTTCAACCAGTGGCTCGAACCCTTTGTGCACCTTTTCCTGACCGGTTGCGGAAAGCGTTGCCAGGGTGCGGCCATGAAAAGAGTCGCGCATGGTGATGATGTGAAACCGGCCGTCGCCATGGCGGTCCTTACTGTATTTGCGCGCCAGTTTGATGGCCGCTTCGTTGGCTTCAGCGCCGCTGTTGGCAAAGAACACCTTGTCGGCGAAGGAGAGCCGGGTCAGCTCCGCCGCCAGTTTGACCTGAGGTTGCGTGAAAAAGAGATTGGACACATGCACCAGCGTCTTTGCTTGCGCACACAGTGTTTCAGCCACCTCCGGGTGGCTGTGGCCGAGGTTGCAGACGGCGATGCCGGCCAGAAAATCCAGGTATTCCCTGCCGGCCTCGTCCCACAATCGGCAGCCTTCGCCCCGCACGAACACCACCGGGAGGCGTGCATAGGTGGAGCAGATGGTCTGTTGACAAATCGTTTGAATATCTTCCATAGGCGTCTTCCGACCTTTCTAATTCAATCACTTAATCACTTGGAATGATTCCTGACGATTTCCGTGCCGATGCCGGCGTCGGTGAAAAGCTCCAGGAGGATGGCGTGCGGCACCCGGCCGTCGATGATGTGGACCTTTTCCGCCCCCCCCTGAATGGCATCGATGGCGCATTGCACCTTGGGGATCATGCCGCCGCGCAGCACCTCGTCCTGCATCAGATCGGCGGCCTCGGCGATGGTGACGCTGGAGATGAGCTCGCCGGCGGTATTCATCACCCCCTCCACATCGGTCATGAGCAGCAGCTTTTTGGCCTGAAGGGCGCTCGCAATTCGTCCCGCCACCAGGTCCGCATTGATGTTGTAGGTTTCGCCGTTTTCCCCCACGCCGACCGGCGCAATGATCGGGATCATGTCGCTTCTGCCCAGGGTGCGCAATACTTCGACATTGATCCGCTGGACCTCGCCAACCAACCCAATGTCAATGATCTCCGGCGGGCGATCGTCGCCCTGATAGCGAAACACGTGCAGCTTGCGCGCCTCGATGAGCTGCGCGTCTTTGCCGCTGAGGCCGATGGCGCGGCCGCCGTGGCGGTTGATGAGGCTCACGATCTCCTTGTTGATCTTGCCGGCCAGCACCATTTCGACAATGTCCATGGTGTCCGCGTCGGTGACCCGCATGCCGGCGCAAAAGTCACTCTTCTTGCCGATGCGATCAAGCATCTGGCCGATCTGAGGGCCGCCGCCGTGCACCACTACCGGCTGGATGCCGATGTATTTCATCAGGACGATGTCCTGAGCGAAGCTGTCTTTCAATTCATCCGCCACCATGGCATGGCCGCCGTATTTGATGACGACGGTTTTCTGGTAGAAGCGGCGGATGTAGGGCAGCGCTTCAACAAGGATTTTGGCCTTTTCCATCATGATCTACCTCAAAGCTTGGAAAAACTATTGTCGCCCGGCCGCTCAATTGCTTCACCCGCACTCGCCGTCATTCGCGCAAGTTTCCAGCCGGAATCCACTCACGTAACTGCTCGATATTCCATCTCTGGGTTCCGGCTTGAAGCCTGCCGGAATGACGTTGCATGCAATGAGCCGGCATGCTCAAGTATCAGTCACGAAGCCCTTCGCAATTTTGATCGGGCCCATCGAGCTAGAGAATGTAGCGGCTCAAATCCTCATCCTGAATAATGTCGCTCAGGGTCTCCCGGACGTATTGCCGGGTGATGGGGATGGTCTGTCCTTTCAGCTGCGGCGCGTTGAAAGAAATGTCCGACAGCAGCTTTTCGACCACTGTGTGCAGCCGACGGGCGCCGATGTTTTCCGTCCGCGAATTCACCTGAAAGGCGATTTCCGCCAGTTCCTCGATGGCTTCGTCATTGAAAACCAGCTGCACTTCCTCGGTCGCCAGCAACGCGATGTACTGGGTGATGAGCGCATTTTCCGGCTCCTTGAGAATGCGGATGAAGTCTTCCTTGGAAAGAGACTGCAACTCGACCCGGATGGGAAAACGGCCCTGCAGCTCCGGCACCAGGTCCGAGGGCTTGGAGATGTGAAACGCGCCAGAGGCGATGAACAGGATGTGGTCGGTTTTCACCATGCCGTATTTGGTGGTCACCGTCGAGCCTTCAACAATCGGCAGCAAGTCCCGCTGCACCCCCTCGCGCGACACGTCCGGACCGCGCCCGGAGGCTTCCCGGCCGGCGATCTTATCGATCTCGTCGAGAAAGATGATCCCCGAATGTTCGGCCCGCTCGATGGCGGTTTTGATCACCTTGTCCATGTCGATGAGCTTCTGCGACTCTTCCTGAATGAGGATTTCCCGTGCCTCCGGTATGGTCACCTTGCGCCGCTTGGTGCGCCGCGGCAGCATCGAGCCGAGCATCTCGCGCAGGTTGTAATCCATGTCGTCCATGCCGGTCCCGGCAAAAATTTCAATGTTGGGAAAGTTGCGGTCGGGGACCTCGATGTCCACATAGCGGTTGTCGAGCGCACCCTTGTGCAACAGTTTGCGCAGTTTTTCGCGGGTCGTGTCGGCCTGCTTGGCCTCATTTTGCGCCGCCTTCATGGCTTCCGGCTCGGGCAGCGCCTGCTGCTGGTCCCTGGCATCGGTTTGCCGCTTGGGCGGAAGCAGGATGTCGAGCAGCTTCTCTTCGGCGATTTCCTCGGCCTTTTTCTTCACCGCCTCCATTTCTTCCGAGCGCACCATGTTGACGGCCAGGTCGGTGAGGTCGCGAATCATCGACTCCACATCGCGTCCCACATAACCGACTTCGGTGAACTTGCTGGCCTCCACCTTGAGGAACGGAGACTGGGCAAGGCGCGCCAGACGGCGGGCGATCTCGGTTTTGCCGACGCCGGTGGGGCCGATCATGATGATATTTTTGGGGGTGATTTCATCCCGCAAATGCTCCGGCACCTGTTGCCGCCGCCAGCGATTGCGCAAGGCGATGGCGACCATTCTCTTGGCGTCTTTCTGACCGATGATGTACTTGTCCAGTTCGCTGACGATTTCAGCGGGGGTCAAGGGTTGTTGCATGGGGTTACAGCTCCTGAATGGTGACTTCCGTGTTGGTGTAAATACAGATGGAGGCGGCGATGCGCATGGCTTCTTCCACAATCTCCCGGGTCGACAGCTGCGAATGGGCGGCGAGTGCGCGCGCGGCCGCCAGCGCATAGGGACCCCCGGAGCCCACCGCGGCGATGTTGTCATCGGGTTCGATCACGTCCCCGCTGCCGCTGAGGATCAGGCATTCGTTTTTGTCGGCCGCGATCAACAGCGCCTCGAGGCGCCGCAAAGCCCGGTCCATGCGCCAGTCCTTGGCCAGCTCCACCGCCGCCCGCTTGAGATTGCCGTTGTACTGCTCGAGTTTCCCCTCGAGCCTTTCGAACAGGGTGAAGGCGTCCGCGGTGGAGCCGGCAAAACCGGCAAGGACCTGATCGTGGTACATTTTGCGAACTTTTTTGGCTTGATGTTTGACCACCGTGTCCCCCAGGGTCACCTGGCCGTCGCCGGCCATGACCATGACACCGTCCTTGCGCATGGCCAGAATGGTGGTTCCGTGCATTGCATTGAGAGCCATGAAGCGTTTTACTCCTTAAAGTATCAACCAGAAGTCTTGGGACCCGCAACGATCTGCTGTTTGCGACTGCGCGGGTGAGCAGCGTCGTAGGTTTTCATCAGCTGGTCCACGTGCACGTGGGTGTAGCGCTGAGTGGTCGAAAGGGACGCATGGCCCAGCATTTCCTGGATGGCCCGGAGGTCCGCGCCGGAATTCAACAGGTGCGTGGCGAAGCTGTGGCGCAGACCGTGCGGGCTCAGGTGCTGCCAGAGACCGCATTGCTTCAGCTCCGCGACCAGGATGCGGTGCACCGACCTGGAGCTCAGGCGACCGCCGGCAGCGTTGCGAAACAGGGCGTCGGAGCTGGAGCGCAGCTGCGGCGCCTGTTTGTACAGCACCGCTTGATATGCTTGCACCGCGTCCAGCGCTGTCTTGCCAACCGGTGTCACGCGCTCCTTGTCGCCCTTGCCGAGCACTCTGGCTGTCCCCTCGGCAAACGACACGTCCGTTTCATCCAACCCCACCAGCTCGCTCACCCGCACGCCAGATGAGTACAGAAATTCAAACATCGCCCAATTGCGCCATCTTCGCCAAGTGCCGCCTTCTCCTTCGCAGGAACGGCCCAGGCTGTCGAGAAAATGAAACATAGGGTCAACACCGAGAAAGGATGGGACGCGCCCTTTGATCTTGGGATGGGCAATCAGCCGCACCGGGTTGTCGTCCGTGATCCCTTGCTCGTTGAGGAACCGGTAAAACGATCGCAGGGTGGACAGCTTGCGCGCCTGACTGGTCTTCTCCCGGGTCCTGTGCAGTGACGCCATGAACCCGCGCAGCAAATCCTCGCTCAAGTCCGTCAGCGCCACCGAAGGTCGGCCGGTTTTTTCCCGGACATAACTCTGCAGCTGCTGCAAATCGCTGCCGTAGGCCCGTACGGTCTCGCTGCTGAGTCCCCGTTCCCGGGCGAGATAAGCGAGAAATGCATCGATGGAATGCTGCAAGCTAATTTGATCGTCCATGTCATTTCAACCCAAAGCCTGCACGTTCTTCAAAATGATGCTCGCGCATGCCGCCGCTCAACTTCTTATACCCCGCTGACGATATTTTCTCATTCACCACTGCCGGTTCAATGCCGTCCGATCTCGGGTGGGCAACATTTTTAAGAAAATGAATCAGATAACACAGGAACGAAAAAAATCAATGAAAAAGTCTCGTTTGCCCAGTCTCACCAATCATAGTTCAAACACTGAACGCGACGCTTCATGCGGCCGACAAGCAACGTTTTAAGAACGAGGTTGGATCGAAGGAGCGCGAAACGGAGTTCGTTTCAGGATTTTGGCTGCTGTCACGGTAAGCGCTGGTGCTGGCAGGCCTGCGCAGTCAGCCCCGGTTAACGGGCATTTATGCAAAAAATTTTGAACACTTGAGGCCCTTTCCAGGTGACATCGCGATTGACAATCAAGAGTCAGTCTGTTACCTGTTAGCGCGCGCGGATTCTCTGCAGTTCGGGCGGCAACAGACGCCGGCTGCAGATTTTTTGTAAGGAGATTTCGATTATCGTGAAAAAGACCTTGTTCCTCAACCCGCCCTCCTTCGAAGGCTTCGATGGAGGCGCCGGGGCGCGTTACCCCGCCAAACGCGAAGTGACCTCCTATTGGTATCCGACCTGGCTGGCCCAGCCGGCCGCCATGATTCCCGGCAGCAAGCTCATCGATGCGCCGCCCCAGCGCATGACCATGACCGAGGTGCTCCGCGCCGCCGCCGATTACGAACTCATCGTCATCCACACCAGCGCCCCGTCACTGGCCAATGACGTGAAATGCGCCGAGGCCCTGAAAGCGCAAAACCCCGCCGCACAAATCGGTTTTGTCGGCGCTCAGGCCACCGTTTTGCCGGCAGCCGCCCTGGGGGCTTCTGCCGCCATTGATTTCGTGTGCCGCAACGAATTCGATCACGCCTGCCTGGAGATTGCCGAGGGAGAGCCCTATCAGAAGGTCCTGGGCGTCAGCTATCGGACGGCGGATGGCCGCATTGCGCATTCCCCCGAGCGGGAGCTGCTGCAGGACCTGGATGCCCTGCCAAGCGTTTTGCCGGTCTATCATCGCGACCTGGATTTCAAGCGCTATTTCATCGGCTACCTGCTGCATCCGTATGTGTCTTTTTACACCGGGCGCGGCTGTCCGGGACGCTGCACCTTCTGCCTGTGGCCACAGACCATCAGCGGGCACAAGTACCGGGCAAAAAGCCCGGCGGCGGTGATTCGCGAGATCGAAGAGGGGAAAGAGCTTTTTCCGGAAGCGCGCGAATGGTTTTTCGACGATGACACCTTCACCGTCGACCGCGAGCGGGCGATCGCGATCAGCAAGGGCCTCAAGCGGTTGAAACTGACCTGGTCATGCAACGCCCGTGCGAACCTCGATTATGACACCCTCAAGCAACTGCGCGACAACGGCCTGCGCCTGCTGGTGGTGGGGTTCGAATCGGGCAATCGTGACATTTTGAAGCGCATCAAGAAAGGCGTCAGCCTGGAGACTTCGCGTGAGTTCGTGAAAAACTGCAACCGGCTCGGCATCAAGGTGCATGGCACGTTCATTATCGGCCTGCCGCTGGAGACCAGGGAAAGCATCGAGGACACCATTCGCTTTGCCCGGGAAATCGACCCGTACAGTATTCAGGTGTCCATCGCCGCGCCGTTTCCCGGCACTGAACTCTACGAGCAGGCGGTCGAGAACGGTTGGTTCGACAGCCAGATCCTTTTGGCGGACAGCGGCATTCAAGTCCCCACGCTCAGCTATCCGAACCTGACCGGCGAGGAAATTGAAGATGCGGTGGGGAGAATGTACCGCAGCTTCTATTTCCAACCGAAGCCAATCATCCGCATGCTGCGCGAAATGGCGACCGATGGTCATTTGTTCCTGCGCCGTCTGCGCGAGGGAAAAGAATTTTTGGCGTATCTGCGCGAGCGCAAGCAAACCGCTGATTGCCGCCCGCAGCCCGGCCTGTGTTCGTAGACGAAGGCCTATCGAGCCACTATCCATGAATGATAGAATTTGCCAAAACGGGGAGAGGGAAGGCGGCGCCCAGGCGACGATGCGCCCCATCAACAATTCTGATTTTGGCCGCTGCAAAGCCATTTTGTTCGATTTTGGCGGCACCCTCGATTCCGATGGCGAGCACTGGCTGGACCGTTTTTACGAGCTTTACGAGAAGGTCGGCATCGGAGTGGCTCGGGAGCGCATCAAACAGGTGTTTTATCAGGCCGACGCGCTCTGCTGCGACGACCCGCGGGTGAATGGAATGGGGCTGAGGCCGTTGATGCGGCATCACGTTCGCTTGCAGTTTTCAGCACTCAATCTGCATGACCCGGCGACAGAGGAGTGGATGGTCGAGGCGTTTTGCGCCAAGACGGAGGCTTGTCTGCAGCGCAATCAGCGACTGCTTGCTCGCCTGCATGGTCGTTACCAAATGGCTGTGGTCTCAAACTTTTACGGCAATGTGGCGGCGCTTTGTGACGAGGCGGACTTGTCCCGATATTTGACCGCCATCCTGGATTCGACGCAAGTGGGGCTTGCCAAGCCCGACCCGGACAT
>Ga0272446_1005260_pt1 | contig 14439 bp, 8 predicted proteins | sample YNPCB0061_FD_194587 | JGI IMG/M metagenome (GOLD analysis project Ga0272446, IMG submission 194587) | Hot spring microbial mat communities from Yellowstone National Park, WY, United States - YNP-CB-006-1 | ecosystem: Environmental > Aquatic > Thermal springs > Hot (42-90C) > Sediment | place...
GGACGGTGACCGAGACGACGGTCGCCGTCCTCCAGGCCCGCGGTGAGCCAGCCCGCTACGAGCAGCTCCTGGGCGAGATCCTCGTCGGGCTCGACCGGGCCGGGCAGCTCCGTCGGCTCGTCGGGCGCGAGCCGGGCGGCGGGACCGACGACCTCGAGCCGGGCGCCGGTGGGCCGGGCGCCGGCGGGGTGGGCGAGCCCGGGGCGGCCCGCAACCCCGGGGCGAGCGAAGGCGGGGCGAGCGCTGGCGGGCCGAGCGAACCTGGCGCAGCCCGCGAGCCCGGTCCCGGGCCGCTCGGTGAAGGGGTCCTGGCCGCCGCCCGCCGGCGTGCCCGGCTGCCCGACGCCACCGTCGCCGCGATCGTCTCGAGCGCCGACCAGGTCGAGACGCTGCTCGGCCTGATCCGGAGCGAGCTCACTCGACCCGACCACCGGCGCCTGCTCGAGGTCGAGCCCGGTCGCTGGTGGCTCCGCTCCGCCGAGGACCAGGCCGCGGCCGCCGTCCCCCTCGCCGACCGGGTCGAGTGGGCCGTCTACAGCCTCCTGTCCACCTCGGGCGGGCTGTCCGAGGCGACCTTCTTCGAGCGGATCGCCCGCCTCTTCGGCGGCCCCGACCTGCCCGACGAGGCGCTCGTGCGCGCCTGCCTCGAGAGCTACCGGAGCCGGGCGAGCACACCGGGCGCCCTCCACACCGGGGACGATCTCGCCCGTCGCTCGGCGGAGCACTCGGAGCTGATCGCCCTCCTCGCCGACCTCGGCCACCGGCTCGGGATGTCGGTCTGGATCGGCCGGCGGGAGCAGGAGCATCGCGTCCGGGGTCGGCCCCTGGCCGCCTGGCTGGACGCCCGCGAGCAGCGCGCCTACCTGCCCCTGATCGCCCGGGCCCCGGCCGAGGAGCTCGAGCAGGTCGACTGCATCTGGTACGTGCGGGGCCGGGCGGCGTTCCTGTTCGAAGTCGAGTGGACGGCCCTCCTGTCCGAGACCGTGCTCCGTCGGCACCGGAGGATCCCCGCCGGCGACCAGATCGTCCGCTTCCTGGTCGTCGCCCCCGAGCGGACCGGACTGATCCGCTACAAGCTCGATCGCTCGCCCCTCCTGCGGGCCGCCTTCGAGGAGGCGAACTGGCACATCCTGAAGTGGAACCACCTGCGCACGTTCGCCGCCCGCGAGGCGCCCGCGCTGGCCGACCTCGAGCCGTTCCTCGGCCTCGACCCGGCCGCCGATCGGGCGGGCGACCAGCTCGGCCTGTTCGAGTGACCGGGCCGCCGGCGGGGCAGGAGTGTCCGCGCCCCTGGGCCCGGACTTGGTAGGCTGGTCGTGAACGCCGACGACTGCCGTCGACGACCCGCGACCGCGCTGCAGCGGCGCAGCAGCCAGGGGGAACCCTCGTGACCCGGACCGAGCCGAACGCGACCTCATCCGCCCGCCCATCCGCCGTCAACGAGCTCGCCGACCGCTTCTGGGACGCGCTCCTCGAGCTCGACCCGACGACCGCGACGCTCTATGGCGACGAGCGGTTCGACGACCGGCTCGACGACCCGGGTCCGGAGGGGAGGGCGCGGCTGCGCGCCCTCCACGAGACGACCCTCGGCGCGGCCCTGGGGATCCCGGACGCGGGCCTGAGCGTCGAGGAGCGGATCACCCGCGACATGATCCGGGTCGTGTGCGAGCTCGGGATCGAGCAGAACGACCAGCGGATGGACCTCTTCAAGGCGGTCGACCAGATGGCCGGCCCGCAGACGCTCCTGCCCCAGCTGACCCGCTTCCAGCGGGCTGACACGCCCGAGCGGCTCGAGCGGTTCGTCGCCCGCCTGCAGGCCTATCCGGCCTACATGGCGGCGATCGAGGGTCTCCTCCACGAGGCCGCCGCGACCGGGCTGACCCAGCCCCGGATCGTGACCGAGCGCACGATCGGCCAGGTCGAGCGGCTCCTCGAGCTGCCGGTCGAGCAGTCGCCGATCGTGACCGGCGCCCAGGTCGCGTCCGGGTCCGACCGCGAGCGGATCCTCGAGCTCGTCCGCGACGTCGTCCGGCCCGCCGACGCCTCGTACCTCGCAGCGCTCCGGGCGGTCTACCTGCCGGCCAGCCGCGAGGAGCCCGGCCTCTGGGCGGCCCCGCAGGGCGATGCGCTCTACCGGACCCAGATCCGGGCCTGGACGACGCTGCCGCTGGACCCCCAGGAGGTCCACCGGATCGGGCTCGAGGAGCTCGAGGCGATCGAGCACGAGCGGCGCACGATCGCCCGGGCCGAGGGGTTCGGTGACGATACGGTCGGCTACCGGGCCGCCCTGGCCGCCGACCCGGACAACCTGCCGCGCACCCCCGACGACCTCGTCGAGCGGGCGCTCGAGGACATCGGGCGGGCCCTCGCCGCTGCCCCGCGCTGGTTCGGCCGTCTCCCCCGGTCCGGCTGCGAGGTGCGCCCGGTCGAGCCGTACAAGGAGGCCGACGCCCCGTTCGCCTACTACTACCCGCCCAATGCCGACGGCTCGCGGCCCGGGACGTACTACGTGAACACGTACGACCTCGGATCGCGAACGTACAGCGCGCTCGCCTCGACGACCTACCACGAGGCGGCGCCCGGGCACCACTTCCAGATCGCACTCGAGATGGAGCACCCCGAGCTGCCCGCCTTCCGGCGCCTTGGCTCGCGGCTGATCGGCGGCGCGTATGCCGAGGGCTGGGGTCTCTACAGCGAGCGGCTGGCCGACGAGATGGGTCTCTATCGGACCGAGGGCGAGCGGTTCGCGATGCTCGACGCCCAGGCCTGGCGGGCGGCGCGGCTCGTCGTCGACACCGGGATGCACGCCCTGCGCTGGAGCCGCCAGCAGTCGATCGACCTCCTCCTCTCGGCCGGCCTGACCCGGACGAACGCGGTGATCGAGACCGATCGCTACATCACCTGGCCGGCCCAGGCGCTGACGTACAAGATCGGCCAGCGCGAGATCGAGCGCCTCCGGCGCGAGCTCGCCGCCCGTGACGGCGCCCGGTTCGACCTGCGGGCGTTCCACGACGCGGTTCTCGGTCACGGTTCGCTGCCCCTGGCCACGCTCGCCCGCGAGCTGCCGGGCTGGCTGGCCGTGCCGGCTTGAGGGCGGGGCACGGGCGGCCGATGAGCGGTCCGCACGACCGATGAGCGGCACGGGCAGCCGATGACGACCCTGATGCGCCAGGAGATCGGGGAGCAGCCGGTCGTCCTGGCCCGGACGCTCGAGGCGCTCGGCGGCCCGGTCGAGGCGGTCGCCGGGACGTTCGCGGCGCGCGGCATCCGGACCGTCGTGACCTCCGGTCGGGGCAGCTCGGACCACGTGGCCCGGTATGCCTCGTACGTCCTGGCGCTCCAGGCCGGCCTCCTCGTCGCGGACCTCACGCCCTCGATCGTGACCGCCTACGGCGCGACCCCGGCCCTGCCCGATGCGGCGCTCCTGGCGATCTCCCAGTCCGGGGCGGCGGAGGACATCCGGGCCGTGGCGGCCGCGGCACGGGCCGAGGGCGCGCCGGTCGTGGCGATCACGAACGCGCCCGATGCACCCCTCCTCGAGGTCGCCGACCACGGCCTCGTCACCCCGGCCGGTCCGGAGCGGAGCGTGCCTGCGACGAAGACGTACACCGCGGCCCTGGCCACGGTCGCGCTCCTCGGCAGTGTCCTCGGCCGGCGGGCCGGGCCGTCGGGCGAGCGCGGGCGGCCGGCCGAGCGCAGGCGGCCGGGCGAGCGCGGGCGGCCGGGCGGGCTCGAACCGGCCGACCTCGCCCGTCTCCCGGAGGCGGTCGAACGAGTCCTCGCCCTCGAGCCCGAGCTGGCGGCGCTCGGCGCCCGCCTGAAGGGCCGCGACCGGTGCGTCGTCATCGGCCGCGGCTACAACCGCGCCACCGCGTCCGAGGTGGCCCTGAAGATCCAGGAGACGAGCTACCTCTCGGCCCAGGACTACGGCGCCTCGGACTTCCTGCACGGACCGGTCGCCGTCGTCGAGCCCGGCTTCGACGTTCTCGTGATCGCCGCCCCCGGCCCGACCGCGCCGACCGTCCTGGCCGTGGCCGCCCGCGCCCGGGAGCTCGGGGCCCGGGTGACGGTCATCTCCGACGGGCCGGTCGATCGGGCCGGGCTCGAGGCGGCTGCCGACGCCCACGTCCACCTCGGGACCGGCCTGGCCGAGCCGCTGACGCCGATCGCCTTCGCCGTCGCCGGTCAGCTCGTCGCGCTCCATCTCGCTCTCGCCGAGGGACGCTCGCCCGACGTACCGCGGGCCCTGCGCAAGGTGACCGTCACGCGCTGAGGGCGGACCGGCCGTTCGCGCCTGTGGGCCCTCGTTCGCGCCCGTTCGCGCCCGTCCGCGCCCCCGTCGGCGGCGTCGCCCTGCTTCAGACGCCTAGCTGTCGAAGCCGATCCCGAGCGCGTCCAGCGTCCGGAGGAAGAGGCTCCGGCGGCCCTCGTTGCGGTCGGCCCGGTCAAGCTCGTGGCGGACCGCCTGGACGGCGAGGTAGCGCAGCGGCTCGGGCGGGAAGGGGAACGGCCGGGTCCGGACGAAGCGGAGCCGGAGCAGGTCCGAGTCGGGCCGGAGGATGAAGTCCCGGACGATCCCGGCCGCCCAGCGGCTCGCCCCGACCCCGAGGCCGGTGTAGCCCAGGGCGTACGTCAGCCGCCCGCCGAGCGCCTGGCCGAAGGTGACCGTGAACCGGCTCGTCGTGTCGATCGCCCCGCCCCAGCGATACGGGAAGCGCAGGTCGGCGAGCTGCGGGAAGGCGGCCCGGAAGTGCGCCTCGAGCCTGGCGAACGTCGCCGGCCGGCGGTCGAAGCGCGGGCCGACCCCGTTGCCGAAGTGGTAGACGGCGTCGTAGCCGCCCCACAGGATCCGGTCGTCGGCGGTCAGCCGGAAGTAGTGGAACTGGTTGTTCGCGTCGGACATCCCCTCGCGCCCGTGCCAGCCGACCGAGGCCCGCTGCCCGGGCGTCAGGGGCTCGGAGACGAGGACGTAGTCGTAGACCGGGACGAAGAGGGCCGAGAGCCGGCGCAGCCAGCCCGAGTAGGCCGAGGTGGCGACGACGACGTGGCCGGCCCGGACTTCCCCGTCGCTCGCCCGGACGATGACGCCGCCGGGCACCCGGGCCACGCCGGTGACCCGGGTCTGCTCGTGGATCCGCGCCCCGCGCTCGAGCGCGACCCGCTTCAGGCCCCGGCACAGCTTCGCCGGGTCGAGGAGGACGGTCCGCTCGGGCGAGCCGCGCAGGCCGGCCTGCCAGAGCGGCGAGTGGACGGCAGCCTGGACCGCCTCGCGGTCGAGGAACTCGAGGGGCTCGCCGTGGCGGGCCGACTCCTCCGCCCAGGCCCGGAACTCGTCGACCTGGTGCGGCCGGTCGGCGACGGTCAGCATCCCGGTCGGCTCGAGGTCGCACTCGATCCCGTTCGCCCGGGTGAACTCGACGAGCGCGCGCAGGTTCTCGACCCCTTCGCGCTCGAGGATCTCGAGCTCATCGGGGAAGTGGCGGAGGCCGTTCGCCAGGCCGTGGGTCAGGCTCGCCTCGCAGAACCCGCCGTTCCGCCCGCTCGCCCCGAAGCCGACCGTCTCCATCTCGAGCACGACGACCCGCAGGTCCGGCTGCGTCTCGAGCAGCCGAATCGCCGTCCAGAGGCCGGTGAACCCGCCGCCGATGATCGCCACGTCGGCCGTCGTCCGGCCGCGCAGCGGCGGCTCGGGCTCCGGGCGCACACCGGCGAGCCAGTAGCTGATCGGCTCGTCCGAGCGGCTCATCGCGGCGTCTCCGGCCGGTCCGTCCCGGGTTGCAGGCTGATCATCGGGTCATCTCCGAGCGGCTGATCGCGTCTCCCGCGCGGTTCCTTGCGGTTCCCGCGCGGCCCCTTGCGGTTCCCGCGCGGCTCCGGCGCGGCTCCCTCGTGGCTCGCTGGACTGCGCGCATCGCGGAGAGCAGCGGAGCATCGGGCGCGTATTTCGTTGCATAGCATAGCTATTCGTGCGAATATCGTGTTGACGCGGGACGTGCCGGTGTGGGAAGATGCCCGCACCCCCGTCCCGACCAGCGCAACACGAACGGTCGCCGTTGCGACGGCCGCACCCCGGGCGCCTCGGCGCGCGGGCGTGCCCGGTGTCCGACGGGGCCTGCCGGAGGAATCATGGCCACCGAACCCGCCGCCCGCCCGACGCCGACCCTGAAGCGCACCGTCCAGAGCGCGATGTACGCGCGGGCGAAGCGGACCCTGCCCGGCGGGACGAACTCGAACTTCCGGGCCTGGGGCGAGGACACGATCTACGTTGACCGGGGCAAGGGCTCGCATGTCTGGGACCTCGACGGCAACGAGTACATCGACCTCCGGATGGGCTACGGCCCGGTCATCCTCGGCCACGCCGACGAACGGGTCGACGACTACGTCAACGAGCGGATGCGCCGCGGCGTCAGCTTCTCGCTCACCTCGGAGGACGAGGTCCGGGCGATGGAGCTCCTGTGCGAGCTGAACGGCTGGCCGGCGAAGGCGCGGATGACGGTCTCGGGGACCGAGGCGACGATGCACGCGATGCGCGTCGCCCGGGCCGCGACCGGGCGGACGAAGATCGTCAAGTTCGAGGGCCAGTACCACGGCGTCCACGACTATGCGCTCGTGAGCGTCACCCCGAACCCGAACCAGATGGCCGAGCTCGGCTCTGACGAGAACCCGGTCGCGCTCGCCTGGGGACGGGGCATTCCCGAGGTCGTCACGAAGACGATCATCCCGGCCCGCTACAACGCGCTCGACGTCCTGCGCCGGATCTTCGAGCGCGAGGGGGACGACATCGCGGCGATCATCATCGAGCCTGTCCTGGGCAATGCCCAGGGGATCCTCCCCCAGCCCGGGTTCCACGAGGCGATCCGGGCGCTCACCCGGGAGTTCGGCGCCCTCCTGATCTTCGACGAGGTGAAGACCGGCTTCCGGTTCGCCCGGGGCGGAGCGGCCGAGTACTTCGGGATCACGCCGGACCTCGCTACCTACGCCAAGGCGATGGGCAACGGCTACCCGGCCGCCGCGTTCGCCGGCACGGAAGAGGCGATGAGCGTCCTGCCGGACAAGGTGAGTCACGGCGGCACGTACGCCGGCAACCGGGTGGCCGCGGCGGCCGCGACGAGGACGCTCGAGATCCTGCGCGACACGAACGCGCTCGAGACGATCCGGGCGACCGGTGAGCAGATCCAGGCCGGCCTGGCCGAGGTGATCGACCGGCGCGGGCTGCCCCACGTGTTCACCGGCCACCCCTCGATGTTCGGGGTGATGTTCACCGAGAAGGCGCCGACCGAGTACCGCCAGTGGGCCGACACGGACCACGAGCTGTACGACGCGGTCGCGGTGGGGATGCACGCCCGGGGCGCGATGCCCGAGCCGGACTCGCGCGAGCCGTGGTTCGTGTGCGAGGCGCACGCCGGCGGCGACGACGTCGACCGGATCGTCACGATCTTCGCCGAGTCGCTCGATGCGGCGCTCGAGGGCCGGGCCCACGGCCAGGTGCCGCGCCACGGCGAAGCCGTCGCCCCGGCCGCCACCGACGGCTGAGCATCAGGGCGTCCGATGGTCCTCGACGGCAACGCGGTCCGCTCCGTTGACCGCGCCGCGGCGCTCCTGCTTGCGCTCGGCGAGAGCCAGGGCGAAGCCGGGGTGACCGAGCTGGCGCGCCGGCTCGGTCTCCACAAGTCGACCGCTTCGCGCCTGCTGGCGACGCTCGAGCGGCGGGGGCTCGTGGAGCAGGACGGGGAATCGGGCAAGTACCGGCTCGGGCTCGTCGTCATCCGCCTCGCCGAGCAGGCCGAACGGACGCTCGACCTGCGCGGGATCGCGATGCCCGAGCTCGAGCGGGTCGCCCGCCTGACGCGCGAGACGGTCAGCCTGGCCGTGCTCAGCGGAGACGAGTCGCTGACGGTCGCCCAGGCGGACGGCCCGAACCTGATCGCGGTGGCCGACTGGACGGGGCGCTCGACGCCGCTCCACTGCGTGGCCAGCGGCAAGGTGCTGCTCGCGGCGCTCGCCGAGCGCGAGGTGCTGCGGATCGTCCGGCGCGGCCTGATCCGCCACACCGAGCGCACGATCGTCGAGCTCGAGCCGCTCCTCGAGGAGCTCGCCCGGGTCCGGCGCCGTGGCTACGCCACCGCCCTGGGCGAGTTCGAGGTCGGGCTGAACGCGGTCGCGGCGCCGGTCGTCGACGCGCGCGGGTCGGTGATCGCCGCGGTCGACATCTGGGGCCCGGCGTTCCGCCTGACCCCGCGCCGCCTGCCCGAGCTGGCCGCCCTCGCCCGCGAGGCAGCGGCCACGATCTCGGCCCGACTGAACGGCACGCTGGCGTAGGCTCGGCGGGTCCGGGTGCGCCGGGCCCGGATCGGGCCGCCCCGGTAGCCCCGGCCCGGCCCGGCTGGCCGGGCTTCTGCACCGCCGGCCCCGGGCGCCGCACCGGCGGCCCGGATCGCCGCACCGGCGGCCCGGATCGCCGCGCCGGCTGGCCCGGCTTCTGCACCGGCGGTCCGCCCGGCGGCCCCCCGATTCCGCACCGGCGGCCCGGCCCCGGGCCCTCGACGCGGAGCCGTTCTTCGGTGCGGGACAAAGTGACGCGATCGACCCCGGCCTCCCGGAATCGCCCCCTCCAGGTGCTGGTCGTTCTTCGGTGAAGGACGAAGCCGCTGTGCCGCGACTCCCCCCGGGGGAACAATTCCGCAGAGGATGCGCGACCCGGTCGACGAGGTCGGGTCGCGCCGGACCGACCGAGCTGACCGACGCCTGGCAGAGCCGGTTTGGTGCGCTGGGCAGAACAACCTTCACGATCCGCCGGTGAACGCGCGCGGAGTCGGAAGGTGGCTGTCGACCGTTCCTCTGCCAGGAACGCAGGCGGCCAGCGACGCGGACCAGGCGGACGCGGACCAGGCGGACGCGGACCAGGCGGACGCGTGGTAGCCTGATCGAGAGCAAACCGACCGACCAGTCGGTTGGTTGGGCTGGGCGTCAAGGTTCGATGGCGAGGGTGATGGGCGAGATCGAACGGCCCGGGCAGGCCGGCCACGTGGATGTGCCCCGCCGGGCGAGCACGGAGGACGGATCGGTGAGCCCGCAGAGCACATCGGCGCGCGGCACGATCGCCGACCAGGGCACATCGGCGCGCGGCACCACCCCCGGGGACGAGGCGGTGGGTCTGGCCGGGGCGCGGGGTCGACGCCGGCGCGAGCGGATCCTCGATGCCGCCTTCAACGTGTTCGCCCGGCTCGGTTACCGCGAGGCGGCGATGGACGAGATCGCCCGACAGGCGGACACGTCGAAGGGTGGGGTCTACTTCCACTTCCCGACCAAGGAGGCGATCTTCCTCGAGCTGATGGAGACGACCGCCGACCGGCTCGTGGCCAAGGTCGAGCGGGCGGTGGCCGAGGAGGTCGACCCGGTCGCCCAGGCGGATGCGGCCCTCCGGGTCGTCCTTGGGACCTTCGCTGGCCACCGCTCGATGGCCCACCTCCTGCTGATCGACGCCCCCGGCGCCGGTCGGCCGTTCCGTCGCCAGATCGACCGGCTGCACGAGCGCTTCGCCGGCCTGATCGCCCGCTACCTCGACGAGGCCGTCGGGGCCGGCCTGATCCCGCCGCTCGACACGCGGGTCGCCGGGGCGGCCTGGTTCGGGGCGCTCCACGAGATCGTCGTGCGCTGGCTGCTCACGGACCAGCCCGGCCGACTCGAGGACGCCTATCCCACCCTCCGCGCGCTCCTCCTGCGCAGCGTCGGCGTGCCCGACGAGCGGATTGCATCCCTGCCGCCCCGATGACGCTCCAGGTCGGCGACGTCCCTTCGGTCGCCGGATCGTCGGCGGTCGAGCTCGAGCGAGCGCTCCGGCCGCTCGTCGACGCGGCGAGCGGTCGCGGTCGCCGGACGCTCGTCTCGGTCACCCTGCCCGTCCCCTGGCATGACCCGATCGCCCTGTTCGACGCGGCGCGCATCGTCGCCGACCGGGGCCGGGGCGGAGACCAGGGCCGGGGCGCGGACCAGGGCCGGGGCGCGGACCAGGGCTGGGACCGAGACCAGGGCCGGGACGGAGACAGGGGCCGGGGCGCGGACCAGGGCCGGGACGGAGACCAGGGCCGGGACGCAGGCCGCGGCGGGGGCTGGACCGGACCGGCGGCCGACGCGATTGCGGCCGGGGGAGCTCGCCCGAGACCGGCGGACACTCCGACAGCCAGGCCCGGCACGGCCGGGACGGAGACGGCCGAGGGGGAGCCCGTTCTCTGGTTTCAGCCGGGCGCCGGCTTTGCCCTCGTCGCGATCGGCGCGGCCTGGGCGATCCAGGTCGCCGGCCCGGGCCGCTTCGAGCAGGCCGCCCTGGCCTGGCGTGCCCTGCTCGACGGGGCGTCCGTCGTCGACCTCGCAGCCGGGGCGACCGGCACCCGATCACGGGGGACGGGGCCGCTCCTCGTCGGCGGGTTCGGGTTCCGCCCGGAGCCGTCCCGTGCTCCCGCCTGGCGCGGGTTCGAGCGGGACCGGCTGGTGCTCCCCTCGCTGCTCGTGACGATCGACGGCGGGGCAGCCTGGCTGACGGCGAACGTCGTCGTTCCGAGTGACGGGCTCGAGGCCGACGGTCCTGCGGCGACCGGCGAGCTGGCTGACTCCTGGGCAGCGGTCGAGCGGACCGCCCGTCTCGCCGCTGGTCCGACGATCCCGGCTGCCGACCCGGATCGCGGTGCGCCCGATACGCTGCGTGTTCCGGCGCCGCTGCGCGTCGCCGGCCTCCGTCCAGGACCGGACGAGTGGCACGCATCGGTCGGTCGGCTGGCCGGCGCCGTCGGGCGGGGTCGGGCGGACAAGGTCGTCCTTGCCCGACAGGTCGATCTTGTTGCTCCGGCGCCGGTCGATCTTTCGCTCGCGCTTCGGCGGCTCGAGGTGACCGCTCGCGAATCGACGATCTTCGCGGTCACCCGCCACGGGCGGACGTTCCTGGGGGCAACGCCCGAGCGACTGGTGCGGGTCGAAGGGCGCGCGTTCCGGACGATCGCCCTCGCCGGCTCGATCGGTCGCGGCACCGACCCGGCCGAGGACGAGCGCCTGGCGGCCGAGCTGCTGGCGAGTGCCAAGGATCGCGAGGAGCACGAGGTCGTGGTCGCGATGCTGCGCCGGACGCTCGCCCCGCTGGCCGAGGAGCTCGAGGTCGCCCCTGACCCGGCCGTCGTCACGCTCCGCCACGTCCAGCACCTCGCGACCGAGGTGCGCGGCCGTCTCCGCCAGCAGGCAGGCGTCCTGTCGCTCGTCGAGCAGCTCCACCCCACGCCGGCCGTGGGCGGGGCCCCGCGCGAGCTGGCCCTCGAGCTGATCGCGGCCGAGGAGCGTCTCGACCGGGGCTGGTATGCCGGGCCGCTCGGCTGGCTCGACCGCCACGACGACGGCGAGTTTGTCGTCGCCATCCGGTCCGGCGTAGTCGAGGGCGACCGGGTGAGCCTGTTCGCCGGGTGCGGGATCGTCGCGGACTCGGATCCCGACCGCGAGTGGGCCGAGTCGGAGATGAAGCTCGAGGCGCTCGCCTCGGCGCTCGGGGGGCTCGAGCGGTGAGCGGACGGGGCCGCACTCGCGTGGTCGTGCCGGCAGCCGCGCCGAACCCCACTCTGGCCGTTTCACCGGCAGCCGGGCCGGGCCCGACTCCGGCCGTCGTGCCGGCAGCCGCGCCGCGCCCCACTCCGGCCGCCCCACTCCGGGCCGTCGTCGAGGAACTCGTCCGGGCCGGCGTCCGCGATGTCGTCATCTGCCCCGGCTCCCGCTCGACGCCGCTCGCCCTCGCCCTCCAGGTGGAGCCGGCGATCCGGACCTGGCGCCATCTCGACGAGCGTGCCGGGGCGTACCTCGCCCTCGGCATCGCAAAGGCGACCCGCCGGCCAAGCGCGATCCTCGGCACGTCCGGGACGGCGGTCGTGAACATCGCCCCGGCGGTCGTCGAGGCGCGGCAGGGCCGGGTCCCGCTCATCGTCCTGACCGCCGACCGGCCGCCCGAGCTGCGCGACCGGGGCGCTCCGCAGACGATCGACCAGGACCACCTGTACGGCCGGTTCGCCAAGTGGTTTGCTGAGCTGCCCGTTCCCGAGGCAGGCCCGGCCCCGGCCAGCCCGGCCGGCGCCCCCGGCGCCCCGGCCGCCGCCGCCCCGGCCGCCGCCGCCCCGGCCGACGCCGCCGCTGCCGCCCCGGCCGGCGCGGCCGTCGCTGCCCTCGCCCACCTTCGCGGCGTCGTCGCCCGGGCCGTCGCGACCGCGCTCGAGGCCCCGGCCGGGCCGGTCCAGCTGAACCTGCCCTACCGCGAGCCGCTCGTCCCCGACGGCGACCTCCGGCCGGCGGCGGACGTCCCGCCCGCCGCCGCGACGCCCCCGTACGTCCGCCTCGCACCGGGACGGCGGGTCCTCGACGAACCTGCGCTCGACGAGCTGGTCGAGCGCCTGGCGGCCTCGAGGCGGCCGCTGATCGTGTGCGGGCCGCTCGACCTGCCCGGGTTCGCCGGGGCAGTCGCCCGGCTGGCGGGCGCGATCGGCGCCCCGATCCTGGCCGACGCGCTGGCCAACGTCCGGCTTGGGCCGCACGACCGGTCGCACGTCGTCGCCCGCCACGACGCGATCGTCCGCTGCCCGGCCTTCCGGGACGCCCACCCGGCCGATCTCGTCGTCCGGTTCGGCGGCACACCCACGTCGAAGGCCCTCCTCGAGATGGTCCGCGAGCAGCGAGCGCCCCAGGTCGTCGTCGACGACGGCGGCTGGACCGAGCCGACGCTCCTGCCCGCGACGATCGCGCACGCGGATCCGGCCTGGCTGGCGGCCGCCCTCGCCGATCGCCTCCAGCTGCGCCCCGGCCAACCCGGCGCCTGGCTCGACGACTGGCTGGCCGCCGACCGGGCCGCCGACGAGGCGATCCGGACCTGGCTGGCCGGGCTCGACGAGCCGTTCGAGGGCGCGGCCTTCGGCGAGCTCGAGGGGGCGCTGCCCGACGGGGCGATCCTGTACGCGGGCAACAGCATGCCGGTGCGCGACCTCGACGCGTTCCTCGCCGGCGGCACGGCGGCCGTCCGCTGCCTGGCCAACCGCGGCGCGAACGGGATCGACGGGGTCGTCTCGGCCGCGCTCGGGGCCGCCACCGACGCGCCGCTCGTGCTCGTCGTGGGCGACGTCTCGTTCATCCACGACCTGAACGCGCTCGTCGGCGCCCGGCTGAACGGGATCCGGGCCACGATCGTCCTGGTCAACAACGACGGTGGCGGGATCTTCTCGTTCCTCCCCCAGGCGGCGGTCGAGCAGCCCGGGGTCGGGCTCCCCGAGCACTTCGAGGAGCTGTTCGGGACGCCCCACGGGATCGGATTCGGACCGATCGTGACCGCCCTCGGGGGCGAGCACCGGCTCCTGGCTCCGGGTGAACTCGGCCCCGCCGTGCGTGACTCGCTCGCCCGGCCGGGGGTGCAGGTCCTCGAGCTGCGGACCGAGCGACGCCGGAACGTCGAGCTCCATCGCTCCTGCCAGGCCGCCGTCGGAGCGGCCCTCGAGTCGCGCCCGTCGCTCGACGTGCTCGAGACGCGGTCGGGGAGGACCGCCCGATGAGCTCGCTCGTCATCGACGGGCTGCGGTACGCCCTGCAGACCGGCGGCGATGGCCCGCCGATCCTCCTGCTCCACGGTTTCACCGGGCGCGGCTCCGACTGGGCGCGCTTTCTGCCCGTCCTCCGCCGCGGGCACCGCACGATCGCTGTCGACCTGCCCGGCCACGGGCGCTCGGAGGCGCCGGCCGACCCGGCCCGCGGCGGGCTCGAGCGGATCGCCGCCGACCTGGCGACCCTGCTCGGCGTTCTCGATGCCGTGCCGGCCGCCGTGGTCGGGTATTCCATGGGGGCTCGGGTCGCCCTGCGCCTCGTCCTCGACGCGCCCGGGGTCGTCGAGCGCCTCATTCTCGAGAGCCCCTCGGCCGGGATCCTCGATGCCGCCGAGCGCGCCCGGCGGCAGGCGCGCGACGAGGCGCTCGCCCGGTTCCTGGAGGGGGAGGGGATCGCCGCCTTCCTCGATGCCTGGCTCGCCCAGCCGCTGTTCGCGAGCCAGGCGGCCCTCCCCGCGTCGACCCGGGCGAACCTGCGCCGACGACGCCTCGGCAACCTGCCGGCCGGGCTGGCGGCCAGCCTGCGCGGGGCAGGGCAGGGGACGATGGCTCCGCTCCACGACCGGCTCGGCGAGATCCGGGTGCCGACCCTGATCATCGCCGGTCGCCTCGATCCGGCCGGCCTGGAGCGGGCGAGGGCGATCGCGGCGGCGATCCCGGATGCCCGGCTGACGGTCGTCGAGAGGGCCGGTCACGCACCCCATCTCGAGCGTCCGGCGCTCTTCCGCCGGCTGGTCGTCGACTTCCTGGATCGACCTCCCGGAGCGGACGCCGGCCGAGCCCCGGACGCCGGCCGAGCCCCGGACGCCGGCCGAGCCCCGGACGCCGG
>Ga0272446_1005261_pt1 | contig 14439 bp, 9 predicted proteins | sample YNPCB0061_FD_194587 | JGI IMG/M metagenome (GOLD analysis project Ga0272446, IMG submission 194587) | Hot spring microbial mat communities from Yellowstone National Park, WY, United States - YNP-CB-006-1 | ecosystem: Environmental > Aquatic > Thermal springs > Hot (42-90C) > Sediment | place...
TCCCCTTCCGCAACGACGGCGATCGCTGGGTGACGGCGAAGGCGCGCGACGCCGCGGGGATGGTGCTGGCGACGGCCCGCGTGGACTTCGTGGTCGCGCCACCGACGGTGACGCAGCCGATGAGCTGCCAGCAGCAGCTCACCGCGCTCGGGCTCACCTGGAAGGTCGCCTCGGCGCACAAGGGCGTCGCCGATCCCGTCGACGTCTCGACGCCGATCAACGGCATCAAGTACTACGCCTACGGCACGACCACGCCGCAGTCGTCGCTGTTCATGGACTGCAAGCTCGCCGTCGCGCTCCACAAGATGGGCGACGTCCTCAAGGCGAAGGGCATCGTCGCCGTCGAGCACATCGGCATCTACAACTACCGCTGCATCGGCGGCGGCAACCCCGACACCGACGGCTGCACGCCCAGCATGCACGCCTACGCGTTGGGCATCGATCTGCACGAGTTCCGCGACGCGAACGGCGGGACGTACAACGTCGAGACCGACTGGGTGATCGACCCCGACTCGGAGAAGACGTGCATGGCGGCGACGTCGAACGCCAAGGACAAGCTCCTGCACGAGCTGGTCTGCGCCTTCTACGACCGCGACGTGTTCAACATCATGCTCACGCCGAACTACAACGCGGATCACCGCAACCACTTCCACGTCGACCTCACGCCGGGCGGCAACTACATCAACGCGACGTCGCCGGACGCGCGCGGCGTGGATCCGCTGTTCTCGATCGCCGACGAGTAGGCCGAGTCGAATAACCGTCTAGCGGTAAAAGAGGCGGAGGATGTGCTCGCAGCTGTTCCCGATGTAGCGGAGCAGCGTCTGCATCCCCTCGGCGGTGGCGCGGCGCTCCTTGAGGAGCGAGAAGGCCATCGTCATCTGGCGCTTGAACTCGACGAACTCGGGGCGCTTGAGCGCCTCGGGGTCGTACATGTCGATCTCGCCCCAGGTCTCGGCCATCTGCTGCATGAGCATGCCGAGGAGCGAGTGGAAGTTGCGGGTGTCGACGAGGCCCGCCGTCGACATCATCAGCATCGTCGTGGCGGCGGCGACGACCTCGCGCACCGTGGTGTACTTCGACGAGGTGCCGTGCTTGACGGCGCCGAGCGCCTGGAAGGTCTTGCGGACGACCTGCAGCGTGTGGGTGAGCGCCGCCTTCGTCTTCACGTCGAGGCGCGAGCCGACGACGCCGGCGATCGGCACCTGCGTGAGGTCGATCTCGTTCGGCTGCGGGTTCGTCGGATCCTTGGCGTCGTAGATCATGAGCGCCGAGCGGTCGAGCGCGACGCGGGCGAGCTCGACCTCCTCCTCGAGGTTCGGCGGGACCTGCGTCACCACCACCTCCGACGTCTCGAGGATGCGACGGTGGCCACGGATCGCGAGGTTGTGCTTGTAGGCGATGAAGTCGGTCGGCTGCTCGACGTAGCGGAGCACGATGTAGACGGTCTCGCGCGGCTGCTTGAAGCCGCTGCCGGAGAGCGTCTTGATCGCGATGTCGGCGAGGTGCAGCTCGTTGCCGCGCCCGTCGATGGCGAACCCCGGCTGGATCTCGACGGAGAGATCGCCGCGCGAGGTGACCATCAGCCCACCTTCGATGCCGCGCACGACTCCCGGAGCGTGGAGGTAACGGTTGTGGAAGCGGTGCTTCTCGAGCCGGTACTCCTGCTCCTCCATCCAGTCCGCTTCGGTGGCAACCAACCCCTTCCAGAAGTTGAGGCGCTTCCAGCCCTTCTTCACCCCTTCGGTCGCCATCGTGTCCGAACCACGGTATCACCGGCGCAGGAATCCTGCTAGGGTTCGCCCCCGCGCGGGCGACGCGCACGCGAAGCAGTCAAAGAGAGCCGAAGACGAACATGAAGACGATCACCGAGTTCAGCGCATCGACGATCCACAAGGCGTGGGAGGTGAAGGGCCGCCTCGCGGCGAACGCCCCCGCGCCGACGACGGAGGCGCCGGCCCCCGAGAGCGAGGCCGCTCCGGCGGCGGAGGCGGCGGAGGCGGCGCTCGAGGGCGAGGCGGCCGCGGAGGCGCCCGCCGAGGGTGAGGCGCCCGCCGAGAGCGCTGCTCCCGTCGAGGGCGCGGCTCCCGCGGCCGAGAGCGCGACCCCGGCGCCGTCGGCGGCGTTCGTCGAGGCGCTCGGCGCCGAGGTCGGCGTCACCGGCGATCGCGCGACCCGTCTCGCCGAGGCGCTCGAGGCCATCAAGGCGATGCGCGTCGACCCGAAGCGCGTGCGCCTCGTGCGCGTCTTCTCGGCGGAGCACGAGCCGAAGGGCGCGCGGAAGGTGGGCGAGCACAATTATCTCGTCGATCTGCAGCCGCTGCCGGCGGGCGCCGGCGGTGGGCGCGATCGCGATCGTCGCGGCGGTGATCGCGGCGGGCGCGGTGGTGACCGCGGTGGGCGCCGCGGCGATCGACCGCGCGGCGGCTTCGGCGGCGGCGGCGGCGGCGGTGGCGGCTTCGGTGCCGGCCTGAGCAAGGGCGGCCTGCGCACCGGCGGCGGCATCGGGACGATGGGCAAGTCGAAGGACGGCGAGCGCAAGGAGGACGAGCGCGAGGGCCGCGGGCCCATGCCCACCGTCGGGTCGGGCTGGATGCTGACGCGCGCGGAGCCGGGGCCCGGTGATCGCGATCGCGATCGCAAGGGGCGCGGGCGCGGCAAGCCCGGTCGCAAGGGGCCGGGCGGGGGTCCGGGTGGTCGTGGGGATCGCGGGCCGCGTCGTGGTCCGGGTGGTCCGGGCGGGGGCGCTCCGGGTGAGCACGCCAACGCCGGGCCGGGCGGCGATCGTCCGCGTGGGCCGCGTCCGCCGCGCGGGCCGCGTCCGGGCGGTGGGCCGGGCGGTCCGGGTGGGTTCGGTCAGGGGCCGCGTGGCCCGCGTCCGCCGCGTCCGCAGCTGAACGCCGGCGCTCCGGGCGCGGCGCCCACCACCGACGGTGGCGCTCCCGTCGGAGCGCAGGCCGAGGGGCAGGGCGCGCCGGGCGCGCCGGGCGACGCGGCGAAGAAGAAGCGCCGCCGCGGCGGTCGCGGGCGCGGTCCGCGCGGGCCGATGCACTTCGGTCCGTCGACGGGGCTGCCCAAGATCCTCGACGGGGGCGCGGGCGGCACGGTGTCGGCGCACCCCGACGATCCCTACGCGCGTCCGGGCGACGCCGACGGCAACCGCGTCGACGCCGGGGGGCGTGACGCCGACGGCAACCGCGCGCCGGGGATGCCGCGGCCGCCGGGTGCGCCGGGGCTCCCCGGCGAGGGCAAGCGCCGTCGCCGTCGTGGCGGGCGCGGTCGTGGCCGCGGTCCGGGCCTCGGCGTGCCGGGCGCTCCGCAGGGCGCCGCGCCGAACGCCACCGCGCCCTCGGGTGGCGACGCGCCGGCCCCGCAGGCGCCTCCGCCTGCGTCGTCGGGCGGCGGTGGCGGCGACGATCACGCCGCTCCCTCCGACGCCTGATCGCGTCGTCGTCGTTCCTGTCTAGCGGAAAAGCGCCGCCGCCTTCGCGGCGGTGCTGACCACTCCCCACCCGAGCGGCACCAGCACCACCACCCAGCGCAGCGCGAGCGCGAGCCAGCCTCGCGCCGAGCGGCCTGGCGCGCCCGCCGTCGCCTGCGCCTCGACGGCGATCGGCGCGATCGGCGCGAGCGGCGCGGCGCGCCCGACGGGCTCGCCGTCGCCGCGGCGGATGAAGAGGTTGGCCACGAAGCCGACGGCGAGGAGCGCCGCGAACAGGCGCGTGGTGAGCGCGTAGGCCGCCGCCCCGACGGTGCCGCGCGCGACCGCCGCCTCGCGCAGGTAGGTCACCAGGCTCGGCCCGACCAGCGCCGCCGTCGACCACGCGGTGAGCAGCCGCCCGTGGATGGCGCCCACCTCGCGCGTGCCGAAGAGGTCGCGCAGGTAGGCCGGCGCCGCCGCGAAGCCGCCGCCGTACATCGTGAGGAGCAGCGCGGTGATCGCCACGAACGCCGCCACGCTGCCGAGGCGCGCGCTCGTCGGGAGCGCGAGGTAGAGCGCCGCTCCCAGCCCGAGGTAGAGCGCGTAGGTCGCGCGCCGTCCGAGGCGATCGGAGGCCGACGACCAGCCGAGCCGGCCGCCGAGGTTGAAGAGGCTGAGGAGCCCGACGAAGCCGCTCGCCGCGACGGGTCCGACGCGCCCTGGGAAGAGGTCCTGCACCATCGGCGAGGCCTGCGCGAGGAGGCCGATGCCGGCGGCCACGTTGGCGAAGAGCACGATCCAGAGCAGCCAGAAGCGGCGCCGCCCGATCGCCTCGCGCGCGGTCAGCGACGGGCCGGGCGCCACGCGCGCGGCGACCAACGGCACGTCCCCGTCGCGCGGCAGGCGCACCGTCGCCGCGCCGAAGAGCATGAGCGCGCCGTAGAGGACGCCCATCACGACGAAGGTCTCCCAGACGCCCACGCTCGTCGGGGAGTGGAAGCGCTCCATGAGCGCGACGGCGAGCGGGGCGCCGACCATCGCGCCGCCGCCGAAGCCCATGATGGCGAGGCCCGTCGCCATCCCCGGGGCGATCGGGGAACCACTTGATCAGCGTCGAGACCGGCGCGATGTAGCCGAGCCCGAGGCCGACGCCGCCGAGGACGCCGTAGCCCGCGTAGACGACGGCGATCTCGTGCAGGCGCACGCCGATCGCCGAGACGAAGAAGCCGCCCGAGAAGCAGGCGGCGGCGACGAGCATCGCGCGGCGCGGACCGACGCGCTCGAGCCAGCGCCCGAAGAGCGCCGCCGAGACGCCGAGGAAGAAGAAGGCGATATTGAAGATCCAGACGGTGGTGCCGAGGCCCCAGTCGCCGGGCGCGCTCGCGGTCACGCCGACGAGCCGGCTCATCGGCAGGTTGAAGACGGAGAGCGCGTAGGCCTGGCCGATCGCGAGGTGCACCGCCAGCGCCGCCGGCGGGATCAGCCACCGGTCGAAGGCCACGTGGCGCTACAGCTTCGACAGTTTTCGGGTCGCGACGCGGGCGACCTCGGGGAGGAGGCCGGCGACGCGGCGGAGGATCTTCACGTCGGTCTGCGGGATGAAGTGCGTCCCGCGACGGGCGTTGGCCGCGCGCCACGCCTGCTCGGCGACCTTCTCGGCGGTGAGCTTGACGCCCATCGTCTTCAGCGTGCCCGCCTGGTAGGTCTGCCCGGTGACCATCGGCGTCGCGACGTAGCTCGGCATGAGGTCGGCGACGCGGATGCCCTCGCGGCCGAGCTCGAGATCGAGCGCCTCGGTGAAGCCGCGCACGAAGAACTTCGACGCCGAGTAGCAGGCGAGCTCGGGGATGCCGTAGATGGCGCTCGCCGACGACATGTTGAGGATGACCGCGCCGGTCGTGCGGCGGAGCAGCGGCAGCGCCGCGTAGCAGCCGTTCACGACGCCGTCCATGTTGACGTGCATCATGCGCAGCGCCGTCTCGGGCGCGATCTCGTCGAACTTGCCCATGTGGAGCAGGCCCGCGTTGTTGAACAGGACGTCCATCCGCCCGCAGGCGCGATCGAAGTCGGCGACGCGCGCGCGGAACTCGTCGAGGTTGCAGACGTCGAGCCTGCCGGCGACGGCCTTCGACTCGCCGATCTCGCGGCGCAGCTCGGCAACGCCGGCCTCGTTGACGTCGTAGAGCCCGACAAACCAGCCCTCGCGAGCGAAGCGGAGCGCTGTGGCGCGGCCGATGCCCGACGCCGCGCCGGTCACGAAGATGCTCTTCTGCATGCGGCAGACAGTACACCTTCACACTTCGTTACGTGCGCGCAATGCATGCGCGACGTGTGAGGGACACCTTCGAGCGACAGACACGATCTCGGAGGGAGTCGGCCATGTGCACGATCCTGTTTTTCCTCGGCGGGTTGATGCTCGCGAAGTTGATCATGTTCCGTCGCTGGAGGCGCTTCGCGCGGCTCGCGTATGGCGGCGGCTGGGGCGGCAGCGGCGGCGGCGGCTGCGGTCGCGGCTGGCACCACCGACGGCACCACGGCGGCGGCTGGGGCGGGACCACCATCGTGATCGGCGGGCTCGATCACGACTGGAGCGGCGGCGGCGGCGGTGGCTTCGGTCGCGCGCGCCGCACCGTCGTCGGGGACGCCGAGGTGGTGACGACCGGCGTGCGCCAGCAGCTCGCCGCGCTGTGGAAGCGGCTCGAGCTCAACCAGCGCCAGCGCGAGGAGGTCGACGAGGTGATGGCGACCATCGAGGGCGCGATCGGGCGCGAGCGCCTCGACGGGCTGACCGCGATCTTCCCGGCGCTGGCGGCGATCGTCGAGGAGCCCTTCGCCGCGGAGCGCGTGCGCGCGGCGCTCGGCCCCGACGCCTCCGGCCCGGTCGTCGACGCGCTCGAGCACCTGCACTACGTGCTGACGCCCGAGCAGCGCGCGCTGCTCGTCCGGCCGCTCTGACAAAGGTATGCTCGCGGCGTGGAGCCGCATGACGGCGTCGTCGTCTCGACCCGCTTCGAGGTGGTCCGCCGCCTCGGGCATGGCGGGATGGGCGTCGTCTACGAGGTCCACGACCGCGAGCGCAACGCCCGCGTCGCGCTGAAGACGATCCGCACCGAGCTCCCCAACGCCCTCTGGCGCTTCAAGCGCGAGTTCCGCTCGCTCGCCGATCTCGATCACCCCAACCTGGTGCGCCTCCTCGATCTCGTCGTCGAGGGCGAGCGCTGGTACTTCACGATGGAGCTGGTCGAGGGCGTCGACCTCCTCGCGTGGGTGCGGCGCGGCTACTCGCAGCGCAACGTCTTGCCGCAGATGACGCGCTCGCAGACGGCGGACGTCACCGCCCACTCGCGCGGGACGCCGACGCAGGCCGACTCGCGCCCGATCACGCGCGGCATCCGCGTCGGGGACGCGCGCACGACCGAGGCGCTGGGCGAGACCGCCGTCGATCCGCTGGGGGCGCCGGCGCAGCCGTCGGGGGAGCAGTCGGGCGAGCAGCCGCGCCCCATCGATGTCCCGCCCTACGACGAGGAGCGGCTGCGCGCCGCGCTCGGCCAGCTCGTCGACGGGCTGATGGCGCTGCACGGCGTCGGCAAGGTCCACCGCGACATCAAGCCGTCGAACGTGCGGGTCACGCCCGAAGGGCGCGTCGTGCTGCTCGACTTCGGGCTCGTCGCCGATCTGGCCGACGCGAGCGACGTCGAGGATCGCGCCAACGTCGTCGGGACCATCGACTTCATGGCGCCCGAGCAGGCCGCGGGCGGCGTCGTCGGGCCACCGGCGGACTGGTACGCCGTCGGGGTCATCCTCTTCGTGGTGCTCACCGGACAGCTCCCGTTCCGCGGCGAGCCGCGCGGCGTCTTCCTGCGCAAGCAGGCGCTCGACGCGCCGCAGGTGGCGACGCTGGCGCCGTTCGCGCCGCCCGATCTGGCGACGCTGACCGACGCGCTCCTGCGCCGCGATCCGTCGACGCGGCCGCGCGGCCCGGAGATCGCCGCCGCGCTGCGCGGCGAGGCGATGGAGGAGACGGCCGTCGAGGCGGGCGGCGCGGCGACGGGGGAGGCGGCCGCGCGCAGGCGCGCGTCGACGGGGAGCCAGCCGCGCGCGCCCTTCATCGGGCGGCGGCGCGAGCTGCAGCTCCTCGACGCCGTCTGGTACGACGCGCGCAAGAGCGAGACGGCGGCGATGGTCCTCGTCGAGGGCGAGTCGGGCGTCGGCAAGAGCGCGCTGGCGCGCTGGTTCGCGCAGCGCCTCGCCGATCGCGAGGCCGATCTGGTGACGGTGACCGGGCGCTACTTCGAGCACGAGGAGGTGCCCTACCGCGCGTTCGACGCGATCCTCGACGGGGTGGTGCGCTTCCTCGAGCAGCTCGAGCCGCGCGCCGCCGAGGCGCTGCTGCCGCCGGAGGCGCCGCTCGTCGCCCAGCTCTTCCCGGTCCTGCGCAGCCTGCCGGGGATCGACGCCGCGCGCGGCGCGACCGAGGCGGCGCGGCTCGATCCGCGCACGCTGCGCCAGCGCGTCTTCGCCGGCGTGCGCGGCCTCCTGACGGCGCTCGCGAACGCGCGGCCGCTGCTCGTGATCATCGACGACGTGCAGTGGGCCGACGCCGACAGCCGCGCGCTCTTCGCGGCGGTGATGGTGCCGCCGCCGCCGCAAGTGCTGGTGCTGGCGACGCTGCGCACGCCGGCCAGCGACGACGCGGCGGCGGCGCGCGCGCTCCTGTGGATGAAGAAGCTCGGTCCGGTGCGCCACCTGCGCCTCGGGCCGTTCGGGCCGGAGGAGGGGCGCGCGCTCGTCGGGGCGCTCCTCGGCGACGAGGTGGCGCCGGCGGTGGCCGAGGCGCTCGTCGAGGAGGCGGGCGGCCACCCGCTGTTCATCGACGCGCTCTGCCGCCACCGCGTGCTCGTCGGGACGGAGACGGCGGCGCCGCCGCGGCTCGAGGACGCCATCCGCGGGCGCGTCGACGCGCTGCCCGAGAGCGCGCGCGAGCTCCTGTCGCTGCTCAGCCTCGCCGACGGGCCTGTCGTCGAGGAGGCGGCGCGGCGCGCGCTCGGCCTGGAGGTGATCGAGCTGGCGCGCGCGACCTTCGCGCTGAAGGGGGCGCACCTCGTGAGGCCCGCGCGCGAGCGCAACCAGGACGCCATCGAGCCCTTCCATGATCGCGTGCGCCAGGCGGTGCGCACGCGGCTCGACGCGGCGGCGCAGCGCGCGGGGCACGAGCGGCTGGCGCGCGCTCTCGAGGCGATCGGCTGGCCCGACCCCGAGGTGCTCTACGCGCACTGGCAGCTCGCCGGCGACGCGCGGCGGGCGGCGCACCACGCGGCGGTGGCGGCCGAGCACGCCGCGGAGCTCCTCGCCTTCGACCGCGCGGCGGCGCTGTACGCCGAGGCGCTGGCGCTCGATCCCGACGGCGATCCCGCCGAGCAGCACCGCCTGCGCGTGCGTCGCGGCGAGGCGCTGGCCAACGCCGGGCGCGGCCCGGAGGCGGCGGCGGCCTTCACCGCGGCGGTGCCGGGCGCGCCGGCGGGCGAGGCGCTCGATCTGCGACGGCGCGCCGCCGAGCAGCTCCTGCGATCGGGGCGCATCGACGAGGGGCTCGAGGCGGTGCGCGTGGTGCTGCGCGCGGCCGGCTTCTCGATGCCGGGCTCGCCGCGCTCGGCGCTGCTGGCGTTCGTCATGCGGCGGGCGCAGCTGAAGCTGCGCGGCCTCGGCTTCGTCGAGCGCGACGCCAGCCAGATCCCCGACGAGGAGCTGATGCGCGTCGACTCGTCGTGGTCGATCGCCGGCGTGCTCGGGATGGTCGACACCATCCGCGGGGCCTACTTCCAGACGCTGCACCTCATGCTGGCGCTGCGCGCGGGCGAGCCCTTCCGCGTGGCCCGCGCGCTCACCACCGAGGCGGCCTTCTCGGCGACGGGCGGGACGGCGACGGCGGCGCGGACCGCGGAGGTGCTCGGCGAGGCGCAGCGGCTGGCCGAGCGGCTGCGGGCCCCCTACCTCCTCGGGTGGACGCGCGGGATCGCGGGGGTCGCCGCCGGGCTCGAGGGGCGCTTCGCCGACGCGGTGCCGCTGTGCGAGGAGGGCGAGGCGATCCTGCGCGAGCAGTGCGCGGGGACCGCCTGGGAGCTGTCGTCGATCTCCTTCTTCCGCGTGTGGTCGATGGCCTACGTGGGCAACCTCGACGGGGCGCGCCGTCGACGAGGGGGCGCGGAGCGCGATCGAGCGCGGCGATCTCTACGGCGCGGCGATCATGCGCAGCGGCCTGTCGACGATGGTGGCGATGGCGGCCGATCGCCCCGAGGCGGCGCGCGCGGGCATCGGCGAGACGATGAAGGGCTGGTCGCGCGCCGGATTTTTTGTCGAGCATTTTTGGGAGCTGATCGCCGAGGCGCAGCTCGATCTCTATCTGGGCGATCCGGCGACGGCGTGGGAGCGCATCGCGTCGCGCTGGGGGGCGCTCGAGAAGTCGCTTCTCCTGCGGGTGCAGCTCTCGCGCATCGAGGCGTGGCAGCTGCGCGGGCGCGTGGCGGCGGCGCTGGCGGTGCGGGCGAAGGAGCCGCGCGAGCGGAAGCGGCTGATGGCGCGGGCGCGCGCCGACGCCAAGGCGGTCGGCGGCGAGGGGTGGGGCGGGCCGTTCGGGCGGCTGATCGAGGCGGCGCTGATGGCGATGGAGGGGCGCGCGGAGGAGGCGGTAGCGCTGCTCGTCGACGCCGAGGCGCAGCTGACGGCGCAGCACATCGGGCTCTACGCGGCGGCGGCGCGGCGGCGGCGCGGCGAGCTGTTCGGCGGCGAGGAGGGGCGGGCGGTGGCGGCGGCCGCCGACGAGGACATGCGCTCGCGCGGGGTGCGCGATCCGGCGCGCTTCGTGGGGATGCTGGCGCCGGGATTTCCCGATGGACACAAAATCGCTCCGTGAGCTGATCCTCGCGCGGCGGGAGCGACGGGCGCCGCGCGACGAGGACGAGCGGACGGGGCGGGTCGCGCTGGCGGCGTCGGAGTGGATCGACGCGACCGACCGCTGGGTGCGGCGGTCGCAGGAGCGCTGCGGCTGGGCGCCGCACACGACGGTGTCGCGACCGCTGGCGTACGACATCGCGCGCGCGGCGCTGACGAGCGGCGAGGAGCCGGAGTCGCCGGAGGAGCGCGGGCTGGTCATGAACCGCTGCGTCGAGCCGATCTTCGACGGATACGAGCTGGCATGCGCGCTGGTCGGCGTCGGCGGCGACGGGACGGGGAGGGCGCTCGGGCGCGGGGGATCGGAGCTGGTCTTCGCGAGCGGCGCCACGCGCGGGGCCGAGGTGCTGCGCGCGGGGCCGCTCGGCGAGGTGGTGGCGGCGATCGTCGACGAGGCGACGGCGGTCATGCTGGCGCCGCTGCGGGAGATCGGCGGGCGGGCGGCGGCAGCGGCGTTCGGGGCCGGGATCCTCCTGCACCTCTACGAGCATGGCGTGAGCCACCCGCTGTTCGCGCCGCTCGTGGCGACGTGGCGGCCGGGGTACGGGCGGGGCGGTTTTTCGCTAGACGTGATCGAGGTGCCGGAGCGGCGCGCGCCGCCGAACCCGGCGCTGATCGACGCCATCCTGGCGGCGCCCGACGACGACGGGCCGCGGCTGGTCTACGCCGACTGGCTGACGGAGCAGGGCGACCCGCGGGGCGAGTTCATCCAGGTGCAGTGCACGCTCGGGCGCACCATCGGGGGCGGCGGCAGCGGGCAGGCCACGCGCCCGACGGCGAAGGGGGCGTCGGTCGAGGAGATGAAGGAGCGCGAGAGCGCGCTGCTGGCGCGGTACGAGAAGCTGTGGGTGGCCGAGGCGCCGTCGCTGAAGAGCTGGCAGTGGCGGCGCGGCTTCGTGGCGGCGGGGGTGGCCGACCCGCTGGCGTTCGTGCGCGCGCTGCCGCTCCTCGCGCGGACGCCGCTCGAGGCGGTGCAGCTGAAGGGCGTGCGCGCGTCGCAGGTCGAGACGATCGCGGCGGCGGGGGCGCACCCGACGCTGCGCGCGGTGGACCTGTCGCAGGCGCTGTCGACGGCGGCGATCGGCGTCCTCGCGGCGCCGCTGTTCGCGGGGGTGCGCTCGCTCGATCTGCACGGGAACAACTTCGCCGCCGTCGACGCGGCGCGCGCGCTGGCGCGGGCGGGCGCGGGCGCGGGGCTGCGCGCGTTGACGCGCCTGCGGCTCGGCGGGACGCGACTCGGCGACGCGGGGCTCGACGCGCTGGCGGCGGCGCCCTTCTTCGCGCGGCTCACGCGGCTCGACCTGCGAGGCAACGGCGCGCTGGGCGTCGTCGGCGCGGAGGCGGTGGCGCGGGCCGAGGCGCTCGAGGAGCTCGACCTCGTCGGCGTGGCGCTCGAGCGCGGCGCGGCGGAGGCGTTGGCGGCGCAGGCGGCGCCGTCCTTGCGGACGGTGGCGCTGTCGCGCGACGCGCTGCCGCCCGCCGTCGTCGAGCGGCTGCGGGCGCGCTTCACCCTCGTCGACGCGCTGCCGCCGTTCTGACCTCGCCGGCGAAAATATGATGGACACGAAATCGATGGCGGAGGCGGTGATCGCGCGGCGGGCGCGGCGCGCGCCGTCGACGGTCGAGGAGCGGCTGGGGCGCGAGAAGCTCGACGGCGACGAGTACGCGTACACGCTGCGTTCGTACCTCATCGGGGTGCAGGAGCGCTGCGGCTGGGCGGCGCACGCGCTGGGCACCACCGCGACGGCGCACACGCTCACCAGCGCCGCCGTCGCACGCGCCTTCGACGAGGCGGGCGTGAACGAGCGCCCGCTCGCGCTGATGAACCGCTGCGTCGAGGCGGTCTTCGACGGATACGAGCTCGCCTGCGCGCTCACCGCCCGCGGCGGCGACGGCACCGGTCGCGCGCTGAAGAGCGCCGCCGCCGTCACCGCCTTCGCCAAGCGTGCCGCCAAGGCCGGCCCCGCCGTCGACGCCGGCCCGCTCGCCGAGGTCGTCGCCGCGCTCTTGCCCGGCTGGCTCGCCCCGGTGCCGCCCGCGCTCCACGCCGTCGCGCGCCTGGCGATGCGCACCTCGTTCGCCGCCGGTGCGCTCCTGCACCACGTCGAGACCGAGGCCGACCACCCGCTCCTCGACGGCCTCCGCGCCGCGACGGTCAAGCCGCGCGCCGCGCCCGAGCCCGAGGCCAAGCAGGCGCCGCCCAACCCCGCGCTCCTCGACGCCATCCTCGCCGCCCCCAACGACGACGGCCCGCGCCTGGTGTACGCCGACTGGCTGATCGAAGAGGGCGATCCGCGCGGCGAGCTGATTCAAATTCAGTGCACCCTCGGCCGCACCCTCGTCGGCGCCGGCGCCAAGCACGGCACCCGCGTCGCCCCCGCCGCGCTCGGCGGCCTCTCCGCCGACGAGCTGAAGGAGCGCGAGGCGCGCCTCATCAAGCGCCACGAGCGCACCTGGCGCGCCGAATTCCCGTCGCTGCGCCAGTGGCAGTGGCGGCGCGGCTTCGTCGACGGGGGCGTAGCCGACATCGCCGCCTTCGTCGCCGCGCTCCCCGTGCTCGCGCGCACGCCGCTCGAGCGCGTCCAGCTCACCGGCCTCAAGGCCGCCGACGTCGAGCGCCTCCGCGCCGCGCCCGCCCACCCGACGCTGCGCGCGGTCGAGCTGTCGCAGAACCGACTCTCGGCGAAGAGCGTGGCGATCCTCCACGCGCCGCTGTTCTCGACGGTGCGCTGGCTCGATCTGTGGGGCAACGACCTCTCGCGCGCCGACACCGCCCGCGCGCTGGCGGCGGCCCCGCTGCCCGCGCTGACGCGCCTCGGCCTCAACTACACCGACCTCACCGACGAGGCGCTCGTCGCGCTCGGCGGCGCCGACTGGTTCCCGCGCCTCACCCTCCTCAGCCTGGCGACGAACGAAGCGCTGAGCGGCGAGGGCGTGGCGGCGATCGCGCGCGCGACGTCGCTCGAGTCGCTCGAGCTGTGGACGTTCGGGCGGCGCGCCTCGGGGATCGAGCCGCTGTTCGAGGCGCTGCTGGCGCACGCGCCGGAGTCGCTGCGGTCGGTGTGGGCGCCGCTCGAGGACCTGCCGCCGCGGTTGAGGGTGGCGGTGACGAAGCGGTTTGCGATAGACGAGAAGTTGCGGCGCGGGGTGCTCGCGCCGGAGTAGCAGCTGGCCCCGGAGCGGAGGTCTTGGTTGCTGCGAGGGGGCGGCGGTGGGGAGGTGGTGGGGGACGGGCGGTGGTGGCGCCGGTGGGGCGGCGGTGCGGGACGGGGCGGGTGTGGACGCACGGATCAGAGGCTGCGGCGCCTGCGGCGCCTGTCTGGGGGCGTCGCCGGCGTCGCCCCCAGCCCCCCGGCATGTTGTCGAAATATGATAGACAATAAAGACAAAGTTGTGCGCCACCGACGAGAAAATGCTTGTCAATATGATTCAGGCATGTAATCGCGGCGGCCATGAATCGGACCACCTCGCCGCAGCTTCCGCTTCAGTTCCGGACCCGCGGCGGGCGTCGTCCTGGCGCCGGGCGGAAGCCGAAGAAGAATGGGCGGGTCTCGCACGCGCGACGGCCGGCGCTCGCGTCACGCTTCCCGGTGCACGTGACCTATCGGCTGGTGCGTCGCCTGCCGAGCGCGCGACGCCCGACGGTGTTCAAGGCGATCCGCAAGGCCTTCAACGAAGGGCGGGAGGCGTTCGGCGGACGCCTCTGCCACTTCAGCGTGCAGGACGATCACCTCCACCTCCTCGTCGAGGCCGCGAACCGTGAGGCGCTCTCACAGGCCCTTCACGCGCTCGCGATCCGCATCGCCCGCGCGATCAACCGCGTCCTCCGTCGGAAGGGCCGCGTGTTCGCCGACCGCTATCACATGCGAATCCTCCGCACGCCCACCGAGGTGAAGAACGCCCTCCACTACGTCCTCAACAACCGGTTCAAGCACCACGGCCGCCCCGCCTATTTTGTCGAGCAAGATTACTGCTCGTCGCTGGCGTGGCGAGACACGCTCGTCGTCCCACCCCGCACCTGGCTCCTCCGGCACGCCGAACGCGCGCTCCACCTCACACCGCCGTAAACGACA
>Ga0272446_1005262_pt1 | contig 14435 bp, 10 predicted proteins | sample YNPCB0061_FD_194587 | JGI IMG/M metagenome (GOLD analysis project Ga0272446, IMG submission 194587) | Hot spring microbial mat communities from Yellowstone National Park, WY, United States - YNP-CB-006-1 | ecosystem: Environmental > Aquatic > Thermal springs > Hot (42-90C) > Sediment | place...
TTAGGTTCGGTTTACGGCGACCATCACGGGTAGGGCCAGAACTACTAAATCGACCCAGCGATCGCGCTGGGTCATGGGCGTTGTAAGCACCAACGGCAAGAGTGCGTAGGCCATTGCAAATAGTGCCTGTGGTACTTAGCGGCACCACATAGTCTTGCTCAAACTGAGATTGGCAATGGGGACAGGTCGCATCCCGCTCAATCCAGATGTTAAAGCGTCCATCTACGACATCTACCCCGGTCAAGATCAAATCCCAACGACTTATCGTGCCTGCAGATTTTGCCCTGTGGCGATTACTAAAGTTTTGGAAGTACGGCTAATCGGCTCTTGCATGGTTCCGATTTTGCAGGCTGTTTCCGAAAGCCCCATTTTCCCACAGGAAAATGCCGATCCGAATTCCGAATGAAGTTATTCCCTGTAAGGGGATAAAGCAGAGTGCGCTAATTTGGGAAGTCTCTAAGGAAGAAACCAACGACTGGCTGGTTTTCTCTCTTCAGGAAAGACGACAGGAACGACACCGTCTCGCTAACTACGCCCTGAGCGACTTGTTTTGAGCAACATCGAAAGAAGTCGGAAGGCGTTATGTTGAAGGGGCAACTCTTCCCTAGAAATCGCCTTAATTACGGCTTCAGTAAGAGGTAGTAAAGCTGCCCCTGCGCATTGATTAGCCCTGCCCGATCGCCGGCAACTTTGCCGGTGCCTGTGAATACATCGACCCGACCTGCGCCCTTGATGGCGCTGCCTGTATCGTGATCGAGCACATAGCGTGTCACCAGGCGCTGCTCGTAGGTATTGCCCTTAGGATAGGGCAGACGGGTTTGGATTAGCGCTAAACCTCCAGGGGGGAACAGATTTTTATCCGTGGCGATGGAGCGATCGCCCATAACTGGTACGCCAATACTCCCGGTAGCAGGTGCGCCTCCCGTCGGGCGAAAGAATACAAACCGCTGGTTCCGTGGTAGATAGACATCCATATCTGCTGGATTATCGCGGAAGTATTGCAACAGCTTGGGCAAAGTCAATTCCTCCAGGCTAAATTTGCCCTCCTGCACTAACTCCCGCCCAATGCCAGTGTAGGGATAGTTGGTATTGCCGGCAAAACCAACGCTCATTGTACTGCCGTCGGTGAGTTGCAGCCGCGCTGACCCCTGCACCTGAATCAGAAAAGCATCCAGGCGATCGCGCAACCAGACCAGCTCTGCCCCACGCAACAGCCCCTTACCATACTGCAAGCCATCGGCTCCTTCTAACTCCAGGCGGGTAGGGTGAGGCTGTCGCCACTGGGCAAACTGATGGGGCAACCGGAAAATGGGATAGCGAAATTCTGCCGTGGGCACCCGGCTGGCCTGATGCACTGGCTCAAAATAACCTGTAAACTGCACTGTGCCCAATCCATCTTTTCCTGCCGCTTGATAGAGCACAAACTCCCGCTCAACGGCTGCCTGCAATTGGCTGGCTGAGCGATGGCTGACAACGAGCTGACGAAATCGTACTAAACTGCGCCGTACTCGTTCGCGGGTGACCCCCGGCAGAGCCAATTGACGATAATCCTTGGCTGCTTTGGCGGTGTTGAGATAACGCAGGCTATGGTCAATGGCGGCTAAGAGGGCCGGATAATCACGGCTAAAGCCTTGCTCTCCCCAGATTTGGGCATCCATTCCCAGGTCGGCTGGAGTAGGCACGGCTGTTAGAGGACGTTGAAAAATGGGCGTTGGGCTGGGAGATGGCGCAACGGGAGCAGGCACGGGTAAGAGTTGGGCGATCGCAGGAGATGGATTCAAGCCACCGACCACCAGGCAGGGCACAAGGGCAGCGAGTAAGCCCCCAGCGGCTAAGCGAATTTGATCAGGTTTAAGCAGCACAAGCATAGCGAACACATCAAAGCATCTGCAATTTACCAGACTTGTGACCCCCGATCACATCCGGATGTTTCTTGCAGCCAGATAGGCTTTTAAGCCATCCGCTCCGCTATGGGAGAACCGAGGCCCAATCAGAGGGAGAGTCGGTGAAATCCTTGGAACTGTCAATCAGGTTAGGATTGTAGGCTGAATTTTGCCCCTGCAGAAGTCTGGGGATTGATTCAATGCGGATTTCTTTGCAGAAAGTCGTTTCCTAGAAAAAATTTAGAAAAGTGATGATTCTTCAGCACAGCATCCTCTAAAGCCTTTCGACTTTTTTCGATGTTGCTCAAAACGAGCCGCTCAGGGCGTAGTTAGCGAGGCGGCATCGTTCCTGTCGTCTCTCCTGAAGAGAGAAAGCCAGCCGGTCGTTTGTTTGCTAGAAACCGTCTAAGCAGTAAAGAGCTTTCGTTTGAGCCAGATATCTTCACGCGCATGGAAGTAGAGGGGATCTGGCTGAACCGCGATCGCTCGTTCAAAAGATTCCATAGCATTGCCGTAACTGTGCATCTGTCGCAGCAGCAAGCCGCGATTGTACCAGGCCTGATGATAGTTAGGTTGCAAAGCAACTGCGCGATCGTAGGCAGCCAGAGCTTCGGCATAGCATTGTTTAGCTGAGAGGGCGTTGCCTCGATGATTCCAGGCGGGGCTGTAGGTAGCATCCAGGGCAAGAGCCTGATCAAAAGCGGCAATTGCAGCGGCGTATTGCTCAGATTGACAAAGCCCACAGCCCTGCGCATCCCAATCAGAGGGTGTCATTATTCTTTACGTGAACTCAATGGATCCATTATCGAGATTGAATACAGCCGCTGCCAAGGGCGGCTTGCAGCACTGTATCGGGTGGTTTCTACTGCCAGAGGTGAAGGAATCCGCTTCCTGATGATTTCTTAGGGGCTATACCAGCCTCGTTTAGAAGTAGTAGAGTGAGGGTAGGTTTAACCCGGAACTGTCCTTTCTCCGATCTTTTGTCTATGTTAAATGCCTCTGTTCAGCCTGAGTCGGCAGGTGTGGCTGCCCCAAATACCAAGTTGTTGCAGCAATATCCGGCACTGGAATTAGCCCAAGCATTAGCTGAGAAACTGGCGATCGCCGACATCGATTGGCATCGCCTCAAGTCCAATCGTAATGCTCGCGCCAAGGAGCAAGCGATCGCCGCACTGGTTTTTTTGCTGAAGGAGCAGCCAGAAGAAGCCCTACCCCGGTTGCAGCAGGCGGTGGGCTGGTTAGATCGTTCTTTGACGGCTCCACCCTGCCCTACCCACGGCAACAAATAGGGATTTGCACCTAAATAATATCCTTGCTCAAATCATGTCCCTTGCTCATAGGATGCGTTTAGGATACGTTAGGCAATAGCTGTGAGGCATCACAGATGTTTTATCGCATTACGAACTAAAGTTAGGACGGGGTGAAGAGATGGAACCAGTGGATAGGGGTGATCTCCTCGCAGTCTACTGTTACCCAAATGTCCTCATAAGGATAAGTTCGCTCATTGCCCTATTTTCATGCCGAGCTGAAGCACACTTTATCTTAACCAACTGGGCAAGCCGAAGGTAAAACCCGCACCTACAAATCATAGTTTTGATCAGAAAGCTTAGGACAAAACCAAACGCTCAACCACCCATGCTGGGTAGGCTTTCTGACTGGCCACTACTGTGAGAAACAGGGCGACCGTTATCTCTGACTTGATTGTCTTGCTGCTTTGACTCTCACACTTGCCAACATTGCCCCCCTTTAACAAGTCGCAGGTGTAAATAACTGGTGCTCAATTTCCTTCAGTGCCCGCTCCAAGTCATCGTTAACAATTTGCAGATCAAATTCATCCGCTGCCGCCATCTCTTCGCGTGCCCTGAGCAGACGCTGGGCGATCGCAGCTTCGTTGTCCTGGTTTCGTCTCCGAATCCGTTGCTCTAATTCAGCTAGGGAGGGGGGTAAAACAAAAATCAACTTAGCCTCTGGGAAGGCTTTGCGGACTTGTCGTGCCCCATTCAGCTCAATTTCAAGAACGACCCATTTCTCCGCAGCAACCTGGGCCTCAACGGCAGCACGAGGAGTGCCATAGTAGTTTCCAGCAAACTCGGCCCATTCCAACAACTCACCCTTGGCCACCATTTGCTCAAACTCACTGCGACTGACGAAAAAATAATCGCGTCCATGTACTTCACCGGGTCGGGGTGATCGGGTTGTTGCGGATACAGAGAGATAAAGATCTGGATGGTTTGCCAGCAGCGATCGCAGTAGCGTGCCCTTACCAACGCCGCTTGGTCCAGTCAAGACGATTAGTTTGCCCTTGCCCATGTGCCTTTCTTAACCGTGAAATGCGTCCTACCATCATGCCATTCCTTTAGCCAAAGGCAGCAGATAAGAGACAAAAGAATCAATTGTCCCCTTTCAAACAGCTAACCTGCTGCGCCCAAATGAGCAGGAATGAACCACCCAAACCTAGCCTTCGCTGAGTATGAATGTAAAGTAATATGTTTAAATTATACGATTTGTGTGCTCTCTTTGCTTTAAATACCGGCTCATCTGCTCATAGGGAACTCTAAACCAATCAAGATTTGTAGCGGTACTCAGGGTGCAGATAGGGCATGGAAGTCAGGTATCAATGGGAGGCGATCGCGAAGCAGTGGCGATCGCAGCCCTCCTCTGGTTACACACTGCTAGAGTGGGTAGTTGTGATTTTGATCGTTGGCATTTTGGCTGCAATCCAGGTTCCCTCCTGGTCGGGCCTGCTGCATCGCTCTCGTTTAAGTATCGCTCACAATCAGGTCTATCAGGCCATGCAGGAAGCTCAGGGGAACGCGCGCCGGCAAAAAGTTACCTGGCAAGTTAGCTTTCGATTGTTGGGCGACAAGACCCAGTGGGCAATCCACCCTAAAGCCAATACGCCTGGCACAGCTCAATGGCATACGCTAGACTCCAGAATTGAGCTAGATGACAAAGAAACGACTTTACGCAAGGCTCAAAATGTTTACAGAGTTGAGTTCAATCATCGCGGGCACATCAACGGCCAGCTCGGACGGGTTACCCTGGCCGTCAAAAATACGAAAACCCTTAAACGCTGCGTGATTGTCTCTACCCTACTGGGGCATCTGCGTCGGGGTGAGTATCACTCAAAGGCCAGGGATGGCCGCCATTGCTACTAAAAGATTCCTCCTGAAAAGCCTCAGCCGAGACCTTTGTCCGCACACCCTCGGGGTGAACAGAGGTTTACCTGAACTTCTAGCGCTTCTTTATTCAGCTGCAATTAGTTAGAGGTTCCATCATTGTGCTGCGGATCAGGTCAGTATCAAATAGCCGTCAAACCTTGCTTCTCGCTTGCGATAGATAGTACTGGCGTTGTCGCGCTCGACCCCAGCCAACGCATTTTTACAGACCACCTGCGATTGACTCAAGGAGCGCTTCTCCTCATTTTGCGCTAGGCTCAACGCTCCTCTTTGCGGTTGCCGATGCGATCGGTGAATCGTGGCCGATTGCTTGTCTCTATTCATGGGCTTGAGCGCGGTGTATGTCGAAGATGATGCCTGCTAAAGCAAAGGTGGAATTACCCTTCAAGTCGAATAACTTTAAGCCGAACAAGACGAAAAACCGCTTCTCTTGGGTACCTGGTAGCCGAGCTTTACATCCACCTCCGACGACACGTTAACGAGGTTGGGTTTGGCGGCTTTGCTTGTATGGGTAATTTCAGGCAGTAAAGGTCTGCACAAATGTTCAACTATGAATCCTGGGTTCAGGATGGAGCGACGCTAACAAATGACATTCAACCTGGGCCAGTTCTTCTAACCGTTCTTGCACCATTAGCCGCTCAAAATAAGTCGTTGCTAACACCCAATAAGTGCCGTAGTGACGCGCCTCCGATGCCATTAAACTGCGGTAAAACCGAGCCAGTGCCCGATCAGGGCAGTGCTCAGCCAAAAGACCCAGCCGCTCATGGCTGCGCGCTTCAATTAGGGCCGAAACTAATAAACTATCCAGCATGCGCATAGGCTCTTGCGGGCGAATCTGAGAGCGCAAGCCTGCTCCATAGGGGGGTGGAGAAAGGGGCGCTAGGGCAATGCCCCGTTGATCTAAAATGCAGTTGACTTGTTCAAAGTGTTCCAACTCTTCCTGGGCGATCGCCGTTAGTGTTCTCACCAGCTTGGCACTAGAGGGATAGCGAAACATCAGATTCAACGCCACCCCAGCGGCTTTGCGTTCGCAGTGGGAGTGGTCTAGCAAAATCGTATCCAGATTGGCTAACGCTTGCTCTACCCAAGCTGAAGTTGTGGATTGTTTTAAGAATCGGATCGTTGGCGAGTTTTCAGCAATCACAGTCTACACTGGGCGATAGGGTTGGCAGTAAGAGGGTATGGTTTGTTGGCTGATACCGGTTGATCAGGTGCTTTGGCTCTCGCCGGAAAGCATTCCCCAGGCAGAAAGTTTGGCCTGCTTTAACAAAAGTTGACAGCCAGCCCAGGCGACGCAAATTTTTTCAACGAGGGCGATCGCCGGAGACAAATAACAAGAGATGATGCATGGTACAGAGCAACAGAGAGAATCATTAAACTGAGGATAAGAACTGAGGACAAAATCTATGGTAGAGCCAATTACCCCAATCATTATCATTGGCATTGGTTTGCTGCCAGCCTTGTTTTCTTTAGTCTTGATGCGGCGAGCCGAAAGTTATGCCCAAGAGTCGCTGCAGTCAGCCTTACAAATCTCAGCGATGAGTCGCTGTCATTCATTTCCATCCTGCCTTGTCGCAGATCATCACTATGTCGAAGGGGTCGGCTACATGGTTGGGGATATTACCTGCCGGTACAATGCCCGTTCTGCCTATCTCCGCTGTGCTATCAACCCGAGTGGCCCCTGCACAAAATGCTCCCAATACGAATCAATTGATTTTCACAGAAAGTAATATTTTCTATCATTTAGAAGCAATCGGGATATCGATAATAAACTCAGCTCCCTGACCCGGCACTGACTCGCAAGTCAGCGTTCCTCGGTGTTTTTCGACGATAATTTCATGACTAATCGCCAGACCTAATCCCTTCCCTTTACCCACTGGCTTTGTTGTGTAAAAGGGTTCAAACAGGTGGGATTGCACCTCTGGCTCAATTCCAGGGCCGTTATCTCTGATACGCAGTTGAACTGCATAATCCCCCGTTTGGCTAGTTGCAATCCAGATCGTTGGCCTCTCCTGAGACGATTCAGATTTTTCTTCTAGGGCATCAATGGCATTACTCAGCAAGTGCAAAATCACCTGATTGAGCTGGCTAGCATAACAGGTGACCAGGGGAAGGTTGCCATACTGTTTGATGATGTGAATCCCTGCTTGATGCAGCCGACTGCGTAGTAAAACTAGGGTACTTTCAATCCCTTCGTGAATATCCACTGTCTTGACATCTGACTCATCTAAACGAGAAAAGATCCGTAAAGCCAGGACTAGATTACAGATTCGCTCTACTCCATTTCGCATGGAATTAAGGGATTTTTGCAAATCCTTGACCAAAAAATCCAGATCTAACTGCGCGATCGCCGCTTGCATCACAGGGGTCGGTTCTGGATACTCCTGCTGATAAAGTTTGATGATTTCTAATAGACTCTCGACATACTCCTGGGTTGGCTTTAAGTTGCCGGCAATAAAGCTGATAGGGTTATTGACCTCGTGGGAAAAACCTGCAACAAGTTGCCCTAAACCTGCCATACGTTCCTGCTGAATCAAGCGTGTTTGAGTTTTTCTCAGCTCTAGAAGTGTTTGAGATAACTCTTCATTTTTTTGCTCCAAACTTTGCTGCAACTGGTATACCATAAGCTGGGTTTGAATCCGAGCATTTACCTCTTCAAACTGAAAAGGCTTTGTAATATAATCCACTCCACCAACCTTGAATGCCTCAACTTTATCTTCTGTGCTGTCAAGGGCACTTAGAAAAATAATAGGAATTTGTTCCGTTATTTTTTGGCTTTTCAGAAGTTGGCAAACCTGATAACCATTCATATCTGGCATGTTGACATCCAACAAAATCAAGCTGGGAGGTAAGCTTTCAGCAGCAAGAAGTGCCATCTTACCACTCAAAGCCTTACGCACAGCGTAACCTTGCTCTGTTAACATGGCAGACAAAACCCGTAGATTTTCGGGGGTATCATCAACAATGAGAATATCAGCTTTTTCAGTCTGCATGCTTCTATCATCAACCTCGCGGGTAAATATCATTGACCATCTATGAAAAAGTTTGCGCCTACAGGGGTAGTTTGATTTTTGGCACTTTCAGAATCATTTTTAAGACTTAGTTAGGATTCAATCACTACCAGTGAGGATTTTGGGCGAGTAAATTCGCCACTGCTGCCGAATTTAAAGGCTTTGCGAAAAGAAAACCCTGACCAAAATCGCAGCAAAGTTGCTTCAGTTGCTCCAGTTGAATTGAGGTTTCAATCCCTTCCGCAATAACATTCATCCCCATTGATTTTGCAATATTGATAATGATGGGAACCAACCCAGGTTTTTCAAGATCTCTATCAAGGCGATGAATGAATGAGCGATCAATTTTTAGGGTATTCACCGGAAAAGAATGTAGGTAACTTAGGGAAGAATAACCTGTACCAAAATCATCAATACTTAACTGAATCTGGCGTTCTCGTAACTGTTCTAAAGTGATTTTTGCTAGTTCAGAGTTGTCCATAATGGCACTTTCGGTAATTTCAAGCTTGAGGCAATCAGGGCTAATTTGAGTACTTGCCAGCGTAGTATCGATCTGCTCAATTAGCCTTGTATCTGTAAACTGGCGAGCCGATACATTGACGCTAATACTGAGGTTCGGCGAGAATTGCTTTTGCCACTGCTGTAATTGCTCACAGGCTCTTTGCAAAATCCAATACCCAATCGGCACAATTAAACCGGTTTCTTCTGCAATGGGGATGAATTCTGCCGGTGGAATCAGCCCCTTTTCAGGGTGTAGCCAGCGGATCAGCGCTTCAAATCCTGAAATGGTGCCTCTTTGTAAATCAACAATCGGTTGGTAATAGACTTGAAACTCCGATTGGGCAATTGCTCGACGCAGGGCAGACTCTAACTCCAACTGTTGCAATGCGGCTATATGCATGGTGGGTTCAAACAAACGATAGTGCCCTCTGCCCGTTGATTTGGCCTGGTACATGGCCGTATCCGCATCCCGCATCAGGTGTTCTGCCCGTTTATAGTCGTTACTACCCAGCACAATCCCAATGCTAACGGTGACAAAAATCGTTTGCGCTTCCAGATGAAACGTGGGTTCCATTGCTTGGAGCACTGCCTTTGCTCGCTGAATTGCCCAATCAACTCCTGCTATTTTGGGAATCAGAATGGCAAACTCATCACCCCCAAAACGAGCCAGGGTATCGGTAGGGGCAAGGCAATGATGCAAGCGCTGGGCGATTGCGAGTAACAGGTGATCCCCCGCTGCATGACCAAGTGAATCATTTACCACCTTAAAGCGATCGCAATCGAGAAACAAAACCGCAAACTGCTGCTGTCGGTTTGCCTGCGATTCTTGCAATACCTGCTCTAACTGCTGCATGAATTGCACCCGATTGGGTAAGCCAGTGAGAGGGTCATGGAGCGCCAGCTTTAGCAATTTTGCGTTAGCGCATTCTAAAGCCTGGGTGCGTTCTTCAACTCGATGCTCTAGTTCAGCATTGAGGAGATGGATTTCTTTCATGGCCAGACTCAGTAGAACCTGATGATTAACCCTGGCCAGAACTTCCTCAAACTGATAAGGCTTGGTGATATAGTCTGCTCCTCCCGCCTGAAAAGCAGTGACCTTGTCAAAGGTTTCATTCAGCGCACTTAGAAAAATGATTGGAATGTCGGCAGTGAGGGGATTTGCTTTTAGCTGTTGACACACTTCATAGCCACTCATCGTCGGCATCATGATATCGAGCAAAATCAAATCAGGCACGGCTGACTGGGCCGCTGTAATCGCCATTTCACCGTTTATGGCTTTACGCACCCGATACCCCTGACGGCTCAGTAACGTACATAGGAGCCGCAAATTTTCCGGGGTATCATCGACCACAAGAATATCAGCCTGGAGATTTGCGGTTTCAGTCAAAAACGTAGACGAGGTGGATGAACGTGGCATAGGGGCTAGTTTTCTTCTAACGAGGGTGTGCTGATCAGGGGAGCAGCTAAATCCATAATTTTGTCAAAGCGATAGGTCTCGAGTAGTTGGCTTAAACCGTTAACTAGGGGTGGATGGCTGATTTCTAACTGTTGCAATAGGGTTGCGATCGTTGCATCATTGCCTTGGGCGGCGGCCCAGTAGAGTTGCTGCAGCCACTCTGGTGACACCGTTGCCAGATCGTCGGAGCGAAGCGCAACTATCGAGGGAGAGGTTGACTGATCGGGAGATGCGAGGGGCATGTCTGTGTAGGCATACTGCACCCCCAGGTGAGTCGCAATCTTTTCAAGAATTTCGGTTTCTCGAAAGGGCTTACGCACAAAATCGTCACAGCCTGCATGTAAAACTTCTTGCCGTTGCTCTTCAAAGGCGCTGGCGGTTAGAGCAATAATCACAGTGTTTTGCCCCCCAAGACAGCGCTTAATCTGCTCAGTTGCCGTTGCTCCATCCATTACTGGCATGCGCATATCCATCCAGATCAGGTGGGGCTGCCAGCACTCCCACTGGGCGATCGCTTCCTCGCCATTCTCTGCCTCGCGGATATCAAAACCTAGCTTTCCTAGCATTCGCATCAAGATGAGGCGATTTGTAGGGGCATCATCTACCACTAAAATTCGGTAGGCTGGCTGGCCGGGGGCCAGTTTTACGGCACGTTTAGCTGTCGTGGCTGCTGCCGGTGAAATGGCGGTATCGGGTAAGTGTAAAACTGGCAGATAAACTGTAAAGGTGCTGCCCTGGTTAGGCTGGCTCACTACGGAAAGATGCCCCCCCAGAAGATGCACAAACCGTTGGGTAATGGGCAAACCCAACCCCGTTCCTTCCTGGGAGCGTAAGCCTGAACGAGTCTGAGTAAACGGTTGAAATAGCCGTTCAAACTCGTCTTTGGCAATACCAACCCCTGTATCTTCGACCGCGATCGCCAGCAAACAAGGGGCTGCCTGTAACCCTGGTGGGGCCGTCGGAAACTTTAAATCAGCGTGCTCGCTTAGCCTCAAATCTCTCGACTCCACCGGGCGAATTCGGAGTGTAACCAGCCCAGAAGGGGTAAATTTAATCGCATTGCTCAGTAAATTCAACAAGATCTGCCTCAGCTTGCCCTCATCGGTATAGATCAAATGGGGCAGAGATGCCGGCAAGTCAAAAACCAATTGCAGCCCTTTTGATGTAGCCCGCATGGTCATCATTTCGTGAATGGTTTCCAGTAGTTGGTTCAGATCAAATTGATCGGCATTAAGCGTATGTTTACCAGCCTCAATTTTTGACATTTCTAAAATGTCATTAATCAGCGAGAGTAAATGCTCGCCACTGCGATTAATCGTCTCAATGTAATCTCTTTGATCCACCGAGAGGTTATCATCCCATTGCATTAGTTGGGTAAAACCCAGAATGGCGTTTAATGGCGTGCGCAACTCGTGGCTCATATTTGCGAGAAACTCGCTTTTAGCCTGGTTAGCTGCATCGGCAGCTTCTTTTGCCTGCTTCAGGGCAGAGGCTTGTTCGCGGGTGCGCTGCAACAGTTCCGCCTGTTGAATTGCCACCCCCAGTTGGTTGCCAACCTGGGTCACAAGTTTGACTTCGGCTTCGCTCCAGTAACGAGGATGACCATTTTGGTAGGTTGTGAGAGTTCCCCAAAGTTGACTGCCGACACAAACGGGGACTGTAATATAGGCTTTTGCCTGCATGTGCTCTAACAATTCCAATGCGGCCGCGTCAAACCCGGCGGTACTGATATCTGGTACCCAAAAGATTCCAGCGCCTAGGCTACTGTCCATTTGACTAGATAACAGGGTAGGGATGGGTTCTGTTGTTTCATCCCTGGAGGTAAAAGCGGATAATTGCTCTAGCGGGGTCCATTCCAGGGAAACCGATTCATACTTGAACTGGCGATGCCCAGTAGCCAGGAATTGGTGAATCACAACGCGATCGCAGCAGAGGGTTTGCCGCAAATCATGGGTTGTCACGCGAAAGACCGTCTCTAAATCCAGACTACGGTGCATATTCCGAATCAAGCGAGACATCGCCTGATCTCGTTGGGCCCGCTCTTGCAGGGCTGCTTCTGTGAGTTTGCGGTCAATTCCCAGGGTGATGGCCTTAGCCGCAGAGGCAATCTCATCCATGGTTTCTTGGTGCAAGGGATGGCGGGTAAACAGCGCCACCACGCCCAGCAACCGGTCTTGAATCAGCAGCGGGTAGCCCGCAAAAGCAACCATGCCTTCGCGCACGGCCCAATCGCGATTGCTAATCTGCTCATCCGTCTGTACCTGATTCGTCAACAGGGGTTGACGGGATGCGGCGATGCGACCAATTTTGAAACACCCAAGCTTAATTTGACTATAAGCACCATCTAAATGGGTATACATTCCCGCACTCGCTCGCAGTACCAGCACTTCATCCGCACTGTTATAGAGCCAAATTCGCACAACCGCCGCTTCTAAATAGTGGCAGAGGGTGCGGGCACACTGGTCTAGCATTTCGCTGAGTGCATTGCTACTGGCCAGAATCGTCCCCAGATCTGCCCGCAGGGCTGCCAGCTTCATCTGCTGCTGTTGCACAGCATCCGCCTGTTTCCGTTCGGTAATATCAGTGTAAGAACCTACTATCCGATAGGGGTGCCCCGTTTTATCTCGGAGGGCAATCCCCCTGGCCAAAATCCAGCGCGTTTCTCCCGACGGCTGAAGACAGCGAAATTCGATCTCGTATTCTGGAATGTGGCCGGCCAGATAATCGCTTAAGGTTTGCTGAAAGCGTTGTTGGTCTTCGGGATGTACGATTGTGTGCAGGCTATCGATCTGGTTCGGTAATTCCACTTCCGGATAGCCCAACATTTGCTGCAATCGGGGTGAGTAGTAGCACTCCCCAGTTTCCAGGTTGGCATCCCAAATGCCATCATTGACCCCCTCAATCACTAGCGCAAAGCGTTCTTCACTCTGGCGCAGCGCTAGTTCTGCCTGCTTGCGTTCGGTAATGTCATAGACCATGCTGAGCAAGCAGGCCACTCCGTTAATTTCCACTGTTTCAAAGGAAGATAATCCTTCCCGCTCTTGCCCAGCCTTTGTGCGGAAAGGGGCCTCCATTCTAAAGGAACTTCGATGCTGGAGTGCTGCAAGCAGACGTTGGCGATCGCGATAGTTTGCCCAGAGGTTTAATTCAGCAGAGGTTCGGCCAATCACCTCTGATCGTTCATAGCCAAAGGTTTGTAAAAAACTGGTGTTCACATCCAGCACCTTGCCATCTGCCAGAGTTGAAATGCAACAGGCGACAGGATTGGAGTGAAATGCCTTAGAAAATTGCTCCTGACTTTCTAAAAGGGTGGCCTCCGTTTGTTTTTGCTGAGTAATGTCGCTAAGGGTACAAATCACCCGCTCAACTGTGCCATCCGTGGCAATTTGTGGGTCAACATTAACCAAAAGCCAGCGGTACACTGGGGCATGGGCTTGCGGGGCTAACCCCACCAGACAATTGCGAATTGGCTGTTTCTCTGCGATCGCCCGATAGTGGGGCAGGTCATCGAGTGCATAGGGAGTCCCATTTTCCTGAACAGCGATTCCACCCTTTTCTGAAAACAGCGACTGCCCCAAAGCTGCACTGCCTAACATCGCCATTGCGGCCTGATTCACCATTAAAGTTTCTAACTGAGCATTGAGCAGCACCACCCCTACCTGCATTTCACGAATTAAAGTGCGAAAGTGGGCTTCGTTTTCCATCAATACAGCCTGGCGAATTTTTTGAGCAACCAACTGCTGATCGTAAATCGAGCTGGTTAGCGTCAACCCCAAAATAAACAGCGCCCCAAAGACCACGCCAACCGCTAGTAGACGTGTATCCATACCCTTTAGTGTGGATGCCCCCAGCAGTGGCGATGAAAAATGGGTGGCCGCCATGCCTGTATAGTGCATCCCACTAATTGCCAGGCCCATTATCATAGCGCTACCCAACTTGCGCCAGGTGGTATCGCGGAGTGAATCTGTTTGAAATTGTTGTTGCAACCATAGGGCAATCAGCGAGGTTGCAATCGCGATTGCAACTGAAAGAAATACCCAACTCAAGGTGTAATGGAGCCTGACCGATGGCTGCATGGCGGCCATTCCCATGTAATGCATGCCAGCAATGGCCAAACCCATCACACTGCCTCCCAGGAGCAACACTGGCAGGCGCACTACGGGTTGACTCACCAACCACAGTGCAACACCAGAGGCAAAGACGGCTAAAACCCAGGAAGAGGCTGTCAGAAATGGATTGTATACAACAACAACGGGCAAATGAAAGGCCAGCATTGCAAGAAAGTGCATCGACCAAATGCCGGTTCCCATCGCTCCGGCTCCGCCTAACAGCCAGAGGGGGCGCACCCGGCCCATGGCATTGGTTAGCACCTGGCCAGCCAGATTCAGGGCGGTATACGAAGCAA
>Ga0272446_1005264_pt1 | contig 14429 bp, 6 predicted proteins | sample YNPCB0061_FD_194587 | JGI IMG/M metagenome (GOLD analysis project Ga0272446, IMG submission 194587) | Hot spring microbial mat communities from Yellowstone National Park, WY, United States - YNP-CB-006-1 | ecosystem: Environmental > Aquatic > Thermal springs > Hot (42-90C) > Sediment | place...
CTTCGTGAGAACGTTGTTGCTTTTGGGGAGGCTCGCCTCAATATATCTCTAGATGATGAATTGCTCGGTGGGGTTGATCCGCTGGGATGTGTGACCCGCAGCGGACGACCCGACCCGACCGGCGATGGAAGTCGATTCGTGCTTGGTGTGCCCTGTGGTGTGTGCGGATGCGGTGTGCTGGCAGGTCTCCCCCGGCCGCCGTCAAGATCGGTCCTTCGTTCGCGAATGACCAAATCAGGGAACCACGGAAGCGATTTCAGTCCCCATGAGGAATCTTGTCCATGCGACCAACTCTTTTTTTGGCACTGACAGCGGGCGTTCTGCTGGTGCCCCCCGGAGCGGCACCGCGCAGTTGGGCGGGCCAACCTAAGCCGGTTGACGACCTGGCCCTGGTGCCCGCCGATGCCCTCGGCTTCGTCCACATTCGGGCCGCCGAGTTATGGAAAAGCGACCTGCTGAGTGGCGTGCGGAACATCTTCGAACAGGCCGGCCCCAAGGCGCTCAGTACCCTGGATGCTCAGTTTGTCCCCAAACCTTCGACGTTCAACCGACTCACGGCTTTCGCCCTGCTCAACCCGGAAACCAAGGAACCGCTGCCCGTTGTCGTGCTGCGCTTCTCCGCGCCGTTTGACCCGAATGCGATCGTGCAGGCCTATTTACCCAACCCGGACAAGTACGTGCTCGCCGGCAAAACCATCTGGACCAGCCGGGAAAGCCCGGTCGATCTGTACTTCCCCGATCGGCAGCACATCGTGATCGCCCCCACGCCGGCGTTCACCGTTTACATGAAGCATGCCCTGCCGAAATCCGGGGGGTTGTCCTCCGGGTTGAAGCTGGCCGCCTCCGGCACGCGACCGATGGTCGCTTCCGTGAGCCTGGCCAATCTGCCGTTGGACGAACTCAAGCGGAACCTCACAGACATTCCACCCGAGGCCTTGCCGTTGTTCAAGGCCCGGCATCTGACTGCCGCTTTAGCCATTGGTGCGGATCTGAAACTGGACATCACCGCCGGTTACGGCACCGCGGCCGAGGCCCAGGATGCTGAGAAAGCCGTCAAACAGCTCGCCGAACTTCTCCGGCAAGAACTTCGCAAGGCCAAGGCGGAGGTGGAGGCATCGTTCTTCCAACCCACCAAGGGGCCGCGACCGCTTGAGGCCCTGCCGGAAGCGATCGGCCTGGTGTTCGCCCTGGGGGCGATGAATTACGCGGACGGATTGCTGGCCAACCCCGGGGCGTGGATCAAACGCGTCGATACGGAACTGACGGCCACCCTCACCTTGCCCAAGGAACTGGTAACCGGTGCCAGCCAACTGTTCACGGCGGTTCTTGGCCTGGCCTTGCCGGCGGTGCAAAAGGTCCGGGAGGCAGCCACTCGCGTGACGAGCCAGAACAACCTCAAGCAAATCGCCCTGGCCATCTACGATTACGAAAGCGCCTACGGCCATCTGCCCCACGATATCGTGGACAAGAATGGCAAGCCGCTTCTGAGCTGGCGTGTACAAATCTTGCCGTTCCTCGAACAGGAGAACCTCTATCGACAGTTCAACCTCAACGAGCCGTGGGACAGCCCAACCAACCAGAAGGCAGCCGCGACCGTGGTGAAGGTGTTCACCTCGCCGCAGACCGACACGCCGCCCGGCATGACGCACTACAAAGCCTTCGTCGGCCCCGGTACGGTGTTTGAGCGGGGCAAAAAGATCCGGTTCGCGGATGTGACCGACGGCACGTCTAACACCATCCTGGTGATCGAGGCCGGTGACCCCGTGCCGTGGGCCAAGCCCGAAGACATTCCCTTCGACCCGAAGAAACCGCTGCCCAAGCTGGCCATGCCCGGGGTGGAGGAGATGGTCAACGTGGCCATGGTCGATGGTTCCGTTCGTGCGATAAACATGAAGAAGCTCGCCGAGAAGACGCTCAAGGCACTGATCACTCGCAACGGCGGCGAGATTGTTGATTTTGACCGCTAAGGCCTGTTCATCCGGTGAGATGATTGAGGGTGGACCATGAACCAACCGCTTTCCCGCCGTGAGATGCTAGTCCGCTCGGCCAACGGCTTCGGCGCGGCGGCATTGGCGGCCCTGCTGGCCTCGGAAGCGCCGGGGGCCGACGCCCCCCGTTCGGCCGACCCGTTTGCGCCGAAGAAGCCGCACTTCGAGCCGAAGGCGAAGTCGGTCATCTTCCTGTTCATGGACGGCGGCCCGTCACAGGTGGACACCTTCGACCCCAAGCCGCTTTTGGAGAAGTACCACGGCAAGCCGTTCCCGGCGAAGGTCGAGCCGACGCAGTTCAACGCCATCGGCAACACCTTGGCCAGTCCGTGGAAATTTCGGCGCTACGGCCAGAGCGGGCTGCCGGTCAGCGATCTGTTCCCGCACATCGGCCGCTGCGCCGACGACCTGGTCGTGATCCGCTCGATGGTGGCGAACTTCTCCGAGCACACCAACGCGAATTACTTCTTCCACAGCGGCCATGGCCAACAAGGCCGGCCCAGCTTTGGGGCGTGGGTGACCTATGGCCTGGGCTCCGAGTGCCGCGACTTACCGGGCTTCGTGGTGCTCGGCAGTGGCATGATCCCGCCCGGCGGCATCGACTGTTTCGGTAGCGGCTTCCTGCCGGCCGCCTACCAGGGGTCGCTGTTCAAACATGGTTCACAACCCGTGGCCGACCTCACCCCACCCGGCGGCGAATCGGCTCGAACCCGAGCGGCCAAACGCGACCTGTTACGCAAACTCGACGCTTCCACCCAGAAGCGGTTCGGCGACAGCGACCCGATCGACGCCGCCATCGCCAACTACGAACTCGCCTTCCGCATGCAAACGGCGGTCCCGGAACTGACCGACCTGTCCCGCGAAACCGAGAAGACCAAGACCCTCTACGGCCTCGACGATCCCAAGACCGAGGTGTTCGGCCGACAGTGCCTGATCGCCCGGCGGATGGTGGAGAAGGGCGTGCGCTTCGTCGAGCTGCTGTGCCAGAACCTGGGCCACGACCGCTGGGATCAGCACTCGAACCTGAAGAAAGGGCACGAGGACAACGCCCGCGCCGTGGACAAGCCCATCGCCGGGCTACTCACCGACCTGAAGGCCCGCGGCCTGTTGGAGAGTACGCTCGTCATCTGGGGCGGCGAGTTCGGCCGCACACCCATGGCGCAGGGGTCGGACGGCCGCGATCACAACCCGTTCGGCTTCAGCGTGTGGCTAGCTGGTGGAGGCGTGAAGGGCGGCACGGTCCACGGCGAGACCGACGAGTTCGGCTACCACGCCATCCGGGACAAGGTGGAGGTCCACGACCTGCACGCCACGGCGCTCCACCTGCTCGGCTTCGACCATACGAAGCTGACGTACCGGTTCGGCGGCCGCGACATGCGCCTGACCGACGTCCATGGCGAGGTGGTGAATGACATTCTCCGTTAGGCATGAGGTATCAGGTCCACGAACGACCGGAGGTTACTTTCCGGATCGCTCACTTGCCGGTATGCACCGCATCGAGGGCAGTAAAGTCCACCCGCACGACCTCGCCGGGGGTGCCGGTGACCACCTTCTTCAACTCATGAGTGTTGCCGTTGGCCACCCACCGGGCAGTCAGTTCGTAACGGAACACCTTACCCGCTTCGAGCGGCGGCGAGTTGAAGATGCGATCGGTACCGGTTTGGGTCGTCTTAACACCATCGACGTACAGTTCCGCAGCCGGTTGTGGCAGCTTAACGGAAAGAATCAGGCACCCCCGCAGGTTCTTCGGCGCGGAGGGAGCGTTTACCCCGGGGGAGCTAACGCTTTCGACCTGCGGCCAGACGTTCACGGTCAGCGCTTTGGGGCGAGGCGATGCGGCATAGATGCCGAACCAACCGGTAGTCACCCCAGGGCTAGGAACCGCCCGCCATTGCCGGCGCAGGTCGTCGTTGCCAATGATGCCGGGCATTGGCCCATAGGTCGGCACCGGCGGGCCGTACAAACTCAGGCCGTTGGACCAGGTGCTGCCCGAGCGGCCGGAGTATACTGGGCCAACGAACCAGGGATAGGTAACGAATGGCCCACCCATCAACCCGGGGTAGGTCCAGGGTGGAGCCACCCGCGGTCCGTAAGGCCAGCCAGAGTAGTGCCAGTAACCCGGACCGAACCAAGGCCCAATACCCGGGCCGGCCGCTGCGCCGATCACCCAGCTGCCCTTTTGGCCGAGGATGGTACTACCGCCCCAGGAATCGCCAACAGCTGCGGCCGCTTCCCAGTCCAAGCGGCGCACCAACGGCTGGCCGGGCTGGGGCGGGTTCATCAAGGGGACAGGCTGGGGTGGTGCAACTGAGGGATCCGGCGGCGGCAGAATCTGGGCACGACCGTTTGACGGCCAAACCACACAGACAAGAATCATCGAACCCAAGGCGCACGGCCAGACGAGCCAGTGTGTCATGATGAACCTGCGAGGACGGGTGTCAGCTTCGGGGCAATCCCCGTCTTCGCATCGGCCCGCGGCAACGATCACGTTCAACCCGCGGGCCGTGGAGCTGAACCCCGTTCCAACCGATCACGGCATTTTTGGTGGAACCGGTCTCGATGAATCAACCCCGCTAGTCGGACCAGATGGTGCAATGGGAATGATCGTGCGAACTGCTCCAAGCCTTCCGTCGAGGGTGTGCCCCGCAACGATCACCTGATAACCGCCTTCAGCGGAGCCAAGCATGAGGGGAAGCGTGGTTTTGCCGGTGCTGGATAACACAATCACCGGCTGCCAAAGGATCGTGTCAGGAAGCTGATGCACCGGGCCGGCCGGGTCGGTACTGCCGGGACGCGGCGGGGCATACTCCCGGACCACGAGAGGCGTTGGTTCGACCATAGCCAGCTGGACCCGCAATAACGCTTGAAGTTCTGGCAGCGGCGGCAAACCGGGGATCAATTCCGCTTCCATGCCACGGCCGAGGCCGCCCGGTGGGCGCGGCGGAACGAAGCCTTGCTTTGGCAGATTCACGGTTCCACGACCGGTCATCAACGCGTTCACTTGCTCCTTCAGCTGCTCTACCGGGATAGCCTGCTTCTGTGCGTAAGCACGATACAATTGCTCGATTGCCACACGGTTTTGATGCTGAGTCTGTTCGTGAACCCGCTGCAGGTCGGACTGGAAGGATTCCGAGATCGACGGCGAGTTGGCCGCTTGGGCGATCGAAGCGGTGTCGGTCGACTGGTGGGTTCCCGGGGTTTTGCGCGTTGCGTTTCGCATCCGATCTTTGAGCTCACTATCGGGAATGGCCCGGAATTTGTCGCCCGGCTGCCAACCGCTGCCACCATCGAGTTGGGTCAGGGGTTGACTTGAGAAAGGCGGCATCGGCAACTGCGGAAGGGCCGGGAAAGGACCACCTTTGGGGCGCGACTCCTTGAAGAGTGGCCCACCCAAGCCACCCGGTTGGGCTTTGCCAACCATGTTACCGAACCCACTCCCACCGCCGGTAACGGATCCCAGCGGGGGAGAACCAACCGGTAAACCGGACATTGGGGGCGTCCCGATATCACGGTCGGACTTCTGGAAACCGCTGTCTTTGGGGCGACCCGACGGAGTTCCTGGCACTCCCCCGGAATGAACTTCCGGCGTGCCAAGTGGTGATGCTGCGAATCCGCTACTACCTGCCACGGCTGTGTTCGCTCCCCCGCCTGCGGCGGATGAGGGCGGGGCCGATACACTTAGCCTCGGCTGCTCTGTATTGGTCTCATCCTGCGAACTCGACCGCGGAGCCGGAGCAAGCGGTGCTGTTCCCGCGAAGGATTTCGCAGCCGGAGCTTCGACAGGCGGTTGCGAAGGCGTTGAGGGAGGAACAGGTTGGGCCGTGGGCTGCCATCCATTCGGATCACCAGCCTGAGCGGAATGGACCTGTACCAACGCGAACACCAGGAAGGCTACCAAGCCCACCGAACCGGCCGTGCCGATCCCCAGAGGTAAGCGAGCCACCGGCCGGACATAACTCGCGATCGCCAGCATCACAGCGAGCAAGCCGAAACCAGCAACGCCGTACCAGCCGGCTTGCTGGAAACGTTGGAGCGGCCGGTTGGCAGCGGCGGCCTTGTCGGCGGCGGTTACTGCCTCCTGGTGGATCTGTTCGGCTCGAGTGACCAATTCACGGAGTTGCTGCTCCGCGGTCGCATCGGCCAAAGCTGCGGCATGACGAGCCTCGGCCGCCTCCAGAGCTTTCTTGGCGACCTCGTAGCGGGGCTGGTACACCTCGTACAATCGCCGGTGTTCACGTACACCAAGCCCCTCGTTCCAGGTTCCGTACTGGCCGCTGTTCGCTTGCAAGGCCGCGTGTTCCGGCGGGGCGAGCACGGTGCGCCGGGTGAGCGGGGCCGGGGTTTGCTCGGCGAAGCGCCGCCAACCCTGGGTAGCCAGTACCCCATCGAGCACTTGAGCGGCGAGGGGATGGTCGGTAAGCAGGAAGTCGGCATATTCCATGGCGTCGGGTGAGCTGATTTCGCCGGCCAGCAAGAAGTGGGTCGTTAGCAAGCGATCCTTGGGACCGGGTGCCACGCCCGAGTTAACCGCTGTTGCCCATAGAATCGCGGCCGTAGCCTGGCCCTTTTCATCCGTCGCGGTAATGGTCAGCTCTACCGGCGTGTTGGCCGGGAAAGCAGGTGTACGGGGTAAACCCGGTCGGCCGGAGAGGGATAGGTTCAGATTCAACAGCTCACCGGGCCGACGGAAGACCAGTCGCTCGGCTAGGGGGTGGAGGTCCGGCACGGGTTGACCCGATTCTTCGGGTTGTTCCTCGAACACGGTTATACGGACCACCCCGCCCCGCGAATCGCTGTTGGCCAGCAGTTGCACTGCTGCCAGCTCACCGGGCCGGGCCGTCACTTTCTGCGTGTCGGCGAGTCGGCCCCGGATATACGCACCGACCACCAGATTGCGTTCCTTACCCACCGACCGCAGGTGAACGCGGATCGGTTCGCCCGGCGCGGTGACCGTATCGGGAACCGTCATGACGACGCCCTCAATTTGCGGCAGGGGCAAGGCGAAGCGAGTGCGGACCGATGCGACCACGGGAGCACCAGCTACCGCAGCCGGAGCGATAGGGAAAGCGGCTTGCAAGAGCGGGGTATAGATGTCGTTATCCAGTTTCAGCCAAACCGGAGTGCCCAACGTTGGCGTGTAAGTGAATGAGCCAATGCCGCGATTGGCCGCGGCCTCGGCAGCGTCCTGAATCGTTTCCACTCGAGCCAGTTCCGTGCGGCCATCGGTAATCACCCCACGCAGATCAACCGGCAGGCCCGATGGTGTGGTGGCGCGGAAGTAAACCCGGCAGGGCACACCGGCGACAAGCGTTCCGCCCTCGGGGAAAAATTCGACGATCAGACTACGGCCGACCACGGGCACCCGTTCTGCCACACTCTCCTCACGAATGCCCTCACCATACCGGGCGTGGAACGTCGCCTTCAACCGCACATCGCCGCGCTCCAATTCCCGGGGCAAGGTGAATCGGAAACGGACACGGCCATCCGACCCCGTTGCCGGCTGAAGCACAGCGACTTCGAGCGGTGAGCCGTCGGCAATCCCCACCAGTTGCACGGTCGCACCGGCCACCGGTTGATCTTCGAAGCGGAGTTCGGCCCAGCCTTCGACCATCTCACCGGGCCTGTAGCCAGCCCCGGCGAAACGCACCACCTTCTGGTACACATCGGTTGGGCCGGATTGCACTTTGATGGGGCGCACGACCGGGAAGGGAACCGCCGGGGGATAACCCGCGGGATGCGGCAACTCATGCAGCACCAGGGTATAGTCACCCTCGTCGAGATCGGACGGCAAGAGGAAGGCTCCGGTTCCAACGCCGCGGATCGGTTTGTTATCCGGGCCACGAACCGGTTCCACCTGACCATTGACCACCCGCACCAGGTCCGTGCTACCGGTCAGACTGAGGTTTCGCATCGGCGTCTGGGTGTTGCACACCAATTCAAAGTGCAGTAATTGCTCGCGCTCCGGTGGCTTAAAGGTGACGCGATCGAGTGTCAGCGAGCGGAAATAGACGGTCTCCCCGGGCCGGTACGTGGACTTATCTGTCGCAAGCATGGTGGCATACACGGGGCCGAACAGGCGGATCCGATCCTGCACCGGGGTGCGGGCCCCCGTTTTCTGGTCTTCACTGGTGATAACCAAGAAGAGTTCCGATTGCGGCTTGAGGTTGGTCCACGCCTGGGCCGGTAACCGGATGGGCGTATCGCCACGGCGTTCCATGTCGAGCCGCTGGGAGTAGATGACGGCATCGGTCTGGTCGCGGATTTCGGCGTACAAACGAGCGTTGGGTGCGGTGCTCCGGTCGCCCCGAATGCTGACCAGGAATTCGTTGGGGGCCCCGGGTTGGATCGCGGCCGGCTTACGAACCTCAACCAACATCTTGTTACGATCGGTGAGGGCTTGCAGGATGGCCCGTTCCTCGGCGACCCAGCGCGTCAGAACAGCGTCGTGGGCCTGACGGGCCTCGTTCAGCGCCTGGGCGGCCGCCTCCCGCTGCTGAGTGATCTGGTTCTGCAGGGTCTGGGTTGCCCTCGTAGCTTCGGTGGCTCGAGCGAAGCTCGCAGCCGCCTCGGCACGAGTCGTCTCGGCCCGCTTTAGCAGCCCCCACACCGGGATCACAGTGCCGGGCACGGCCAAGAGCACGGCAGCGGCTATTGCCCACGACAGGCCAAGCAGCGCACGCGGCTGGCGACGAGCGGGGCCGCTAGCCAGCGCCGGGGCCGCAGGACTCGCGGCATCAGCCGCCAATTTCGGGGCCGACAATACGGGCGAGCGAGGAAGCTTCGCGGTTGGGTCGAAGCGAACTCGGGGAAACGCCTGCTTGGCCGCCCGAGCAATGAGACCTTGAACCCGGGCAGCGTCGTCCCGCGCGGCAGCACAGCCTGCGCAATCACGCAGGTGTGTCTCCACGGCGTCGGCCTCGGGGCCATCCAGTAAGCCGTAAAGGTAATCCAGAATCAGGGGCTGACAGTTTTCGCACCGCATCATATCAATCTCTGCTTCCGGCAGCTGGGCCAGCCGGGAAACTTGGGGTCAGTATTCCGCGCCGGCATCACCAGTGGGGTTCAAAACCTTGCGGAGCTTTATGAGAGCCGTCCGCATCTGGGTCTTCACGGTGCCAACCGGCGTGTTCCGGATCTGGGCGATTTCCTCGTAAGTCAGCTCACCGTTTTGTCGCAACAGAAAGACCTCCTTTTCCTCTTGCCGCAACTGGGTGATGGCGACGCGGAGCCGATCGAGAGTTTCCTGGTCCTCGAGTGCTTGCCCCGTGGTGTCGTCCCGTCCGGGAATCATCACGTCGTCCTCCGGGAGCGGCCGGGCTTTGCGGTTCCAGGCGCTCCGCTGGAAGTCCTTGGCGGCGTTCAAACCGACCCGGAAAATCCAGGCCCGCAAATTCTGGATATCGGGAACGCTGTGCCGGGCTCGCCAGCATTTCAGGAACGCCTCTTGAGCTGCATCCTGCGCATCGTCCGTGTTGCCAAGCAGATACAGCAGCGTGCTTACCAGTTCGTCCCGCACGGTGTTGAACATGGCAATCAGCGCATCATCGCCCGACCGACCACAGGCCGGGGCGGCGGCAGCGGGTTCGGATCCCGCAGGCGGCCGTTCAATCGGGGTCGCGCCGGGTTTGGCCATGTACTCCTACCCTATCCGACGAGGATTGGCCGGTTCAGGATTGGAAAAAATACCGCCGGGCCAGCCGAATTCGCCAACGGAACGGCCAGATGCCTCCCACTTCGACCATGCTAGCGGCCGTAGCCTACCCGGGGCAAGCACAAACGATTGGGGAGCCAAACGATCAGGCAGGTCAGCCACCAAGAATCTTGGCTTCACCGCCAACCGCAAATCCAGTCTCGATGCCCAGGCTACTCAATAATCAGACATCGAGACATCCGCACCAACATCGTGTTGACTGCTGAACTTCACAGAGCAGTCACGAAACCGAGCACCTGTTTGCCACAAGCGGAAGCAGTTACGAGCCGATCCACCCTGCATTGCGCAAGTTCACACAATCGCCCGGTCTCGATAATCGGGTTAAACCGCCTGTATCACCTCTGCCGATCTGGAAGGCAAGTGCGTCCAACGTCGCGGGGGGTGTCATCATGTGGAAAAAACTGGTTACGGCGATTGCAATTGGAGGGCTAGCTGCGGGGACCGGCGCTGCTTCCCATGACCCGGAACCTGGTGTTCCGGACGTCGATCGGCTCACCACCCCCGCTGCCCCAGCCGATGAAGTTCCCCAGTTTGCTGCCGGTTATGGTGCGTTGAGCACATTTCGTTCCTCTGGGTTGTCGTCCCTGGAAGCGGAGGGCTTCCGGGGAGCGATTTTCGCCACGCCGTTGCCACCCCGGCCGCGGCAAGTGTTGATTCCGGCCGGCGGTCCGCTCATGGCACCCGTGATCACCGCGACGCCGACGAAACACGGCAAGATGCTCTTTGAAGTTGTCCCTCCGGGTGAGGAATTCGATAGTTTCACCACTCGGCATCCCGAGGATTTTGTCTTTGGTCCTTCATCGAGTGGTCCAGATCGGCCCTGGGTTTGGGGTTCGGCCGAGGTGCTGGTTGGAATGACGCGGGCCGTGAATGTGCCGCCCGTGGTGACGACCGGACCAGCCACCCAGGGTTTCGGGGTTGCGGGAACCCTGGGCCAACCCGGGACGGTGCCGCTTTTTGGTGGGCAGCGATTGCTCAACGACTGGCGAGCGGGCCTGCGAGCCGAGGTGGGGGCGTACTTCGGAAGCAGTCATGAGTGGGGAGCATCGGCTCGGTTCTACTCACTCTTCTCCACCAGTGAGCAACTGGTCGCAGACAACAACGGCACCACTGTGGTCGCTGTGCCGCAATTCCAGAACCTGCTCGGAGCCACCGTTCAGTTCCCGATCTATGTGGGCTTTCCCGGTCTGACCGGGGGTACGATTGCAACAACCGCTCAAACCACCTTCACGGGGGGCGACTTGAACCTCCGCCGCGTCCTGCGGGATAGTGAATCCTGGCGACTGGAAGCACTGTTCGGCTATCGGCAATTGCACCTGGGGGATGAGCTTGGGGTCCAGTTCACGGGCCGTAGTTCGCTGGTCGTGCCGTTGCTTGGCGTGATTGGCGAGGACAGCATTCGCACCCGGAATAACTTCTATGGCCCGCAACTGGGCGGGGTCATTTCCACCTCGGTGGGTCGCTGGACCTTCCAGGGGCTTTCCGCAGTGGCTCTGGGTGTAACAGCCAGCGACCTCGACTTCAGCCGTACACGGCTACTGGGCCTGGGAAATGTCGTGACGGTGCCGCTGCAGCAGAGCACCACCGGCGGGCGGGTGAACTACTTTAGCGTGGTGGCGGAGGGCGGGGTGAAAGTCGGTTTCCGGATCACCGATCACGCCCGACTGACGATGAGCTACACCGGGTTGTACTGGTCGAACGTCCGCCGGGCCCAGGAACAATTCAACCTTAGCCCCACACTGACCGGCGGGACCACCTATCTGATCACGCACGCGCTGGGGTGGGGTGCCGAGGTACGGTATTAGGCGGGGAGCCACCCGGCTCCGCTTCCAGGGTGACGGCGCAGAACTTGAACTCCGGAATCTTCCCGAAGGGATCCAAAGCGTCGTTGGTAAGCACATTCGCTGCGGCCTCGCGGAAGTGGAAGGGAATGAACACACTGCCCGGCTGTACGGCCGGGCTCGCATGGGCCGGCAACCGGATTGCACCCCGACGCGATCGAACCCTCACTTCTTGCCCATCGGCTATTCCCCGTGCGGCCAAGTCGGTGGGGTTGACTTCTACGAAGGGTGTCGGTTGCAATGCGTCAAGCGCAAAGCTTCGACGAGTCATCGTACCGGTGTGCCAGTGTTCGAGCACTCGACCCGTATTTAACACCAGAGGGTACTCGGCATCCGGCAAATCGTTGGCAGCCGCAAACTCGGCGGGCACGAATCGGCCTCGACCCGTCGCGGTTGGGAACCGGTCCCTAAACAGAACGAGTTCACCAAGATACTCCGGCTCGGCATCCCGGTGCGGGAGTGGATCGGCCGCCGCGTCACTCGCCGCCGGGGCGGAGCGAGACGGTGTGTATGGCCACACCTTTCCACCGCCAACCAGATTGGCATAGGTCAATCCCTGATAACTCGGCGCAAGGCGAGTCAATTCCTCGAAGATCTGTTCCGGCGAGTCGTACCGCATGGGATAACCCAACCGCGTCGCCAGATCACAGAGCACTTGCCAGTCGAGGCGGGCTTCCCCGGGCAGCGGAATGACGGGTTGACCAAGTTGCACCCGCCGATCCGTGTTGGTGTAAGTTCCTTGCTTTTCAAAAAACGAGGAAGCGGGTAGCACCACATCGGCGAATTCGGCGGTCTCGGTGAGAAAAATGTCCTGAACAGCGAGGAACTCTAGGTTCGCCAGAGCCTTGCGCACCGTGTTCTGATTGGGATCGGAGAGGAATGGGTTCTCGCCGAGCATGAACATGCCCTTGATCGCTCCGGTCAGTGCGCCGTGGGTGATCTCGACAACGGTCAGCCCTTTCTTGGGATCCAACGGCACTCCCCAGGCGGCTTCGAACTTCTTCCGGTGCGTCTCGTTCTCCACGGGTTGATAATCCGGGTACATCATCGGAATCAGCCCGGCGTCGGAGGCACCTTGCACGTTGTTCTGGCCACGCAGGGGGTGCAGGCCGGTACCGGGTCGGCCGATGTTGCCCGTCATCAGACACAGCGCGATAAGGCACCGGGCGTTGTCGGTGCCGTGCGTGTGTTGGCTAATCCCCATACCCCAGAACACCATCAGATTTTTCGCCGAGCCGATCAGCCGGGCTACCGACCGGATCGTCTCGGCGGGCACTCCACAGACAGCAGCGACTCGCTCGGGCGGATAATTGGCAACTGTTGCTTGGAGGGCATCAAAGTTCTCGGTGCGATTCCGAATGAAATCGTGATCGAGCGTGTTATCGGCAATCAATACGTTCATGAGGGCGTTGTAAAACGCCACATCGGTGCCGGGGCGAATGGGGCAATAGTGGGTCGCAAAATCGGCAATCGGTGGCCGCCGCACGTCCACCACAATCAGCTTCACCCCCCGATGCTTGACGGCCTGCTTGAAAAACGTGGCTGCCACGGGGTGGTTCACCGTGGTATTGCTACCGGTCAGCAACAAGACATCGGCTTGCTCGGCATGAGCGAACACATCGGAAACGGATCCCGAACCAATCCCTTCCAGCAACGCCGCCACACTGGAGGCATGACACAGCCGGGTACAGTGATCGACGTTGTTGGTTCCCAGGGCTGCCCGCATCAACTTCTGGAACAAATAGGCTTCCTCGTTGCTGCACTTAGCCGATCCGAACCCAGCCAGAGCCCGAGGGCCATGCTTCGCCTTGATGTCCAGTAGCCGCGTGGCAATGCGGTCCAGTGCTTCGTCCCAACTGGCTTCACGAAACGCCGGCAAGACCTGAGCGTAATCGACCTGCTTGCTCTGGCCTCCCCGGCTATCGGCGACTTCGGGCGAAAGCGGCCCCTTGGGGTAGAACTCACGGCGGCGGATCAGCGGCTTGGTCAGCCGTTGCTCGTGCAGGGCGTAATCCCAGCCGTAACGCCCCTTCACGCACAACCGACCGGCGTTGCCCGAACCGTCGCGACCCTCGGCCATCACAATGGTGTTCCCACGGGTGTAGTAGGTCGTCGCACAACCCACACCGCAATACGGGCAGAGACTCTCGACCGCCCGTAGCTGCTCACGTGGCACCACCGGTAACGTGATGGGTTTGTTAGTCAGCGCCCCCGTGGGGCAGGCCGCCACACATTCCCCACAGGAGACGCACGAACTTTGCCCCATCGGCACGTCGAGATCAAACCCGATGCGAGTCGCGGCCCCCTTGCCGGTACGGCCAATGACCTCATTCACCTGAATGTCGTCGCACGCGCGGATGCAGCGGTCGCAAAGGATGCAAGCAGAATGATCCACCGCAATAACAGGTGAGGATCGATCCTGGGGCCGGTGGTACCGGGACGGGACCAGTTGCAGCGGATGGGGTTGCAAGGCCCCGTTTACTATCAAGCCATACTTCCGACCGAGAGCATCCAGTTCATCGTCGCCGGTCGTTTTTTCCTTGGTACACGGCACGGGATGATCGCTCAGCAAGAGCGCCGTGAGCATCTTCCGCTGTCTCTCAACCCTGGGCGAGTGAGTCTGAACGGTCATGCCCTCTTCGCATTGCCGAACACAGCTGGCGGCCAGCACCCGTCCGCCGATATCCACCACGCACATCCGGCACACCCCCACCGGTTCCAGCTTCGGATGGTGGCATAACACGGGTATTTCAATACCGGCCGCTTTCGCTGCGTCGTAGATGGTCGTGCCGGGAGCAACGGTGACCGACTGGCCATTGATGGTGAGGTTCATGCTTCCGCCCTGTGTAAACGCAAGAGCGAGATCGCCGGAGCCACAGCAACTTGCCC
>Ga0272446_1005265_pt1 | contig 14428 bp, 9 predicted proteins | sample YNPCB0061_FD_194587 | JGI IMG/M metagenome (GOLD analysis project Ga0272446, IMG submission 194587) | Hot spring microbial mat communities from Yellowstone National Park, WY, United States - YNP-CB-006-1 | ecosystem: Environmental > Aquatic > Thermal springs > Hot (42-90C) > Sediment | place...
CAGCCGGGGCGGCGGCCAGAAAACGGCGGCGGGTAACAGATTCATTCATGGCGGATCCTCCGACGGGTCTCCACCCTATGGTAATACCAGAGAGCGCGCCGAAGCATGCGCCGCCGATTCCCAGCCGTGGCGTGTTGACTCTGCGTTGGCCTTCGTGTTAGATCGGAGTACGAATGGCCGCACGGGTCGCGCGCCAATCGCTTCAACCAGAAAGAGGTTAGTGATGAAAGCTAAGAGCATCAGACAGCTTACGATTGGTCTTCTTGCCGTCCTGGTCTGGGCGCCGGCCATACTCGCCCAGAACGTCACCGGGACGATCGTTGGCACGGTGACGGACTCATCCGGAGCGGTGGTTAACGCCGCCGCTGTCGTCGTGGTCAACGAGGGGACGAACATTGAATACAAGGCTGCCAGCTCGGCCACGGGGGAATACGTCGTGGCGAACCTGCCGCCAGGGACCTACTCGGTAAAGGCCGAACTCGCCGGCTTCAAGCCCAGCGTAACCAAGGGGGTGCGCCTGCTGGCGAACCGTTCGGCGCGCGTGGACGTCGTGCTGGAACCCGGAGGTGTCCAGCAGGTGGTCGAGGTCCAGGCCGCGGCTCCGGTGGTGAACTCGGAAAACGCGACTGTGGGCAACATCCTGGAAGCGAACGTCATTACGACAATTCCATTGAATGGACGCACCCTGGACCGGCTGATTCGCATTTCGGCCGGGGTGACCAGCGACAGCGCATCGAATCCGCGGGTGGCGGGCAGCTCCTATTGGGGCGGGATTCAGTTTACCGTCGACGGGGCCATGTACAACGACACCGGCAACGGCGGCGGCAGTTACTCTTACCGTAACGGTCTCGCTACTCTGCCTTCGGTCGACTCCATCAGCGAGTTCAAGATGGACTCGAACAACCAGAAAGCGGAATACGAAGGATCGGTGGCCGTCACCGTGGTCTCCAAGAGCGGCAACAACGACCTGCACGGATCCCTGCTTTGGTTTAACCGCAACGCCGCGTATGGCGCGCGCACCTATTTCAATCACGCGCCGGCTGCCAAACCGTCCTATAACCGGAATGAATTCGGCTACACGGTGGGGGGCCCGGTGGTGATCCCCGGTTTGTACAACGGAAAGAATAAGACCTTCTTCTTCAGCAGCTATGAAGGTCTCCGGGAGAGGACCCAGCCGCAGTACCTGACCAGCGTGGCGACGCAGGCCATGCGCAACGGCGATTTCACCGGCCTGCCGACGATCGTGGACCCGCTCAGCGGAGTGCCCTTCGCCAATAACCAAGTTCCGTCGTCCAGAATCGACCCGCGGTCGAAGGCCCTGATCGCCTATGTGCCTCTGCCGAACGAAGCCGGCCAGGGCCCGGCCGGCACTCTGAACAATTACCGGTTCAACATCGGCAACATCAGCGACATCAACCGCTACGGCTTGCGTGTCGACCACCGGTTCTCGGAGAAGGACAGCATCTGGGTGAACCTGAACCACTCCAAGGGCGACCCCTACTTCGTTGCCGTCGGCTACCCGGGCGATTACGGCAACTGGGCGAACGGCGGCTACAGCACCCAAAGCGCGAACCTTACCTGGAATCACACCTTCGCGCCCACGGTGCTGAATGAATTCCGGTACGTGTATTTTCGGCACGCCTCAGTGCGGCAAGGTCTCAACAAGAACTTTGACCCGCGGAGCCTGTTCCCGACGCTCTACCCGGTGGCTTACGGCGGGCTGCCGAACATGAACATCACCAACCACGTTTCCATCGGCGACTACGGTGGAGGCGATGCCGCTCCCCAACTGACGCCGCAATTCATCGACAACATCACGGTGGTGCGGGGGCGGCACACCATCAAGGCGGGCATTGATATCGGCCTGCATAAGGCGGCGTCCTATCCCTTCAACGCGGGCATGGGCGCCGGTCTGGCGAACAACGCGGCTTTCGGCAGGTTCGATTTCACCGGCAAGTACACCTTGGGCGGTCCCGGCACCGCACAGCCGGCCCACTCTTTCGCCGACTACCTGCTGGGGTACCCGGTTCGGGCGTACCGCTCCACGGTGAGCCCCAACATGGTGTTCACCAGCCCGCGCTACAGCTTCTTTGTGCAGGACGACTGGCAGGTTTCGCCGCGGCTGACGGTGAACTTCGGCATGCGCTACATGTACCAGTCCTACTGGAAGGAGCGGAACAACACCATCAGCAACTTTGACTTCAAGACCAGCCGCCTCATCATGCAGAGCGACTCCCGGCCGTCCCAGGCGATTCCCCGTCTGATCGAGGCGTACCCGATCGTGCTGGCCAAGGATGCGGGCCTGCCGGTCGAGGATCTGGAAGCCGACAAGAACAACTTTGGGCCCCGCGTGGGTTTCGCTTTCCGGCCGCAAGGCAACACGAAAACGGTAATCCGTTCCGGCTTCGGGGTGTACTACAATTTCCTGCCGTTCTATATCGGCTTCCGCCAGCGCGGATTCAACAACCCGCCCTTCCTGCTGGCCGAATCGTTTGAAGCCGATGCGACCTACACGCCGTCGCTGACGCTGGCTGCTCCGTTTCCAGGAGGCGGGGCCATTTCTCCCAACCCGAGCCTCACCGCGGTACAGAAAAACATCAAGAACAGCGAGAGCTACCAGTGGAACTTCACCATCGACCGCGAGATCCGCGCCAACCTCGGGCTGCGGGTTTCCTACGTCGGCAACCACAGCACCCATCTTCCCTGGTACAACTACTCGCTGAACGTATCGAAGGAGCAGATTCCCGGGGCGCTTCAGCCGTACCGCCCCTATCAGCCGTGGTCGGACATTTTGCTGCTGGCCGGCGGCGGCAATTCCATCCTCCACCAGTTGCAGGTCGAGGCCATTCAGCGCTACTCGAACGGGCTGAGTTTTCAGATGGAGTACTCCTGGAACCGGTCGCTGGATGACGTGCCGGTGGTGGGCGGTCCTCAGGATCCGTATAACGCCCGCGCGGATCGCGGCAACTCGGACCAGATCCGCCGTCACATCTGGACCTTTGCCGGCAGCTACGATCTGCCGTTCGGCGCCGGCAGAAGATTCCTCGCCTCGGCCCACCCGGCCGTGAAGCAGGTGGTGGGCGGCTGGCAGGTATCCAGCATCACCTACCTGCGCACCGGCACTCCCTTCTCGCCCAGCTTCACGGCCACGCAGAGCGGCTGGCGCGGCGGCCGTCCGAACCTGGTTGCGGGTGCGAGCCTCTATCCGGCTGAGCGAACTCTCGACCAGTGGTTCAACCCGGCAGCGTTCTCCGTACCGGCGCCGTTCACCTACGGCAACGCGGCGCGCAACCTTCTGTTCACCCCGGGGGACATCGTGATGGATGTCAGCGTGTTGAAGGACTTCGCGATTTACGAACGCCTCAAGATGCAGTTCCGCGCCGAATTCTTCAATATGCCCAATCACCCCAACTGGGGCGGTCCGGGATCCAACATTTCCACTACCGCCACGGTGGGGAAAATCACCACCCGGGGCGATCAGCGGCAGGTCCAATTCGGTTTGAAGATCCTGTTCTGATCTGATGAAACGGACGATCTGCTTACTCACCCTGTTGACCGGCGGGCTGGCTGGGCAGCCCGCCGGCGAGGCGCCGCGCTGGTGGCAACGGGAGCCGCTGCGCATCGTTGATCTCGTCACCAGCATGGACCGCATCGACGCGGTCCCGGCCGCGCAACTGGCCGAATGGAAATCGTCGCGGGGTTTTAACGCCGAACACCTCGAAATCATGGGGATGCAAGGTGGCCTCGACGACCAGGAGTTCTATTTCCAGAGCAAGGCCGCCGGGCGGGTGCGGCGGGACTATCTGCGGGATTACCTGGCGGAAGCGCACCGGCGCGGCATCCGGGTGATGATTTATTTTAATGTCCACTGGTACCGCACCGCGTTCGGTGAGAAGCATCCGGACTGGCGGCAGATCACCGAATCGGGCAAACCCCTCGAAGGCGTTTACGACAACGGCACGGATTTCTGCTTGAATACGCCGTGGCGGGAGTGGTGCTTCCAGGTTCTGCGCGACCTGGCGGCCTACGGCGTGGACGGCATTTTCTACGACGGCCCCATCTATCGCGCCGACACCTGCTATTGCCAGTACTGCCGCGCGAAGTACCGCAAGCTGCACGGCGAGGAGCTGCCGTCAAAGAAAGCGCGCACGGGCGCTCCTTTCAAGCGCCTGCTCGACTTCCAGGTGGCCAGCATGGCCGAGTTCTTCAAGGATTCGAACCGGATCCTGAAGTCGATTCAGCCCAACATCGCCTTCTATACCAACGGAGGCGTGCGAGGCGCCAATTGGGCCACGGCGCGCATCAACCGGGCGCTGGTTGAGCATCAGGACCTGTTGGGCAGCGAGGGCGGTTTCATCAGCGGCGACCTGACCCGCGTGCCGCTATGGAAACCCGGTTTGACGGCCCGGCTGCTGGAAACCCAGGCCGGCGGAAAGCCAACGGTGATCTTTTCGGCCGCGGCTCTGAAGCCTTGGACATTTTCTCTCCTGCCCAAACCGGAGCTGCGGCTGCTTTACGCCGGCACCATCGCCAACGCGGCCAGTGTGTGGATGGGCCTCACCAGTTTCGATCTCCAGCAACCCGAGGTCGAAGCGATCGCCGAAATGAACCGCTTCGTAGCGGCGAACGGAGCGTACTACACGGGCACCAGGTCGGAGGCCAAGGCCGCCGTAGTCTGGTCGGACACCACCGCCAACTTCTATTCCGGTTCGCCGGCCCAGATGATCGACATCGACCGGATTGCATCGCGGAGCGCGGTGGGCAACGTGGACGAGGAGTTCTCGGGAATCGCGGAGGCATTGCTGCGCTCGCACACGCCCTTCGACGTGATCGACGACGTGACCCTGGAGCGGGAGCCGCTGGATCGCTACGCGGCGATCTTCCTGCCTAACGTCGCCTGCATGAGTGACAGGACCGCCGGGCGATTGAAAGCCTACGTCGAGCGCGGCGGCAATCTCTTCGCCACTTTCGAGACCTCTCTGTACGACGACACCGGCATCCGGCGCCAGGATTTTGCTCTGGCCGCCCTGTTCGGGGTCTCCGACGACAAACGCATTGTGGGACCGACCCGCTGGGATTTCATGAAACCGGTGTCGAGCCACTGGCTGCTGGAGGGCGCCGCGCGCGAACTGATGCCCTCATCGGTTTACCACGTCCGCGTGAAACCCAACGGCGCGGAGATTCCGCTGCGATTCACGGTCCCCCTGAAGGGCCGTTACGACGGCGTCCCGCCGCTTTCGCCGGACCCCGCTGTGGCGGTGAAACGGACGGGGCGCGGTACGGCGGTGTATGCGGCGGGCGATTTTGGGAGCACGGTGGCGACGTTCCATCTGCCCGAGTACCTGACCATGGTGGCGAACCTCACCCGCCGCCTGGCGCCGCCGCCCGTGCGGGTCGATAACATCCCGGGCTCGGTCGAGGTGGTCTGGCGTTCGCAGCAGAATGGCCGCCGCAAACTGCTTCATCTCGTGAACTTCACCGGGGAGATGACCCGGCCCATGACCCGGGTGCTGCCGCTCACCAATGTGCGTGTACAGGCGCCCGCCGCGATGAAGGCCTACACGCTGGTGCGGCCCCAGGCGCTGCCCATTCAGGATGGCGCAGTGGTGGTCCCGCGCGTCGATGAATACGAAGTCGTGGTCTTCGAACCGTGAAAGCCACGGCCGGCGTTATTCCCGAACCCCAGCCGGCGCCTTGATCCGCCGCGAGATGAGCAGTTGCAGGGCGGCGATGGCGAGAGCGTCGAGGCAGGCCAGGGCCATGGCCGCGCGCAGGCCCCAGGACTGGCCCAATTGGCCCACCGCCCAGGGCAGGGTCATGCCTCCGGTCAGGGCGACCGCGAACAGGATTCCGAACACAGTGCCGGAGTAGGCTTCGAAGGCGCTGCCAGCCAAACCGAGGGTGGTGGGGAAGATGCTGGCGAAACCGAAACCGGTGACCAGGAGGGCGGCCGCCGCGCCGGCATAACCTGAACTGACCAGCAGAAAACCCACGCCCAGGGCGGCGGCCAGCGCGCTCGCCAGCACCACCACCGAGCCGTTCACGCGCAGCAGAAGGCGGCTCGATACCACCCGGGCCACCAGCAGCGCCGCCCAGTACAGGGCCAGCAGGTAGGAGGCGCCCTCGATCGGAATTCCGAGTTCCCTGGTCAGATAGGTAGCCGTGTAGCCACCCAGGATGAACTCGTTGCCGGATTCGAAGAACAGCAGGAACGCAAACAACAGCACCAGCGGATTGCGGGCGAAGCGGGCCACATCGGCCAGGGAAACGCCTTCGCGGCGCCTGGGCGCGGGGAAGCGCAGGGCAACCGCGAGCAGGCCGGGCAGGACGGCGAGCGCCGCCGACGCCAGCAGGATGCGTTCCAGGCCGGCGGTCCCAACCAGCGAGCCAATCAAGAAGGGAACGAACAGCGCGCCGAATCCGAGGAAGATGCCGAGCACGTTGAGCGCGGAATTGCGGCGGCCCGGGTCGGTGTGGATATCGGAGACGAGGGTGTTCGTGCCGCCGTTGAGCGCGCCGCCGCCGATGCCCATCAGGGCGGAGGCTACGGCCAGAGGGCGGTAGCTTGCCGCTCCGGCGAACAGAGCCAGCGCGGCGGCCACCAGGAAGGGACCCGCGACCAGCGCGGGCTTCTTGCCGAAGCGGTCCATCAGCGGCCCGAGCGAGAGCATGGTGACCAGCATCGCCAGGTTCATGGCGAAGAACAGCCCGCCGGCGCCGCCGAGCCCGATCCCGATTTTGCTGGAGATCAGCGGCAGGATCGCGCCCAGCAACGCCATCACGATGCCGAACACGAACATGCCGGCGTAGGCCGCCGCGCTCAACACATCAGATCTCCGGAACCGGGTTGCGAAGATACCAGTCGTGGGTGAAGTGCTCGAAGACCTTCTGGTTGTGGTTCTTCTCGACCCCGGCGACATTGGGGGAGACGAAGGTGTGGGGATCGACTCCTTTCGCCCGCAAGCGCACGGCGGTCTCGGCCACCAGCGCCATAGAGATGAAGATCACGGCCATGGTGGAACTGGCGGCGACCTTCTCCCGCATGCCGATATCGACGATGGAATCTTCAGGGGGCGCGCAGTTGTCAATGGAAATATCGGCGATGTCGCAGAGCGCTTTGCCGCTCGAGTGGGTGGGGGTGGCGATCCTGCGATTGGCCAGCGAGGAGACGGTGATGACCGTGAGGCCTTTTTCTTTGGCCAGCAGGGCCGCTTCGATGGGAGCGGCATTGAGCCCGCCGTGGGAAAAGACCAGCATGCAGTCGCCCTTCTCCAGCGCGTAACTTTGAAGGAACTGGGCGGCATAGCCTTCGCGCCGTTCGAGCCAGAGGAGTTCGCGGGCGCCGCCGGGCCCGATCACGTTGGTCCACATCAGGCGCGGGTCGTAGAGCGGGTAGAAGCCCACAAAACTGCCGTAGCGGGGAAAAATATCCATGACCGGGAGCACGGAGTGGCCGCTGCCGAACAGGTACACGCGGCCGCCGCGGGCGATGGCCGAAGCCATGGCCTCGCCGGCCTGCTGGAGCACGGCGGCCTGAGTGGAGTGGATGCGAGCAAGGATCTCGGAAATTCTTTCGTAGTAAGCAGCTGCTGACATGGTTACTCGTTCGATGGTAGCGCCAAACGGGCGGCTCCCAGCAACCCGGCGTCCTCGCCGAGCCGGGTGAGCTCGATCCGGGCCTGAGCGGCGGCGAAAGGCTGGGCCCAAACGGCCACGCCGCGGCGAACCGGCTCGAGCAGGAGTTCGGCACAGGCCATGAGCCCGCCGCCGAGCACGACCATCTCGGGATTCAAGGCGCTGATGAGGTTGGCGACGCCCATGGAGAGCCACGCCGCGGTGCGCTCGAAGGCCTCAAGGGCGCGCCGGTCGCCCCGGCGCGCGGCGGCGGCAACTTCCTCGGCCGACGCCGCGCCGAAGCGCCGCGCCAGCGCCGGCCCGGCGGCTTCGGCTTCGAAGCATCCGATGCGGCTGTACAGTTCGTCATGTTGGGGCGTGAGGGCGAACCATCCCACCGCTCCGGCCACTCCGCCCGGCCCCCGGATGAGCCGGCCGCCGGCGATGATGCCGGCCCCGATGCCGGTGCCGACGGCGAGAAAGACGACGTCGCGGAGCCCCCGGGCCACGCCCAGCCACTGCTCGCCCAATACGTACGCCGAGCGGTCGCTATCGATGACGACGGGCAGGCCCAGACGGTCCGCCAGCGCGTCCTTCAGGGGGAAGCGATTGCCTCCCAGCACGTTCGGCGCCCAGACCTCGCCGGTGTCCGCGAAGTAGATGCCGGGCACTGCCACACCGGCAGCCGAGACGGCGCCGGCCGCGCGCAGTTCGGCGCAGATTTCGACGATGCGCTCGACCACGCGCTCGGGCGGCGTCGCGGTCTTGATGCGCGCCTGTACCGCACCCGTCCCGTCCACGATGGCGGCGGAGATTTTCGTGCCGCCGAGGTCGATGGCAAGAACGTGCGGCGTCACTGGATGTCCGGCAAGTCGTACTCGCCGAGTTCGAGGGGATACCTGCCGCGGTCGCGCACCAGTTTCACCACGAAATCGTAGGCTTCTCCCGATACGTTGGCCGGCACCGAGTGGTCGGACTGAAAGATGTAGCCGCCACCCTTGGCGGCGTTCAGCTTGGTGAGGACGATCCGTTCCAGCTCTTGGCGGTCGCCGCGCGCCCAGGCGACGACGTCCATGTTGCCGCAGAAGCCGATGCGGTGTCCGAAACGGCGGCGCAGATCCACCACGTCGAGTCCCGCTTTGGCTTCCAGGGGATTGTAGGCGTCGACGCCGATCTCGATGAAGTCCTCGAAGATGCGGTTCACGTTGCCGCAGCCGTGGTAGATCACCGGCAGGCCGCTGGCGTGGCAGAGGTCGACCACGGCCTTCACGCCCGGCTTGAAATGCTTGCGCCAGTAATCCGGGGAGAAGAACAGCCCCTTCTTGTAGGCGACGTCGCCCCAGATCACCATGCCGTCGAGGAGGCCGCCGGCCGCCTGGATCTGGGCTTTGGCAAGATCGAGGATGAACTCATTTAAGCGGTCTACGAAGCGGGCGATCTCGTCCGGATACATGCCGATCCACAGCATGACATTCTCGCTGCCGATGATCCGCCAGAGCGACTCGTGGGCCTCGCACACGCTGCCAAAGACGGGAAAGTGCGGGTGCAGGGCCTTTACGGTCTCGATCCAGGGGGGCAAGTTGCGGGCGAAGGTGTCGCCCACGCCGGCGATCTGGTTGTCGCCGCCGGAGAAAAAGCGCCGGTCGTCCCAGGGAGAATCGAACTGGAAGGCTCTCATCTTCTCGATGGTATCGGTTTCGAAGCGCAGGAAGGCCGGCATGGGCAGATCGAACTTTTTCTGGAGTACGGCCTCGAACCCGGTGCGCACGACAATCTCTTCGCCGGTTTCCTTGAGCACTTCGAAGGGCTTGATGTGGGGGTCCATGTTCGGCGTGGTGACCTGCCAGTCAAGGTCGTAATAGATATAGGGGTCGGCGTCGTGGGGAAGACCGAGGTCGCTGCGCCAGCGCTTCAGGAAGCTGCTCCAGAAAAAATCGCTCACGGGAACACGGTCGGCTTCCTGGTGGCGCAGGGTCTTTTGGATCCGGTCGAGCTTGGCCAGACAGTTGGCGGTGCGCTGCATGGACTAGCAGTATAGCGGATCGCTCACCCGCTTACGGCATCCAGTCCAGGGCCAGGCGGACGAGGGTGCGGACGGTCACTCCACTGGGACCTTTGGCCAGGTAAGGCTTGGGATCATCGAGCCAGGCCGTGCCGGCGATATCGAGGTGGACCCAGGGCGTGGAGTCGGCGAACTCTTTCAGGAACATGGCCGCGGTGACGGCCCCGCCGTGCCGCCCGCCGATATTTGGAAGGTCGGCGAAGGCGCTCTTGAGGTATTCCTTGTAGTCGTCGTCCAGGGGCATGCGCCAGGTCTTCTCGCCTTCGGCCGCGGCCGCGTCGAGCACCTGGCGGGTGAGGGTCTCATCGCTTCCGAACGCGCCTACATAAATGTGCGCCAAGGCCACCACGACGGCGCCGGTCAGGGTGGCGACGTCAACCAGGTGGGTGCAGCCCAGTCTTTTCGCATAGGTGATGGCGTCGGCCAGAATGAGGCGGCCTTCGGCGTCGGTATTCAGGACTTCGACGGTCTTCCCGGAAAGCGTAGTGACGATGTCGCCCGGCCGCTGGGCGCGCCCGCCGGGCATGTTCTCGACCGCGGGGATGAGCGCGGTGACGGGCACGTTGGGCCTCAACTGCGCCAGCGCGCGCATGGCGCCGATGACCGCCGCTCCGCCCGACATGTCGTACCGCATCTTCTCCATGTTGTCGGCGGGCTTGATGGAGATGCCGCCCGTATCGAAGGTGACGCCCTTGCCGACGAGCCCCAGGTGCGCGGCGCCGGACGGCTGGGATTCGGGCCGGTAGCGCAACACAATCAGGCAGGGCGGCTCGACGCTGCCCTGGGCCACGCCCAGCAGCGCGCCCATCCCCAACTGCTGCATGCGGTCGCGGTCGAGCACCTCGCATTCCAAATGCTGCTCCGCGGCCATCTGCCGGGCGTGTTCGGCAAGCACGGTGGGCGTCATCCGGTTGCCGGGTTCGTTGGCCAGCTCACGGGTGTAGTTCTGAGCTTCGGCGATGATGCGCCCGCGCTGGAGCGCCGCATCGAGGGTGCTGTCGCCACCCGGCACAGCCACCGCGAACGCATCGACACGCTTTTCGTCTTTCTTTTCGGTTTTCAACCGGTCCGGCTCGAAATCGCCGAGCAAGGCGCCTTCCACCGCCGCCGCCACGTAATCCGCGGCAGCCAGCGGGGCATCCAGCAGCATGGCGATCGAGCGCACGGACTTGCCCTTCAGGAATCGCAGGGCCGCGCCGGCGCATTTGCGCAGTTCGGCCGGGTTGAACCGGTCGCTCTTTCCGGCGCCCACCAGCAGGAGGCGCTTGGCTCTCAGCCCCGCCACCCGATGCACCAGAGTCATCTCGAGGGCCTTGCCGGAGATTTCACCGGAATCATACAGGTCCGCCAGGGATTCGGCGAACCGGGCATCCTTTTGCCCTTCAAAGGCGGGTACGATCAGCGCATCGTAGTCGAGTTCTTCCGTCGGTCGCAGGTCCAGTCTGGTTTCCACTTGTCATTCTCCTCGGGCTTTCCGGCCGCGGATGGCCGCCCGCGCTTCGGCTTCCGCAGTCCGGGCGCGCTCGGCCTCCCGCTTGTCGTGGAATTTCTTGCCACGCGCCAGGGCAAGCTCGCACTTGATGCGTCCTTCCTTGAGGTACATCTTTGTGGGAATCAGGGCCAGCCCGCGTTCCCGCGTCTTGCCCTGGAGCTTGTCGATTTCCTGGCGGTGCAGCAGCAGTTTCCGGGCGCGTCCGGGGTCGTGGTTTTGGATGTTGCCGTGCGAGTACTGGCTGATGTGGGCATTGACCAGCCAGGCCTCGCCTCGCTCGACGCTCGCGTAGGCATCCTTGAGCTGCACCTTTCCCGCCCGGGCGGCCTTGACTTCGGTGCCGGTCAGTACCAGGCCGGCCTCGAACCGGTCCATCAGAAAATAGTTGTGCCCGGCCTGGCGATTGTCGCTCAAGATCTTGATGTGATCGTCCTTGGCTGCCAAGTGTCTCTCGGGGCCGCGATGCCCGGCGCGCTCGAATTCACCCTCAACGCGGGAAAGCGCCGCAGCGTCATCCAATTGAAGGTGAGCTGTTTCAATCGTAGCACAGGCTCGCCACGGACCGGCCCGATGCGTGAACTCACTCTTAAGTTATTCATTTTAGTGGCCTTGCTTGCTACCGGCGGATTCCTTGCGGAAGCCCGCACGAAGAAGGGCGACAAGTTGCTGGCGCAGGGCAAGGCGGCTGAAATCCGGCAACAGTTCGACACGGCGCTGGACTTTTACGAGCAGGCGCTCAGTGAGGACCCGGGCGACTCGGGCTACCTGCTGGCTGTCCGCCAGATGCGCTTCCAGGCCGGACAGGCGCACGTCGATGCGGGCCGCAAGCTGCGCGAAGCCGGCAAACTCGAGGAGGCGCTGAAGGATTTCGAGAAGGCGTACGCCATTGACCCCTCCTCCGACATCGCCGAACAGGAGATCCGCACCACCCAGCAGATGATCGACCGGGAGAAGAAGCCGGCGCAGCCGGGGCAGAAAACCGAGGTCAAACCCGAAGAGCGCGGGCTCACCCCCGCCGAGCTGGCTCAGAAGCGGTTGAGGGAGAAGATCGCGAATATCCTGCCGGTGCCCGAGTTGAAGCCCATCTCGACCCAGCCGATCAACCTCATCATGAACAACCAGCCGCCCCGGGTGCTTTGGGAAACCGTAGGCAAACTGGCCGGCATCAACGTGATCTTCGATCCGGACTACATGCAGCAGGGGGCGGTGCGGAATCAATCCGTGGAGTTCACCAATACGACGCTCGACGAGGCGCTCGACTACCTGGCGGTGATGACCAAAAGCTTCTGGAAGCCGCTGTCCTCCAACACGGTTTTCGTGACCAACGACAACACCACCAAGCGGCGCGACTACCAGGAAATGGTGATGAAGGTCTTCTATCTGAAGAATGTCACCACCACGCAGGAGTTGCAGGAGATGGTGACCAACATCCGCTCGATGACGGACATCAAGCGGATCTTCGCCTACAACTCGCAAAGCGCCATCATCGTGCGGGGGGAGGCGGACCAGGTGGCGCTGGCCGAGAAGATTGTGAACGATCTGGACAAGCCGCGGTCGGAGGTGGTGGTGGACGTGATTGTCCTGTCGGCGCTGAAGGCCAAAACGCGCGATCTGACCACAGCCGTAGCCCCGGCCGGCCTGAATATGCCAATCGCCTTCACCCCGGGTGGAAAGACTCCCGCCACGACGACGGACAGCAGCGGCACCGGCACGACCACCACGGCGGCTTCGTCAACGCCCACCATCAACCTGGGCAATCTGGGCAAGATCACCGAACGCGACTACTCGATCACGTTGCCCGGTGGTTTGCTCGAGGCCGTGATGACCGACCGGAACACGAAGGTGCTGCAATCGCCGCGCATCCGGGTCGCGGACGGCCAGAAGGCCCTGCTGCACGTTGGCGATAAAGTGCCCATCGCCACCGGCAGCTTTCAGCCCGGACTGGGGATCGGCGGCGGCGGAATCAGCCCCCTGGTTTCGACGCAGTTCAACTTTCAGGACGTGGGCGTGAAGATGGAAATCACGCCCAAGATTCACGGCCGCGACGAGGTCTCGTTGCACGTGGACGCGGAAATCTCGAGCGTGCGCGACCGGATCGACGTCGGCGGCCTGTCGCAGCCCATCATCGGGCAGACCAAGGTTACCCACGACATCCGCATTAAAGAGGGCGAAGTGAGCGTTCTGGGCGGTTTGCTCCAGACGCAGGAAAGCAAGAGCGTGACCGGGGTGCCGGGGCTGTCGAGCATTCCGGTAATCCGGCGCCTGTTCACTGGCGAGACGGTGGAGAAGAGTGAGAGCGAGTTGCTGATCGTTCTGGTGCCCCACATCGTGCGTGCGCCGGAGATCACGCCCGACAACCTGAAGGCGGTGGACGTGGGCACCGACGCGGTGGTGAAGCTGAACTACGCACCGCGGCAACCCGCGCCCGGCGAGCCGCAACCGGCGATCGCTCCCAAGCCGCTGGCGCCGCCGCAACCGGTGACCCCCACGCCCGGGCCGGCGACGCCGGCGCCGGCGCCCTCGCCGGCAGGTCCGGCGCCCGGGGGACCTCCCCGGACGGCTCCGCCTATTCCCGGACTGCCCGGCGCTCCTCCCCCAGCCCAGCCGCCGCCGGCCGCCGCGCAACCCGAAGGACAGGCGCGCATCGTGATTACCCCCTCGCAGTTGGATGCGCAGGTGGGCGCGACGGTAAGCGTAAACGTGAACGTGGAGAACGCGGCCAATTTGCTGGCCGCCACGCTGCGGCTGAAATACGATCCCAAGGTGCTGCGGCTCAACGACGTGACCTTGGGCAACCTGCTCTCGAAGGACGGCCAGCAGCCGGCTCCGGTCTCGAAGAACATTATGAACGACACGGGCGACGCCACCCTGATGGTGCGGCGCTTCCCGGCAGCCGGAGGGGTCAGCGGTTCGGGTTCGCTGGTGACCCTGGTTTTCCAGGTGGTTGGCAAGGGCGCCTCCACGATTACCTTCCCGGATCTGACCCTGCGCAATCCGCAGTTGCAGCCGATCGCATCGGGAGCGACGCCGCTGGCGGTGACCGTGAGGTAGGTATGGAGACGAGGCGAATGGGCGCAAGGGCGAGCCGGAGAGGCCAGCGCGGGCTGACCCTCATCGAGCTCATCGTCGCCTTCACCATCTTGATGCTGCTGACCGCCATGGCCGTCCCCATGGCCAAGATGCGGGTGCGCCGGGAGAAGGAGCGCGAATTGCGCCTGGCTCTGCGCGAAATCCGCACCGCCATCGACAAGTTCAAAGAC
>Ga0272446_1005266_pt1 | contig 14423 bp, 10 predicted proteins | sample YNPCB0061_FD_194587 | JGI IMG/M metagenome (GOLD analysis project Ga0272446, IMG submission 194587) | Hot spring microbial mat communities from Yellowstone National Park, WY, United States - YNP-CB-006-1 | ecosystem: Environmental > Aquatic > Thermal springs > Hot (42-90C) > Sediment | place...
CTGCCGTGGCGATCCACTACCTGCTGCCCTTCCAGCACGTCACGATCCTGCTGGGGCAAGGGGCGGTGGGGGGCTACGGCACGCGGCATGTCCTGCGCTACGGGCTGCCGTTGACGCTGGTTGTGCTCGTTGTCATCATTCTGGTCGAAGTGACCTGGTGGCAGCTTGTCGGTTTATTGTGAAATCTGTTTGTTTCAAGGAGAGTCTCTTATGTTCCGCAACAAACCCCATTTTGTTTTGCCTGCGCCGCTCCTGCTGCTGGCGTTGGTGGTCGTGTTTGCTCTGGCTGGGTGCACGATGGTGACGCCGGCTGCATCGACGGAGGCTGCGACTGCAACGTCAGGCGCGGCAACGGACGCTGCACCGGCTGGCATGCCGCCCGGTCCGCCTCCCGGTGGCAAGATGGGCGTCATGCCAGGCGCCACCACCTTTGCATCTGCGCCGCCCTCTTTCGCCGACCTCGCCTACGCCGACCAGTCGGAGGCGCAGAAGCTCGACCTCTACCTGCCGGCCAACGGTGAAGGCCCCTTCCCGGTCGTGGTCATGATCCACGGCGGCGGCTTCATGTTCGGCGACAAGGCTGACGGCGCTGGCCTCACCGGCGTCGATCAACTGCTGGAAGCGGGCTATGCTGTCGCCAGCATCAACTATCGCCTCAGTGGCGAAGCGCAGTGGCCGGCGCAGATCAACGATGCCAAGGCTGCAGTGCGCTATCTGCGCGCCGTCGCCGCCGAGTACAACCTCGACCCGGCGCGCATTGCCGCGTGGGGCGCTTCGGCGGGCGGCAACCTGGCGGCGCTGCTGGGCACGACCTGCGGCGTCGCTGAACTGGAAGGCGCCGAACTGGGCAACGCCGACCAATCGAGCTGCGTGCAGGCGGTCGTCGACTGGTTCGGCCCCATCGACTTCCTGCAGTTGGACGCGCAGTTCGCCGGGACGTCTTGCCCGCAGAACCACGACGCCGCCGATTCGCCTGAATCGAGGCTGGTCGGCGCGCCGATCCAGAGCGTGCCCGATATTGTCGCCACCACCAACGCCATGAACTATATCGACGACGCTGATCCACCGTTCCTCATCCAACATGGTTCAGCAGATTGCAACATCCCGCCGGTGCAGGGCAAGAACCTGGCCGATGCGCTGGGTGCAGACCGCGCGACCTACATGCTGATCGACGGCGCAGGACACGGCGGCGAGCAGTTCGCCACGCCGGAGAATCTGCAGTTGGTGGTGGAGTTCCTGAATCAGCATCTGAAGTAGGGCGACGCACGGATTGGGTGAATCAGCGGCTGCAACCGTTAGCCGGTTGAAATAGAACGCGGATAACGCGGATTCAGCAGATATCTGCGGATGAGGTCAGCGCAAATCTGCCTGATCCGCGTCATCCGCGTTCTATGCCGGGTCTCATCGGGACGTGACTGGAACCGTTACGATCGGATTCCCTTCTGGCACAGCCTGTCCGCCAACGCACCGATCGCATCGCCCATCGTCAGGCGGGCGCGCCAGGCAGCCGGAATATCCTCCTCGCCGTAGAAGGCGCCGGCCACTTGCCCACACACGGCGGCGGTCGTGTCGGCGTCGTCGCCCAGGTTGGCGGCGAGGAGCACGGCGTCGGCGAAGCTCTCCGTGTGGTCGAAACACCAAAGCGCGGCTTCCAGGCAATCGACGACGTAGCCGGAGCCGCGAATCTGCGCCTCGCGCTTGTCGCGATAGTCGCCGCGTGCGATCGCCGCGATCTTGGGGGCGCCGGTGAACGTGTCGCTGTCGCCGAGGAGCACAGCGCTCTTCGTGTCGCCGCGCAGTGCACGCACGAGGATGCGCGCAAAGAGGCGGCTGGCATCGAGGCACTCCGGCGCGGCGTGCGTGGTGCGCGCACTTTCCGCCGCGTAGTGCGCGGCGGCGTCAATGTCGGGATAGTAGAAGATCGGCACCGGCGCCAGGCGCATGATGCAGCCATTGCCCGCCTTGTGCGGGTCGGTCGAGCCGGCGAAGGGATCGCCCGTCCGCTGAAAGGTGGACAGCGCCCCGGACACGGTGACGCCGATGTCGAAGCAGCGCCCCGTGCTGCTGAGATAGCCTTCACGCCACCAGCGCACGTAGCGCGTCATCTGGTCGTATGCATCGAAGCCGTTGCACTCCACCAGGCTGTAGCCGAGACAGAGCGCCATCGATGTGTCGTCCGTCCATTGCCCTGGTTTCAGGCTGAAGGGACCGCCGCCAACCATGTCTTCGAGTGGCTGGAAGCTGCCGCGTGGCTTGAACTCCACCGTCGTGCCCACTGCATCGCCAGCAGCCAGCCCCAGCAGGCAGCCGCGTGCGCGCGTCTGAAGTTGCATGGATCCCCCTTGTATCGACTTGTTTTGGCCTGTATTGCCCGGAACTGCCACGTTTGAGGAGAAATCATAGCATCAGGTCAGCCGGTGAATCAATTCACTGACTGAAGGAGGGTTGGTTCGATGCTGGTTTGACAATATCTCCCGATCCACACACAATAGCGGTTCTTGCAAACCCAGACAACCTGGTCGAACTGAGAGGATGGCACCAACTGATGACGACAACATCCGAAATTGGCGTGTATCGCCGCCTGTTCGAGAACATGGTGGGCGACATTGAACTCTTGCTCGACGGCGCGCCTGCAGCGGCGTTGCTGTGGAAACCCTTCGCACACAGCCCCTGGCGTGGACCCGCCGGCAGCCTCGGCTGGTTGATTGCACATTCCATTTCCTCGACCTGCTATCTGCTGCGCCGCGCTGAGTGGACAATGGGACGCATTGAATGGAGCGCAGTCGATGGCGATGAGGGCAGTGATGAATTCGGCCCCGCCAACCACGACCCGGCGTATCTGCGCGGCCGCGCACAGCGTATGCTGCAATACACTCATCGCTTCCTGGACACGCTGACCCCGCACGATCTGGAAGCCAGTCGCCCACATCCCAGAGAACCGGAGCGCCTGCTCACCGTGCGCTACGACATCCAACATGCCTTCGAGCACATGAGCCGGCATATTGGCCATGCAGAGCTGACGCGGCAACTTTGGGCGCTACAGGCGTAGTTGCTGCTCTGTAAGTTAGCTGCTCATATCGTTGCCTGCTACGGGTCATGCGTCACCAGTCACTTGTGATTCGTGACGCATGACTCGTTAGCCTGGTGAAAATAACTACACGCCTTCTCAATCCAACTCGAACCGCAAGTGGGAGACCCATGTCGATATCCGCAAACCGCATCATCAGCGTTATTTTGGCAGGCATGATTGCACTGGCTGCATCGGTTGCGCAGCCGCCACAGACTGGTTACGCCCAGGCTCAACCGGTCGCCGCGCCAGCCGTTGCGCACAACAACGGCTGGACGGTCGTCGATGTGGCGCGCGTGGGACAGAATGGCTTCACCCAGTTGAATACAGGTCGCGCCGGGCCGAACGGCGTAGTCGTGGTCTTCGGTGTGCGCAATGGCCGCACAGGTTTATTTTTGATCCAGGGCGGCGCCGTGACCGAGGTGGCGATCGACGGCACAGTGCTGCCCGGCGGACTGGGAACCCTGACCCAACCCGGCACAGCCCTGTCCCAATACGCCATCCTGCCCGATGGGGACGTGGTCTTCTCTGCCTTCGTGACGGGCGGCTCCTTGAATCCACAGTTCCGCTACACTTTCCGCTGGCGCAACGGCGTCATCACCCTGGCCCAGCCTTCCACGGAAACCGATCCCGTCAACCAGACCCAGGCCTTCAACCACGACCTCCAGCACATCACCACCGACGGCCGCTGGCTGGCGACCCTGACATCGGGGACTTTTCCCAACACCACCACCGACTACGGCCTGACCGACGGCGCAACGCGCCAGTCCCTTTTCACCTTTACCCGCACCGCCGCCGGTTGCGTGTTTGACCAGGTGCTGCGGGCGGCCAATGCTGGGAACGTGATCGCCACCTACCGGGAAGTGCAGACCCGCACCGCAAACGGCAGCGCGTGCGCGGAGCCAGTGAACATCGCCTGGACGGTCAACCTGGCCGGCGGCGCGACCGGAACGGTGGTCAGCGGCGCGTCCTTCATCAACAGCAACACCCACACCGGCGCGGAGATTTCCGACAACAGCCTCTTTCTGGTGAACAACCAGAACCAGGTGGCCGCCGTGCGCCAGCTCTACAACGCCCCTGCCACCTTCCGCGTGCGCGAACAACTGGTCATCTTCAGCAGCGGCGGCGAGACCATCATCCAGGACACGGACGGCCCGGTCGACGGCATCTTCCTGGCAGACTTCGACCAGCAGGGGCGCGTCCTCTATTCCGTGTCTCTGGACACCAATTCGCTTGCCACCGTGCTGCTGGGCGGCCCCAGCCTGGAGTCCGATCGGGTGGTGGGGACGGGTGATGCGCTCTTCGGGCAGACGGTGACCGGGCTTGCCTGGGTGGCGCGACCGGCCGCAGTGGCGGGCGAGGGACGCGCCTTTGCCTTTAACTACGGGCTGGAGGGCGGCGCCCGCGGCATTGCCCTGGCCACTCAATCGCCGCCGCAGTGGAACAACCCCAACGGCGGCGATTGGGGCGCGGCGGACAACTGGACGCCTGCAGTAGTCCCCGGCGCCGAGGACGAGGTGCGCTTCGACCTGTCCGCCGAGTATGCCGTCAACCTGGGCATACATCAGGTGGGCGATGTGTTGATCCAGAAAGGTGAAGTTACCTTCCGCAACGGCGAGCTTACTCTTCCCAACGCGGGCGGCCAACTGGGCATCGTCGCCCTCACCCCCGGCAACCGGCCGCGCCTGACCGTCGCCGGTGCGGATACGGTGGTGACTGCACCCGCGGTTGCAGTGGGCGTAGGCGGCCCCGGCGAACTGCGCATCGAGAGCGCCACGTTGAACTATCCGGAAGAGTCGGATGACGCAGTCGGTGCGATTCTGGGTTTCAGTGCGCCAGCAACAGCCACGGTGACGGCAGGCGGCTTCTGGCTCTGGCCCGAAATGGCGCTGGGACTCATCCACGATGCGCTGCTGCGTGTGGAAGCGGGCGCGGTGGTCGGGTTTGGCGCAGAACGCCTCTTCGTGGGCGGCAGCGTCCTCGGCCTGGCGCTGAGCAACCGGACCGGGCGCGTTGTCGTGGACAACACGGGCGACGCCGGCGGCAAACTCGACCTGGGCGCGCTCCTGGGCCCGATCCAGGAATTGATCATCGGCGAATCCCTCATCGGGCGGCTGGAAGTGACCAACGGCGGCAGCGCCATCGCCGTCACCACCACCGTCGGCACGCGCGATCACGGCGCAACGACCGACGGCTTCCTCACCGTGGAAGGAACGACCGCCACCCGCACGGCAACGTTCACCTCCGGCAACGTGGACAAGGGCGGCCTCTTCGTGGCGACGGGGGCCGGGACCGACGCCCTGGTCACGGTGAGCGCGGGCGGCGTGATGAGCCTGACGCAACTTTCGCTGGCGGACGGCGCCAACAGCAATGCGCTCATGTTCGTGGACGGCATGGAAACCGCGGATGCAGGCGATCGCCGCTCAACTGTTATCGCGCCCTTGCCTCCAGTTGCGTCGAGTGTGGCGACGGAGCGAACGGCCGCGCTGAACCCGGACAACGGCAACTGCGTCGTCGGGCGCGCCGGGCGGGGGACGCTGAATGTCTCCAACGGCGCGCTGGTGCGTTGTCGCCAGCTTGCCGTGGGCTTCGGCTCCGGCAGCCGCGGCGAGATGAACATTGACGGGCTCTTACGCGGCGTCCCCGCGCAGGTGGTGGTGACAGGGCCACTCCCCGAAGATGGCGCAATGTGCATCGGCCGCGTGCCGTTGTGCGGCGCTGCTGGCGCCAATGTGCGCGGGGAGGTGATCCTCGGTCTCGATGGTCAATTGGAAGCCAGAATCGTGGGAATCGGCAACGGCGGACGGCTGCGCGGCAGCGGCATCGTCATCGCCAGCGACGGCGTGGTGGTGATCGACGGCGGCGGCGTCGCACCGGGGATCGTGCAGTTGGGTGGCGAGCTGCGCGCCGCTCCACAGCAGACCGCCGCGCAGCAGACCGGCGCGATCACGATCCAGGGCAACCTGACCATCAGCCCGACGGGAGTGATCACCCTGCACGTGCTGGGCGACACGGCGGAACTACAGGATCGGCTGGTGGTGAGCGGCACGGTCACACTGGACGGCGACCTGGCGCTCAACTTCGGCAATGGCTACGCGCCCAGGCAGGGCGATCAGCTGGCGCTGATCCAGGCGAACACGATCAACGGCGCGCCGCAGCAAGTGGTGATCACCGGGCTGGAGCCGGGCTTCGAGTTCGACCTCGCTGCGCCTGGCGGTGTACTGACATTGACAGCCCTGAACGACGGCGTGCCCACGACAACGGCGACCAGCGCGTCGATCTATTTGCCGCTGGTGACGAGAAGTTACTGATGTCAGCGACCTCGGATGTGCTGATTGTCGGCGCCGGTCCGGCGGGTCTGGCGCTGGCGGCGGCGCTCTGCGACGTCGGGCTGCGCGTCGAGGGCGCCACGCCCGCTGACCCGACCGCGCCGTGGCCCAACACCTACGGCATCTGGGAAGATGAGCTGCCCTCGCCAGCCCTGGCCACCATGTTTGCCCATCGCTGGACGGACTGCGTCGCCTACGCCGACGGCGAGGAGCACCGGCTGGAACGCGTCTACGGTCTGCTCGACAATCGACAACTTCAGGCGCGCCTGCTGGCGAAATGTGAGCGGGGCGGGCTGCGCTGGCATCGGCAGGCGGCGCGCCGCATCGAACACAGCGCAGTGCACTCGACTGTCACGCTCGGCGATGGCAGCGTGATCCGAACGCGGCTTGTCGTCGACGCCAGCGGGCACACGCCGATCTTTGTCAAACGTCCACCGCTGGGCGAGATTGCCTACCAGGCGGCGTATGGCGTGGTTGGGACGTTCACGCAGCCGCCGGTGCGCGATGGTCGTCTGGTGCTGATGGACTACCGCAGCGATCACCTGACGGAGACCGAGCGCCGCAGCGAACCGCCAACCTTTCTCTACGCCATGGACTTTGGCGGTGGTTGTTACTTTGTCGAAGAGACTTCGTTGGCGCACGCGCCGGCAGTGCCTTTCGACCTGCTCAAGGCGCGGTTGCATCGTCGGCTGGCGCAGCACGGCGTTGCAGTGGCGACGATTGAGCACGAGGAGTTCTGCCTTTTCCCGATGAACATGCCTGTGCCCTATCTCGATCAGCCGGTGCTCGGCTATGGCGGCGCGGCCAGCATGGTGCATCCGGCGTCGGGATACCAGGTCGGTGCGGCGCTGCGCAATGCGCCGGTGGTGGCGGGGGCGGTTGCGCAGGCGCTGGACGCACCGGATGCAGCGCCTGCGCGCATTGCCGCAGCGGGGTGGCAGGCGCTGTGGTCGGCGGAAAAGCTGCGCAAGCACAACCTCTATCTTTTCGGCTTGCAAACGCTGCTCTCCTTCGACGAGGCGCGGCTCCAACGATTTTTTGCCACGTTTTTCCATTTGCCGCCGCGTCAATGGGGCGGCTACCTATCGAATACACTCTCGTTCGCCGAGGTCGTCCAGACGATGGGGCGCGTCTTTCTTGCGGCGCCGATGGACGTGCGCAGCGGGTTGATGGCGGCGGCGTTCCAGCATCCGGCCATGCTGCTGCGGGCATTCTGGCAGCCATAAGCGGTGGTCGTGCGGCGTCGCGACGCCGCCTGTAGGGACGCACTCCCCCTTGACAGCACGCGTTCGCCCCAGTATACTGCACACGTGTGCATGTCTTGCAGGGTTGCAGAGACCAGAGGCAAACGTGGCAACTGTACAGACGCAGCAGGAGAAAGCCTCAAATTCACGCCCCGTCTCCATCCAGGATATTGCGACGGCGGCCGGTGTGTCGCATTCGACGGTTTCGCGCGCGTTGCACAACAGCGACCTCATCAGCCCGGAGGTGCGCCAGCGCATTCAGCAGCTTGCGCAGGAAATGGGCTACACGCCCAACGCAGTGGCGCAGAGTCTGAAGGGGCAACGCACGAACACGGTGGGTCTGGTGATCACCTCGATCTCCGACCCATTCTTGGGGCGCGTCGTGCGCGGCATCGAAGATGTGGCGCAGGCAGCCGGCGTCAGCGTCTTCCTCAGCATCTCCTACAACGACCCCGACCGCGAGATGGATATCATCGAGACCTTTCAACGTCGCCGCGTCGATGGCGTGATTAGCTCCACCTCACAGATCCGCGGTCTCTATTATGAACGCCTGGCGCGCCTCAATATGCCCACCGTGATGATCAACCAGCAAGCGGCGTCGGAGTCGGAGTCGTCGCAATTGCACGCCGTGGACGCCGACGACTACGGCGGCGGGCGCCAGGCTGTGGAGCATCTGCTTGGATTGGGACACACGCGCATTGGCTACCTGGGCGTGGGTAGCCGCATGGCCTCCAACGAGCGCCGCATGACCAGCTATTGTGACGCCCTCACTGCCGCCGGCCTCAAGATCAATCCGGCCTGGATCAAGTCGCCGCCCTCCCCTTACCGCTCCCACGCCGACGATGTCGCCACGGGGCAGGCGTTGTTGCCTGAATTGTTCGCCACTGGCGTGACGGCCATCTTCTGTTACAACGACATGATCGCGGTTGGCGCGCTTCTGGCTTGTCGCGAGCTCGGCATCGCCGTGCCGGATCAGTTGAGCGTCGTCGGCTACGACGATGTGGAAACTGCGCGCTATGTGACGCCGCCGCTGACCACGATCCATCAGCCCAAGTTGCGCCTGGGCGAGATTGCCATGCAGATGCTGCTCGATCTCCTGGAGGGACGCTCTGTGCAGAATCAGGTGTTGCCAACGGAGCTGGTGGTGCGCGCCAGCACAGCGCCGCCGCGTTGAGTGAGTAGACATAAAAAGTGTGATTCGAGTCAGGGGCATCTATCGCAGGTCACCGCCCCCGGCGTGGCGGAGCGCGCTGTCACGACGCGGGGGGCGGTGACCTGCAACCTTCCCACGTGACCAACAACCTTCCTGGAAGCTCTCAGCTTCCAGGAAGGTGACCTACGACAAAAGTGATTTCGCCCCTAATATGAAATAGACCCAAACAGAAATTCGTGCTTGACAAGAGGCAGGCTCTATGTTATCGTTATCGACGCAATGCACACGTGTGCATGAAGTTGCATTTCTCTCCACACACAAAGACCAAACGCGTCGATGGCGCGCAATGGACATGTCATTTGCTATCGCTCGTGCTGGCGCAGACTCACGCGCGTCAGCCTGATCTCGTACAACGCGCCACCGCGCGCCCGAATCTACGGAGGTGAATCATGGCGGCTGCAAGCCCACTTTTGCAGACAGTGACGACGACGGCGACGGATTACTGGAACGACTCTTGCTCGGTTGAGGAGCTGACCTACGCCATCGGTCACGGCGCAGTCGGCGCCACCACCAACCCCAACATCGTGCTCAACGTGCTCAACAAGGAGATGCACCTGTGGGAAGATCGCATCCGCGCTATGATCGCCGAAAACCCGACTTGGTCGGAGAATGAAGTTGCCTGGAAACTGATCGAGGAGATGGCGGCACACGGCGCGGGCCTGCTCTATCCGGTTTTTGAGCGCAACAACGGTCTCAAGGGGCGGCTCTCGATCCAGACCAACCCGATGTTCTACCGCAACTGCGAAGCCATCGTCGCCCAGGCGCGCCACTTCGCCGACCTGGCGCCGAACATGCAGGTGAAGATGCCCGTCACCCAGGCCGGCGTGATGGCGATCGAGGAGTCCACCTATCACGGCGTCAACGTCAACGCCACGGTCAGCTTCACCGTGCCGCAGGCGCTGGCAGTCGCTGAAGCCGTCGAGCGCGGGCTGAATCGCCGCGCCGCCGAAGGCAAAGATGTCAGCGCCATGCGCCCGGTCTGCACGATCATGATCGGCCGCACGGACGATTGGATGAAGGTGGTGGTCGGCAAAGAGAACATCGACATTGAGCCAGAATATCTCAACTGGGCTGGCATCGCCGTCTTCAAGAACGCTTACCGCCTCTGGCAGGAGCGCGGGTACCGCACGCGGCTGTTGGCTGCCGCCTATCGTCATCTCGGCCACTGGTCGGAGCTGATCGGCGGCGATGTGGTGCTCACCATTCCCTATGAGTGGCAACTCAAGATCAACGCCTCCGACATCCCGGTCGTGGAACGGATGCAGAACCCGGTCGATCCGAAGATCGTCGAGACGCTCTATCGCAAGATTCCCGACTTCCGCCGCGCCTACGATCCGGACGGTATGACGGTCGCCGAATTCGACGGCTACGGCGCCACCGTGCGCACGCTGCGCACCTTCATCGCCGCCGTGCACGACCTGATGGGCGTGATGCGCGATTTCATGCTGCCGAATCCAGATGTGAAATAGGGATTGGGAGATTAAGAGATTGGAGATTGGAGATTGGATATTGGGGAGCGCACCACGCCAATCTCCAATCTCTAATCTCTAATCTCCAGTCTCTAATCTCCAATCTCCATAAGTAAAGAATTCTTTACGATGAAACAATACACTGCACAAAATCTTGTCATTCATTCCGGCAACGCTGTTGACCCGGATGTCATCGTCGAGGTGACGCCGGAGAACGCCGGGTGGGAGACGATCCACTTTCAGGCGCGGCGACTGGCGGCGGGCAGGCGTTGGTCATTTCAGAGCGGCGGCAATGAGCTGGCGCTGGTGCTGCTGGGCGGTGTGGTGGATGTGACGTCGTCGCGCGGCGCGTGGCAAGGGGTGGGCGGGCGCGCCAATGTCTTCGCCGGGCTGCCCCATGCGCTCTACCTGCCGCCGCACACCGACTTCACTGTGAGCGCCGTCACCGACTGTGAGTTTGCCGTCGCCTGGGTTGCGTCGGAAGCGGAACACGCGCCGGTGCTGGTGACGCCCGCCGATGTGAAGGTGGAGATTCGCGGCGGCGACCACGCCACGCGCCAGATCAACCAGATCATGCCGCCGGGTTTCCCGTGTGCGCGGCTGGTGGTGGTGGAGGTCTACACGCCGGGCGGCAACTGGTCGAGCTACCCACCGCACAAGCACGATGTGCATGTAGTGGACGCCGACGGCAGGCTGGTGCAAGCCGACCTGGACGAGACTTACTATTACAAGATCGACCGGCCCGAAGGTTACGCGATCCAGCGCGTCTACACCGACGCCGCTTCGCCGCTGCAGCAGGCTGGCTTCCCCATCGACGCCGCAGTGATCGCTCGCAACGACGACGTGGTGTTGATCCCGGAGGGCTATCATCCGGTTTCCAGCCCGGTAGGTTACACGACTTATTACCTGAACGTGTTGGCGGGCAGCGCGCAGAGCCTGGCGGCAGTGGATGACCCGGCGTTTGCCTGGGTCAAAGGTTCGTATCGGAGCCGCGACCCGCGCGTGCCAATCTATCCGGTGGACGCCGGACAGATTTTGCCGTGAGGAAGCAGACGAGGCAATGCGGATGAGACGGATCGTACCCTTCCCGGAAGCTCCGAGCTTCCGGGAAGGTTCAAGCCCAAAAACTTACGATCTGTTGAGCATGGGGCGCTCCGGCATCGATCTCTACGCCAACGACATCGGCGTGCCCTTTGTGGAGATCAAGAGCTTCGCCGCCTACGTTGGCGGCTGCCCCACCAACATCGTGGTCGGAGCGCAACGATTGGGCTTGCGCACAGCGTTGCTGACTGCGGTCGGCCCGGATCGCGTGGGCGATTTCATTTTGCACTTCTTGAACAGGGAGGGCGTGGCGACTGCGTTCATCCCGCGCAAAGCAGGGCATCGCACCAGTGCGGTGTTGCTGGGCATCGAGGGGCCAGATCGCTTCCCGCTCACCTACTATCGTGACAACTGCGCAGACAACGAGCTGACCATCGATGACGTGCGCGCAGCGCCGGTGGCGGACTGCAAGGTGTTGCTGATCGCCGGCACCAATTTGAGCCAGGAGCCAAGCCGCAGCGCCACGCTCTACGCTGCCGAGTCCGCCCGCAACGCTGGCGCCACGGTGGTGCTTGATCTGGATTTTCGGCCCGATCAATGGCGCGATCCGCGTAGCTACGCTGTCAACATGCGCACGCTCATGCGACTTGTCGACATTGTGTTGGGCACCGACGACGAGATCAACGCCGCCATGCTCGACGACGCCGGGCAGATCACCCTGACGGACTCCCAGGTCTCCGATGCGCGCGTGGCGGGCGACGTGGAGAGCGGCATCGCCCGGCTGTTGGGGCTGGGGCCGGGCGTGCTGCTGCAAAAGCGCGGCGCAGCGGGCGCACGTGTGCATCTGGTGCAACCAGACGGCGCCGTCGCGCGCATCGATGCGCCTGGTTTCCCGGTCGAGGTCTTCACCATCCTGGGCGCGGGCGACGCCTTCGCTTCCGGCGCGATCTATGGCTACGTGCAGGGATGGGATTGGTACAAAACCGTGCGGCTCGCCAACGCCTGCGGCGCCATCGTGGTGACCAGGCATGGTTGCGCCAACTTCACGCCAACGCTGGCGGAGGTGGAGGCGTTTGTGGCGGCGCATGGCGGCTGGTAGCAACATTCGCTTCCCACATAAGGAGCAGGGACACGTGACAACTTCAGGGACGGTGCGCCTGACCATGGCGCAGGCATTGGTTCGCTTCCTCAAAAATCAATATGTGGAGAAAGATGGCGTCGAGACGCCCTTCTTCGCTGGCTGTTTTGGCATTTTCGGGCATGGTTGTGTCGCTGGCGTCGGTGAGGCGCTGCTGACCAACCCTGACTTTCCCTATTATCAGGTGCGCAATGAGCAGGGGGCGGTGCACGCGGCCACAGCCTATGCCAAGGTCAAGAATCGCCTGCAAACCTTCGCCTGCCTCTCGTCGATTGGCCCAGGCGCCACCAACATGATCACGGGGGCAGCGACGGCGACGATCAACCGCCTGCCTGTGCTGCTGTTGCCGGGCGATATTTTCGCCCGCCGCAATGTGGCGCCGGTGCTCCAGCAGCTTGAATCGAACCTGAGCCAGGACATCTCGGTCAACGACTGCTTCAAGCCGGTCAGCAAGTATTGGGATCGCATCAACCGCCCCGATCAACTGCTGACCGCCCTGCCCGAAGCGATGCGCGTGCTCACCAGTCCTAGCGAGACAGGCGCGGTGACGCTGGCGCTGCCGCAAGATGTGCAGACCGAAGCCTACGACTATCCGCTCGCCTTCTTCCGCAAGCGCGTCTGGCATATCATGCGCAATCGCGCCGACCGTGCGACCTTGCAGCGCGCCGCAGAGCTGATCCGCGCGGCAAAGAAGCCGATGATCGTGGCGGGCGGCGGCGTGATTTATGCGGACGCCACCGAGACGCTGCGCGCTTTCGTGGACGCCACCGGCATCCCCGTCGGCGAGACGATGGCGGGCAAGGGCAGCCTGCGCTGGGATCACCCCCTCAACCTGGGCGCCATCGGCGCAACGGGGACGCTGGCCGCCAACCGCATCGCCAAAGAGGCCGACCTGGTGATCGGCATCGGTACACGCTACAGCGATTTCACCACTGCCTCCAAGACGGCGTGGCAGAATCCAAATGTGCGCTTCATCAACATCAACGTCACCGAGTTCGACGCCGGCAAACATCACGGCCTGGCGGTGGTCGGCGATGCGCGTGAGACGCTGGCGGAACTGGGCGAGCTTCTGACCGGCCACGCCGTCGATCCCGCCTATCGCGCCGAAGCCCAGCGGCTGCATGATGCCTGGGACGCCGAGGTGCAGCGCATCTTCGACATCCGCCTCAGCCCGCTGCCCAGCCAGGGCGAACTGATCGGTGTGATCAACGAGCTGGCGGGACCCGATGCGATCCTGCTCAACGCGGCTGGCTCCATGCCTGGCGACCTGCACAAGCTATGGCGGGCGACGCACCCCAAGAACTTCCATTTGGAGTACGGCAACTCCTGCATGGGCTATGAGATCGCCGGTGGGTTGGGCGCCAAACTGGCGGCGCCCGACCGCGAGGTTTTCGTGATCGTGGGCGACGGCACGTGGCTGATGCTCTCGTCGGAGCTGGTGACGGCGGTGCAGCTTGGCGTCAAGTTGATCGTGCTGATCTGGGACAACAGCGGCTTCAAGAGCATCGGCTCGCTTAGCCGCTCGTTGGGGCTGGACGGCTTTGGCACGCGCTTCATCGCGCCACAGAATGGCGTGCTGGTCGGCGACGCGGTGGGCGATGCCGTCACGCCGTTGCCGATCGACTACGCCATGAATGCACGCAGCCTGGGCGCCAACGTGATTGAGTGCGCCACGCGTGACGACTATGTGGCAGCGATTGAAGCCGCCAAAGCCGCCGACCGCACCACCGTCATCGTGATCAAGAATGATCGGCTGCACGGCGTCCCCGGCTATGAAAGCTGGTGGGATGTCGCCGTGCCGGAGGTGAGCGAGCTGGAGTCCGTGCGTGCGGCGCGGGAAGAATACGAGGAGATGCGGGCAAAGGAGCGTTATTTTCTGGAGTAGAGAGGAATTGTAGCGGCGGCTTGCAGCCGCCGGTGGG
>Ga0272446_1005267_pt1 | contig 14421 bp, 13 predicted proteins | sample YNPCB0061_FD_194587 | JGI IMG/M metagenome (GOLD analysis project Ga0272446, IMG submission 194587) | Hot spring microbial mat communities from Yellowstone National Park, WY, United States - YNP-CB-006-1 | ecosystem: Environmental > Aquatic > Thermal springs > Hot (42-90C) > Sediment | place...
TTGCCTACAAATTCTATGAGTTCAAAGACGTTCCGATTAAACTTGGCGCTATGCTCAAAGGTGGCTACGCCTTCGGACTGGCGTCGCTTGCAACAGTTGAAGGCGTTCCGGGTCGCCCAATTCAAGCGGCTAACACCGCCGACGGTCCGTTCTACGCAGGCGACAAAATCGAGGCAAATCTCAACGCAGGAACCTTCCAAATCGTCCTGACGGGCAACTACAACTTGCCGACCTTGAAAAATCTCGATATCGGCCTCCAACTTGGTTATCAAGCCGCATGGATTAACCCGATTACAGCAATTACCTCGAGCGGCACACTGTTTAACCCAGCGTCTCCAAACGTGGTGAGACCCGACCTGACAAGAGCTGGCTCAACGCCTGCCTTTACAGGTGGATTGCCGTCGGTCTCAATGAACGGCTTCTTTGGATTGCTCCAAATCGGCTACGTGATTTACTAAAAAACTTAAAAACGGTGGTTGTATTAGAACAGGTTGCAGACTACAGCCGCTTATCAACTCAATCAATCGTAATTCAACTGAGCAACCGCAAAACACTAAAACAGATGAAAGCCATGAATAGAAAAAACAGGTCTATTTTTGCGTCTCTGGTTGTCCTCGCGCTCTTCGGAGTGCTTGGGGGCTGCCGAGAAACGCCAATCACCTCCAAGCCGAACATCCCGACGGTGTTCGTCGGTGAAATCAACGGCGTCGTTCGCGACGGCTCCACTGGTGCGCCGCTCAACAACGTGACCGTTACGCTGCTCGGCACGGCAACCGACGCTGGTGGTGCAAACCCAACAACGACCACGACCGACGCCAACGGTCTCTATGTCTTCAGAAACCTTGATGCAGGTGTCTACAAGATTGCTGTAACCGCTCCTGCGGGCTATGCGCCGACCCGTGTGCAGGACGGTCCGGAACTTCGTCCGCTCACAGGTAACAACGAGGGCGGTGTGGTTGTAACACGGACTGCGCGCGACATTCGCCTCTTCACCAGCAACGCGAGCGTAACAGCCACTGCCGTCTACACTACACCCTCAGGTCAAGTGTTGCCTGTGCCGACGGGAACGCCTGTCTTTGTGAATTTCGCTCGCGTTGAAGCAAGCGATGCACAATCTAGTAATCCAGCTGGACAAAACCCAACGGGTGAAACCATCGGTGATGTACAGGTAGCGCTTGTCCGCGATTCCGTGCGCGCTGGCGGCGTCATTAACATCACAGGGCTGCCTGCCGTAGGCGTCCTTGCAGATATTGATAACACTTATCGCCCGCTTTTGATTATTCCTAACTTTATTGTTGGCGGTGTAACTTACGGCGCGGCTAACGGTAGAGCGGTTGAATATCGCATTGCGGGTCTGCGTCCTGCTGCCGCGGCTATTGTCTCGCCAACGGTTACTACCATCGGCGCACTCACAACGCCGACCGCGTTAGTGGCGACAAATCTGAACAGCCGCACCAATTTCGGAACTACCGATACTATGGTTGTCGCGTTCAATAAGCCAATGACGTCGACTACTTTCCGTCTTGCGCGCGTCCGCACGCCGTATGCAGGCTTCGGACTCTCGGAAGGTCAGACTAATCTAATTGCTTCCACTACCGAAGGTTCGCTTACGGCGACGCCAGTTGCAGTGGGAACCACCGTCGGCGGCATTACCGCTACGGGCGCCAACCAAGTATTTGCAATTCGCCTGAATCGTCCCTTCGTAACTGGCACCGACCACCGTTTGGACTATCAGGTTACCGCCGCTGACGGAACTACGCTAAGTGCCGATAACGTATCAAGCACAGCGACACTTGGTGTTCGTTCATTCACCACTGTTCCTGGTCTGCGCTTACTCTCTGTTACGGCAGGCGGCGCAACACCGGTTACGCTCAGTGCCACAGTAACAACCGCAAATGTTCCTTTAAGCGGTACCATCACCTTTGCCTTTGACAGAGCACCCGCTGGTCAATACTTTACGCGAGGAGCGCTTCGCAATGTTCGCTTCGCCAGTGGCTCTGATAATCCGGGATTTGGAACAGACGAAACTGGCAGAGTCGGTATCGCTAGCGAAACCAACCGTATCGACTGCGTTGGTGTCATTACGGGCAACAACATTACCTTTGGTTACCGTAATTTAATTGGTTCCACCGCGAATAATCAGATAGGCGAAACATACCAAATCCATGCCTCGATTGTAAGTGTCGGAACCGCGGACCAGCCGCTCTCGAACAATGCATCTGCTAGTGGAACACTTGGAAACTTCCGTTCGTCGACTCCGGGCGACTTCGGTGTCGGTGCAGTCCTTTCAAACCGTGCGTCCGAGTTCAGCAGTTTCCGTGCATTTATCCCAACAGTGAATCCAATCAACATCCCACGCATTGTCTCTGTGCAGATGCCAAGAAATCCGCTCGATTCCATTCGCGTGGCATTTAGCATCCCAATGCGCCGCAGTGGCGGAACCGTCAATACAGGGAACGGCTTCCGGTTGTTCCGCTCCGACTTTACATACAGTGCAGTTGGCGTTGCAGGAACAACACCAGTAAATCAACCATACGGCTTGCTGACCGGGCCCGGAAACCTGATTCCTGTTACAATTACATCGTCGTCGGGCGATACAGTCTTCTTCCTAAATCGCGACCAACGACGCGATGTCGACGGCGCTGCAATTCCGTTTGAAGGCAATACAAGCTACACCTTCCAAATTAAAGACGACCTTGAATCGGCTGGCGGCGTTAGACTGCGCGGCGATGGTGCAGCACTTCCAGGCGGTTGGTTTACTTTCCAAGGCAGAACAGCAGGACAGCAATTTGCAGGCGCAACGGTCGGCGGCGTAGCAATTGCTGGAGCGAATACACGCGTGCCTACCTCCGGTAACATCGAGCTCCGCTTCTCAAGACCTATCCGACAAGATGTCGACTACAGAACCCGAGGATTGGGACAAAACTTTGAGTTGGTGAGAATATCGCCAGTAGGTAATCCTAACTCAACAGTTGCTCCAACGACAACCGACCTTGGTCCTAACCCCACCATCTTTATTGATGCGACGGGAACAAAGACCACCGACGCCATCACCTTCGACTATAGAGGGTTGCACCGCAATACGCGTTACGCGCTGCGCGCCATCAGCCCTTCAGCCAACAACTTCTTCAGCACAACTGTAACCCTTGCACAGATTCCAGAAGCGTTCTACAATGTGCGCTGGGCAGACTTCCCAAATGACCCTGGCGTCGGCTTCACAACTACAGCAACAGGTCCAAATGTGGAATACAACAATGCCATCGGTAACCGCCTCGATGTGCAATTTGTAACCCAAGAGGCAGACCCTGCCAGATTGATTGCCTCGAACACCGATGCGAACCCGACGGCTTTCCCGCTCGTGATAGACAGCACCGTCCAGACCAGCTTAACAAACCCCATTCAGCTGACCTTCAGCAAAGAAATGGAGCGCAATTCTGGCGGCGCCTTTACGCTCACAAGAGTAGTAAGCCAAAACCCATATGGTCTCTCGGGCACTATCCCACTCAAGGCGACATGGAATACCGCCGGCACAGTGGTAAGCTTGGTGCCAAGTGCCACAGTGAACGGCGATACTGCCCGCACGCTGGAAGCTGGAACGACATATGAACTCACCATCAACACCAGCCTTATCAGTGCGGTCGATGGTGGCGCATTGGTGCCGCTTATCCGTCCCATTACCTTTACGACGCAGCCCGAAACCCGCTTGGTGGATGTGAAAGTAAACAACCAATCCTTCCTTGCCGCACCGGGCTTCCCGATTAACGCCGGCGATACCGTAGGCACCATCACGCTCACCTTTAGCAAAAACATCGGCGGACGCTATAACGTGAGAGGACCTTCCGCTAATAGAAGATTCAATATCCTCGAAGACTTTACAGGCGTGGATTTGACTTTGTACGACTTCGGTACGACTGCGAGCGTTCCTGACTCTTTGAATGCGGCTTTTGTAGACTCACTCTCAACGGTGAATAACAACACGCTGACCATTGGCTACAGAATCACTCGCAAGCGCCTGAGAGGTGTAGGTCTTAGAAACGCTAACACGGAGGATCAGAACACGAATACGATTGTCCGGTTCTCGCTCAATAATACGAACCACACAGTAGCGAGTCTCTACAACAACCTCAACACGGTTCCCAGCCCGCAGAACATCCGCGGACAGGTGCGTGGCGACCTTGGCGTGAAAGGTGAGGCCTCGCTGCCGCAGGTGACAACATATCAAGGTTCTCCTGTTACTGACTTCGTTGACTTTGGTACCTTCCCACGCCCGACGCTGAGTCCTGATGACTATCTCAACGATAAGACATCGTTCAATAGGTTTGGTCTGGGCAATGTGGGGGTAACGGAGTTTGCCTTCTACTTTAGCACGGGTGGCACGCCAACCAGCCAGTCGTTCCCTGACATGATTGTGAATAGCGTCAAAAACGCTGCTTCCAAGACGGTCAGCGCGGTGAAGAACTGGTGGAACCGAATCACTGAGTAAGCCTCAGCAAGGTTCAGACAAGACAAGTCATTAAATCCAGAAAGAGTCTCGAGAAATCGGGACTCTTTTTGTTTTATAGACATTCTTTGTCGTTGCGACGTGGGTGCTTCACTACGCTACGCTTTGTTCAGAATGACAAGGGCTGTTCCATTCCACAATCGCTCACTCGACCAACGCCTGTCATTCCGAGCGGTAGCGAGGAATCCATCTTTGAAACGGCGTGTCTTATCTGGATTCTTCACTGCGCTACGCTTCGTTCAGAATGACAAGGGCTGTTCCATTCCACAATCGCTCACTCGACCAACGCCTGTCATTCCGAGCGGTAGCGAGGAATCCATCTTTGGAACGGCGTGTCTTGTCTGGATTGCTTCGGTCGCTTTGCGCCCTCGCAATGACAAGCATGGGGAGAGCAGTCCTCACCCTGTCGCTGCACGACGTCCGTCTCCTTGTTGAAGGAGAGGGACGTTTCGGCGAAAAGCCGAAACAGGGTGAGGTCAGGCTACGCTTTGTTCAGAAGGACAAGGATTAAACGGAACGGGCTTGAAAGTTTATCGGAGTAGGTTCAAGTCAAGCGTAAAATTCGGCAAGACATCATCGCCCGAGAGCGATTGTGTAAAGCCCGTTAGAACGCGCGTCGCCTCGTTTGGCTTGTAAATATGGGCTTCGACGGTTTTCGGCGAAAGAAGCCAGCCAAGCCGCGCGCCGTTTTCGATGTATTCCTGCATCTTTGCATCAGCGTCGGCGAGGTCGTCGGAGGTCGACATAAGTTCAACAACGAAGTCGGGACAGAGCGGCGGGAATTTGGTTTGCTGTTCGTCGGTCAAGGCGTTCCACCGTTCCAGTGTAACAAACGCGGCGTCGGGCGAGCGCACGGCGCCGTTGGGCAGACGAAATCCCGTCGATGAATCAAACACGACGCCAAGCTGCGCGACGCGATTCCAAAGCGTGAGTTCGGCGGTAATCTCAGCATTACGGTTGCCGGTTTTGCCGCCGGTGAGCGCCATTAGAATGACGTGGTGAAATCGGTCTCGTTCCATTTTGAGGTCGGGATTTGCCTGTGCAAAGTCGAAGAACTCGTCATCGCTTAGTTGCATCGACTTTGGGAAGCAGAGCGTAATCCGCGACAGGTAGGTCTCTCCGATGATCATCTGGCTTCGGGTTGAGTAAGGTGAAGTTCACTGTTTTTCTGTCTCAAGTTCGGGTTCGCGCAATGCCGCCGTTTGACGCGATACGACGGGCGTCTCTGGCGAGCGTAAAATTGGCGCCGCTTTTTCCAGATTGAGTTCGCCTTCCCACTTTGCCATGACGACGGTGGCGACGGCATTGCCGATGAGGTTGGTAATGGAGCGAATTTCCGACATAAATCGGTCGACGCCCAGCACGAGCGTAATGCCTGCGACTGGCACCGTGCCAACGGCAGCCAGCGTTGCAGCAAGCGTGATAAACCCGCCGCCGGTAACTGCCGCCGCGCCTTTTGAAGTGAGCAGCAGCACGAGTAAGACCGTGAGCTCTTGTCCGAGCGTCAAGGGCGTGTTGGTTGCCTGCGCGATGAAAATCGCCGCCATTGTAAGGTAAATACACGTGCCATCGAGGTTAAACGAATACCCAGAGGGCAAGACAATGCCGACAATCGGTTTGGCACAGCCCAATTCTTCCATGCGCGTCATCATTTTTGGCAAGACCGATTCCGATGAGGATGTGCCAAGCACGATAAAAATCTCCTCCCGAATCGCCTTGATAAGTTTCCCAGAGGCTGATACCGTTGTAGTAACAGATGGAGCCTAAGGCAAGCACGACAAAAAGGATGGATGTGGTATAAACGGCAAGCATCAATTTGCCAAGCGAGAGCAAGGTGCTAAGACCGAACTTGCCAATGGTAAATGCCATGGCGCCGAAGGCGGCGACAGGCGCGAGTTTCATAATGAGGCTAATGACATACAAGAAGGCATGCGAAATTTGGTCGAGCGCGCTCACCAACGGCGATGCAGATTTTCCTGCTTTTGCCAGCGCAACGCCGAGCAGAATAGAAATGAGCAACACTTGCAGAATCTCGCCTTTGGCAAAGGCATCGACGAAGGTATTGGGAATGATGTTCATGAAAAAGTCGGTGGTCGATTGATGCGCTGCCGCGTTGGTGTAGCGCTCGACTTCTTTCATATCGAGTTTGGAGACATCTGCGTTAATGCCCTCGCCTGGCGCAATAACTTTGACGACAATCAAGCCAATGACAAGCGCAAGCGTTGTAACGACCTCGAAGTAGAGGAGCGTTTTGCCGCCGACACGACCGAGCTTACTCATATCCCCCATGCCAGCAATGCCGACAACAACCGTCGTGAAAATAATCGGCGCGATAAGCATTTTGATGAGCTTGATGAAAGCGTCGCCAAGTGGCTTGAACGACACGGCAAGGTCGGGGTAAAAATGACCAAGTAAAATTCCAATGACGATGGCAACAATGACTTGAAAATAGAGGTTGCGAAGAAGATTTAGCATGACGGGTAATACTCCTTTACAAATAAAGTTTCCCGAATGTAAAAAAACGTTGTCGCTTTATCGAATCTTAGGTTTGAAGCACGCCTGCATTGAACTTTGGAATTTCAGGGTTTTCGTTGGCAACCTCGATACAGTATGAAATGATGCGGCGCGTTTCTCTGGGGTCAATGATGTCGTCTATCCATAGCCGTGCGGCGGCGTAGAGCGGGTTCATTTTGGATGTGTATTTTTCTGCAATATCGTTAAGCAACGCCTGTTTTTCTTGGTCTGACAAGGTTTTCCCGTCTCGTTCTAATTGTCCGACTTTTATCGAGAGCATGGTCTCAGAGGCTTGCTTGCTGCCCATCACGGCAATCTGCGCTGAAGGATAAGCAAATATAAAGCGCGGGTCATACGCCTTGCCACACATGGCATAGTTGCCTGCGCCAAAGCTATTGCCGACGATAATGGTAATTTTCGGGACAACGGAGTTTGACACCGCATTCACCATTTTAGCGCCATCTTTGATAATGCCGCCATGTTCAGCGCGACTGCCAACCATAAAGCCTGTAACGTCTTGAAAGAAGACCAAGGGAATTTTTTTCTGATTGCAGGTCATAATGAACCGCGCCGCCTTGTCTGCGCTGTCGGAGTAAATCACACCGCCGACCTGCACTTCGCCTTTTGCGTTTTTGACAACCAAGCGCTGATTGGCAACAATTCCGGCTGCCCAACCGTCGATTCGGGCATAAGCACAAACGAGCGTCTTCCCATAGTTTTGTTTGTACTCTTCAATGGAGTTCTCATCGCAGATGTGCTGCAGGAGGTCGCGAATATCGTAAGGCTTTTGTCGGTCTTCTGGAATGATGCCCAGAATGTCGTCGGTCGGAAATTTCGGCGCTATTGATTCAACGCGGTCGAATCCAGCTTTTGTCGTGGTGCCAAATTTGGAGACAATGCTGCGGATGCGCTCCAAACATTCTTCATCAGTTTTAACTTTGTGGTCGATGATGCCGGAAATTTCAGTTTGCGTGGTGGCACCGCCGAGCGTCTCGTTGTCGATGAGTTCGCCGATGGCAGCTTTGACGAGATAAGAACCTGCAAGAAAAATACTGCCGTTGCCTTCAACGATGAGCGATTCGTCGCACATAATGGGCAGATAGGCGCCGCCCGCCACACACGCGCCCATCACGGCGGCGATTTGCGGGATACCCATAGACGACATCACGGCGTTGTTGCGAAACTGTCTGCCAAAATGTTCTTTATCGGGAAAAACCTCGTCTTGCATCGGCAGAAAGACCCCAGCAGAATCAACAAGATAGATAACAGGCAGGCGGTTGTCCATAGCAATTTCCTGCGCCCGCATATTTTTTTTGGCAGTCATTGGAAACCATGCGCCCGCTTTGACGGTAGCATCGTTTGAGACAATCATACAATTGCGCCCGTGAATTTTTCCGATGCCAGCAACGACGCCAGCCGACGCGCATCCGCCTTCGGCTTCATACATACCATGGGCGGCAAGCGTGCCGATTTCCAAAAACGACGTGCCTCTATCTATCAGTAAATTCACGCGTTCACGGGCGGTGAGTTTATTTTTGGCTTTATGTTTCTCAAGTGCTGTTTTGCCGCCGCCGAGTTTTGCCTTCTCGACTGCGAGCATAAGTTTTCGCAGCAGCGTCTTGTTGAAATCTTCGCGTTGGTAAAATTCGGGAGATTTGTCTAAGGCGTAGAGTGTTTCAGTTGCCATTGTCAATTGGTTTTGCTTACCGATAAGTTACGCATTTTCAATTAACAGAGGAGCAACAGCGTTGTCAAGTGTCTCTACTTAGTGGATTGCCAGCGACGCAGCTTAAGCGTCAGCGACTTCTCAACTCCTTTGGACGCGATTTGACAAATTTCAAAAATGCCGTCGTCGGCGAGCTTATAGAAACAGTTTAAGCCGTCTTTGCGCCGTTCAACGATACCGTTTTCATACATCATAGATAGATGCTTCGAGACATTGGCTTGTCCGGCGCCAGTCGCATCGACGATTTCCTGAACGTTTTTTTCTGAGCGGCAGATAGTTTTGAGAATCTTTAAGCGCATCGGTTCACCCAAAATCCGAAACCGCGCTGCCACCTGCTCCAACTTGTCATCGGTCATGCTTGCAATGTGATGTGTATACTTCGTGCTTTCTTTTGTCATGGTTATTATATTGCTAGTTATTCATAGAGTTATACAAACATACTTCTTTCTATTGTGCATTGCAAATTTTGTCAGAAGTGCTTTATGCGTTTGCTTTGATTACAGCCAACAAAATAGGCAAGCAATGGCTAAAAGCATTCTCTTTTTATTTTTGCATTAGTATATTCCTATATAACTATAAAATAAAATGGAGCTTACTGGTTTTTTGGGCGCATTTTTGATGGGCGTCGTGCTTGGTGTCATGGGCGGCGGCGGCGCTATTCTCACCGTGCCAATTCTTACTTATCTGTTTAACATTGAAGCGGTGCGTGCCACAGGCTATTCGCTGTTTATTGTTGGCATAACGAGCTTTATCGGTGCGCTTAGTCCCATCCGTTCTGGAAAGGTTCATCTCAACATGGCGGCGCTTTTCGCCGTGCCATCGATGCTGATGGTGTTTTCGGTTCGCAAATTTTTCTTGCCGCTTTTGCCTGACACGCTGCTTGAAATGGGCGCACTTCACATTACGAAAAATCTGGCGGTCATGACACTTTTTGCCGTGGTGATGCTCTTTTCAGCCATTGCAATGATTCGTCCCAGAAAAATTGAGCCTGTCGGTAGTGAGCAACATCCTTTTCGCTTGATTGTGCAAGGGCTGCTTGTTGGGTTAATTGCCGGTTTGGTTGGTGCTGGTGGCGGCTTTCTCATCATTCCGGCGTTGGTCTTGCTGGCAGGTTTGGACATGAAAGAAGCCGTTGGCACATCGCTGCTCATCATTGCCGTGCAGTCGCTTATTGGCTTTGGCGGCGAGGTTTCACGTGATGTCGATTGGTCGTTTCTGCTCGTCTTCTCCAGCATTGCAGTCGCAGGGATTTTAGTGGGCGGCAAACTTGCGTTGCGTATTCCCAACGAGCGGCTTAAGCCAGCTTTCGGGTGGTTTGTTCTGACCATGGGCATCTTTATTCTCGCTAAAGAACTCATTGCGCGATGACTCCGATGGCACGTAGAATCTTGCTGATGCTGCTGTGGAGCGGCGCTACAGCATACAGTCAAACTTTTGAAGAGGGTAAGGTTACAACAGCACATGCTGCCTCATCTTGGTCACGTTTTGCCGTTCTTCTCTCATCGCAGAGTTCACCTATTTCGCTTTTGATGGACACGCAGCTACGAATAGGCAAGCAGCAAGTTCTGCAAGGGCGCGCGCATTTGAATTACCACCTTTCGCCGCAAACTTCTTTTTCAGTTGGTAGCATTGTTTTTACGCGCCAAGAAAACACAACGACGACGATTGCTTTAGCTCAAGTGCTGCATGCTTTTGCTCAACAAGGTACTGTGCCGACTGTGCGGCTGCGCTTTGATTATCGCTGGCAGACCCATCACGATATACTCGAGCTGAGTGAGCAAACTTGGCGACTGCGTTTTCAGCCTGCTGTATCAATTCCAATTGCACCAAACTTGAAATTCACCCTCAATACTGAAGTTTTTCTTGAGCATGCTACGCCGCTTCTGATTGACGAAAATCGCTTGCAGGTCGGCGTGCAGTGGCAAGCCTTCGATACAGCGACCTTGCTTACAGCCTATCAAAACCGTGCATTTTTCGGTCGGACGATGAAATTTGAACATTCACTCTTTATTATCCTGCTCGTGCGATTACAGGTATGAGTTGCAACGATAGAACTTTTTTTGTTAAATTACTGTATAACTAATCGGTAAATTAAACATATATCATATATGCACATCGAGCGATTTTATCTCAAATGTCTATCACATGCCTCTTACATCATCCTTGATGAAGAAAGCAAAGAAGCGGCGGTTGTTGACCCGCAGCGCGATACTGCGCAATACGAAGATTTTCTCAAAGAGAAAGGGCTGGTGCTGAAGTATGTCTTGGAGACGCACCTGCACGCCGATTTTGTCAGCGGGCATAATGAGTTGGCGCAAAAGTATGGCGCAATCGTTGTTTTCAGTGAGAAAGCTGGCTACAAGCGCCCGCACTTTGCCGCAAAGCATCAAGAGAAGCTCTATCTCGGCAAGTCGGTAGAAATCACTGTGCTTGCTACGCCCGGACATACGCCTGAAAGCGTTTGCTATGCAGTTAAAGACCTGACCAAACCGAATGAGCCTATTTCGCTCTTTACAGGCGATACGCTCTTTGCTGGCGATGTCGGTCGTCCAGATTTGCTCGGCGCAAAAATGCCTGCTGAAGTTTTAGCAAGCATGCTCTACGATTCTGTTCAGTTCCTTAAAACGCTCCCCGATGAGACGAAAGTGTATCCTGCTCACGGCGCTGGCTCAGCATGTGGCAAGAGTTTAGCCGATGTGGAATTCACAACCATTGGTCGTGAGAAATTAACCAACTACGCCTTCAAGCCGATGACACGCGAAGAGTTCATTCAAGCTGTTACAATTGACCAGCCTGAGGCACCGAAGTATTTTGGTGAAGATGCCGTCATCAATCGCGAAGGTGCAAAGACTCTGGAAGAAGTGCTTTCTGGCGTACGCTCAATGTCTCCCGAAGAAGTTGAGCAAGCCATCAAGAATGGTGCAGTCATCATTGACTCGCGCTCGCCTGATGATTTTGCTCTTGGCTCCATTCAAGGTGCCATCAACATTTGGAGCAATGGGCAAATGGCAAACTGGGTTGGCACACTTATCCCAAAATCTGCCTCGCTCATTATGCTCGCTGACGAAGGCTATGAATTAGAAGCCGCTATGCGTTGCGCACGCATCGGCTACGATAACGTCATCGGTTATCTAAACGGCGGTATTGCGGCTTGGCAGCAAAGCGGTAGAACTGTTATCACACGCCAGCGCCTCACACCCAGAGAGGCTTTTGAAAAACTCAACAGCGGCGCACTGCTGCTCGATGTGCGCAAACCATCAGAGCGTAAAGCCAAGTCTATCGAAGGTTCGCTCTTCATTACGCTATCTGACTTAGAAGAACAAGCGCACACGTTGCCAAAAGACAAACACATCATCGTGCATTGCGCAGGCGGCTATCGCTCTGCAACAGCAGTGAGCTTGCTCAATAAACATGGGCTACTGAATGTTACCGACGTTATCGGCGGTATTGATGCGTGGCAAAAAGACAATTTGCCCATCTTTGTCGAACAAGCTGAAATTTGTGCATCATAAATCATCAACTTTTTAGGAGGTTACAACAATGACGAAAAACATGGGTTCTCTCGATAAGGCGATTCGCCTTGTGCTTGCGGCAGTCTTTGTCGCACTCTACTTCACGAATGTGGTGTCGGGCACGCTCGGCATTGTGTTGCTGGTGCTGGCAGGTGTTTTCGTGCTGACAAGTCTCGTCGGCTCTTGTCCGCTCTATCTGCCGTTCAACCTTTCAACACGGAAAGAAAAATGACACATACGATTGAAGTTGAAAATATCAAGTGCGGCGGATGCATGAACACCATTCGCCGCGCCCTTCTTGCGCTTCCTAACACAAAAGATGTCTTGATTGATAAAGAACAAGGCATCGTCAGTGTGGAAGGCTCTGCACGCCGAGAAGATGTCGTTACGATTCTCAACGAACTCGGCTATCCTGAAAAGGGCAACAACGCTTTTTCGCAAAAAGCAAAATCGCTTGTTAGCTGTCTTGTTGGAAAACTAAATAACAGTTAAACACATCTTACACAATGATAGAATGGCTTTCACAGCCTTGGGCTTGGTATGTGGCTGGTCCGCTTATCGGACTGATTGTGCCTCTGTTGCTGATTCTTGGCAACAAGTCGTTTGGGATTAGTTCATCCATGCGGCACATTTGCGCTTCGTGCGCGCCCGCGGGCATCAAGTTTTTCAAGTATGATTGGAAAAAAGAAGTATGGAATCTCTTTTTTATCGGGGGGATTTTTCTCGGTGCGCTTCTTGCAACGCTTTTTCTTGACGCGGGCAAGCCGTTGGTAGTCCACGAAGACTTGGCAAAGGAACTCGCCGAATATGGCATTACGAACTTCAACGGATTAGTGCCAAGCGACCTCTTCTCGTGGGAAAACGCACTCACGCTCAAAGGATTTTTGATGATGATTGTCGGCGGATTTTTGGTTGGCTTCGGTGCGCGATACGCAGGCGGTTGCACCAGCGGACACGCCATTATGGGACTTTCCACGCTCCAACTGCCGTCGCTCATTGCAACGGTTTGCTTTATGGTCGGCGGTTTCCTGATGGCGAATTTTATTCTACCTTTGATTCTTAAACTTTAAATCCTGTTTTGAAAACGATGAAGCCTTTAACAGACGAACAAAAGACAAACACACAAACTTTTCACGAACCGCAACTCGTAGAGACGAATCCAGACTTTGAAGTACGTTCGCTCGACACCATTTGTGTCAATGAAAGTCACTTACAGCACCAGTGGTATCACAATTTGAAGTATGTTGCGGCGGGCATGCTCTTGGGCATAATTTTCGTGAAAGCAGAAGTCGTCAGTTGGTTCAGGATTCAAGAGATGTTCCGATTGCAATCGTTTCACATGTATGGCATTATTGGTAGCGCGGTGATGGTCGGTGCGCTTTCCGTTTGGCTCATCAAGCGATTCAACATCAAAACGATTTATGGCGAGACGATTGAATTTCACCCAAAGACATTTAACAAAGGGCAAATTATCGGTGGCGTGCTGTTTGGTCTGGGGTGGGCAATGACGGGCGCGTGTCCCGGTCCGCTGTATGCGCAAATTGGCACAGGCGCAACCGTGATTGCGATGACACTTTTGAGTGCGATTGTTGGAACTTGGGTCTATGGTTATTTCCGAGATAAATTACCGCACTAAATTTTTTATTAACCCTTAACGCATTTAGTTATGTCTGAAACAGTTGTTCAAACCTCAATGCCGCGCATCGGCGATGTTGCGCCAAACTTCAAAGCCATGACGACGCATGGCGAACTCGATTTTCACGAGTTCAAAAAAGATTCGTGGGTGGTGCTTTTCTCGCACCCTGCCGACTTCACGCCCGTTTGCACCACCGAATTTATGGGCTTCGCCGAGCGGGCAGATGAATTTGCCAAGCGCAATGTAAAACTCATCGGACTTAGCATCGATAGCATTCACGCGCACGTGGCATGGATTCAAAACATCAATGAAAAGGCACACGTGAAAATCCCTTTCCCTGTGATTGCGGATTTGGATATGTCGGTTGCAAAACTTTACGGCATGTTGCACAGCGTCAGTTCAACGGCAACGGTGCGTGCCGTCTTCATCATTGACCCGAAGAATATCGTGCGGCTGATTCTCTACTATCCGATGAATGTCGGCAGAAACATTGATGAAGTTATGCGTGCGATTGATGGACTTCAAACTGCCG
>Ga0272446_1005268_pt1 | contig 14421 bp, 9 predicted proteins | sample YNPCB0061_FD_194587 | JGI IMG/M metagenome (GOLD analysis project Ga0272446, IMG submission 194587) | Hot spring microbial mat communities from Yellowstone National Park, WY, United States - YNP-CB-006-1 | ecosystem: Environmental > Aquatic > Thermal springs > Hot (42-90C) > Sediment | place...
CCTACCGCCACGTGGGAGAGGCCGGGGCAGCCGTAGCCCTTCAGGAAGCCGCCCGCAAGGTTGAGCGCGGCCAACTTCGGGATCAGTTCAGTGGGGAACTCGGCGCGTTCCCAGTACAGATTGATGATCGGTTCGACTTCGGCGCGCATGAACTCCCGCACGCGGTAGCGCACTTCGCGCTCTTGCGGAGTGAGCAGGTCGTCAAGGCGGTAGTAGTCCGTCGAGGTGGGCGGGTATCCGGTAGAAATCGGGGCAGGGGAGGGCGCGGTGGTCATAGGGCAAATGGCCTTTCGCAGCTTCGTCTAGAAATCAAATAAACGTTTGATTGATTAAATTATAAGAAGATATGCTTATGTTGGCAAGCCCGGAGCGTCTTAAAAAATGATGAAAGGCGTGCTGAGTGTGCGGAGGGCCATAGCGCTATCGCCTCCGCAAGGCTGCTTCATGATGCACTCATTTTAGCCGAGCCAAGTTTATAAAAATGCTATGGCCCGATTTCAAAGCGGTAACGATTTGGTGAGTAAGAGCCGCTTTGTCGCTCTATATGGCCCGCCAACTGGCCCCGCCGGTCAGTACATGGGCAACTTGCGCCCGCGCCCCCAGCCCGATCTCGGCATAGACGCCCCGCATGGCCGCCGCAACGCGATCCGCTACATCCGCACCCGCGCAAAAACTGAGCAACGTCGGCCCGGCCCCGCTGATGATCGTGCCTGCTGCGCCCGCCGCCGCCGCCGCCGCCCGCACTTCGGGCAGCCCGCGCATGAGATGGGCACGCGCAGGCTCCACGATCACATCTTGCTCGGCGGCGCGGCCCAGCAAGGCAATATCGCCCCGATGCAGCGCCGTGATCAGCAAGGCTACCCCCGCCGTCTGCCGCACAACCGTCCCCAGCGGGACTTGTTGGGGCAGCACCGCCCGCGCCTCCGCCGTCGGGACGGCAATGGCGGGCGTGACGGTAGCTAGATACAGGTTATCCGGCACGGGGAGCGGGTAGATGAGGTCGGGGGTGAGGCCGCCCACCAGCACGATCCCGCCGAACAAGGCCGGAGCGACGTTATCGGCGTGTCGGCCACTCACCGCCGCCTCGCCTTCGATGCTGGCGGCTAACAGTTCCTCGCGCCGGAGGGGTTCGCCCAACAACGCATTGACGGCCATCGCCCCCGCGACGGCGCTGGCGGCGCTGCTGCCCATGCCGCTCGCCAGTGGCAAGCCCTTATGCACGGTCAGCTGCACCCCGACATCGGTTTTTCCCAATTGACGCAAGACGTAAGCGGCGGCTACCCCCGCCGTATTCTTGGCCGGCTCGCGGGTGAGTCTGCCGTCGTCACCCGTGATCTCGGCAATATGAACGCCGGGCGTTTCGGCGAACGCCGCCACGACGCGATCGGCGGGCTGGCTGAGGGCGAGGCCCAAAATATCAAACCCCGGCCCCAAATTAGCGACGGTGGCGGGGGCGCTTGCTTCTACACGCAATGGCCCAGACATTAGAGTACCCTCAGCGCTTGATCTAGATCGCGGATCAGGTCGTCGGTATCTTCAACGCCTATCGCAAAGCGGACTAGATTCCCCGTAATACCGAGTTCTAGGCGTTCTTCTTCGCTCTTTTCAAAGAAGGACATGAGGGCGGGTTGTTCGATCAGGCTATCTACCCCGCCCAGACTGGGCGCAATGTACGGGATTTCCAGTGCGTCGATAAAGCGGCTGGTCGTCTCAAGGGTACCGCGCACCGTGAAGGTCACGACGCCGCCGAAGCCCGTCATCTGCTTCTTGGCAATGGCGTGGTCGGGGTGGGAGGGCAGGCCCGGATACCAGACCCGTTCGATCTTCGGGTGGCGCTCCAAAAATTCAGCAATGGCCATCGCCGAATGGTTCTGCTGGCGCACCCGCAGGCCGAGCGTCTTCAAGCCGCGCTCCAACAGATAGGCATTTTGGGGGTCTACAATGCCGCCGAGCACGCTTCGGGCGTCCCGCAGGGCATCGATGCGGGTCTTTTTGGCGGCCACCACGCCCGCCAGCAGGTCATGATGCCCGCCGAGATACTTCGTGGCGCTGTGGGTGACGTAATCGATGCCCCATTCGAGGGGGAGCTGGTTCACAGGTGTGCCGAATGTGCCGTCGATGATGGTCTGAATCCGATGGCGTTTGGCGATCTCGGCGAGGCGCTCCAAGTCTACGCAGCGTAGGTAGGGGTTGGTCGGGCTTTCAGAGATCAGGAAGCGGGTGCGCTTGGGCTGAATGGCGGCCTCTAGCGCCTCATAATCGCCCGTTTCAACGATGGTGGTCTCGATGCCGAGCCGCTTCAGGAAGACGAGGCAGAACTGGCGGGTACGGCGGTAACAATCGCTGGTCATGACCAAGTGCGCCCCCGTCGGGAGGCTGGCGAGCAGCAGCGAGGTAATGGCCGCCATGCCGGAGGAGAACAAGACAGCATCTTCGGCGGCTTCGAGGGCGGCGACTTTGCCCTCCACCGCGTGAACCGTCGGGTTGCCGTAGCGCCCGTAATCCTCACGGCCCACCAGATGATCGCCCATGCTGCGGTGGGTCATGAAATTGATCAGATCAGCGGTGTCGGCAAAGGCGTAGGTAGCGGCCTGAATAATCGGCATGGGGACGGCTTGATGAGCGCGTGGGCGGTCATCGCCACCATGTACGGATAGGGTGTTGATGCCCTTGCGGGCGTCCGAAGGCGTGGGGGAATCGTCCAGTTGGGTATGGTTCGTCTCGTGGCTGGTCATGGGTGTTGCTCCCTGCGTGAATGGAGCGCGAATGTAGCCTATATCGGCAGGATTTGTCAAAAGGACGTTTGCGCCCCAAAGCACGATTTTTCAGTAATGCTATAATACGAATCATAACGATGCAGAGTGTGAATCCAGCACATTTCCGGTGTTGGGAAGGGTTGGGCACAGTGTCATCCTCGCCTGAGATTAGCGAACAGGAAATCCGCGAGCGCTGCGCCAAATGGCTCCGCGATGCTGGGGAAGAAGCGTCTCGCCTGCGGCATAACTTCATCGGTGCAGAGCATTTGTTTATCGCCCTGACTTACGCCGAAAACGGCATCACCCAACGGTTGCTCAACCTTGCCGGCATCGACCCCCGCGCCGTGCGCCACGAAATCCGGCGGGAGGTCGGGGTGCAGGATAGCGAGTCGCCGACGCCCGGCGCGGCGTTGCCCTTCACGCCCCGCGCCCACCGCATCTTGGCCGATGCGGTCCACATCGCCGACGATGCCATCGAGGAATACGTTGGGGAGGCGCATTTGTTACTGGCCCTGCTGCGCGAGGGGCAAGCGATTCCGGTGCGGCGTCTGCGGCAAATGGGGGCCAACATTGACGGTTGGATCGACACCGTGAGCGAAGAAATCAGCAATCTACCCTATAGTGGGCACGATTACGGCGACGCTGAATCGGTTGCCGTCGTGATGCCTTCGCAAAGCAGCATAGAGCGCCATGCGGCCCCATCTACCCCCCAAACGCCCCTCTTGGACCGCTACGGGCGGGATTTGACGGCCCTCGCCCGCGAGGGCAAACTCGGCCCGGCCATCGGGCGGGAGCGCGAAATCCGGGCGGTGGCCCGCACCCTGACCCGCAATAAGAAGAACAACCCACTCTTGGTGGGCGATGCGGGCGTCGGGAAAACTGCCGTTGTCGAGGGGTTGGCGTACAGCATCGTGCAGGGGGCCGTCCCCAGCAATTTGGCCAATCGGCGGGTGGTGCAGCTCGAAATTGGGACTCTCGTCGCGGGAACTAGTCTGCGCGGGCAGTTCGAAGAACGCCTCGTCGGGATTTTGGAAGAAGCCCGCAGCGTGCCGGGCATTATCCTGTTCATCGACGAAATTCATACTATCGTCGGGGCAGGCGACACGATAGAGAGCAACCTCGACGCCGCCAACATCCTCAAACCGGCTCTCTCCCGCGGGGAGATCGTGTGCATTGGGGCCACCACCCACGAAGAATACCGCGCCGCCATCGCCAAAGATGCCGCCCTAGAGCGGCGCTTCCGGGTGATTGAGATCGGGGAGCCTTCGGTGGCGGATACCCTCGCCATTTTGAACGCCGTTCAGGGCCAGTATGCCGCCCATCACGGCGTGACGATCCTGCCGGAGGCGTTACAGGCCGCTGTGACGCTTTCTGCCAAGTACATGCACAACCGCCGCCAACCGGATAAAGCCCTCGACCTGCTCGATGAAGCCTGCGCCCGCGTGGTGATCCAGACCAATGCCGATTTTACGCCCGACGCGGCGGGTTCCCCACGCACGGTCACACCGGAGGCAGTGGCCGAAGTCCTCGCCGAATGGACGGGGATTCCGGTGACCCAACTCACGGAGGACGAACGGCGCAAGTATAGCAACCTCGAAGACGCCCTACGCTCCCGCGTGATCGGCCAAGACCACGCTGTACACACCGTCGCGGCGGCTATTCGCGCCCACCGGGCCGGCCTTGCTGACCCCTCCCGACCGGTCGGTGTCTTTCTGTTCTTGGGGCCGAGCGGCGTCGGGAAGACCGAACTCGCTAAAGCGATTGCGGCCTTCTTGTTCGGGAGCGAAGAGGCCCTAGTGCGGCTGGATATGTCCGAATTTCACGATGAACACACCGTCGCCCGGCTGATCGGATCGCCGCCCGGCTACAAAGACTCCCAGCGGGGCGGCCAACTGACCGAAGCGCTTCGCCGCCGCCCGTATTCGGTGATCCTGCTAGACGAGGTAGAGAAGGCCGCGCCAGAAGTCTTCGATATTTTCTTGCAGGTCTTTGATGATGGCCGCCTGACCGACGCACGGGGCGGCACGGTAGACGCCCGCCACGCAGTGTGGATCATGACCAGCAACATCGGGACGGGGGAGGCGGCGAAGGGGGCGCTCGGCTTCCGCCCAGAAGACACGACGGCCAACGCACCGAACTACATGGCAGCGCTGCGGCGCTTCTTCCGCCCGGAATTGCTCAACCGCCTCGACGATGTGCTGGTTTTCAACCCGCTCAGCAAGCCCGTGCTCACCGATATTCTGAACCTGCAACTGCGCGAAATTCATGGGCGGTTGGCGGCACAAGGCTTCACTTTGCAACTCACCCCCCAAGCAGTAGACATGATCTTGACGCAGGGGTATGATCCGGTGAATGGTGCACGGCCTTTGCGCCGGGCTATCGAACGGTTGCTGACCCGTCCGTTAAGTCAATATCTCCTAGAGACGGGTTGCCCACCCGGCGCACAAATCACGGCAGACGCGGGGACGGGGGGCCTCACCTTCTGCGTTACACCGCCCCCGGATGAGAGCGAACGGAGGACGCGCAAGAAAAATACCCTATGATGATGCCGTTACCTCCCCCACCTCAGACTGGACGCCAGCCAGAGTCCCTGAGTAGCGCCATGAAGGCCCAATTGCTCGCCAAAAAAGTGGCAGGCGATTTCACCGACCCCTTCGCCGCCGACGCTAACGACTCCGTGCGCGAATTGGGCCGCCTCGCCCTCCGGCGCGATGTACAAAACCCCTCAGATTACTTCGCGCTGGGCGATTTGTGCGCACGGCTGGCCTTGCAATCGGAGCGATTGATGATCCTGTACGTCGGGAAGGCTATTCAAGCCTACCGACGGGCGGGGCAGATTGCCCGACGGATCGGCCTTGATACGGCAACGGCTGGCTTGGTGCGGGATGTGGCCCTTGCCGAGACAATGGTGGGGGACTGCGTGCGCTGGGTGGTCAGTGTGGCGCAGGCTGCCCCAACGGCCCGCAATATCGCAGTGGGGCTGTGGGTGCTGACGGAATTGCCGCCAGAACAGCAGACCGAAGCAGACCGCGAAGCGGGCATCGATCTGGCGAAGCACTACATCACTGCGATGGCGACTGGCCTTAACGCCGACCCGACTAACCGTCCAACCATCGAAATGCCGTTGCCCACGCTGGAGACAACCCAGCCGCCGAGCGCCCCTACACAGGCAGAGTCGCTCACAGTGGTTGCCCCCCCGCCAATTCTGCCGCTCCCAATCACCGCATCCGTGCAACCGGCGCGCCCCCCCGCCCCCGAGTGGCTGACGGAGACGGGCGATAACCCACCGCTCGTCGCCAGTGTGGCCGATGAAGTCGAAACGCAGGACGTGACCGACACCTCTAGTGATAGCTTCCCCCGCCGGAAGATCACGCCCGCCAGCAGTTCCCCCAAGCCCGAATCCTACGGGGATTTTGCCGTTGGCGACGTGATCCGAAATCGGGAGGGAGACCGCTACGAAGTCCAGCGCGTCCTACGGGGCGGGATGGGCGTCATTTATGTGTGTTACGATACCCACGAAGATCGGCGCGTGGCGATCAAGACCTTCCAAAGCAAGTACCTGAACAACGAACATGCGCGGGAGCGCTTCCGCCAAGAAGCCCGCGTTTGGATGGACTTGGAAAAGCACCCCAACATCGTCCAAGCCCGCAAGGTAGAGACGTTCGGGCAGCAAGGCGTCCGCGAACGGCCTCACATCATCCTAGAATACATCTCCGGGCCAGAGGGGTTGGGGAGCGACCTGAAAAGCTGGATCGACCAAAGGCGGCTGACCGTCCAGACCGCGCTAGAGTTCGGGATCGATATTTGTTCGGGGATGATCCACGCCGTTCAGCGGGTTTCTGGCCTTGTCCATCGGGATTTGAAGCCCGGCAACATCCTCGTCCGGCACGATGGCGTCGCCAAAGTGACCGATTTCGGGCTGGTGCGCTCCCTCGATAGCACGATGGATACCCAAGAAATGACGATGTTCACGCCCGATCCGTTGGCGAGTACGGCCTCTCCCCGCCTTACGCAGACGGGGGCGCGGCTTGGCACGCTGGCGTATATGTCGCCGGAGCAATGCGCCGCCAGCCGTAACATCGACCACCGCGCCGATATTTACGCCTTCGGGGTGATCCTGTATGAAATGCTGTGCGAACGTCGACCTTTCAATGCCCGCACCCCTGAGGAATGGTTTAAGGCGCACTTGCGGGCCGTGCCCGCCTTTCCGCCAGAACGGGAGGCGGCGATCCCGCCGGAGCTACGCGAACTGACCTTACGGTGTCTCGCCAAGCGGCCCGAAGACCGCCCCGAAAGTTGGGAGGCCGTCCGGGAGGAACTGAACGCCTGCTATGAGCGCCTCACAGGGGCCAAGCGCGAGATTGATAGCAGCAACACCGCCCTCGAAATTGATGAACTGATGGATAAGGCCTACAGCCTCACGGAGTTGGGCCGCCCGCAAGAGGCACTCGCCGTCTATGACCGCGTCATTGCCCTGAACCCGGAACCACGTCGGCTAGGGTGGGCCTTAGCCCGCAAAGGGCGCGTCTTGCGGATTTTGCGGCAGGATCGGGAATCGCTGCGGTACTGTGACGAGGCGTTGCAACTCCGGCCCGAATTCGGTTGGGCGTGGTACAGCAAGGCCATCGCCCACGAACGCCTGAAGGACTACGATCTGGCCCTTCAGGATTATGCCAAAGCCGCTCTATACAGCCCACGCGATGTATGGCCCGTCTATAACCATGCGTGGCTGTTGCTCGAACTTGGGCGCGCCGAAGAAGCCCTCGCCAAGATCGATGAGGCACTCCGCATTAACCCGGCCCACCCCCACAGCCTTACCCAACGCGCTTGGGACTTGGCCGAGTTGGGCCGCTACGAAGAAGCGCTCTGCGTATTTGATCAGGCCATTGAAGCCGATCCGAAGTTTGGCCCAGCATGGACGGGCAAGGGCCGGGTCTTGCTCCGATTGGAACAAGTGACGGAGGCCGAAAAGACCCTGATCGCGGCGACACGCCTCGCCCCCCGCGACGACATGGCATGGATGGCCCTCTCCGATGTGTATATTAAGCAATCACGCTACAGCGAAGCGCTCACAGCGGCCCAACAAGCCGCCCTTATCCGGCCTGCTCTCAAGAAGACGCAACAGCGCGTTGGCGAGCTTTTGCTCCGGCTACGGCGCTATGCAGAGGCGTTAGAGGTCTTCAATCGGGTGTTAGAAGGGTATCCCCATTACCCCCCCGCCCTCAGTGGGCGCGGGATGGCCCTACTCAACCTAAATCAGCCCGAACAAGCGGTGATCAGTTTCCAGCAGGCGTTGGCCCTTTCCCCAGACCGCGCCCCGTACCTCCATGCCCTTGCCGATGCGCTGTTCAAACTCCGCCGCTATGAAGACGCCCGCGCCGTGCTGGAATCGTTGAGCCTTAAACGGCCTAACAACAAGCTGATCTTGGCACGGTTGGGGAAGGCCCTCCTGCGCACGGGGGAGGCATCCCGCGCCTTGAAGACCTACGATTCGCTGCTGAAGATCGATGCGAATTCGGCGTGGGCACTGGCCGGACGGGGAGCCGCGCTCCGGGCGTTGGGCAACCTTGAAGAAGCCGCCGAGTACTACCGCCGGGCCGCCGAAGCCGATCCCGCCCATGCCTTCCGCTGGTACGATTACGCCCTTATTCTGGACGATTTACACCGCTACCCAGAAGCCCTCGCCGCCCTCGCCAAAATGAGCGCTGCCACCGCCGAGAGCCTGACCCTCAAGGGGAAGGTGCTACGGCAATTGAAGCAATACTCCGAAGCGCTGACGGCGTATGAGGCGGCAGCCGCCCTCAAACCCGACCTTGTATGGGCGTGGAACGGGCGTGGGCTGGTGCTGCAACGACTGAATCGCTACGATGAGGCCCTGATTAGCTATGAAAAGGCCATTGATGTCGCCCCGCGCAACGTTTGGCCGCACCTGAATTTGGTCGAACTGCTGGGGATCGTCCACCGCCATGAAGATGCCCTCTCCGCCGTTGATGAGGCCATCGCCTCGTGTGCGCCGATTGGAGTTCCAGCCAGCTTGCTGTGGGTGCAAAAAGGCCACGCCCTCCGCGCCCTGCACCGCCATGAAGAAGCCATCTTCGCCTATGAACAGGCCATCCATTTTGCGCCACACGTAGCGGGGGCATGGAACGGAAAGGGGCTGGCCTGCGCCGCACTCGGCAGGCGGGCCGAAGCGATCACTTGTTTAAAGGAAGCGACGAACCTTAACAAAAAGTCTGCGTGGTTCTGGTACAATTTGGGGGAGGTACTGGTGGAAGATGGGGCCTACAGCGAGGCGATCAGCGCGCTGAACAATGCAATCAGCTTGAAAGAGGGCTTTGCCCGTGCCTCCCGCAAACGCGATGAAGCCCGCCACAAAATCTTGAAAGAGTGAGGGGATTTGGCTGCCGTGACAGTGCGTACACAAGTCGGGGTGACGTTCATGAGTGGCCCGCGTGACGGCGAAACAAAGTATTTTGAGACGCCGAGCACGGGGAACGATCTGGTCATTGTCATCGGGCGGCGTGAAGGGTGCGATATTCTGCTAGAATACGACGGGCAGGTATCGCGCTTGCACGTCCATTTGGTCTACGATCCTAAAAGTGACCGCTTCTATCTGATCGACCAAACTAGCCGCAACAAGACATGGGTTGGGCAACACGCCCTCGAACCGGAACAACGCACCGAGATTCAGCCCGGCACGTTATTCCGCGTGGGGCGGACGTGGCTCCGGGTCGACCCGCCCGAAAATTCGCAGACCGATGAGGACATGTTACCGTTTTGAGCACGCCGCGCTTTCATCAACGCACCGCCATCGTCACGGGGGCTGGGCAAGGCATCGGGGAGGGCATTGCCCTCCGCCTTGCGAGCGAAGGGGCCGCCGTCGTCATTGCTGAGATCAACCCCGAAACGGCAGCCCGTACTGCCCAGACCATCCGGGCGGCGGGCGGCGAGGCATGGGCCTACCCTATCGATGTGAGCGATTACGCGGCTGTCCAAGCCATGATCCCGGCGGTGGTGGCCAAATATGGCCATATTGACATCTTGATCAACAATGCCGGCGTCAACGAGCGGGTTGACCTGATGGACATCACGCCCGAACAGTGGCATTGGCTGATGAAGACCAACACCGACGGTCTCTTTTTTACCTTGCAGGCCGTTGCCCGACAAATGATTGCCCAAGTCCCCGACGAGGTGAAGGCTGCAGGCCGCGCCCCCCACAGCTACGGGAAGATCGTCAACCTGAGTTCGGTGGCCGGGCGGCGCGGGCGGCCCAACGCCCCGCAGTACGCCACCAGCAAAGCCGCCGTGATCAGCATTACGCAAAGCGCCGCGACCCGCCTCGCCCCGTTCAACATCAACGTGAATGCCGTTTGCCCCGGCCTCGTCGTGACGCCCATGTGGGACGAACTCGACCGCGTGGAGACGGCCCGGCGCGGCCTCCCCCGCGGAGAATGGCTCCGTATGCGGGTCGAAGAGAAAGTTCCGTTGCGGCGGGCGGCCACTGTTGACGATGTCGCAGGCGTGATCGCCTTCCTCTGCTCCCGCGAGGCCGACTACATTACAGGGCAATCGATCAACATCGATGGCGGCTATGAGATGGACTAGCTGCTGCCGCCTGTTAGCGGCCCTGTGTGCCTGCCTACTGACGCTGGTTGCGCCGGGCGAAGGCGGCCCAGCGGGAGCGGAACCCCCCGCCTTCGTCATGGCGTGGAACCCCTCCGGCGATCAGCTTGCCGTGACCGCCCCCAATGCCGTGATCGTGTACGCCTACGCCAATTTCGCCCTGACCCCGATGGCCGTCCTACTGATTCCGGCGATGCCATCGGCGCTGGCGTGGTCGCCATCGGGGGGACGAGTCGCTGTTGGGGATGGGGCGGGCGGCCTCACGGTCTGGGAAGTTGCGTCGGGCCGTCAGATGTGGGCAGTGGCGGCCTCCCCCGCCCCGATTCGGGCCGTTGCATGGGGAGATCGAATAGCGATAACCGCCCGTGCGACGGAGTTGGTGCGGTTGTTCACGCCGTTCGGCCAACCCGATGGAGAAATTCCCCTCAGTGGGCCGATCATGAGCCTCGCCTTCGGGCCGGATGGCCGCCAACTGGCTATTGGAGGGGCTGTTCGTGGAACCTATGAGCAGGGCTACGCCGAAATCTGGGACTCCGCCACCTGCACCCGCCTGTACGCCTACCGCGCTGAGATGCGTCCGGCCAGCCGACTCGCGTGGTTGCCCGGAGCGCCGTCCCAAGTGGCGATCCTCACCCGCTATGCGTTATTCGTGTGGGAGCCGTCCACCGACGCAACCCGCCCCGTCGATATGCGCCTCGCCGAAGGGGTAGAGGCCGCCGCCTTCGCATGGAGCGAGGACGGCAACCTATTCGGCGGCGCGGTCAACCATGACGCGGGAAGTTTGCTGTTCGTGCGGCGCGGGGATCGGGAGATTGGGGAGTTCCGTCCAGACGGGGTCACGATCCGCGAGATTGGGTGGGGCGGGCACGGCGCGCAGGCCGTCATAGCCGTGTTGGATGGCGGCGGGGCACTGCATCTGCTCGACGGCGAGTCGGCGATCCCGCGTGCAGCGGCCATCTTAAACCGCCCATGAAGCGCCGAATCCACCTGTTGGCGGCCCTCGTCCTGATCGGGTTCGGCGGCGTCACCCTCGCCCTCGCATACTGGGCTGGGCTGGGCCGGGACTCTCTGCTTGGCCGCCCCGATAACCTGCGCCGTGCCGAAGACGCCCGCGCCGTGATTCGCGGCACGATCTTTGATCGGGATGGCGTCATCCTCGCGCAGCCTACCGAGGGGCGTTTGCTGCCTTCGGGCAAGCCCGCTCAGAACCGCCGGTATCCGATGTCGGTCATGGCGGCGGTGACGGGCTATTATAGTCTCCTACGGGGTGCATCGGGGGCGGAAGCCGCTTTTGAACCCCTCCTCAGCGGGGCAAATTTGCCCGCTAACCCGATTGACCGCCTACTCAACCGCCCCCGTCGTGGACAAGATGTCCGCCTGACTGTCGATTCGGGCCTACAGGCCGCCATTGCTGCCGAAATGGGCGGGCGGGCAGGGGCCGTCGTCGTGATGGAAGTGCCGTCGGGGGCGGTGCGGGCCTTGTATTCGGCCCCCGTCTATGACCCCAACACGATTGAACGCGACTTCACCGCCCTCCGCGCCACCCCGCTCCCCCGCCCCGATGGAAGGCCTAGCAACCCATATTCGAGCAGCTTGTATAACCGCGCCGTCGAAGTGCCCTACCCACCGGGCGGAATCCTACAAACGGTGATTTGGGCGGCGATCTTGGCCCATTCGCCCGCGCCTGCCGAACCCCTGATCGGGGCGACGAACCACGTAACAGTTAACGGGGTTGATCTAGGCTGCCTTGACGTGGTGGGGGAGGTCACAACGTTCCGGGCGGCCTTCGCCTTCGCCTGCCCCTACCCGTTTGGCACCTTTGCCCAGTCTAATCAGGCCGCCGTGCTGGAGAAAGCGATGGCGCTAGGGCTAGGTCTCACCGCCCCACTCATCGGCTACCCGACGGGCTTCCGCCCTGATGCCGGACTCGCCCCCGATCTGAACCTGACGGCGTTTGGGGCGGGGCAAGCGGGCATCGTCACGACGCCATTGCACATGGTACGGGTTGCAGCGACCATCGCCAACGGCGGCACGACCATCACGCCGTACATGCTCGACGCCGTACAGGGCGATTCCGGGTGGGAGACACCCCCCCCGCCAGAGCCGGGTAGCCCCGCCCTGACTGCCGAAGCTGCCGCCACCCTCGCCGATGGCATGATCAACGCCGTGCAAATGGGTGCGGCACGGGCCGCTAACGTGTCTGGTCTGCCTGCCGGAACCATTATTGCAGGGCACGCTGCCACCGCAATTGGCCCCGATGCACCATTGGGATGGTTCATTGGCTTTGTGCGTCCGGCGTCGGGAACGGCGTATGCGGTAGCCGTCGTGGTGGAAGGGGTCACTCCCGCAGAGGCGGCGCGCATCGGCGGGGCGGCCTTACGCGCTGCCTTGCAATCGTGATCGAGTTTGTGGCGGCCAACCAGCCCTAATCGCGCTGAGTGAGCAGTCGAATAAGGCCGGAATGTCCAGATACGTCACATAACCATTTTCGGGCAGGGCACTTTAGCGAGGAGTCGTAGCAGAGCAGGGGTGCTTTGCTCCCACAGAGGGGCCGCCCCTGTGACCAACCAACCCGATCAACACGAGGGACACGATCCCGTAACGGGTAAGTCTTGTCACTGGGGAACCCTCCGATTGATGGGTAAACGATGTCCCCATTGTAGCATATCCTTATTACGAGATTAGCTACTTGCCTTGCGGTGAACGAAGTCAGGAGAGGGCGTTATGCCTAAATCGCAACAGTCTCACGAAAACAGAAGGGGGAAGGGCCGTTTATCTCGTATTCATCGGTGCGTGCCTGGAGGGATTCGAACCCCCGATACCTTGTTCCGTAGGCAAGCGCTCTATCTTTGTGCAAAAAAAAACGCCCTCCAACATCTGGAGGGCGGTGTGATTTAATCGCTATGCGGTTTGACTACTCCACGCAGCCCGCCGCACTGATCCGCACGGCCCGACCCACGCCCGCCATCGCCTCCGACCCGGCAAAGGCCGCCCCGCCCCCCGATGGGAACGTATACAGGGCCACCGTCTCCAGATCGCCGCTGTTCAAGCAGAGTTGGCCGCCCTTTACGTGACCGCGTACCACGTACACGGCCCGATCCCACGCCAGCAGCAGCCGGAAATCGCGCTTGCCGAGCATCAGGTAGGCCGCCACCGGACTCCCGTTGGCCTTCAGCACCGAGTCGGGTTGCAGGCGGCTGACGGCGCGTTCCTTCGGGCTGATGCGTTCGTAGGTGTAGGCCGTCAGGCTTGGTGCGGCCATCGCCATTGCCGCCGCCCCCGACGGCGGGACGCCCCACACCAGCGCCCCATCCCGATACACGGCGATTTTGTCCCAATCGGTGAACACCTCGCCCCGACTGGTGTATGAATAGTCGTTGCGCTGGTCGAAATCCGACCAATCCGTTTTGTTCACGCCGACCAGCACCTCGCCCGTAGACGCGCCCGCCGCAAGCGTGCCGCCCGTAAACCCGATTTCAAGGTAGCTATCCGCGCCGGAGACGGGCGGGTTAAGCGCCACCACCTGCCCCGTGACCGTCGCACAGCCGCCGGGCAGCGCGGTAAACCAGCACTTCACCCGCACAGGGACGGTTGGATTTTCCCGCGTGAAGTAGTACCGGATTTTCAGGCTGCTCAGCGGGATGGCCTGCGTTCCGATGTTGACGAGATTCACGTCCGGCTCAATGGATTCGACGAGGTTCCCGCGTGCGTCGGGGTCGGGGTAGTATTGCAGTCGGAGCGTGGTGGGGGCGGGGGTGAGTGTGGGAGTCGGAGTAAATGTTTTAGTCGAGGTAGCGGTAGAGGTCGGGGTTGCCGTTGGCGTAAAGGTGGGACTCGGAGTCAAGGTAGGGAGCAGGGTCGGTTCAATCGCCACATCGTCAAACAGGCTGAATGGAATGCAATCCGTTTGGTTAAGCGTATTGACGATCTGCTGAATTTTTGATGAATCGCGGGTCACACGTAGGTTCCAGCGCCCCGGACGATGTGCGAGTGCATTTCCGGGATCAGGGTAATTCGAAATTGATTCTATTAACCCTGTCCC
>Ga0272446_1005269_pt1 | contig 14420 bp, 12 predicted proteins | sample YNPCB0061_FD_194587 | JGI IMG/M metagenome (GOLD analysis project Ga0272446, IMG submission 194587) | Hot spring microbial mat communities from Yellowstone National Park, WY, United States - YNP-CB-006-1 | ecosystem: Environmental > Aquatic > Thermal springs > Hot (42-90C) > Sediment | place...
CCGAGGCCTCGTCTACACCCGTGCGTGACGAGGCGATCCGGGCGCGGGGCGCGGCCGCAGAGGCCCAGAGCGCGCAACGTCGCGCCGGGCAGGAGACGCAGGTGGCACGGCTCGCGCGCGCGATCGCCGAGGCGATCGTCGATGGCAGGCTCGCGCCCGGGGCGCGGCTCGACGAGGCGGGGCTCGCGGCGCGCTACGGCGTCTCGCGCACGCCCGTGCGCGAGGCGCTCAGGAACCTTGCCGCCTCCGGCCTCGTCGAGCACAGGCCGCACCGCGGCGCCGTCGTCGCTCTGCCCGACCCGCCACGTCTCTGTGGCATGTTCGAGCTGATGGCCGAGCTCGAGGCGACGGCCGCGCGCTTCGCCGCCGTGCGCATGAAGGCGCGGGAGCGCCGCGCGCTCGAGGCGCTGCATGCCGAAGCCGGCGCGGTGATGCGCTCGGGCGACGCCGCCGCCTACGAGGCGGTCAATCTCCGCTTCCACCACGCGATCTTCGCCGGCAGCGGCAACCCCTTCCTCGAGGAGACGGCGCAGGCGATGCGCGTTCGCATCCGCCCGTTCAGCCGCGGCCAGTTCAACCTCGAAGGCCGGCTCGCGCTGAGCCATGCCGAGCACGGCGCGATCGTCACCGCCATAGCGCGCGGCGACGCCGCCGCGGCGGAAGCGGCGATGCGGGTCCATGTCGGGCGGATCGCCGAAGCGGCGGCAGGCTATATCGCGGGCACGCCCTCGCGCGAGGCGAGATAGGCGCGCCAGCCGCCGAAGCGGGTGATGTCCTCGGCGGCAGGGGGCTCCGCCTCTGTGCAGAGGAAGCCCACGGCCTCGCGCCCATCCTCGAGCCTCAGGCGGCCGAGCGCGAGCGGAGCGGGGATCGCAGCCACCAGCGCGGCGACCGACGCTGCGGGGACGAGCCAGGCCTCGCCCGCGAGCCTCGCCCCGGCAGCGGTCGGGATCACGCCCGGCCGCTCTGGCGTTCCTGGGAGAGCGACCATGCGGTAGAACGGCGCTGTCCTCACCTCCGCGGCGAAGCGCCCGCCGAGACGGGCGACCTCGGCGTTGAGCGGCAGGCCGCGCATATGCGCGCCGAACAGCACGATCTCGAGGTCTGGCCAGGCGGCCGGCTCCCGGGCGAGCGAAGTCAGGGCCGGCGGCGCGGCCCCGGCGATGGCCTGCGCGAGCGCGGCGAGCTTCGCCTCCGCGAAAGCGGGGCCGATCAGGGTGACGCCGAAGGGAAGCCCCTCGGCGTCGGTGCCTGCGGGGATGGCGAGTGCCGCGAGGTCGAGCAGGTTGACGAAGTTCGTGTAGGTGCCAAGGCGGGTGTTGACCAGCACCGGCTCGGCCTCGACCTCGGCGAGGCTCGGCACGAAGGGAGCGGTGGGCAGGAGGAGCGCATCGAGGCCGTCGAGCGCCGCCTCGGCAGCGCGCCGCAGCGCTGCAAGCCTGTACTGGGCGCGGAACGTCTCCATTGCGGTATGGGTTCGGCCGCGCGCGACGATGCCCCGCACGACGGGGTGGATCGCCTCCGGCTCAGCCGCGAGCAGAGGCTCGAGGACGGCGGTGCGCTCGGCCACCCAGGGGCCGTCGTAGAGGAGCGCGGCCGCTTCGAGGAACGGGGCGAGATCGATCGCGACGAGGTCGGCCGCGGCGGCGGCGCGTCCGAGCGCCGCCTCGTAGGCGGAAGCCGGAGCGCTGCGGCCGAAGAACTCCCTCTGCCCCGAGCGCGGCACGCCAAGGCGCGGCCGCAGCGGAACGCGCGGGGCGAAGGCACCAGGCGGGGCGGGGCGAGAGAACGGGTCCTCCGGATCGAAGCCGGCAGCGACGGCGAGAACCTCGAGCGAATCCTCGACCGAGCCTGCGAAGATCGAGACGCAGTCGAGCGTGCGGCAGGCGGGCACCACGCCGCGCGTCGAGACGAGGCCGCGAGTCGGTTTGAGCCCGACGATGCCGTTCATCATCGCCGGCACCCGGCCCGACCCTGCCGTGTCTGTGCCGAGGGCGAAGGCGGCGAGCCCCGCCGCCACAGCGACCGCCGACCCGGAGGACGACCCGCCTGGAATACGATCCGGCGCAAGAACGTTCCGCGGCACGCCATAGGGCGAGCGCGTGCCGACGAGGCCGGTCGCGAACTGGTCGAGATTGGTCTTGCCGACCAGCATTGCGCCCGCGGCCTCGAGGGCCGCGACGACGGCGGCGCTGCGGTCGGGCCGGTAGGCGAAGGCGGGGCAGGCGGCGGTGGTCGGAAGCCCAGCGATGTCGATGTTGTCCTTCACCGCGAAGGGGATGCCATAGAGCGGCAGCGAGCCGGGATCACGCCGGTCGAGCGCCTCGGCCTGCGCCCTGAGCCGTACCGCGCACGGCCCGTCGATCCACACCGCCGGGTCGTGATGCGCGGCGATGGCGGCAAGCAGGTCTTCGGCGACGGCGCTCGGCCGGTCGCCGCGCCGGTAGCGGGCACGGTAGGCGGCAAGGCCGGTGGCGGCGCGCGCGGTCATGCGGCACTGCTGGATTGCATGCAACGGGGGCTACACTGCCCAATTTTCGCTCTTTGTGCCTGCAAGCCTATCACATCGATCACCGCACTTCCCCGCCCTGCCGAGGATTTCCGCCGCAGTCCGGCTTCGCTGCACATGGCATGCCGGTTGCCTGCCCTCTTCCCAACACCATCGCAAGACGGGAGAGTGGCATGATTTCGCGTCGTCGCATCCTCAAGGGCGGCACCGCCGCCGTACTCGCCGCCGCCGCCGCGGCGCCCGCGATCCACGGCGCCGCCGCGCAGGCGCGCCGCGAGACCCTGCTGCTGATCAGCGAGAATCCGCCGAACTCGACCGACATCCACGGCGTCGGCGCCAACCGCCCGGCCTACGAGGCCTCCTGGAACCTCTACGACCGTCTCATGACCTTCGGCGTGAAGAAGGACGAGAACGGCGTCGACCACTACGACTACACCAAGCTTGAGCCGGAACTCGCCGAGAGCTGGGACCTCACCCCGACCTCGGTGACGTTCAAGCTCCGCCGCGACGCGACCTTCCATGACGGCTCCCCGGTCACGGCCGAGGACGTGAAGTGGAGCTTCGATCGCGCCGTCACGGTGGGCGGCTTCCCCACCTTCCAGATGCGCGCCGGCTCGCTCGAGAAGCCCGAGCAGTTCGTCGTCGTCGACCGCCACACCTTCCGCGTCGACTTCATCCGCGCCGATAAGCTGACGATGCCCGACCTTGCGGTGCCCGTCCCCGTGATCATCAATTCGGGGCTCGCCAAACGCCACGCCACCGCCGCCGACCCCTGGGCGATGGAGTGGCTACGCGCCAACCCGGCGGCGGGCGGGGCCTACCGCCTCGAGCGCTGGGTGCCGGGGCAGGAGATGGTGTTCGCCCGCTTCGACGGCTGGAAGAGCGGCAGGCGGCCCGATCTCGCGCGCGTCATCTGGCGGATCGTTCCGCAGGCGGGGAACCGGCGCGCCCTGCTCGAACGCGGCGACGCGGACATCTCCTTCGACCTGCCGGCGAAGGACTTCCAGGAACTCGCCGCGGCGCGTCGGCTCACCATCGTCGGCACGCCGGTCGAGAACGCCGTCCAATACATCGGCATGAACGTCACCCGCCCGCCCTTTAACGATGTGCGCGTTCGCCAGGCGATAGCCTTCGCCATCCCCTATCAGCGGATCATGGACCAGGTGACCTTCGGCACGGCCGTGCCGATGTTCGGCGGCCCCGCCCAGCCGGCGGACGCGACCTGGCCGCAGCCCCACCCCTACGTCACCGACCTCGAGCGCGCCCGCGCCCTGCTCACGGAGGCGGGCTATCCGAACGGGTTCGAAACGACCTTCAGCTTCGACCTGGGCCTCGCCTCGATGAACGAGCCGATCGCCGTGCTGGTGGCCGAGAGCCTCGCGCGGATCGGCATCCGCGTGACCATCAACAAGATCCCCGGCGCGAACTGGCGCAACGAGCTCCTGAAGAAGGAGATGCCGCTGATCACCAACACCTTCGGCGGCTGGCTGAACTTCCCCGACTACTTCTTCTTCTGGGCCTATCACGGCCAGAACGCGGTGTTCAACACGATGTCCTACCAGAACCCGGAGATGGACGCCCTGATCGACCGCTCGCGCTTCGCCACCGACCAGGCCGAGTACGAGCATGCGATCAAAGGGTTCGTGACGATCGCGTTCCGTGACGTGCCGCGCATCCCCCTCTACCAGCCCAAGCTGATGGTGGCGATGCGCGACACCATCAGCGGCTACCGCTACTGGTTCCACCGCCAGCTCGACTACCGCGTGCTCTCTAAGGCCTGAGCCGCCGTGCTCGGGCTGCTCGCGCGCCGCCTCGCCGCCGCGCTGCCGACGCTTGCGGGTGTCGTCGTCGTCACCTTCGTGATGGCGCGCGCTCTCCCCGGCGACCCGGCCGCCTACTTCGCTGGGCCGGCGGCGACGCGAGAGGCGGTCGAGGAGATCCGCCGCCAGCTCGGGCTTGATCAGCCGCTCTGGGTGCAGTTCGGCCGCTACCTCGGCGATCTCGCGCGCGGCGATCTCGGCGTCTCGATCACGACCGGCCAGCCCGTGCTCGCCGACATTGCCCAGCGCCTTCCCGCTTCGGCCGAGCTCACGCTGCTCGGCCTTCTCATCGCCGCGGGCCTCGGCGTCCCGATGGGCGTGGCCGCGGCGCTCAGGCCGAATTCATGGGTCGACCATCTCTGCCGCGTGGTCGCGACCGCCGGGGTGTCGCTGCCGACCTTCTTCACCGGTCTCCTGCTCGTCTATGTCTTCTATTATCTGCTTGGCTGGGCTCCGGCGCCGCTCGGGCGGCTCGATGCCTTCTCCTCGCCGCCGCCGCACGTCACCGGGTTCTATCTGATCGACAGCCTGATCGCGGGCGATGGCGAGACCTTCCGCGCCGCTGCGGCGCAGCTCGTCCTTCCCGCCGTCACGCTCGGTGTGTTCGCGCTCGCGCCGATCGCGCGGATGACGCGCGGGGCAATGCTCGCGGTGATGTCGTCCGACTTCATCCGCGCCGCCCGCGCCGCCGGACTCGCAGGGCGGACGATCGTCATCCGCTACGCTTTGCGCAACGCGCTCCTGCCGGTCGTCACAACGCTCGGGATGGTGCTCTCCTTCCTGCTCGGCGCGAACGTGCTCGTCGAGAAGGTGTTCGCCTGGCCCGGTATCGGCTCCTACGCGATCGAGGCCCTGATCGCCTCCGACTACGCTCCGGTGCAGGGCTTCGTGATGACCATGGCGGTGCTCTACGTCGCGCTCAACCTCGTCATCGACCTCGCCTACCAGGCGATCGACCCGCGCGTAAGGATCGAGGCGTGAGCACGCTCGCCCATGCGCGGCACGTGCTCGCCGACAACCCCGTCACCGGCCTCGCCTTCGGGCTGTTCGGGCTGCTCGTCCTCGCCGCGCTCGCAGGCCCCGCCCTCGTCCCCCACGATCCGCTCGCCTCCTCCGACCGGGCGCTCGCCCCACCCTCGGCGCTGCACTGGTTCGGCACCGACAATCTCGGCCGTGACGTGTTCTCGCGCGTCGTCGTCGCGGCGCGGCTTGATCTCGGCATGGCCTTCGCGGCGGTGGCGCTCGTCTTCGTCACCGGAACGCTCGCGGGTGTGGCCGCCGGCTTCCTCGGCGGATGGACCGACCGCGTGGTCGGCCGCGTCACCGACACGATCATGGCCTTCCCGCTCTTCGTGCTTGCGATGGGGCTGGTCGCGGCCGCGGGCAATACGATCGCCAACGTGATCTACGCCACCGCGATCATCAACTTCCCGATCTATGCGCGCGTCGCACGGACGGAGGCGAACATCCGCCGCGAGGCGGGCTATGTCGAGGCGGCGCGGCTCGCCGGCGCCTCGACCGCAGCGGTGATGCTGTTCGAGATCGCCCCGAACGTGCTGCCGATCATGATGGTGCAGGTGAGCCTGACGATGGGTTACGCCATCCTCAACACGGCCGGCCTCTCCTTTATCGGCCTCGGCATTCGCCCGCCCACGGCGGAGTGGGGGATCATGGTCGCCGAAGGGGCGGGCTACATCGTCTCGGGCGAGTGGTGGATCGCGGTCTTCCCCGGGCTCGCGCTGATGCTCGCCGTCTTCACCTTCAACCTCATGGGCGACGGGCTGCGCGACATCGTCGATCCGCGGCGGCGAACGTGAGCGGGCGCCGATGAGCCAGCCCCCGCTGCTCGCCATCGAGGACCTCTCGGTCGAGTTCCGCACCCGCTCCGGAACGGTGCGTGCGCTCGAGAGCGTCTCCTTCGCGATCGCGCGCGGCGAGACCCTGGGCGTCGTCGGCGAGAGCGGGTCGGGCAAATCGGTCACGGCCTATGCGGTGATGCGGCTGCTCGACCCCGCGGCGCGGATCACCTCGGGGCGGATCGTGTTCGGCGGCCTCGACATGCTCGCGGCCAGCGAGGCGACGCTTGCGGAGATTCGCGGGCGGGAGCTCTCGATGATCTTCCAGAACCCGCGGGCCGCGCTCAACCCGATCCGCCGTGTGGGCGACCAGATCGCCGATGTGCTCCTCCGCCACGCCACTGTCGGTTCGGCCGAGGCGCAGCGTCGCGCCGTTGCCCTGCTCGCCGAGGTCGGCATCCCTGATCCCGCCCGCCGCGCCCGCGCCTATCCGTTCGAGCTTTCGGGCGGGATGTGCCAGAGGATCGGCATCGCGATCGCGCTCGCCTGCCGCCCAGCGCTCTTGATCGCCGACGAGCCGACCACCGGGCTCGACGTCACCACGCAGGCGACGATCATGGACCTCGTCGCCGAACTCGGCAGGGCGCGTGGGATGGCTGCGATGCTCATCACCCACGATCTCGGTCTTGCCACGGAACGATGCGACCGCGTCGTGGTCATGCATGCCGGCCACGTGGTCGAGGATGCGCCGACGCGGGCGCTGTTCGCTGCGCCCCGCCACCCCTACACGGCGCGACTCTTCGCTGCCACGCCGCGCCCCGGCCTCACGCTCGCAGACCTCAGCACCATCCCTGGCACCCTGCCCGATCTCCGGCGCGATGACCTTCCGCCCTGCCGCTTCGCCGCGCGCTGCGACCGCCGCACCGAGGCCTGCGACCTTCCCCCCCTGCCCCGCCACGCCGAGGCGGGCCGCGTGGTCGCCTGCCGGCACCCGCTGTGACCCTGCCCGCCCTGCCACCGCCCGTGCTCGAGGCGCGCGGCCTCAGCAAGCGCTACCCGATCGGGGGCCGCGGGCTGTTCGCGCGTCGGCCCGTGCCGCTGCTGCATGCGGTCGATCGCGTCTCGCTCACGGTCGGCGCTGGCGAGACGGTCGGCCTCGTCGGCGAATCGGGCTGCGGCAAGACCACGCTCACGCGCCTGCTCGCGCGGCTGATCGACCCGACCGAGGGCATGATCCGCTTCGGCGGCGAGGACATCGCCGCCATCCCGGCAGCGCGCTTCGCCACCCACCCCGCGCGCGCATCGATCCAGATGGTGTTGCAGGACGCTGACGGCTCGATCAACCCGCGCTTCACCGCCGCGGACGCGATCGCGGCACCGCTGCGGCGGCTGCGGCGTCTTTCCGGGGCCGCACTGAAGGACGGGATTGCGCGCGCGGCCGAGGCCTGCGGCCTTCCGCCGGCGCTGCTGTCGCGTTTCCCGCACCAGCTCTCGGGCGGGCAGAAGGCGCGGGTCGGCATCGCGCGGGCGATCGCGCCGCTGATGGAGACCAAGGGGCCGAAGCTGCTCATCCTCGACGAGCCGACCTCGGCGCTCGACGTCTCGGTTCAGGTGGTGATCCTCGCTCTGCTCGCCGAGCTCAAGGCGCGGCTCGGGATGTCCTATCTCTTCGTCAGCCATGACCTCAACGTGGTGCGGCTGATCTGCGACCGCGTACTCGTGATGTATCTCGGGCGGATCGTCGAGGAAGGCCCTGCCGAGGCGGTGTTCCGCGCCCCCGCCCACCCCTACACCCGCGCTCTGGTCGACAGCGTCGCCGTCCCCGGAGCGCCGGGCGATGGGCCGCGGCTCCGGCTCGCCGGCGACCCGAAGAGCCCGATCGACCCTGACCCGAACGTCTGCCGCTTCCACGGCCGCTGCCCGCGCGGGGAGGCGCTCTGCGGGCAGGCGGCGCCGCCGGCGTTCGCCCCCGGTGCGGGGCGGCGCGCTCTGTGCCACAAGCCGCTGATCGACGCTTTGGGGAGGGAGGCAGCGTGACAGGCGTGACACCGAAGCCGCTGACAGAAGATGAGGCGGAAGCGCTGATGGAGGCCGCCTCGCGCGCGCTCTCCCTTCCGGTGCCGGAACCATGCCGGACCGGCACGATCGCCAATATCGTCGCGGCCTCGAGCGCCGCGGCGTTCGTCATGGCCTTCCCGCTCGGCGATACGGACGAACCAGCGCCGGTGTTTCGCGCATGAGCGCCGAGGCTCTGCTCGACGGCGACGCTGGCTCGATCGCCGCCGCCGTGCGGTTTCGGTCGGTGACGGCGGAAGCGATCGCCGCAGCCGCGCTCGCGCGGATCGCCGCCCGCAACACGGGCCTCGGCGCCTTCACCGACGTCACGGCCGAACGCGCGCTCGCCGCCGCGCGCGCGGTGGATGCGAAGGTCGCGCGCGGCGAGGACCCTGGGCCGCTCGCAGGCGTTCCTTACGCCGCCAAGAACCTCTTCGACATCGCCGGGCTTGCGACGCGTGCCGGCTCGAGGATCGGCCGCGACAAGGCACCCGCGACGCGAGACGCGGCGATGATCCGCCGTCTCGATTCTGCCGGTGCGGTGCTGGTCGGCGCTCTGAACATGGGCGAATACGCCTATGACTTCACCGGGGAGAACGCGCATGACGGGCCCTCGCGCAACCCGCACGACCTGGGGCGCATGGCGGGCGGCTCCTCGGGCGGGTCGGGTGCGGCGGTGGGCGGGCGTCTCGTTCCGCTCGCGCTCGGCACCGACACCAACGGCTCGATCCGCGTTCCGGCGGCGTTCTGCGGCGTCTTCGGCCTGAAGCCGACCTACGGGCGGCTGTCGCGCGCCGGCGCGATGCTGTTCGCCGCAAGCCTCGACCATGTCGGGCCGATTGCGCGGTCGGTGCGCGACCTCGCCGCCGCCTACGACGCGATGCAGGGCCGAGACGAGGAGGACCCGGCGCAGGCCGATGTCGAGCCCGTTCCGGTCGCCGATCGTCTCGGCGGCGCATCCAGCTTGCGCGTCGCCGTCGCGGGCGGGCATTTCCGCGACAACGCCGCGCCCGGCGTTCTCGAGGCGGTCGACCGCGCCGCCGCGTCGCTCGGCGCTTCGCGCGAGGTCGTGCTTCCTGAGGCGGCGCGGGCCCGCGCCGCCGCCTTCGTCATCACCGCGACCGAGGGCGGGAACCTCCATCTCGAGCGGCTGCGCACACGCCCGATGGACTATGACCCGGCCACACGCGACCGCTTCCTCGCCGGTGCCCTGCTTCCCGCCGGCTGGTATCTCGCCGCGCAGCGCTTCCGCGCCTGGTACCGCCGCGCCGTGCTCGCCCTGTTCCGGGAGGTTGACGTGATCCTCGCGCCTGCTGTGCCGCTCCCCGCCCCGCCGATCGGCACGCAGTCCATGGTCCTCGGCGGCGCCACCGTGCCGCTGCGCCCGAATATCGGGCTCTACACCCAGCCGCTCTCCTTCATCGGGCTGCCGGTGGTCTGCGCCCCGGGCGGCCGCTCCCCGGAGGGGCTGCCGGTGGGCGTCCAGGTCATCGCAGCGCCGTGGCGTGAGGACCGTGCGCTCGCCGCCGCAGCGGCGCTCGAGGCGGCGGGCGTGGCGCGTTGCCCAGGCCTGCCCGCATGAGCCTCGCCGTCAACCTTCCCGGGCCGCTTGCCGAGATGCACGAGGCCTTCGCGGCTTACGAGCGCGCGCTCACGACCAACGACGTTGCGCTGCTCGATCTCCTCTTCTGGAACAGCCCGCTCACGCTCCGCTACGGTGTGGCCGAGAACCTCTATGGCTGGGAGGCGATCGCCGCCTTCCGCGCCGCGCGGTCGCCCCTTGGGCTCGCGCGCACGCTGACCAACACCGTGATCACCACCTTCGGCACCGATGCCGCGACCGCGAACACCGAGTTCAAACGCGAAGGCTCGACCCGGACGGGACGGCAGAGCCAGTGCTGGATACGTTTTCCCGCCGCCGAGGTGGGCGAGGCCTGCCACGGCTGGCGGATCGTCGCGGCCCATGTGTCGCTGCTCGCCCCGCCTGGGTGAGGCTTGGGCCGAGGCTTGGGCGGGGCGTTGACGGGGGCGGCGGCGCCCGCACATCGTGTGGTTATGGAAGGGACACCCGTTGCACGCGCCGAGCGCCCTGCTACGCTCGCTGCCGCGACCGCGGCGCGGGCCGAAACGCCCTTCCTGCTTCTCGCCGCCGTCGCCGGGATCGGCCAGGTGGCGGCGAACCTGCCGCTGCCGAGCCTGCCCGCGATCGCCGAGACCTTTCGCGTCGGCCCGGGCGGAAGCGAGCTCGTGCTCGCGGTGTTCCTCGCCGCCTTCGCCCCGTTCCAGCTCGTCTGGGGCCCTCTGTCGGACAGGCACGGGCGGCGGCCCGTGGTGCTCGCCACGCTCGCTCTGTTCGCCGCCGCGAGCCTGCTCTGCGCTGCGGCGACGAGCTTTCCGGTTCTGCTTGCTGGCCGCGTGCTCCAGGCAGCGGGCGGCGCCGCGGGGCTCGTGATCGCGCGTGCGATGATCCGCGATGCCAACGAGGGCGCTGGCGTCGGCCGCGGCATGGCCTCGCTCTCGATGGCGATCGCCGCCGTGCCGGCCTTCTCGCCGCTCGCGGGTGCGGGGCTCGACCTCCTGGCCGGCTGGCGCGCCGGGTTCCTGTTCTCGGCGGCGGTCGCGCTCGCGGTGCTTGCCTGGGCGGCGCGCAGCCTCGTCGAGACCAACGCGACTCGCCTCGCGGTGCTCGATGCGCGCGCCATCGCGCGCGGCTATCGCGGTGTGTGGGCCTCCTCCCGCTTCCGCGCCAACGTGCTGGTCGCGGCCGGGGCGATGGGCGGGCTGTTCGCCTTCGGCGCCGGCAGCCCCGACCTCTACATCACCCGGTTCGGCCTGACGCCCGCGGCCTACGCTCTCTACCCGCTGATCGCCGTGCTCGGCGTCGTCATCGGCGGGGGCGTGGCGCGGCGGCTGATGCAGCGGGGGCGCGCCACGGCTGGGCTCGTGACGGGCACGGTGCTGATGCTCGCGGGCGGGCTCGGCATGGTCGCGCTCGACCCGCTCGGCCTCTTCGTCAAGCACGGCGTCAATGTCACGATGAGCCTGTTCGTGCTGGGCCTCGGGCTCGCTTTGCCGGCCGCCTTCGCCGAGGCGCTCGCCGAGTTCAAGGGCAATGCGGGCACGGCGGCGAGCCTTGCGGGGGCGATCCAGATCGGCGGCGGGGCGATCGCTGCCGGGCTTGCCGCCGTGATCGGCATGCCGGCGGCGATGGCGGCCTGCGGGCTGGTGGCGGCGGCGTCGCTCACGGTCAGGCCGGCGCGAGCCTGAGCGCCGCCTCGGCCCCGGTGCCGCAAAAGGTCACGCCGCTTCCTTGGCAAGGTGGCCTTGGGCGATCAGCGTCTCGGCGATCTGCACCGCGTTCAGCGCAGCGCCCTTGCGCAGGTTGTCGCTGACGCACCAGAAGGCGAGGCCGTGCGGCACCGTCGGGTCGCGGCGCATGCGCGAGACAAACACCTCGTCCTCCCCTTGCGCCTCGACCGGGGTGATGTAGCCGCCATCCTCGCGGCGATCGACCACGGCAACACCTGGGGCCTTCCTCAGCGCCGCGAGCGCCTCGGCCACCGTGATCGGCCCCTCGAACTCCACATGCACCGCCTCGGCGTGGCCAACGAACACCGGCACGCGCACGCAGGTGGCGATCACGGCGATGTCGGGGTCGAGGATCTTCTTCGTCTCCGCCGCCATCTTCCACTCCTCCTTCGTCGACCCGTCGTCCATGAAGCGGTCGATGTGGGGGATGCAGTTGAAGGCGATCGGCTTGGTGAACTGCTCCGGAGCCTTGAGGTCGTTGACGAAGCTGCCCTTCGTTTGCGCCCAGAGCTCGTCCATCGCCTCCTTGCCGGCGCCGGAGACAGACTGGTAGGTCGCGACCACGACACGCCTGATCCGCGCGATCGCATGCAGGGGCTTCAGCGCCAGAACCATCTGGATGGTCGAGCAGTTCGGGTTGGCGATGATCCGCCGCTTGGCGAAGCCCTTGAGCGCCTGGGGGTTCACCTCGGGCACGACGAGCGGGATGTCGGGCTCCATGCGGAAGTGGCTCGTGTTGTCGATCACCACACAGCCCGCAGCCGCAGCACGCGGCGCATGCACGGCCGAGATGGCAGCGCCGGGGCTGAACAGCCCGATGTCGACGCCCGTGAAGTCGAAGGTCTCGAGGTCGCGCACGGCGAGCACCTTGTCCTCGCCGTAGCTGACCTCTCGCCCGGCGGAGCGGCCGGAGGCGAGAGCGATCACCTCCGCTGCCGGGAAGCTGCGCTGGGCAAGCGTCTTGAGCAGCTCGCGCCCAACCGCTCCGGTGGCGCCGACGACCGCGACCCGATAGCCCATGACCATGCTCCTGTCCGCCCAAACGTGGCCCGATCGGAGTTACGCCCCCTTGACCCTCTGTTCAAGCCGCGGGCCGGCGCGGAGCCGGGCGCCGGAGGCAAGCCAGACCCCGACCGTGAGCGCGACGAAGCCCGGGATCTCGAGCGCGGTCGGCACCTCGCCGAGGACGGGGATGGCGGCGAGCGCGGTGAGCGCCGGGTTCAGGGCGGCAGGGCTCGCCGCCCGCTGCGCGCCGAGCCGCGCCACCCCGATCGAGAACAGGATCACCGAGAGGGTCGCTGCAAGCGCCCCGTGCAGGAGCGCCTGCACCGCGAGTTCCACCGGCGGGGCTGCGAGGAAGCGGGGGCCGAACAGGGCGAGGTAGATCGGCACATAGACGACCGCAGAGCCGATCACGCTGATCGCGGTCGCATCGAGCGAGGCGAGCCGCGCGCGTCGGATCGCGACCGTGTAGGTGGCAAACAGGAGCCCGGCGCAGGCGAAGAGCGTATGGCCCAGGAACACGCGCGGCGAATGCCCAGCAAGCGTCGCGCCGACGAGGGTGGCGACGCCGGCGAGGATCAGCCCGAGCCCAGCGAGGCACCGCCGCGAAAGCGCCTCGCCGAGCACCCGGTGCGCGATGAGGCCCGTGAACACGGCCGAGAGCGGCGCCGTCATCGCCCCGCTGTGGCCGGCCGGGGCGAAGACAAGACCGCCCGTGTTGCACAGGCTGAACGCGAACCCCGCCCCGCCGACGACGGCGGCGAGCGAGAGCGGGCGGAGGCGACGCAGCGGCAGGCCGTGGCGCAGGGCATGGGGCAGCATCAGCGCCGCGGCGGTGATGAACCGCACGGCCACCATGTCGGGCGCGCCGAGCGTCGCACCCGAGAGGAGAAAGCGTGTGGCCACCGCCCAGCCGCCCCAGATCATGACGGCGCTCACCGCCGCCGCCCAGCCGAGCGCTGCGCCGCTCGGGGAGCCGGGCGCGACATCCGCCGTTCCTGCCATCGCCGTCGAGCATAGCCGGGACAGAGCCGCGATCGAGACATTCACGGAGCATTCAACCGCACATGGAAGTGTCGCCCCCGATGCGATGGACACGTCAGGAGGAGGCACGGTGTCGCTGCGGTGGAAGATCTCCCTGCCCTTCCTTGGGCTGGTCGCCCTGGTAATCACGCTCCTTGCCGCAGACGCTGTCGAGGCCTGGACGGTGGTCTCGCGCGGCGAGCGGGTGGCGATGGCAAACCGGGTTTCGGAACGGCTGATCGAGGCAGGCGCGGCGCTGGCGGTCGAGCGCGGCACGACGAACCGGATGCTGGGCCTTCCCGAGGCGCGGCGGGGCGAGGCGCGGGGTGCCGTGGAGGCGGCGCGCGGCCGTGCCGACGCAGCGCTCGACGCGGCGGTCGCAGGCCTTGCCGCGCTCGGGCGTGACCGGCTTGCGGCCGAGATCGAGGCCCTGACGGCAGCGCGGACGCGTCTTGCGGCGCTGCGCCGCGCTGTCGATGGCGCGGCTGGAGCGGCGCCGTCCCAGCCCGCCTGGTTCGCCGGGGCGACCGAGGCGATCACGGCGACCGCGGCGCTGCGCCGCCGGCTCGAGGCCGGAGAGCTCAGTGCAGCCCAGGACCTTGTCCCCACTCTCGTCGCGATCCGCGACGCTCTCTCGGAGAGCCTTGAATACGCCGGCCGTCAGCGCGGCTGGATCGCCGGGGTGATCGCCTCCGCGCGGCCCTTCTCGGCCGAAGAGCTCGTCGAGATCGGCATCCTGAGCGGGCATGTTACTGCAAGCCGAAGCCGCTGGGACGCGCTTGCGCAGGCGGGGCTTCCGCCCGCTCTGCAGGCAGCGCTCGATGGCGCGGCGAGGGGCTATTACGACGCCTCGGCGCCGCTGCTCGAGCGCGTTCTTGCCGCCTCCTCCCGCGGCGAGCCCTATCC
>Ga0272446_1005271_pt1 | contig 14415 bp, 13 predicted proteins | sample YNPCB0061_FD_194587 | JGI IMG/M metagenome (GOLD analysis project Ga0272446, IMG submission 194587) | Hot spring microbial mat communities from Yellowstone National Park, WY, United States - YNP-CB-006-1 | ecosystem: Environmental > Aquatic > Thermal springs > Hot (42-90C) > Sediment | place...
CGCGCGGGATGGTATACGCCGCCTGCGAGCACCGGCCAGGCGAGGGTGGGTGACGACGCGATCAAGACTCGTGGAATCCCCTGTGGAGGCCGCGTCCAGCTTGATCCGTCCATCGATCTCGACACGTTGGGGTTGGATGACGCGGGCAAGGTGATTGCCAGAGCACTGCAAGTGTACGGGGCTTACGTGGGAGACTATTCGGGTGCCATCTCGCTGTACGCGGACAACTCGCCCGACGCGCGGGCTTACTGGAGCACGCGGCTGGACAGCTATGAATTCAACAACAAGCTGGATCTGTCCTGGCTTCGTGTGATCAAGCTCGGTCCGCAGTACGACAACGGCAATGGCGACTGACTCGCGCGCGCGCCCGTGGCCGCTCTCCCTCATCACGCCGTGGGCGTGGTTGTTCAACCGGGGAGGCCGCGCGGGTGGCGGAACCGCGGAAAAACGGGTGCCGCCATCTGGCGCGAGCACATCCGGGCAGAGATTTGCGGGGAACGTGGGGTGCGGCTGGGGACACGGGATGGGCGGACGGGGGGGCCAACGCGAGTGCGCATGGCGCGGGCCGCGGTGCTGGACACAAGAGCGGCACGGAATGGGGACGGTAGGGGTTGTCCTGGCGGCTGCGGGAAGTCGTGGTCACGGGGGTAGGCAAAGCAAGCGCTCTTGATTCTGGGGGCTCGTGGGCTCAAGACGAAGCGGCCGCCGGCGCCTGCCCCCCAGATGCTCCACCTGGCGCATGATCCCCCGCCGCGGCGCCGGCTTCGACGGTGTCCGCCATCGGCCAACTGTCGAACCCGCCCCGGCCGTTCTCCAATACCGTCCGCGGCCGAGCCTTCCGCTGCGTCGCGAGTGCCTCGATGTCGTCCAACCGTCCGCCAGGCATACCGTGGCCATGGCGCTGATGACCCGGATGCCCATCCGCTCGTGGCGCCGCGTTCGCGCGACACCGGGGTCGTTCAGGCTCTCCACGTGGGTGCAGATCAAAACGGGCTGCACGCAAAGGAAGGAGCACATCTCCGACTCCACGGACGGTCCAAGGAGATGCGCCGACCCTGGACGTCCCTCCCCTTTGCCTTTTCTACCGTCGCGCTTTGCTCCTATACTGCACCCCCTGTAATGAACAAACGCGCGATTCTCATCGCCCTGGTCGTCGCTGCGCTGGGTGCGGTTCTCATGTTGCTGTATGTTCGCCGCTTCGAGCAGGAAGCCTCGGGCGGCGAGCGTGTGGAGCTGCTGATGGCCATCAAGCCCATCGAGCAGGGGGCGGCCATCACCGACGAGATGATTGCGGTCCGCGAGGTTCCGCTAGCCTACGTGGAGGATCGGGCCATCAAGGCGGCCGAACGTCAGAAGGTCGTCGGTTTGCGTGTCGGCCACGCGGTCCAGCCGCAGCAGACCCTGATGTGGACCGATCTGGCCATTGCCACGGACGAGCGCCGCGACCTGAGCTCGCTGGTGCAGCCTGGCAGCAGGGCCGTATCGGTGCGTGCCTCGGGCGACGACAAGAGCTACTCGCTCATCCGTCCGGGAGACTATGTCGACGTGATCGCGACGATGCCGGCGCCGGGCAACACGGAGGCGAGGGCGTCGGTGGTGCTTCTGCAAAAGGTGTTGGTGCTGGCGGTGGGGCTCGAGACCGCGCCGGAGCAGTACGGGGACAAGCAGCGACCGGGGTTCGGGACGCGGGAGATGATCCTGACGTTGAGCCTGCACTTGCAGGAGGCCCAGCTCTTGTCGCTGGCGGTGGAGAAGGGCAAGCTGTCGGTGGCGCTGCGCAACCCAGACGATCAGCGGGTGATCGACGGCATCCCGGACATGAGCTCGACGGCGCTGACGGACCTGAAAGCGCGCGAAGAGGTGCAGAAGATCCGCACCGGTCCTGTGCGGCTCAAGGCAGGAGGTACGAAGTGAAACGCCCGTTGGCGCTCGTTGCAGCGTTGGTGCTCACGTTGTCGTCGGTCCACGCTTTCGCGCAGAAGTCGTCCGGATCTGGCGGCGCGCTGGTCGAGGAAAGCCAGGAGCTGAACCTCGCCGTAGGCGAGAACAAGACGATCCCCGCCGCGAATGTCAAGAACTACTCCGAGGGAGCGCAGGGCGTGGCGGACGTGAAGCTCACGACGGACGGGTCGCGCTTCGTGATCGTGGGGCAGGCGCCCGGGTCGACCACGCTTCTGCTGATCAACAAGGACGGCTCGCAGACCAAGTGGGTGATCAACGTGTTCTCGCGGTCGCCGGAGGCGGTGGAGCGCGAGGTGCAGCAGCTCCTCGAAGGCACGACGGGGGTGCGGGTCCGCAGGGTGGGTGCGCGTTTCTTCATCGAGGGTGGCGTGAACACCGAGGCCGAGGTCAAGCGCATGGAGCGCATCGCCCAGATGTATCCCGGCCAAGTCGAGTCCTTGGTGGTGGTCGGTGCGGCCCCAGTCGAGCGCAAGCTCAACGTCCGCATCGACTTCTTCTTCGTCCAGTACGATCGCTCTTCGAGCTACGCATTCGGCGTGCACTGGCCGTCCCGCATCGGGGGCCAGGTCATCACCAGCGAGGTCACGTACGACTTCCTCGCCGGCGCCGTCACCACGGCGCAGGCGTCGGTCATCAACCAGCCGCTCCCCGGCCTCGACATCGCGGCGCACAACGGATGGGCCAAGGTCCTCAAGCAGTCCACGGTGATCACCACCAACGGCTCCGAGGCCACCTTTGAGAGCGGCGGCGAGCAGAACTACGCGGTCCAGGCCGGCCTGTCCGCCAACATCAAGGCCATCACGTTCGGAACCAACGTCACCGTCCTGCCTCGCTTCGATCCCACCACGGGTGATCTCGACGTCAAGGTCACGGCGGACATCGCGGATCTGACCCCTCCCGGGGAGGCCACCACGCTCCCCGGCCGAAACACGTCGCGTCTGGCGACGCTGGTGCACATGAAGCTCGGAGAGTCCCTGGTGCTCTCGGGGATCCGCACTCAATCGCAGCGCAAGAGCTCCGATGGTCTGCCGTTGCTCAGCGAGATCCCGCTGCTCGGTGTGTTGTTCGGCAGCAAGACCTCGCAGCGCGACGACGTCGAGGGCGCGGTGTTCATCATCCCGAGCGTCGTGGAGAACGTTCCCCGCGGGACACTCGATCTGGTCAATAGCGCCATCGCGCAGTTCGAGGAGTACAGCGGCGACATCGAAGCGATCAACGCCTACAACAAGCGGCCGAACGTGACGGCGCCCCAGCCCGACGTCACGCCGGTTCCGCCTCGCAAGAAGTAGCCCGGTGGAAGTCGAGATCGTCATCGAGTCGAGCGACGGCAGCAGGTGGACCGAGCTATTCCCTGCCGAAGGCCCGATCTCCGTCGGGCGCAGCGAGCAGTGCACCCTGTGTCTGGAGAGCGATCTGGTTTCGCGCCGTCACGCCGTCATCACCGTGTTGCCTTCGAGTCTGCGCATCGAGGATGTCTCCACCAACGGCACGCTGGCCGGGGGCACCCTGCTCCGGCGCAACGTGCTCGACGTCCCGTTCGGTACGCCGGTGGTGGTCGGCGACTTCACGCTCCAGATCCAGCCACCGGGGCATGTTCCCGCAAGGGCCGTCGCGCCCGCGAACACGCCGGCCATGGCAGCGCCGCTTCCACAACGCGGGCCCGTCCCGGGTTCCGCTCCGTCGCACCGTCCATTGCCGCCGCCGGTGGCACCGCCGATCCCCGCACCCGTGCAACCGCCGTCGTCGCCCACGGGATTCACCCCGCCCGGCGTGGCTGGCGGCGCTCCGACGGCGTTCCGGCCTCCGTCACGGGTTCCCCCGCCGAACACGCAGCTTCCGAGCGTGATCATCGATTCGCAACCGACTGCGCCACCCGCGCCGGGCAGCCGTCCCGCCGCACCTGCGGGTCAACCCGCTCCGCCCAACCCGTTCCGCTCCCCGGCCGAGACGCGCGCCGCCGAGATCGCCGCGGCTGACGACGTGGCCCTGCGTCGTGAAGTGCACAAGCAGCTCCTGGAGCACCTCGACCTGGCCGCGATGGATCCGTCCAAGTTCGACGACCCGTCGCTGCGCCCCAAGGTCCTCGCCGCGCTCCGGCGCATCGTGCAGATCCTCGAGCACAAGATCCCCAAGACGGTCAACAAGGATCGGCTCGTGGGCGAGCTGGCCGACGAAGCGCTCGGCCTCGGCCCCCTCGAGCGCTTCATCGCGGACCCGACCATCACCGAGGTGATGGTGGTCGGCCCCGAGGCCATCTATGTCGAGCGCGATGGCAAGCTCGAGCGCACCGACGCGCGCTTCACCGACGACGAGCGCGTCCGCGCCGTCATCGAGCGCATCGTCACGCCGCTCGGCCGGCGCATCGACGAGTCGTCGCCGTTGGTCGACGCGCGATTGAAAGACGGCTCTCGCGTGAACGCGGTGATTCGCCCGCTGGCGATCCGGGGATCGTGCATCACGATCCGCAAGTTCTCCCGCACGCCGCTGACGCTCGAGCGATTGATTCAGCTCCAGGCCATCTCGGAGGACATGGGCCGGTTTCTGACTCGCTGCGTGGTGGCGAAGAAGAACGTCGTCATCTCGGGCGGCACGGGAAGCGGCAAGACGACCCTGCTGAACGTGCTGTCGGCGGCGATCCCGCCTGATGAGCGCATCATCACGATCGAAGACGCGGCGGAGCTCCAGCTCAAGCAGCCGCACGTGGTCTCCCTCGAAACGCGCCCCGCGAACATGGAAGGCAAAGGCGAGTACACGATCCGCGACCTGGTACGCAACGCGCTGCGCATGCGTCCCGATCGCATCGTGGTCGGCGAATGCCGCGGCGGCGAGGCGCTCGACATGCTCCAGGCGATGAACACGGGCCATGACGGCTCGCTGACCACCACCCACGCCAACTCCCCCGAGGAGGCCGTCGCTCGCCTGGAGACGCTTGCGCTGATGGCGGGTGTCGACCTGCCCTCGCGCGCCATTCGCGAGCAGATAGCCTCAAGCGTGCATGTGGTCGTGCAGCAGTCCCGCTTCTCCGACGGATCCCGGAAGGTCACGGCGATCTCGGAGGTGGTGGGCATCAACGACGAGGGAGCGATCGAGCTGCTGCCCATCTTCGAGTTCGTCAGGACAGGCACCGGCCAGGGCGGCAAGGTGCTGGGCGAGTTCCGGCCCACGGGCTATCTGCCGTCGTTCCTCGACCAGTTCATCGTGATGGGTCTGGTCAAGAAAGGGGAGCGCTACCTGTGAAGATGCTTTCTCGGCTTCCACCGGGCCTGTTGCTGTGGGCGGGCGTGGCCCTGCTGGTGCTGGCCCTGTTCATCGCCGCCTGGGCGCTGCTGGCCGACCCGCAGAGCATCGTGCTGCGGTACTGGGGTCGCTACCTCGCGATGATGGACCGCAAGCTGCGCATGATGTTCATCTGGACCCCGGCCAAGCTGATTGCCTACGCGCAGGCCGCCGGCGCGTTCCTGATCGTGGCGCTGCATCTGGCCGTGAACCTGCCGCTCTGGTATCTGTTCGTCCTGCTCGTGCTGGTGGCGCCGGCCTGGTACGTGGAGCGCATGCGCCAGAAGCGCGTGTTGCTCATCGAGGAGCAGCTCGACGGCTTCCTCACGGCCCTGGCCAACGCGCTCAAGTCGATTCCCAGCGTGGCATCTGCCTTCCAGTCGATCGCGCCGATCCTCCGGGCCCCGTTGAAAGACGAGGTGGAGCTGGCGATCAAGGAGATGCGCGTGGGGTCCACGCTCGAGCAGGCATTGCTGAACATGGCGGGGCGTGTGGGGAGCCGTCCTCTCGACGCGGCCCTGTCGGCCATCGTGATCGGCCGCCAGATCGGCGGTGACCTCCCGCGTATCCTCGAGACCACGGCACAGACGCTGCGCGAGATGGCGCGTCTGGAGGGTGTGGTGAAGACCAAGACGGCGGAGGGTAAGGCCCAGATGTGGGTGCTGGCCGTGTTTCCATTTCTGATGATCGTGGCCCTCAACGCCATCAAGGAAGGCTACTTCGCACCGCTGAGCGAGAGCATCGCGGGCTACGTGATTGCCTTCCTCGCCGGAGCTTTCTGGCTCGCCTCGCTGCTCGTTGCACGCAAGGTGCTGAGTGTGGACGTATGAGAATCGATTACGCCGTGCTCCGCTACGCTTTCATCGCGCTCTTGACGATCGCGCTGTTCATCGTGGTGTACGCGGTAGCCAGCGCGCCATCGCGCGTGGCGAGCCGCCTGGGCATGCGGGGCCTCAAGCGCCAGCGGGCCATCGCGGACAACCCGGCGTGGGCTCAGGTCGAACCCCTGGTCCGCTGGCTTGGCGTGCGGGTCAGCGGTGTCATCGGTGACGGGCTGCGCAACAAGTTGGATCACCAGCTCATGCTGGCGGGCGACTACCTCGGCCTGACACCGGAGGAGTATGTCGCGCTGTCGATCCTGTCGGGTCTGGCGGGCGTGGCGTTCGGGGCTGTGGCGGGGGTGATGACCGGCATGGGCGCGGCGCTCACGCTGGCGACGGGCCCCGTGGGCGCGGCGCTGCCGTACCTGGCCATCAGCGGCGAGGTCCAGCGAAGGCTCAAGGACATCAACCGCGGCTTGCCCTACGCGGCGGACTTGCTCGCCCTCGCCATGAGCGCCGGCCAGGACTTCCCCGGCGCCGTGCGGCAGGTCGTCGAGAAATCGAGCGACCCCGACGACGCCCTCGTGGAGGAGTTCACGCGCCTGCTCCAGGAGCTCCAGGTCGGCATGACGAGGCGTCAGGCGCTCATCGGGCTGGCAAACCGCGCGCCGATCGAGTCGGTGAGCGAGTTCGTCTCCGCCATCGTGCAGGCCGAGGAGCGCGGCAATCCCGTGGCGGAGGTGCTCCAGATCCAGGCCAACGTGTCGCGCATGCGCCGCAGTGTGCGGGCCGAGGAGCTCGCGGCCAAGGCCGGCGTCCAGATGGTCGGCCCCCTGTTTCTGCTATTCTTCTGCATCATGCTGCTGGTGATGGGACCGATGGTCCTGGCGCTCGCGGCCAAGGCCGATTGACCATGAGGCGATCGTGAGAGCGCTCAAGTTCCAGGTTCGATACCCCGACGGCAGGAGCGAGGAATTCGTGGTGGATGCCGAGCGCGTGCTCATCGGCAGCGGCGCGCACTGCGAGATACGTCTCCCCGTCGACCAGGCGGCCATCGAGCATGTGCTGGTGCAGCTCTCGGGCGCTGGCGCATTCGCCGAGGCGCGTTCGTTCAATCCGCCGCCCACCCTGCACGGATCGCCGTTCTCCAAGGTCCAGCTCATGCCCGACGCCCTGCTCGGGGTGGGCAGCGTGCAGATAGGCGTCAGCGTGGTCGAGGTCGCGGGAGACGCCGGGCTGGTCCACAAGAAACAGGAAAAAACCAGCCCCATGACCTACATCCTCGCGGCCATCGCCGTGCCGATATCGCTGTATGTCATCCTGTCCGACAGTGGTGATGCGGTCACCGCCGCGCCCCCCAAGGAGTATCCGAAGCTGTTCGACGAGCCGGTGGCCACCTGTCCGCAGCAGGCGCCCGAGCAGGCGGCCGCCTTTGCCAATGACAAGCTCGCGCTCGCCAACGCCCGCCGGGAGCGCCGTCCTTTTCACGTCCAGGATGGGGTCGCGGCCGTTCCCTTGTACGAGCAGGCCGCGGCGTGCTTCAAGGCAGGGGGCGACCCCGAAGCGGCCCGGGACGCCGAGGAGGCCGGATCCCAGCTTCGCGCGCAGGTCGAGGAGGACTATCGCACGCACCGGGTACGCCTGGAGCATGCCATGACGGTCAAGGACTGGCGCACGGCGCAGAAGGAAGTTCGCGTGCTGCTAGCCTTCACGGAGGGCAAGCAGGGGGAATACGTGACGTGGCTGTCCACGATCGACCGCCGCCTGCAGCTCAAGTACGGAAAGAAGGCGCCGTGATGAAGGCTCCGAGCGCAAGCGCCGCGCCCCTGGCCGCCCCGAGCGGCCCTGCGGGAGGGCTACTTCGCGCTCTGCGGGGCTGCCCGGCATGGCTGCTCCTCGCGTGGCTCGCCCTGCTCGCTGCCGCGTGTTCCAGGCAACCCGTCGCCAGGGTGGAAGCCGATGTCCGGAAGGCCGAGCAGGAGCGCACGCCGGACAAGCTCGTGGATCGCGGCAAGGCCTTCGCGCGCATCGGCGACCTCACCCGCGCGGAGCAGTACCTGTCCGCGGCGCTCGACGAAGGCGCGGATCCTCGCGTCGTGTTGCCCCTATTGATGCGTGTGTGCGTCGAGAGCGGACGCCTGCGCGTGGCGATCCGGCACGCGGACGACTTCCTCAAGCGCCATCCGGACGACACTCGTCTTCGGTATCTGCTGGGCACGCTCTACGCGGCCGTGGGAGAGCCCGCAAACGCGCGGCGGCAGTTTGAGCAGGTGTTGGAACGCGACCCGGACAACGCCGACGCCCACTATGCGTTGGCGATGCTGGCGCGGGACGTGGACGGCGACTACGCGCGGGCGGACCATCACTTCCGGGAGTACCTGAGACTCAACCCCAGCGGCCCCCACGCCCAGGAGGCGCGGGGATCGTTACTCAAGAGTGTGCCGTGATTCCCCGAGAAGTCTACGAAGAGACCCTCCTGCAGCTTTTCGCTCCCATCCGTCCGTTCCTGGAGGACCAGTCGGTCAGCGAGATCATGATCAACGGTCCCGCCCAGGTATTCATCGAGCGCAAAGGCAAGCTCGAGCTGACGTCGGCGCGGTTCGCCAACCGCGAAGCCCTCGTGGCCGTCCTGCGCAATGCGGCACAGTACGTCGGAAAGCAGATCGACGAATCCCGTCCTATCCTCGAGGGCCGTCTGCCCGACGGCTCCCGTCTCGAAGCGTTGTTGCCCCCCGTGGCTCCGGACGGCCCGTTCGTCTCGATCCGCCGGTTCTTCCGCGAGACCCTCACCATCGAACGTCTCATCGGCTTTGGAGCGCTCACCCCGGACTGCGCCGCCGCCTTGCAGGCCATGGTGATCTCGAAGCTCAACATCGTGGTCGCGGGGGGCACGGGCAGCGGCAAGACATCCATGCTCAACGCGCTCTCGGCCTATATCCCGGACGGCGAGCGCGTGATTGTCATCGAGGACTCCCGCGAGGTACAGCTCCAGCGTCTGCACGTGCTGCAGCTCGAGGCCAGGCCTGCCGACGCGAAGGGGCGCGGCGCTGTGACCATTCGCGACCTGTTCCGGTCGACCCTGCGCATGCGCCCTGACCGGTTGGTGGTGGGCGAGGTGCGCGGCGGAGAAGCGCTCGACCTGGTGCAGGCGATGACCTCGGGCCACGGCGGGTGCCTGACCACCCTGCACGCGACCTACCCTCGTGACACGCTCACCCGCCTGGAAACCATGTGCATGATGAGCGACATCGACATGCCGCTGACGGCCATGCGCATCCAGATCGCCTCCGGCGTGAACATGCTCGTGCAGGTCTCCAGGCTGCAGGACGGCTCCCGCAAGATCACGCATGTCACGGAGGTGCTGGGCTTCGACCTGAACACCAATCAGTATGTCACGCAGGATATCTTCATCCGCCAGTTCAAGGGACTCGGTCCGGGCGGCGAGGTACGCAGCGAGCTGGTTCCCACGGGGATCCTGCCGAAGAGCTTGCCGCAGCTTCACGAGCACGGCGTGGACCTGCCGGCGGCGGTCTACGACGCCGCCAGGCATCAGGCTGCCGTGGGCACCCCTTCGACATAGCGCGCCAGGCGCGGATTCGAGCGCAACCATCGAGCTTGCGACGATGCGAGCTTGCGACGATGCTGTCACGACCGGGGCAGCTCTGCTGCCAGGCGCATGGCAAAGGCGCAAGCAGCGAGCTCGTGGCCGAGAAATTCCGAGGTGAGGGGCAGCATGGAAATGGCGGCGGCGTGTACATCGACGGCATGAACGACGAGAACCCGGGAGGAGACCTGCTCGTCTGCGGAGCCGTCTTCCGCGGCAACACCGCGATGACCCATGGCAGCGGCATGTTCTTCAACGGTGCAGCGACGCTTCACCTGGTTCACTGCACGTTCAGCGGCAACCACGCAGACGACGGGCCGGCGATTTTCAAGGGCCAGAGCGTCACGTTCACGGTCGAGAACACCATCTTCGCGAGCAGCACGACGGACAACCGGCACAGCGCGAGGAGCTGCCACGAAGCGATGACGAATCTGGGCGGCAACATGCAGTGGCCCGATCGCAAGAGAAGCGGCAACCCGGACCAGCCCTGTGTCGAAGGCATCCCGTTCGCGGACCCGAAGCTCCAACCCTCGGGCGACGACGGCGGTGTATCGGAGATGTTCGCCCTCGGCCCGCACAGCCCGGCCATCGACTTCGCGAGCGACTGCGCGGAAACCGATCCGCGCGGCCTGCCCCGATCCGAGCCGCGCGACACCGGCGCGTTCGAAGTCCAGCCCTGAACACCTTTGCCGCCGGCTGCAAGCGTGGCATAGACTTGCTCTCGTCGATGCTTCATGATCCATGCCATGTGCATCGGCGCCATGGATCGATGACCACGGAATCAGGCAGAATCATCGTTGAGCTCCGCGCCGGCAACGCCGAGCAGACCGACGTCGGATTGACCCCCGGCGAGCCCATCGATGCCTTCAGCGTGGGGCAAAACGGTTCCTGGCGCATTCAGTCGCCGGGAGTTGCCGACGTCCACGCGTACATGTATTTCGACGGCGCCACGTTCTATCTGGCGAGCGTCGACATTGCCAATCCGGCGTGGATCAACGGCCGTCCCGTTCCCACGGACTGGCAGCCCGTCACGCCGCCTTGCGAGATAGCCATGGGCTCGGCGCGTTTCTGGGTCGAGGTGGAGGAGGAGCTCGACGCGGAGCCCGACGAGCCTATCGACGAGGCGCGCATGGCGGAGCTTCGCGCCATCGCGGCCCGCCGCGATGCGCGCCCGAAACGCCCGAGAATCAGCCCGCCCAAGCTCGACGAGTCCACGGCGATCAGCGCGCTTCGTGCGCCGGTGCCGGCTCCCGCGCAGGGGCTTCATGTCGAGAAGAAGCGAGACAAGGTCAAGCAGATCAAGATCCGCCAGAGCGCCAGAGAGGCGCCACCAGACGAAGAATCGACCAGGCTCGCGCCCATCGACGTAGTCCCCGCACCCGAAGCGCGAAGCGCCCCGCTTCCGGCGGCAGGACGCCCTGCGGAGCCTGCTCCGGCGCATGCTGCCGGGTCTGGCGCCGCTGCCGCACCGATTCCTGGTGGCAGTCCGACCTTGGCGGGGCCGCCTGTTCCCGGCGGGCCTCCCATCCCGGCTGGATTCACGCCACCGGGGGTGACCGCTGCGCCCATCCCACCCCAAGGCTATGCGGGGGCTCCCGTTCCAGCCGCTTTTCCTCCCGCACCGAGCGGTCCAGGCTCTGCGGCAACCACCACCGCCAGACCTGGCAAGAAGCGCCTTGCAGCAACCATCGCCGAGAGCTGGAAGCTGGCATCGGTCCCGCAGAAGGCGATCCTGGTGCTGATGCCCTTCGCCATCGCGGCCATGTTCGTCATCTTCGATGACAAGGACAAGGCGGCCGGCGCGCCGTCCGCCTCACGCCAGCGTCCCTCCGCGAGCGCGTCGTCGCTGCCGGCGTCCACGAAACCGCCTCCGACGCCTGTTGCGCCACCCGAGCCGGTTCCGACGCCCGCGCCCGAGCCGAGCGCGTCCGCCCCTTCCGTGGCGGAAACTGCTGCGACCAATGCACCGGCTGCGGCTGCAAAGCCGCGCGGCAAGGAGCCGCCCAAGAGTGAGGAGCGCATGGCTGCGGACCTGGTCGCCGCGGGCAACTTCGCGGAGGCTGCGGCCGCCTATGACAACCTCGCGCAGAAGCACCCCGAATCCAAGGCATTCCGCGAGGCCGCGCGAATCCTGAGGGAAAAGGCCGCGCGCGGGTCCAAGTAGTGCTGACCCTACGAAACGCTTGTCCAGGTCCGCATTCTCGAATACGTTGTTCATCCCGACAGGCGGTACGTACGCGCTTTCTGCCTGTCGGAGGCTCCCTTGGTCCCGACCCATCGCGCGCATTCAGGACTGGTTCAACGGATTCGCCTGCTTCTCGTGGATGACGACGAACCCTTGCTTCGTGTCATGCGCAGGTACTTCGAGAAGCGCGACCCGGTCTATGAAGTCGAGGTGGCGCGTTCCGCCGACGACGCCCTGATGCTGCTGCAAGAGCGGGCATTTGACGTCGTGGTGAGCGACGTATGCATGCCCGGATTGTCCGGCTGCGAGCTGCATGCGGAGGCGATGAAGCGCTGGCCCGGCCTCCGTTGCGGATTCGTGTTCGTGTCGGGCTGGGCCACCGACGACGATCGCGCGTACATCCGGAAGACCGGATGGCCGTTCTTGTCCAAGCCGGTTCCGCTCAACGTGCTGACCGAGGCTGTGGAGGCCGCCCACCAGGCAGGTTTCCGCAGAAGCGCCGAAACGCTCACGGCGTGAAGCGCTCCTGACGCCCCAACGCACCGACTCGTCCTCCCTGTTGACGCTTCGACGATTGACCGGTCGATCGACCGCCGGGTAACGTCCACCCATGCGCGCGCTCTCCTCGATCTTGCTGGTGTCGATCGTGGTGTCGATCGCCGTCGCGCCCTGCGCGTGCGGTTCAGACGCAGGGGGATCGGTCCCTGCCGGTTCGGGCGGCAGCCAGGAGGTGGACGCCTCACCCGAAGCGCAAGCGGGTTCAGGGGGTGCTGCTCCGGACGCATCGCCCCAGGACGCCGCCGACGCGACCGGCGAAAGCATCGCGCCCGACGTGCAGCAAGACACGACCATGCCGGACGCCGACGCTGGTTCCGCGTGCTCTCGCAATCCAGGGCCTGCTGACGCCGATCGCTTCGTGGTGATCTCGCACCCGTACGCGGCAGGGGGAGATCCGTCGGCCGCATACGAGGTGCTGAAGCTGAACGCCGCGGGCGAGCTGTTGTCGACCGGCAAGACGTTCGAGATGGGCCGGTCGGTGATGGGCGACATGGTGTTCACGCCGGATGGCAAGCTTGGGATCGTGGTGCAGGAAGACGGTACATTGGGGGAGTTCGAGCTGGGGGCGGACGGCACGGTCACCGTGTTGGATCAGGGGTTCCATGGCAGCTTCTATGCCGGGCGGCTGGTCATGGCACCCTCGGGAGACAGGGTCTACGTGCTGGATTCGGAGTGGGCGGACATCGGGGGTGGTGTCTACGAGGTCGCGATCGGGTGCGACGGGAAGCTCACCGATGCGGGGCGCATCCTCGAGGCCAAGCTGCCGTACACGATGACGTTGCTGCCTGGCGATCCTGGTGCTGCCGTGCTCGCTGCCAAGGACGTCGCTGGTGCCGCGCCCGCGGACGACGCCGTGCTCGTCGAGCTTGCCCCGTCGGTATCGCGGGTGGCGAGTGTCGATGCATTCCCCGACGACGAGCAGATCGTCGCGTCGGCGACGATGACGCCCGACGGCAAGTACGTGCTGTTGGGTGACAACGCCGCGTACTCGGGCATCGACAACCGGGTCGCGGTGCTGCGTGTGGACGGCGCGACGTTGAGCCATCGGCAGACGCTGACGCCGCTGCTGGATCCGGTCTCGATGGTTGCGTCACCGTATGGGCGAACGGTGCTGGTGGTCAGCGGCTTTGGGGACGGGATCTTCGTGCTGGACTACGATCCGGCGAACGCGACATCTCCGTTCACGGTGCGCGGCGAGCTGGCCTACGACGGCAAGAAGCCGCAGCTCCCGGGCCAGGCCGTGATGATCGAGCGCGGCTCGCTGACGGGGCGCGTGCTGGTGGCGGAGAACACGGCGGTGCGCATGGTGCAGTTTATCTCGCAAGGGGAAGGGGTGATGGACCTCGGGCCGTGGAGCACGGGATCAGGCTTCGAGGCGATCACCGGGGCCATCGGCGTGCAGCCCTGATGTGCAGCGTTGCCTCCGACGCTGGTGGAGCGGGATGGTCCCTGGCGGGTCGGCCACCCTGCCGCTGCCTCGGCCCACACTATCCCGATTCGGATAATCGTTTTCGGACCATCGATCCTGCGGTAGGCTCCCCCCTTGGTTCGTCGCTCTCACGATGAAGATCCTCACGTTCCAGGCCCGCCGGTTCTGGTGGAAGAGCTTCTCCAGGACGCTGGATTCCGCCTCTGACGATGTTGTCGAAGACGAAGTATCCGAGGCCGTCGTGGCCTTTCTCCACATCGAGCAGTGTGACGAGGGCGACGCACGACGGATGGTGTTGCAGCAGACCATCAAACACCTCAAGTGGATAGCCAACAAGCGGAGCATGAGGGCTGTGGTGCTTCACTCCTTCACGCATCTCGGCGGCGCCAGCGCGCAGCCGCAGTTCGCCCGGCTGATGCTCGACGACCTGGCGGATCGGCTCCGTGCGGCCGGCACGTCGGGGGACCTATGCGGCTACCTTGGCGACAGAGGGCCTTGCCGCGCGTTTGCGGGGTGCCCGCCGTCGCTTTCGTAGGTGCGTGAGTGGCGCGGTGCGCTGCTGCTGATCGAAGACCGTGCG
>Ga0272446_1005272_pt1 | contig 14413 bp, 19 predicted proteins | sample YNPCB0061_FD_194587 | JGI IMG/M metagenome (GOLD analysis project Ga0272446, IMG submission 194587) | Hot spring microbial mat communities from Yellowstone National Park, WY, United States - YNP-CB-006-1 | ecosystem: Environmental > Aquatic > Thermal springs > Hot (42-90C) > Sediment | place...
TGCAATGTCACCAGTTTAGTGCCATCGGGAAACGTTGCTTCCACCTGAATTTCCGCAATCATCTCCGGGATCCCCTCCATCACCTCTTCCCGGCGCAGCCAAGTTAGCCCTTCACTCATCAGCTCAGCCACAGATTTACCTTCTCTCGCCCCCTCCATCACCGCCGCCGACAAAAAAGCCACCGCCTCCGGGTAGTTCAATTTCAATCCCCGTTGCTTGCGGTCTTTGGCAAGCTGGGCTGCCAGATAAATCAGCAATTTATCTTTCTCTTGGGGCGTTAGGTGCATAAGCGGCTAAAAATGAGAATAACCCTTAAGCTAGATTAAACCCAAAGGGAGGAAGTCAGCCGTCAAGCTAACCTCCTCACCAGCTTCCAGATCAACTTAGATCAATCAACTAGCTAGATCGATCAAAACGGACAAGAACCTACCTATTGAGGCTCAGCAGCCCGAAAAGGAGCCGTATTGCTGCTGCCGCAGGAAGTCAACAATGGCGCCACACTCACAACCGAAACCGCCAACAGAATTGTCACAAGATAACGCTTAAGCATAAACACTCCTTCACACATGTGATGTGCATTTTACCCCAAAGCGCCCTCTTTTCAAGCCCAGTTGACCAGCTTCATCACCCCATGATGACGGCTCTATCTCCCCTGCCCGTCACGGAAAAACAAGTTGACCCCGCAGCTCACCACCGTTAAACGTCTCCGTGTGGATATTGATGTAGTAAAGCCCTTCCTGGAACTCTTCCAACTGCTCTTGCTCCAAGTCTTTGGCAACTAGGGAGAAAGTTCCATTCCGACCCGTGGCATCAGGCGTCATAACCAAAACAAAAGCAACCGGGCCATTGGTTCCTGCCGCTCCTTCGTGGACATGACCAGGGCCAAAGGTGGCAATCGGAAACAGATCCCCCGTCAAACCCGTAAACGTTCCTGTAATCGTCACTGATTTCTGGGCCAGATTAAGGCTCGCTGTCACCGATCCCGTGGCAGTCGTTTCAACCGGAGGAACCTCATTGGCACCGGAAAGAGCAATCGGCCCAGTGGTCAAAACAACCTCTTCCGCCACAAAGGGAGTCGTCGAAGTTGTGCTACAACCCACCCACAACGGCGATCCCAAGAAGACCAAAAGACTCAACACAAGAATCAAGGAGCGACGCATGTTCCTCACACCATCTACGACAAGCTGTCGTAGATTATAGTCTCAGGTATCCGGGTTTGGAATGTAACTTAAATCACGAATAATCAATTACTGCAGGTCAGATCCCAGAACCCAGGATCAGCATCCCCACATCCACCAGAGCCATCAGCACCGCTGCTGCACTCAAACCGGCATACATCCAAGTTTGCACGTAAGGGCGCATCTCCCCAGTGGGGATCCCGGTGAAATGCTCAATGGCGGTCAAAAGCTTAGGGAGATTCTCCGCCCGCAAGGGAATCAGGATTCGGGATCCCGAACGGGTGATCAGGTAATAAACCAATCCCCCTTGCCCTGTGGTGACAGCTTCTATCTCAGTGACATCCTTCCAGTTGACTGACCAGCGTTGTTGCAGGAATGGAGGCACCCAAGCGGGATAATCACTGCCCATGCCCCTGGGGGTCACCCAAACCCGCTGACTCAAGATTCCCATTAAGCCCAAAAACCCTATCAAGGCAGCCAGAGCGAGTAGCCCGCCCCCGCCGTGGTGCCAAGACAGCCCCATCAAGGGAGCCACCAGCGTCCAATACAGTCCCAGAATAGACCCGCGAATCAAGGGGCGGATCCCGAAATGGACTGGGGGTTCAAAAGACATAGACTCCTCCCTGGGGATCCACCTGCACCACCCGTTCCCCGCCAAAATAGTCTTGGCTTTCTCGCACCCGAATCACCAGGGTGTTATTAGCTTCCACCGTGAGGTCAAAGAGGGTACTGATCTCTAAAAACGGCGGTGGTGTGACAATATTGATCAACGAGGGAACAGCCAGAACCAAAGTCAGATCCTGACCGGCTGGAATAGGGCGAGATACGGTTTGATTTTCTACATTTTCGTAGTCAACTCTGGCGGCCAAGCGATTCTCAATCCGCACCTGCAGGGGTTGACGGGGATTGATCCGCACCCGCGGCTGCCAAAACCCCGGCTGATAGGTTGCTGCCGGTTGGGCACAAACCGGGGATCCCCCCAGGACGATTCCCAGGGCAACCAGAATACTGGGAATGGGTGTGAGTCTCATCGTTGAGGGTATTGAGGGTGCAGTTAGCTTTCAGCCGGCACAAACACCAGGGCCGCAGAATTCATACAGTAGCGCTGACCCGTGGGAGCCGGTCCATCCGGGAAGACATGGCCCAGGTGACCGCCACAGCGAGAACAATGCACCTCCGTGCGGGGAACAAAAAGTTTCCAGTCGGTTTTGGTTGCTACCGCCGTGGGGGAAATGGGTTGCCAAAAACTCGGCCAGCCCGTGCCACTGTCATACTTGGCTTCAGAACTAAACAAAGGCTGCCCACAGCCAGCACACTGATAGATCCCAGGTTTTTTGTTGTTGTAGTAGGCGTTTTGGAAGGGGGGTTCTGTCCCTTCTTGCCGCAAAACCCGGTACTGTTCTGGGGTCAGGCGTTGCCGCCATTCCGCATCCGTGTAAGTGACAGCAAAGGTTTCGCTCTTAGCCATAGCATCCTCAGAAAAAATCACGTCAGCCAGATAACCCGCCAAGCCAGCTCCCCCCAGCAATCCATAGTGAATGACTGTGCGCCGCTGCATGGTTGCTCTATCCTGAGTGTTAAGCAGGTTGTCTATCTTGAGTTTAACAAAACTTATCAAGAAGTCTGGGCTGATTTTACTCTGGCTGAGATTCGCCGCCAAATACGACTTGTTTTAGGGCCACATATTCGCGGCTGAGGGTGGTGAGGGCATTACAGAGAATATCCAGGGCAAGACTATCAGCGGTACCCATGTCTGCCCAACAGGTCACCCATTCCCCTTGGATCTCCACATCCCCCAGGTCATGCATCATGCTGGGTAAGCTCTCGGTTTCGGCAGGATAGACAAAACCTTCTAGATCCACACCCGCTTCCTGGATGGGGAGGCGAGTGGCATTAAAAGCTCCTAGCACCCCCAGAGAATACCAGGACTCTAACACGTGGCGGAGGTAGCCTTCTTCTTCTTCGCCCGGTGGATTGGCCAGTTGAATCCACAGGCGTAAATGAGACCACTCGCAGTCTCGAAAGCGAATCGGTAGTTCGGGCGACGTCATTCGGCCTCATCTCCAGAATCGTTTTCAGGATTATTTTCAGCATCCGCCATGGCTTGGAGTGCCCGTAGAATTTCTTCTTCCCGCTGGGTGTAGGTCTCTTCGTCAATTTCTCCCAGATCCAGTTGAATTTGTAAGGCAGTCAATTCTTTCTGCAGATTTTCTTTAGCATTGAGTTGGGCATCAGCGCGGTCTTGAATCTGTTCGGCCAGCCAAAATAAGCTTTGCACCGGCCAGGTGAGTAATTGCCAGACCATAGTCTTTTTCCCAGGATCCCTTCTTTTTTATCTTATGGTGAAGGGGATCGGTAAAATGACAGCAAAGCGGTTCAGGTTGTCATCAATACATTACAAGGGAGTGGCGCGTGGAGTTGGATTTGGAGCAGATTGCTGAGGGGGTGCTGAAAGCAGGGGAGACAAGGGCAAAGGATGTGATCGCGCTATTGGATCTGCTGCGCTTACTCGAACGTCTGCATCAACAAGTCCGGGATCAGTACTTCCATCAGGCCCTGCCCTCAACCCGCCGTGAGCTTTACAAGCTGCTGCAATCCATGGAAGAAGCCGGCGGTTGGCCCTACATTCCCCGCATGACGCTGCAAGAACTCATCAGTCGTTATCAAGGGGATCCTGACTGATCCAGACGGAGGGAACGCCCCCGCCATGTCCAGCCCCGCCCAGTTAAGGTTTTATACACAGAAGCCACAATAATACTAGCAGTCACCAATCCTCCTAGCCAGGTGAGCCAGAGGTAGCGCATCGGTAAGCCTGCCCAGGTTTGTAGTTGCCAGCGGATCCCCACCTGCACTGCTATTCCCAGTCCCCCTAAGCTAGCCAACCAGGGATCCCGAAGCAGTCCCCCGACTACCAGACTGGCCCAGGGGATCACCGTCACCAGCAGGATCCCGAACACCGCTCCCAGGGCCAGTTCCAGGCGCTTGTGCAATCCCAAAAACCAATTTTTGCTCCAGCCCTCCCACAGTTGGGATCCCGATGTGTACATGCGGACTTGGGCCAGGGATCCGGCAAGGACTTGCTTCAGGCTCCAACCTGCCCCTTTGATCAAACCCGCCAGGGCCACGTCTTCGACCACCTGATCCCGCACTGCGGCATGGCCTCCGATGGCTTGGTAGGCTTGGCGATGGAAAAACATGATCGGGCCAAAGGCAAAGGCATTCTGGCGTTGGGGGTCATTCACCGCCGCCAAATCGTAGCCCACGGCCAAAATCGCCATCATCAGGGGTTGCACCAGCCACTCTGCTAGGCAGCCGCACTGTACTTGGGGGCCCACACTGATTAAGCCGGGAGGACTAGCTTGGGCTAACGCAAACATCGCCCCTAGGGATCCCGGTTGCAAGCGCACATCACAGTCCACGAAGAGCAAGTAAGGGGTTGTGGCCTTTTGGGATCCCTGATGGCAGGCCCAGGTTTTTCCCAGCCATCCTGGGGGACGATCCTGACCCGCCACAAGATGCAGACGAGGATCTTGGAGTTCCTGAGCCAGTTCTTGGAGCAAGGTCCATGTTGCATCCTGGGACTGGTCATCCACCACGATCACGTGGATGGGATCTTGGGTACTCGCCAAGATGGCACGGATACAGGGCTGGATATTCTCCGCTTCGTTATAGGCAGGCAGGATCACCGTCAGGGTATCGGCAGGAATCGGCCTTGCCATCGAGGGATCGGGATCTGGTGGAACTAACTTTGGGGATCTTGCCAAACAGAAGCCCAAGCGCAGGTTGATCCCCACTAACAGCATCAGACTCAAAACGGCGACAAAGAATGGCCAGTGGAGCACAAGCATCTCAACCATGGGAGAAGTCTCCTCTATTGTGAACGACAGAGGGAGTCAGGCTAAATTAGCAAAGAGAGCAAGAGCAATGGTATGACCACAACGGACGAACGGTTAGAGCGGATTGAAGGGGTTGTGGATCGCCTCTCCACCGATGTAGAAAAACTCACGGGTCGCGTGGATCAGCTCGCCACCGATGTAGAAAAACTCACGGGTCGCGTGGATCGACTCTCCACCGATGTGGAAAAACTCACCGGTCGCGTGGATCGACTCTCCACCGATGTAGAAAAACTCACGGGTCGGGTTGACCAGTTATCCACTGATGTGGGTCATTTAGCCACACAAGTGGAAAAACTCAGCTATCGCTTCGACATCGCCCAGAGTACGGGCGAGCGCCTAGAACGTCTTGCCACCAGCCTGATTGCCGGAGCTACCATCAGCATCATTGCCGGGGTAATTTTTACCCTGGTGAAACAATAGCTCCAGATCGAGGGAACACAGAATCTTGGGCGTATGATGATGGGTGGCACGTTACATCGGATCCCGTTTATGCCCCTCTTCGATCCCTCTCTTCCCCTCAATGCCGGGGCGATTATTCCCGAACTGGTGGTTACCCTCACGTTGATCGTGGTTTTGGTGGTGGATTTGACCCAGGGAGATCAAGGCCGCCGCTGGTTATTTCCTCTCGCCACTTTGGGTCTCCTCAGTGCCTTCACCACCCTGATCCTGCAGTGGTACCATCCCGATGGCGAAAGTTTTCTGGGCAGTTTTATCGCCGATCCCCTCAGCATTGTTTTTCGGGGCTTAGTGGTTCTCACCGGCATCTTGACGATTTGCATGACTGAACGTTACTTGCAGCTGGCCAGCGTCGCTCTGGGGGAATTTTATGTCCTGCTGCTCACAGCCACCCTGGGGGGAATGTTCCTGGCGGGTGCAACGGATTTGGTCACAGTCTTTGTGGCTCTAGAAACCCTGGGCATTGCCAGTTATTTGATGGCGGGTTACACGAAGCGGGATCCCCGTTCCAGTGAAGCAGCCTTGAAGTATCTTTTGATTGGGGCCAGCAGCAGTGCCATTTTTCTCTACGGCATGTCTTTGCTCTACGGGTTGTCTGGGGGAGAGACCCACCTGGAGGCGATCGCCCCTACCTTGGCAAATGGCAATTTAGCCGCCACCATTGCCTTGGTGCTTTGTATCGCTGGGATCAGCTTCAAACTCGCAGCAGTGCCTTTCCACCAGTGGACCCCCGATGTCTATGAGGGATCCCCGACGCCGGTGGTTGCTTTTTTGTCGGTCGGCTCCAAAACAGCCGGTTTTGCCTTGGCGATTCGCTTTTTGGTCACCACCTTCCCCAGTTTGAGTCAGGACTGGCAGTCGGTGTTTGCGGTTCTGGCCATTCTCAGTATGGTTTTGGGGAATGTGGTTGCTATTACCCAAACGCGTCTAAAGCGACTGCTGGCCTATTCTTCCATTGGGCAAGCGGGCTTTGCCATGATCGGTTTGGTGATTGGCACAGAAGCAGGCTATGCCAGTTTGATCTTTTATCTGGCAGTTTATTTGGTGATGAATTTGGGAGCATTCTTGTGTGTCACCCTCTTTAGTCTGCGCACTGGCACCGATGAAATCACCGAATACAGCGGTCTCTACCAAAAAGATCCCTTCCTGACGTTGTGTTTGAGTCTGTGTATGCTCTCTCTGGGGGGGCTGCCGCCCATGGCAGGGTTCTTCGGCAAGCTCTATCTCTTTTGGGCAGGCTGGCAGGCAGGGGCTTACACCCTGGTTTTGGTGGGCTTGGTCACCAGTGTGATTTCCATCTACTACTACATCCGCGTGATCAAAATGATGGTGGTCAAAGAAGACCAAGAAATGTCCCTGGCGGTGCAGAACTATCCTGCCCAGGATTGGGGGATCCCTGGTATGGCCTCGGTGCGGGTGGGCATGGTGGTGACGGTGGTGGGCACGGTCTTGGCAGGACTACTGTCTAACCCCCTCTTTAGCATCAGCACCGCTGCCGTGGAAGGCAGTCCCTTTTTGGGGTTTGGTGAGGTGGAAGTTCCCGTTGCCGTTGCTCCAGACCTCCCTTCCCAACAGGCTTCCTAGCCGCCTATGCCCCGCCCTATTGTGATCATTCCCGGCTATTTTGCCACTGCCAGGGAATATCAACCCCTCCAGACCCGGTTGCAGCACCTGGGATACGTTGTCCAGACGGTGCCGGTGGGGATCCCAGATTGGCTGGTGACGGTGGGAGGCAGACCTGTCACCCCGATTCTGCAGCTCATCGACCAAACGGTTCAACAGGTCAGACAAGCAACAGATTCAGAACAGGTGACGCTCATTGCTCACTCCGCCGGGGGATGGATCGCCCGCATCTATCTGGGATCCCAGCCCTACTGTGGGCAGGTGTGGGGACGGCGGGATCAGGTGGCCAAGTTGATTACCCTGGGGACACCCCATCGCAGCCGTGAACCCTGGACGAAAGCCAACTTGGGGTTTGTCAATGAGGCCTATCCAGGGGCTTTTTGGGATCAGGTGGAATACATTTGCTTAGCGGGCAAGGGCATTTTGGGGCAGCCTTTTGCTTGGCAGCGATGGAATGTGGCAGAGTGGTTTGCCTACACCAGCTATGAACTCACCGATGGCGTCGGGGCCGTGTGGGGGGATGGCATTACCCCCATTGCCGCGGCTCATTTGCCAGGAGCTACCAACCTCACCCTAGAAACCGTGATGCACTCCCCCAGAGGTGGACGAATCTGGTATGGCTCGGAGGGGATCCTGCCCTTGTGGATGGACTATTTGCAGTAACGGTGAACCAGGGATCCCTGATGAGGGGGATCTCAGCGGGGGGCGGAGCGCTGCTCCATGGGGAGCAGGGCCGTTTGTGGTAACACCCGCTGTACCTCCGACAGGGTGGTCTTGCCGTGAATGACTTTGTTGATGGCCGCGACCCGGAAAGAAAAAAATTCAATCTGCTGTAAGTAGTGATGGAGTTCCAGCATGGTGCCCTGATAAATAATCTCCCGAATTCGATCATCCACATGTAACAATTCCACGACCGCTTCTCGTCCCAAAAAACCCGTATTAAAACACTTTTTACAGCCCTTGCCCTTGCGCCATGAACGGGTGTTGAGAGGGGTTGCCTTGAGACCAAGCGCCGCCAAGTCCTGCTCCGTCGGGGTATAGGGCTCAGCACAATGGGGACAGACCTTGCGCACCAAACGCTGCCCCACAATCCCCAAAAGAGCATCACTAATCATGCCGGGATCCGGGCCAATATCTTTAATGCGCGGAATGGCCCCAGGCGCATCATTGGTATGCAGCGTAGAAAGCACCAAGTGCCCCGTCAAAGCTGCCCGCACCACAGTTTCTGCCGTTTCCCGGTCGCGGATTTCCCCCACCATGATCACATCGGGATCCTGTCGCAAAATGGCCCGCAAACCATTGGCAAAAGTCATACCCGCTTTTTCATGAACTTGGGTTTGGGTAATTCGCGGCAAGACATATTCCACCGGATCTTCAATGGTAGTAATGTTGGTTTCTTCTTTGGCCAAAAGTTGCAAACTGGTATAGAGGGTACTGGTTTTCCCAGATCCAGTGGGGCCTGTGAAAATAATCAACCCTTGGGGCTGACGCAACCAGGATTTATAGACCTCCAGGGGGCGGGGATCAAAGCCTAGGGATCCTAAGTCGGCAAACATATTATCTTGGCGGTGCAGGAGCCGAATCACGATTTTTTCTCCCCCCACACAGGGCAAGCTGCTCACCCGCATATCCAAGTCAGACCCCCCGATGGCGGTTTGGTCATCCCCCAAGATGGTGTAGTTCTGCCCGATACGCCCATCCTGAGGACGACGACTTTCGGCGATGTCCATATTGCTCATCACCTTGATGGCCGCGATCACAGGGCGAGTCAAGACAGGCTGTAATGTCGTGATGTCGTGTAACATGCCATCAATGCGGTAGCGTACCCGCAGTCCTTTCGGGGTCGGCTCAAGGTGAATATCACTGGCGCGGTGGCGCAGAGCATTACTGATCAGGGCATTGATGCGTTGGCGTTGGCTTTCCGCTTGGGCTAGAGATAGCTCTGTTTCAACGCGAATGTTTTGCTGCTCTTCAGGCAGTCCTGTAAACGGATCAATAGGAACAAAGGTGGTGATGGTATCCGGGCTAGGCAGGTTTTGGCGTTTGTACCACAGCCGATAGCTATCCTGGTCAATCGGGGTTGTTTGCACCTTCATCCCGGTTCGCTGTTGGATCAGTTCCACCGCCTCAGGACTGATGGGTTCTGGACAGCCAATATAAATCGTTCCCTGCCAAATCAGCAGCGGCAAGACATGGGGCAAGATTTTTTTATCTGGGAAGGACTCTAGAAACCGCTGATTTACCCCATCATCAAGACCCTCGAGGCGGACTTTCCCTTCTGGGTCAACCAGTTGTTTTAAGGCATGCTCCACGCTGGGAATATCTCGGTTTTTGAGGCGTTGCCAGACAGAGGGTGTGCTTGATTCCGACAGTGTGGTTTGCATTCCCCATCCCCTTGCTTCCTGCTGCTTCTATCTTAGGCAGGTGTTAGCAGGAGGTACGCTGAAACGCCCAGCAAAAGTACCATCAGCAGCAGCCAAACTGGGGATCCCGATGGTGGTCTCCCACATGGGGATCAGCGACAGTGAAAACACAGTGATGGCTCGTTGATGGCTCAAGGATAAACCGTTATGGCACCGCAACCGGATCCCATTTCCATGCTTGTCTTGCAAGGTTTAGGCCTGAATGTCTCTGGGATTCTTTTGTTATCAGCCACCACCTCTGTGATTGGGCCCTTGGGGTGGGCTGGCACAACCGTGGCTTTTGCAATTAAGTTAATTGGAGATACCCAGTGGATCCGTGCCTATCGCCTCTGGCAAGCTCAGCAGTCTGACTGCACTGACTCCCCGACCCTACCTGCCCCTTATGCCAGTTCTGCCAGCATGGCCCCTCCTGACACTCTTGAGACCCTTGAGATAAATGTTTCTGCTGTGGAGCCTTAAGCCATGACTTGCTGCCGTCTGCTTGCGCTTACCCTGCTTGCCTGGGGAATGGCTGCTCCTCATCTACCTGCCTTGGGTCAAGCCGAACCCACCTTTGAACTCGATGTCCGCCAGCACATCAACAGTGCCCCCAGCCAGAGTACCCTAGAGCGTGCTGTGTTTACAGGGTTGATCGTGGATGCCCGTGGTTTGGATTTTGAGCCAAGTATGTCCATGCGTCTTTTTGATCCCCAAGGCCGCCAAATCTACACCACCACCAACCCCAACCAAGAACTCAACACCAGCTACGTGGCCAGCGAAGGGACAGCCGCCTACGCCACCAGCCCAGAACAAGCCACCGCCCTGACCAACCGCATCGGGGAACGCCCCCACATCGTCCGGGCCCAGCGCACCCGGGGCTACGACTTGATCCTAGCTGCCAATGACGCTGCCTTTATAGAACAAGCCAACCAACGGGATCGGTTTCTCGATAACTTTCGGGTGGTCGTCATTTGGGATCCCCCTACGCTCCTGGCCCTGCCTCGCCGCACACCATAAGCCATAAATTGATCCTCAGCCCATACCCCACCCTCAACAAATTATTGAAGACTCCCTGACATGACCACCCCACCGTGTACCACCCAGCCCCTGTCCCAGCCCCTGAGAATAGTTGGGATCCCTGGCTCAGCAGGAGAGAAACACTAGGGATAGCGTTAACCCACCCATGAGGGATGACTTTCTGCCCACAAACCCATGCCCACCCAGGGTAGCCGAATCGGGATCCATTGGCTAAGATGCCAACTAGAGCAGTCACCCAAGGGGTCTCTCGTGTTCGGTTTATTTGGTAAAAAAAACAGCAAAGTTATCGGGGTCGAATTATCTCCGGAAAAGATTGTTGTCACGCAAGTGAAGCGGCAGGGACAAACCAGTCGTTTGACCCATTTTGCCGAAGCTCCCATGCCGGAGGGAGCCATGTTGGAAGGGCGCATCAACGAACCTGCGGCAGTCGGAGAAATCCTGGCAAAGTTGATTACCGAGCACAAAATCCCAGCGGGATCCGTCGTAGCTACTGCCATTCCAGGGCGGGACGCGATTGTGCGACCGATTCGGGTCAAGGCAGATCTTTCTGAAGAAGAATTACGCCGTACCGTGATTGAAGAAGAAGCGCCTCTTTATATTCCTTACACCCGGGATCAAGCTGACATTGATTACCAGCCCCTCGGCTTAGAACTCTCCCAGGATAATTCAGAGCGTCTGGAAGTCCTTTTGGTAGCTGCACCCAAGGAATTAGTTGATAATTACATTGAAACAATCAAGCTTGCTAACCTCTCTGTTCGCTGTGTCGAACTCAATAGCTTTGCCGTCATTCGTACCATCAAAGATCAACTGGCTCAATTTAGCAGTCAAGAGGCTGTGGTTTTAGCCATGATTGGCTATGAATCTACAGAAATCAATATGATTGTCAACGGGATTCCCCATTTCTCCCGCACCGTCACCATCGGCACAACCCACATGCAGCAGTTGCTTGGGCAAGCCTTGAATATGCCGCCGAGCCGGGCCAAAGAGCTCCTGGGTTCGATCAAACTACCGATCATCAGTCCCACCGAAAGCTTCGCCACAGGAGAACGTGTCAGTACCAACCCTGGGGTGGCAGCGGTGACACGGGTGATGGCGGATCTTGCCGATGAACTGCGCCGCTCCATGGACTTCTATGTCAACCTACCCGGGAGTGTTCCCATTGCTCGTGTGATTTTGGCAGGGACTGGTGCTGGCATTGGTCATGCAGACGGCTATCTGTCAAACCGCCTGGGGATTTCCGTTGACCTAGCGGATCCCTTTGCCAGCGTTTCCCTGCCAGATACCCTTGATATTGCCCTCAACCAGCGCCCAGCGATGGGAGTGGCCGTTGGGCTTGGGCTTCGCGAACTGTAACTGCGCAACGAGGACTGTCGTCATGTATACACCCGAAATTAACTTACTGAGAGACCGGGCTTTACCCACAGCCCCCACTGGTGCCATCCCGATTCCAGAGGCTGCCAAAGGTTCTTCTGGTGGCGCTGCTGCCATCGTAGCCGGACTAATCTTTGCAGGGGGGGCGATTGGGGGCGTCACCTATTTTCAATTGACCTTTGCTGCCCAGCTCAATGCCTTAACTCAGGAGCGGGATGCCATTGTTGCCCAGGTCAAAGATTCTGAAGCTGAGGTGGCTCGCTTGACCCAGATTAAAACGGAGTTCGATGGCATTGTGGCTCGGATTAACGCTTTCAAGTCTTTTTTTAATGATATTCAGCCCTGGTCTGCCATTCTGGAAGACCTCCGTGCCCGTGTCCCTCGGGAGGTTTGGCTAACCAGCATGGCAGTGAGTGGCAACGAAGTCACCCTATCTGGGGTTTCCCTCACCTTTGAGCAAGTGAATGATTTACAGTTGACCTTATTACAGTCTCCCTTTGTCCAAACGGTCACCCTATCGAGTAGCCAGTTAAACCGCGGTAACGAAACCCGTCTGGATTCGATTAACTTCAATTTCACGGTGGGACTTCGTCCTCTCACTTTAGCTTCCGATGAAGTGTTGGCCACCCTCAGCCGCACGGGATCGGAAGGATTAGTAGCCAAAGTAAGCATTCTTCGCAACCTTGACTTGGAGCAGACACAACCTCCTAGCCAATAACCCCAGCCAATCAAGCCCTGAGGATACCGTTATGACTTCTGGATTGACATCTGAATTAGAACTGCCTCTGGAGGCTGCCCCACAGCCCTTGACCGTGATGGGGATAGAATTGACCCCTGTGCGAATTGGTTTATTGATTGGGGTGGGAGGAGTCTTGGTGGCAGGGGTTTTAGGATTCACCCAAATTCGCCCCCTCCTGGAGCGGATCGAAACCACACGGCGGGAGCGAGATGAAAATAAAGCCAAACAAGAACAGCTTGTCAGGCAAATTGAATCTCTGAGGGAATTTGAAGGTAAAATTGAGAATGCCCGACAAATCAGTGGTGAAGTGACCCAACTTTTGCCCACTCCTGACAATGCTCAAACGCAGTTGTTGGACTTAAACCGTCTTTTAAGGGTGAGCCAAATTGGTCTGGATAGTTTTGCCCCTCAGCCGCCTACGGGGCTTCCTGGTAAAGTCCCAGCGGATGTGGCAGCCCAAGTTCAGCAACAATCCACTCGTATTGCCATCCGCGGAAACTACAACCAAACCATCCAGCTCATGCAAAACATCGAGCGCCTCAAAACCTTACTAAGAGTGACTAACTTAACCATTTCGCCCGTACAAGCGACTCCCGGAGAAACCCCGGTTTTGAATATGAGCTTGGATCTGGTGTCCTACATCTACAATTCCTCGGCGGCTCCCCCCCCTCCAGCTCAGTGAGTTGAATTCATGGGTACTAGGGATCCCTGGCTGAGTTTCCACTGGTGAGTGGCAATGCTGGCGAGTTCCTTGGGGTCGTGGGTGACAATCATCATGGTCCAATCTGACTTGAGGGATCCCAAAAGCTGGATAATCTGCTGCCGCACTGACCAATCCAATCCGGCTGTGGGTTCATCGAGGAGGAGGAGATAAGGGCTACGGATCAATTGCACCGCCAGGGAAAGACGGCGTTGTTGTCCGCCACTCAATTGAAACGGAGAGTCTGTGAGGGGGATCCCTGGTAGTCCGACTTGCTCAAGGACTTCTTGCATGTGCTCATAGCTGACATGGGGATGCCCAAAGCTCAGTTCCTCCCGAATCGACCCGCCACAAAAATGTCGTTCTGGAAACTGGAAAACCAAGCCTGCCAAGCGACGCAGTTGGGATGGCTTCAGGGTTTGATCCTGCCATTGGATGGTGCCGGAGGTGGGTTGTGCCAACCCAGCCATTAACTCTAGCAGCGTACTTTTGCCTGCTCCACTCCTGCCTACAATCACACCCACCTGATGGCTTTCTAGGGTTAGGGAAATGTCTCGCAGCAGAGGCTGGTTGCTGCTAGGAGGATGATAACAAACACCACGCAAATGCAACATACCAAGAGCCACCAAACCATATCTTGATTGTTTATCTATCCCAGATTCGTCTTACCCGCCGTGGGAAATAAATTGGCTTCAGGAATCAACCGAAATCACCAAAGCCCATGGGATACAAAAGACAGCAGCTCTCCCCTTTGGGGCCATAATGGGATTGTTTTATTGAATTAGTTAATCATTTTAACTAATGAGGGGTACGGGGAGCTATAAGTCCCGCGCTGTATGCAAAGCGTCAGCGTCGGGATACATGGACTCCCCGTGCTTGTTGCTTCCCCTCATTGGCGTAGCCTGCGCTCTGCGCATAGGGGATGAGACAAGCATTTGCCAATAGCTATCACTACTGGTAAACTGTAACATAGTAGCCCAGGGACTCTGGGGAAGGGAAACCGCCTGTCA
>Ga0272446_1005273_pt1 | contig 14410 bp, 14 predicted proteins | sample YNPCB0061_FD_194587 | JGI IMG/M metagenome (GOLD analysis project Ga0272446, IMG submission 194587) | Hot spring microbial mat communities from Yellowstone National Park, WY, United States - YNP-CB-006-1 | ecosystem: Environmental > Aquatic > Thermal springs > Hot (42-90C) > Sediment | place...
CCTATGCGCAGAGCGCAGGCTACGCCAATGAGGGGAAGCAACAAGCACGGGGAGTCCATGTATCCCGACGCTGACGCTTTGCATACAGCGCGGGACTTATAGCTCCCCGTACCCCTCATTAGTTAACCAACGATGATCTTGCCAGCCATGCCAGCGCCACGGTGGGGGGTGCAGAAGTAGGTGTATTCGCCGGGGGGGAGGTCAGCAAAGGTGGTCTCAATTTCTTGTTTGGGTGTGGTCAGGAGTTGCTTGTGAGAAAGCTTGGCTGCCAGGGCGGCATCTTGACCGGGCACGGCATCAAAGACAACGTTGTGGGGATAGACTTTGTTGTTGACCCACTTGACAGTGTCCCCTTGCTTGATGTTGAGCACAGGGGGGTCGAAAACCAAAGCGCCAGCATCTGAACCCATTTTGACGGTGTAAGTTTCCGCGGCGGCAGGAGCAGCTTGGATGACAACTGTGGATAGGATAAATAGACCCGCAAGGCAGAGCAGTCCAAGGCGGCGAGTAACAGCAGACAACCAGGGCATATTAAAAAATTCTCTTAGACTGAGTCTTCTCTAGGATCATAGCATTCTTAATCAATTCTCTAAATGGGGGAAATCAGCAAACTTTGACGGACTGTCGGGGGCCTCTTTTCTCATCGCTTGGGGAAGGTTGATTACCTCCCTAAAGAGGCGTTGGGCCGCAAGTTCAGTTTCAAGAGCAGCCACTTGATCGGGGGAGGGTCTCCATGGGGGGAATCAAGCAAAGCTCATTGGGCTTCGAGATCAGAAAGGGCTTGATTGTGGAGAGTATCGAGTTTGTTGGATGAGTATCACCACAACTCGATCAAACCATTCCGCCCCCTTGCGGTAACTGGCGGATTGGGCACATTGCACACGAAGGGGCACAGCCTCTGGAGAGATTTGTCGCGACTTTGTTGCGACGAATGGGAGCTTGAATCTGGGCTTGCTGCTGTTGATAGGGGCTTCAATCGGCGGCTAGCTGACGGTAGTGCCCTTGCATGGGGAGAGGGCGCCAGAGAAATTAGTGGGCGGAGCCATTGCCGTGATATTTGTCGGTATCATAAAAACCGTTGCGGGTGCCAAAATAAAGGGCAGCCAAGGGGAATACCACTGCCACCACAAGTACGATGGTTTTGAAGGTCATGGCGAAGGTCTTACACGCTGCTCCCATTATAGAAGCCTCGTGGTGGGCCCAACCGGCTAGTCAGCTTGCACCGCAAATGCTGGGGATGACCTTTGTCCGAGCCTATGGGGACGGATCCCTGGTACGGGGGATGATCGTGGAAACGGAAGCCTATGAAGATGGGGATCCGGCTTGTCATGCCTACCGCCGCCGCACCCAGCGCAATGCTGTCATGTTTGGGGATCCCGGTCGTCTCTATGTCTATCAGATTTATGGGATGTATCACTGCCTGAATGTGGTGGCTCACCCGCCAGGGATCCCGGGGGCAGTGTTGATTCGGGCCTTGGCGCTGGATCGGGTGCCGCCGGGGTGTCGGGATCCCAAACCGCTGCATCGTTTGGCGGCGGGGCCGGGGTTACTCTGTCGGGTGTTGGGGATTGGGCGGCAGTACAATGGCTGGCCCCTAGAACCCCAAAGGGGGGAGAGCTTTTGGATCGAGGATAAACCCAAGGATTGGCAGGGGGAATGGGTGCAGACCACCCGAATTGGCTTGACCCAAGGGGTGGAAATTCCCTGGCGCTGGTATCTGCGGGATCATGGGGCGGTGTCGCGCAGGGGCTAGGATCCCTGCTCCGGTTCTGGCAGAGGTGACTGAAAGGGGAGGGTGAGCATCCAGCCCAAGCGAGAGGTAGAGTCGGGATCCCGATAGCTGCTCAAGCCCAGGGGCATCTGCCGGGGGGCGGCTTGGGGCTGTTCGCGACCGGTGCCAAAGAGGCGATCCCAGAGGGAAAAAATCGAGCCGTAGTTGCTGTTGGTTTCGGCAATGTCAACGGAGTGGTGAAGGCGATGCCAATCAGGGGTGACCAGGAAGGCGCGGATCCCGGATTCCCAAGTTGGGGGCAGGCTGACATTGCCGTGGTTAAAGAGAGCCGTGGCGTTGAGAAGGATTTCATAGATCACCACCCCGAGGACGGGGGATCCCAGCAGAGCCACCACGGTCATTTTCCAGGCCATGGACAGGAGGATCTCAAGGGGATGGAAGCGCACACCCGTGGTGGTATCCAAGATGGGGTCAGCATGGTGGACTTGGTGGATGCGCCATAGAGGGGGATAGACATGAAACAAGACATGATGCCCATACACCGCCAAATCCAGGATCACAATTGTGAGGAGCACCTGTGCGGAAAAGGGAAGATGCACATGGTGAAAAAGCCCCCACTGGCTGTGGCTAGCCACGGCGACAGCACTCAAACCAGGAATCAGCCTGCTCAGCAAGGTACTCAGGGCAACCAAGCCCAGGTGACTCCCCCAGCGACGGTAGGGATGGGGTTGGGGATCCCGAAAAGGGGCCAGATGTTCCCATAGGCGCATCAGCACCAAGACCCCCACAAAGCACAACAGCCGCACAACCGTAGAACTCACCCACCCCCCTCATCACACCGGAACACTCAGATCTATGGGATCCAGACTCCCTCGGCTGGGATCCCCTTCTTCCGCCCGTTCGATGGCCTTGGTCAGCCACGCCTCCCCTTCCGCCACAGAGGTGATCTGAGCCAGGTGAGAGCGAAATAGAGCAGCATCCGGGATCCCCTTCAGGTACCAGGTCATGTGCTTGCGAGCTTGGCGCACCCCGGATTCCCCTTTGTAAGCCCACAACCCCCGCAAGTGCTCCATAGCCACCTGGAGTCGCGTCCGCACCGAAGGCTTGGGCAAGGGGATCCCAGTTTTGAGGGCATGATCGATTTCTCCCACCAAAAAGGGATTGCCCATGGTGCCGCGGGAACACATCACCCCGTCGGCTCCCGTCTGTTCTAAGCAAGCAATCGCCGCCTCCACCGAGAAAATATCCCCATTGGCGATCACAGGAATGGAGAGTTTTTCCTTGACCTTGGCAATCCATTCCCAGCGGGCCTGGCCGTCAAACCCCTGGGCGCGGGTACGGGCATGGAGGGTCAGCAGTTGTGCCCCTGCATCCTCCAGGCGCCGGGCAAAATCCACAATCTGGATTTCTTGGTCATTCCAGCCCAGGCGGGTTTTCACCGTCACCGGCTTAGCACTGGCCGCAACAACCGCTTTCACAATCGCCACAGCCGTGTCGGGATCCCGCAACAAGGAAGACCCCCCGCCATTTTTGGTAATCTTATTGACTGGGCAGCCCATGTTGATATCCACCAAATCCGCCCCCTCTGCCACTGCCAGCCTGGCCGCTTCAGCCAGAAACTGGGGACGACAATCAAACAACTGGATCCCCACCGGGGTTTCGCCGGGATCCACTTCCATAATCCGGGGGCGTTCTTGACCGTAATGCAGCCCTGTGGCATTGACCATTTCCGTATAGACCGGACTGAGGGGGGCAAAACGGCGCACCAAACGGCGAAAAACCAGATCCGTCACCCCCGAGAGAGGCGCTTGAAAGACCCGGCTGTGGAGGATTAGGGATCCCACCTGCAACGGTTGGGCCAAACGTTCCCGTAAAGCAGCAGAAAGCATCACATGCACAGACACACAGACTTTTATTTTATCCTGGGGGCATGGGTAACCATTTTTCGAATCCTTTTTGGAGGCTGCTGAAAATCTTCTCCACCACCTGCTTACAGTTACTTTTTTGAACATTTCACACCCAGTGAGATCCTCCCTAGCCCCTTTGCCAACAGGGGAACCGCAATGAACTTAGACTCCCCCTTGTTGAGTAGGAATTGAGGGGAGAACTACTGTGTGGAGAATCAGACGGTAAACACCTCAGGGATTGATGGTAATGGGATCCCGAAACTGTTGGGTGGTGCGTTGCCCGTTGCGTTCCAAGGTAAAGACCAAAACCCCATTACTAATCGCAGGGGTGGTGGGGGCAATACTGAGCTTCGCCTCGTAGAAGCCAGGACTGGTCTCGGTCATGAAAATATCCGGGGTCAAATTGACAATCCGAAAGCTCGCCTGCCCACCGGCATCCCCCCGCAGGGTGACAGCAAGAATATCGTTGGCCCGCAGGATGCGGTTACTGCTTGTGGAGGTGATTTGGCTGATCTGGGGTTGTCCTGGCAAGGGAGCTGGAGTTAGGGGTGGGAGGGGCGGGGGAACGGAGCCTTGGCTGCCATCGATGCGGAAGGGCAAAAGCTGTTGGTACTGATCGCTGCGTCCCCCAACAGTCAGAATCACAGATAAGCGGGGATTATTTTCCTGGTGGGTCTCGGCAACCACATAGGTACCTTCGTAGAGGTGGGGGCTAATTTCCCGCATCGGGATATTACGAGCCAGCGTGCCCACATCAAATTGGGCCACCCCACCCCGCACCCCCCAGATATTGACCGTGAGAATATCCCCAGCCCTGAGATCCCGTTCTGGGCGGATGCGGATCCCGGTAAACAGAGGGCTGGTACTGACCGGAGAACTGATCGGCGGGCTAACCGGGGGGAGAGCAGGCGGGGGCAGGGTGGAACTGGTGCCCAGGGCCAACTGGGGAAAGCGGCGACGCACCTGGGTGGTACTGCCCGCCGGGGTTGTGAGTTGCACACTGATTTCGGGATCCCGGAGGGTATCGCTAGCGCTGACAGTATAAGTCGTACGGTAAAGACCCGGCTGCACTTCCGGCAGCACCAAGGGGATGCGACCATCGAGATCAGCGCGGACTTGTCCCCCCGGCGTACCTTGCACCTCCACTGTCACCGGCGATCCCGGCATCACCGTACCTGATTCCGGCTGGAGGCGGATAGCCGTAATCGTGGGCGTGCTAGGGGTTGCAAGAGGAACTGGGGTGACTTGGGCCACAGGCGGAGTGATAGCCACCACCTTCTGACGATAGGCCAGCGCCTGGTGAATCAGAACCGCCCCCGTGCCCCGGTTCAAGACCTGATTGGGTTCAAGGCGGCGGGGATCAGGGATATTCACCAGCAAGTTTGCCTGCCCCGCCATCGCAATAAAAGGGCGGCCCACTGTGGGCACTTCCGCCCCATCCGTATAAAGAGCCATCCAGCGATCCACATCAGCCTGACTAGGGGGTGGCAATTGCAGCACCCGCACCAAAATCGCCAGAGCCTCCAGTTTGGTGAGATTACCCGTGGGACGAAACTCTCCCGTATCAAACAAGCGCATCACCCCTGCCTGCAACACCGCTTGAATGGCATCGTGATCAGGACTACTGCGGGGCACATCTGGGATGACTTGGGTACGGCTGATGTCGTAGCGGTACTCAAAAAACCGGGTCAGCCACTGGGCGAACTCCCCCCTCGTCAAGGTGGCAGAAAAGGGCACCTGGGATCCCAAATTAAAGCCTTGCTGAGCCAGAGCTTGGGTGTAGAGCGTTGTCCAATCCTGGGAAACAGCAGTTTGGGCAGCTACAGGCAGGGCAGCCCCCAGACACGGGAAGAGCAGACAACCACTGAGGGCAAGCGGAACAAGGTGCTTCATGACCAATCCCATGACTATCAGGAGTTTAGCCCAGGTGGGGTAACCCTTCCCAGGGGGTTGGCCGCGGTTTACCCTGCGTTCAGAGGATAGGCTAGTGTACTCCAGATGGAAAGGTCTATAATTAGAGGCTGCCCAACTTCTATGTTTCCTCTATGACCTTTATCAATCGCTCCCTGCAGGAGTTTCCCGTAGACCAACGGGCTATCGTGATTCCAGCCCAAGACTCTCTTTCCATTCTTGATTGGCTGCGCAAAGAAGGACGCCTGATTGATCGCCCAGCCGAAGTCCACAATCCCCTTCTTACCAGCGATGAAATTGATGATGACCTTGGCGAACTCATTGATGATGAGGATTACGAAGACGATTTTACCGATGAAGAAGATTAGGGCTGCCCATATCCCCAAACCAAAAAATGCTCATGTTTTTGGTGGTTTCTAGCGGGCATGATCCCCTCAATTAGGCTTTTTCGGGGTGACTCTCTCATCAAACGATATGATTATCTATCATGTCACTAGGGATCCCCCAAAATCTTCGATTCATCTAAAATCATCCCAAAAAGGTCATGCCAATGGGAATCTCCACAGGAAGACTTGAGACTTTCATCCCTGCCACTTCACAATTTTGCTTTGCCACGGCTGCGCAGATCTGATCCCACTGCTCCTAGAGCCTATCTCCACGCAAAGGAGTTCCCATGTCCAAAACGGTAGCCATCATTGGAACCGGGCAAGTCGGCATGGCCTGTGCCTATTCCCTGATGATTCAGCAAGTGGTCGAAACCTTGATCCTCGTAGACATCAACCATGAAAAGGCCCTAGGCGAGGCCATGGATCTGATCCACGGGATCCCCTTTCTCCAACCCATGACCATCACCGCAGGCACAACTGCAGACTGCCGAGGCGCCGATATTATCGTCATTACCGCCGGGGCCAAACAACGACAAGGGGAAAGCCGACTCGATCTGGTGCAGCGGAATGTGGAGATCTTGCGGGGGTTAATCCCCGAGCTGATGCAGCACTGCCCGGAAGCCATTTTTCTCCTGGTCAGTAATCCTGTGGATGTGATGAGCTATGTCACCTGGCGGTTATCGGGATTGCCTTGGTCACGGGTGCTGGGATCCGGAACAATCCTGGATACCGCTCGGTTTCGCTCCGTTTTAGCAGAACGCTTTCGTCTGGATCCCCGCAGTCTCCATGCCTACATCATTGGTGAACATGGGGACAGTGAAGTGGCAGTCTGGAGCAAAGTCCATGTGGCCGGCACGCCAGCCCTGGCATTTTTCCCGGAGTGTGGGGATCCCGAAACCCTAGAAGCCATTGCCAGTCAAGTTCGCCAGGCAGCCTACGAAATTATCCGGCGCAAAGGAGCCACCAGCTACGCCATTGGTTTAGGCGTAACCCAGATCATCCAAGCCATCCTCAAAGATCAACGGCGTGTTCTCACTGTCAGTACCTTGTTGCAAGGAGAATACAACCTCAACACTGTTTACCTGAGTGTACCGGCAGTGGTGGGATCCCAAGGGGTTGCGCGTCTGCTGCCCATTCCCCTGACCGAATCTGAGCAGACCCAACTGCTTCACTCTGCCCAAACCCTACAGGGGGTGATTGCGGCTCTGGGATTGTGATTTCCAACTAGCAGTTAAAGGTGCCTTGCCAACTTCCCTCACCCGTTTTGGGAAAGGGCTTGGTCTTTGAAAAGCCCAGGGAGGTTCACAATAAGCCCTAGTCAATTACTGGATCTACAGAGAAGATAAGATATAGTCGTTTTAAGCAGTTGTGAAACTTATTTTAATCTCCAGCTCCCCTCTCCCCCTGTGGGAGAGGGTCTCTTAATGTTGTGTGAAATGAGTCCAGTGAGCGTGATCAATGTCCCAAGAAAAATCTTCAGCTTTTATTTTTATTCTTTTACTGGGATTTGTCAGTCTTTGTGCCGATGCCACCTACGAAGGGGCACGCAGTATTACAGGTGCTTATCTCGGGGTACTGGGAGCCAGTGGCGCTGGGGTTGGACTGGTGGCTGGTCTGGGAGAATTGCTCAGTTATAGCTTGCGATTACTCACGGGTTTTCTCAGCGATCGCACCCGACACTATTGGGCAATAACAACTTTGGGCTATGCCCTCAACACAGCTGTTGTTCCGCTCATGGCACTTGCAGGACGGTGGGAAGTGCTAGCGAGTTTAATGATTGCTGAACGGACGGGCAAAGCCATTCGCACCCCACCGAGAGATGTCTTGCTATCCCATGCCGCTATCCGGGTCGGTAAAGGCTTGGGTTTTGGGATCCATGAAGCCATGGATCAAATTGGGGCGGTGGCAGGGCCACTGATGGTGACAACCGTTTTAGCCATCTGGGGAAGCTATCCAAGAAGCTTTGCCATTTTGCTGATTCCAGCGGCTTTGGGATTGGTTGTACTCCTGATTGGGCAGCGGATCTATCCCAACCCCCGTGCATTTGAACCCACCACCCAAGATTTGCACCGGGAAGGACTGCCCCGCCATTTTTGGCTATACCTGGGGGCCGTGGCATTCATCGCCGCAGGGTTTGTGGATTTTCCCCTCATTGCCTTTCATTTGCAACAGCAGGCGAGCCTGAGCCAACCAACACAAATTCCCTTACTTTATGCACTTGCCATGGGTGTTGATGCGATTGCAGCCCTGATTTTTGGATACTGGTTTGATCGATTTGGCATCACCACACTTGTCATTGCTATTCTATTGTCTGCAGGTTTTGCCCCCCTCGTTTTTGTTGGGGGACCTTCGTTTATTGTTATGGGAATGGTGCTGTGGGGGATTGGCATGGGAGCGCAAGAATCCATGCTAAAAGCAGTTGTGGCTGGAATCGTACCCCCAGAACGTCGCGGCTCTGCCTATGGCATTTTTAATACCGGTTACGGTCTGGCTTGGTTTTTGGGTAGTGCATTGATGGGATTACTCTATGATTTTTCACGTGGCTCTTTGATCGCCCTCTCTGTTTTACTCCAGTTAATCGCCATTCCCTTTCTTCTGTGGATTGAGCAGCATTCCCGCCAAGGAGAATAGTATAGACTTTTCCGGGTTTTCTCCAGATTTTGACTTTCTATCCATGTCTCAGAGAGGGATTGCCCCCTTGCTAATCTACAAAGAGGGAGGAGAACAAACATATTGATATTGATCTCGGTCATGGAGCTATAGAGCCGCTGTAGGAGGATCCCCGGTAATCTGAACGAGGGTTGAGCTTGTCCTGGTAGCGATAAATAATGTCAATGGTGCGCCGCACCTCTGCTGGGAAAATCACAATCAAATCTCCAGGTTGGGCGTGATCTAAGGCAGTTTCGATGGCAGTAACTTCGTTGAGAATGATCTGCACAGGCCCCCCCTGCTGCTCTTCCCAGCCCTGACGGATTAAGTCCGCCACCACACCGGGATCCCGACCGCGGCGGTCATCGTCTTCTTTGATGATGGCTTCATCAAACATCTGGGCAGAGAGCACTCCCAATTCCCGCAAATCCTGATCCCGACGATCCCCAGGGCCGCCGATCACCCCGATTTTACGCCGACATTCCCAGGTTTTGAGCGTGGCTTGGATGGCTTCGTAGCCGGCGGCATTGTGAGCATAGTCCACCAGTACCTGAAATGACCCCACATCAAAAAGATTGAGACGACCGGGGGTTTGGGCCACAGAACTGGTGAAGGTACCCAGGGCTACCCGCATATCGTCAATAGACACACCATGCAAAAAAGCTGCCAAGGTCGCTGCCAAGGCATTTTGAATCATGAAGGTGGCTTTGCCCATTAACGTCAGGGGGATATTGGTGACTTTTTCCACCCGCAAGGTCCAGCCCCGCTTCAAAATGGAGATGTAGCCCTCTTCATAGACGGCGGCTACCCCGCCCTGGGCAATATGCTCTTTCACCAGGGGGTTGCCGGGATTCATGCTGAAATAAGACACATGACATTTAACTTTTTCCGCCATCTTGGCAACTAGGGCATCATCGGCATTGAGAATGGCATAGCCCTCTGGTTGCACCGCTTCCACCACCACCGATTTCACCCGGGCTAAATCCTCTAGGGTATTCACATCTCCCAAACCCAAGTGATCAGAAGTCACATTCAAAACAATACCAATATCACAGTGGGGAAACCCCATCCCCGCCCGTAGGATCCCCCCCCGGGCTGTCTCCAGCACCGCCACTTCTACGGTGGGATCCCGCAGCACAATCTGGGCGCTGTAGGGCCCAGTCATATCCCCTTTGGCAATTTGATGATTTTGGATGTAAACCCCATCGGTGGTGGTAAAGCCAACCCGTTTCCCCACACCCTTGAGGATATGAGCAATCAAACGGGTGGTGGTGGTTTTGCCGTTGGTGCCTGTGATCGCAAAGATGGGAATGCGGCTGGGAGTCCCCGGTGGGAATAGCATATTCATCACTGGTTCAGCCACGTTGCGGGCAATGCCTTCACTGGGAGCCAAGTGCATGCGAAAACCCGGCGAGGCATTCACTTCCACAATTGCCCCCCCTGTTTCCGTGACCGGAACGGTAATATCCGGGCAGATCAGGTCAATCCCTGCCACATCCAAGCCAATAATCTGGGCAGCCCGCTCGGCAATAAAGGCGTTGTAGGGATGGAGGATGTCGGTGCAATCCACGGCACTGCCTCCTTGGCTGATGTTGGCAGTGGATTTGAGGATGCAGCGTTCCCCAGCAGGCAATACGGTTCTGAGACTATAACCCTTGCGCTCTAGAATGTGCAGGGTGGTGTCATCCACACTAATCAGGGTCAAGACGTTTTCATGTCCATAGCCCCGGCGGGGATCCCGATTCAGTTCGTCAATCAGTTCTTGAATAGTCGAACGCCCATCCCCGACCACATGAGCGGGAATGCGTTTGGCGGCAGCAATGAGTTTATTGTTGACGACCAAGAGGCGATAGTCGTCCCCTACCACAAATTTTTCCACCAAGACATCATCGGAGATTTTCCGGGCCACCTCAAAGGCGTCAATGGCATCTTCTAAGGTGGTGATGTTGACCGTGATCCCCCGCCCATGGTTGGCATTCAAGGGCTTGACCACCACCGGAAAGCCCCCCACATCGGCGATCACACTGGCCAAATCATCCACGTAGCGAATGGTGTACCCCAAGGGCACCGGGATCCCCATGTCCTTGAGGAGTTCTTTGGTGGCTTTTTTATCGCCGGCCAGTTCCGTGGCAATGATGCTGGTTTTTTCGGTGGTGGTGGCTTGCAGGCGCTTTTGATGGATCCCGTAGCCCAACTGAATCAGGGAATTGTCATTGAGACGGATGTGGGGGATGCCGCGCAGGGTGGCTTCATCAATTAAAGATTGGGTGCTGGGGCCAAAACGGACTTTTTCGCGGATTTCCCGCAGCTCTTGGATGTCGAGTTCGAGGTCGCGGCGGTAGGATTCCCCGTCCACCAGGGCTTGACAGAGATAGACTGCGGCTTTGGCGGCGAAGCGTCCGGCTTCTGCTTCTTTGTATTCAAACACGACGTTATAGACCCCAGGGGTGCTGGTTTCGCGGGTGCGGCCAAAATCACACGTCATCCCGGCCATGCTCTGTAGCTCTAGGGCCACATGCTCCACCACATGGCCCATCCAGGTGCCCTCTTCCACCCGCTGCAAAAAGCCGCCGTAACAATCCCGGGAACAGCGGTGCTCCCATAGTCCTGGCAAGAGGCTCTCGAGGCGCTCCCGAAAACCCGGAATCAGGTTGGTGGGACGGTCCCGCAAGTCTTCTAGATCAAGACGCATTTGAATGAGCTGCTGACGGCGGATGCTCCACACGTTGGGGCCATTCAGGGTACGCAGAGAAAGGATACGCATAGGAAAGGGGGGCAGAAAGAGCAGGAGAAACAAAGGAACTAGCTTATCTAGGATGCCGGTTCGTAGGGCGCAAAGACTGTGCTGGCAGTTACCAAAAGGTCGGGATTATTCCAACTGAAAGCAATGCCCAGCGGTGAGAAAATGGAGCTTGACTCCTTGAATCGTGTAGGGTTTGTCCGTGGGGGTCTGATCCACGTCAGACACCACTTCCCGCCCATCCACAAGGGTGACGCTGCCTGTTCCCAAAACCTCGATGGTGTTGTCAGCACGGATGACCGCAGCGGTGTTTTCGTCAATCCCCAAGCCCCAACACTGGGGATGGTAAGCCACGGCTGTGATCAAGCGGGTGAGACGGTTACGGTTGTGGAAATGCTGGTCAATGAGGAGGTTGGGCAGGATCCCCAAACCATGCTTGACAGTCACCATCCCTGGGGTGGGGGACTCGCCGCTATAGCCCCTGGCAATCATCTGCATCCCTAGGGCGGAGGCCCCGGCACTGGTGCCAGCGATCACCGTTTGTCCCTGGAGGCATTGCTGCCGGATGACCTGCATCAAGTCTGTGGGGGCTAAGACTTCCGCCAGGCGCTCCTGATCCCCGCCAGTAAAGAAAATACCATTACTCTGTTGGATCACCTCCAGGGCAGCAGGGTTACGGGACTCAATGGGATTGCGAATGTCCAGTACCCACACCTGGGCTGCCCCCATCTCCCGGAAAAGACGCTGATAAAGCGCCCCCAATACATCCGGGATCCCGGAGGCGGCGGGGACAACGGTCACCTTGGCCTGGGATCCCCCGGCCCGACGGATAAAATCCCGCAGGATCAACTTGTCGTTTTCTTTATCTTCCGCCCCGCCTACAGCCATCACATCAGCGCGAGCAGCAAGAGAACGACGAGCAGGCAACACTTCAGGGTGGAGTCCTCGGGTGGAATCGGACACATCTGGCATGGTGGAGGATGAACGCGAGTGTAACGCCATTTTCCACACTACCGGCACAAGCGCAAGTTAATCATTTCTGCCATCCATGAAAGAACACAGGCACAGATGGTTCTATGGTAAAGGGTGGTGGTTCAAAAGTAGACAATGAGCCTAGATGATCTTCGCCTGCACCTGGGATCCTGGCAAGGATGGTTCCGGGACTACGATGCCGAGGGGCGGTTTTTGGGGCAGAAAGCCAGTGAAATCACCTTCCGCGAGCTAGCCCCCCACACCTATGAACAGGTCAATCGCTACGGATCCCAATGCCAACGCTGGGTCTACACCAGTTTGGCGGCGGGGCTGAGGTTTTTCCCAGAAGGCAGCTTTTCCAATGGTCAGATCCAATTGGCTCCCTTTAGCGGCTTTGCTGTGGAGCAGGGTTTTCTCTGGCAGGATCACAAAGCCCGCCTCGTACAACAGTGGGATCCCCAGGGCCAGGTGAGCCAATTTACCACCATCCTGGAAGACCGGGATCCGGGATCCCCGAGAGAAGTTAGGGATTGGCAGGGACAAGGGTTAGAGGGATCCTGGACAGGGACAAGCATCACCTATGGGGCGGACTCCTGGCACCCGGAATCAGGCTCGGCACTGATCCCAGATTTACTTGCTTGGTGGCAAGCCTACACCCCCAACCCTAGGATTCGCTATTTCCCAGGCCAGATGGTGGCGGTTTATCCCCCTGCTTTGCCCATGCCCACCCAGCACCGCCATCGTGAATTTGCCGTGCAATTAGGGTGGCTGCCCCAGCCTGATCACTACTGCCACCTGATCCGCCGCTACAACCGGGAGGGCACTTGGCAGGATGTCACCCTGTGGCATTTGACCAAAACCTCAAACCAAACATAAAAAAATCCCTGCTTGGCAGGGATGTAGAAAGGCTGTAAGACTCCCTTTAGGACTAGCCCAAGCCGATTTGAGAAAGGATGCCTTGCCCAGTCAGCAACTCGGTGGCCACGCCAATCACGAAGCCCAACATCGCCAAACGACCATTCCAGGTTTCCGCAAAGGTGGTAAACCCGAACTTTTGTTCTTGCTTATCCATAAAACCCCCGTAACAAAACTCAACATTCCTACATTCACTATGGCTCTGCTTGGGCTAAGTGTCAAGAATTATTTCTTGGATCTTGCCAATTATGGGCAATTAGTATCTCTGGTAACACATGGCTGAGATTGACCACGGCACCAATGACGACAATGGCGGGGGGGGTGAGGTCGGGGGGGGCTTGGGTGGGACTGAGGAGGGATCCCAGGGTGGTGAGGGTGCGGGTTTGGTGGGGGGTGGTGCCCCAGCGCAGGATGGCGACGGGGGTGTGGTGATCCAGTCCCCCCAGGGAGAGTTCCTTGAGGATGACATCCAGGTGGTGCATACCCATGTAGATGACGATGGTTTCCACAGCGGTGGCAAGCTGTCGCCAGTTCACGTAGGGGCGATATTTGCCTGCCTCTTCATGGCCAGTGACCAACAGCACAGAAGAACTCAACTCCCGGTGGGTAACCGGGATCCCGGCATAGGCAGGGACAGCGATTCCCGCGGTCACCCCCGGCACCACTTCCACGGGGATCCCGGCTTGCACCAGAGCCAGCATCTCCTCGCCGCCGCGGCCAAAAACAAAGGGATCCCCACCTTTGAGGCGGACAATCTGGCGGTACTGCCAGGCTTTTTCAATCAGGAGGGCAGTAATCTCCGGCTGGGGGAGAGTATGGTGGCCTTTGCTTTTGCCGGCATAAATCCGCTGGGCATGGGGGTTCACCGCAGCCAGAATCCCGGCACTGACCAGGGCATCGTAAACCACCACGTCACACTGGGCGAGTAAACGCTGGGCCTTGACGGTGAGTAAATCGGGATCCCCAGGGCCGGCGCCAACCAAATAGACCGTGCCTGGGGAAGGGGCTAGGGGGCTGGCAGCATCGTTAGGGGCTGGGTTCACGCCACGAATTGCAAGGCTAGGTTTCTATAGTGACATCCTCCCCGCCGCAAGCGGACGGGGCATCCCAACCTCACGATTGAGTATTCCTACCCCACGCCACTGATCTAGATCGAACCTTATGATTCTCTCCCCGACAGACCGACTTGATAGGCTGT
>Ga0272446_1005274_pt1 | contig 14409 bp, 12 predicted proteins | sample YNPCB0061_FD_194587 | JGI IMG/M metagenome (GOLD analysis project Ga0272446, IMG submission 194587) | Hot spring microbial mat communities from Yellowstone National Park, WY, United States - YNP-CB-006-1 | ecosystem: Environmental > Aquatic > Thermal springs > Hot (42-90C) > Sediment | place...
TATATAGCAATCCTAAATGACTGGTGAACGACTGGATGGTGAAAGGGCTTTGTGAGAAGGATTTCCTGCGGAAACCTTTCACAAGCCTGATCGGGTGACCACATTTACAAGGAACAATAGAAAATTGTCTGGAACTACTGAAGGAAGTACGGTAGGATAGAGGATTGTAACTTAGGAATTATCGGGAACGCGACAGGAGGTTGGGTTGGCAAAGTTCATTTTAAAAGTTCTCTGGTTGGAAGAAAATGTAGCGCTGGCCGTCGATCAAGTAGTCGGAAAGGGCACCAGCCCCCTGACCTCGTATTTTTTCTGGCCTCGCAATGATGCCTGGGAACAGTTGAAAAACGAACTGGAGTCAAAGCACTGGATCTCCGAAGTAGATCGGGTTGAGCTGCTGAATAAGGCCACTGAAGTCATTAACTACTGGCAGGAAGAGGGGCGTCGCCGTCCGATTTCAGAGGCGCAGGCCAAGTTCCCTGAAGTAGCTTTTACCGGTAGCGCCTGATTTTTGCAGACAGCTTGGCGACCTTAGTGCATGGACCGTTGGTTTGCTGGCATCGCTGATCTGGATCAAGTTCAATGTATCCAAGACACTACAATTAAAAACGTGCAGCCCCATCTGCCCATTTAAAACGCCCTAGCTTTTGGTGATAAAGTTAGGGCTAATTTGTTAAGGGCTAACTTGTTTTTCTGTATCAGGAGTAGAAAGTTGCCAAAAAAATCAAGGGAATTCTAGCGTTGGCGTATCCGAATCAGCCCTCTGTATTCTAGACTTTAGAATAATTTGCTACGGATTATTACGGTAAATTGCCGAATCTTTACATCTCTGCCCATATCGGGCTTTAGAAACGTTCTTCCAGGAAGGTAGCCGCATGACAATGACCATTTCTCCCGACCAAGTACAGCGGATTGTTGGGAACCAGCATCAAGATCCCTTTGAGATCTTGGGTTCTCACCCCGTATACGACGGCGATCGGGTCGTTTCCTGGGTTGTGCGGACCTACCAGCCTACGGCAGAAACCGTGTCGGTTGTTTTCCCGGAAGAACGAAAAGACTACCCCATGCAGTCCGTGCACCATCCCCACTTCTTTGAATGCGTGATTGAAGTGCCCGAACTAAAGAACTATCAGTTGCGGCTGAAAGAAGGAGAGCATGAACGGGTAATCTACGATCCCTATGCCTTCCGATCGCCGAAACTGACTGACTTTGATATCCATCTTTTTGCCGAAGGCAATCACCACAGGATTTACGAAAAATTGGGCGCCCATCTGATGGAAGTCGATGGAATCCGGGGGGTGTACTTTGCTGTATGGGCTCCCAATGCGCGTAACGTTTCGGTCCTGGGAGACTTTAATTACTGGGACGGACGCAAACATCAAATGCGAAGAGGCCCCAGCGGCGTCTGGGAATTGTTTATTCCCGATTTGGGCTACGGCTGCGCCTACAAATACGAGATTAAAAATCAGGAAGGGCACATTTACGAAAAGTCCGATCCCTACGGTTTCCAGCAAGAGCCACGGCCCAAGACCGCCTCGATCGTGGCCGATCTGGATTCTTACGTCTGGCAGGATGACAATTGGATGGAACAACGGCGTCATTCCGACCCGCTCACCCATCCAATTTCGGTGTATGAGTGTCACCTGGGTTCCTGGATGCATGCCTCTTCGGAAGAACCAGCCCAGTTGCCAAACGGTCAGTCAGAGCCAGTCGTGGTTGTTTCGGAACTGAAGCCCGGAGCCCGCTTTCTGACCTATCGAGAACTGGCGCATCGCCTCATTCCCTACGTCAAGGAATTGGGCTTTACCCATATTGAACTGTTACCCATCGCCGAACATCCGTTTGACGGTTCCTGGGGGTATCAGGTCACAGGATACTTTGCCGTTACTTCCCGCTACGGCACCCCCCAGGATTTCATGTATTTTGTGGATCAATGCCACCAGAATGGAATTGGCGTAATCGTGGACTGGGTTCCAGGTCATTTCCCCAAGGATGGACATGGACTGGCGTTCTTTGACGGCACCCATCTGTATGAACATGCCGACCCCCGCAAAGGCGAACACATGGAGTGGGGGACTCTGGTGTTTAACTATGGGCGTCATGAGGTCCGCAATTTCCTGGTCGCTAATGCCCTGTTCTGGTTTGACAAGTACCACATTGATGGGGTCCGAGTGGATGCGGTGGCTTCCATGCTGTATTTGGATTATTGCCGCAAAGAAGGTGAATGGGTCGCGAACCAATATGGCGGTCGGGAAAATATTGAAGCGGCGGATTTCCTGCGTCAGGTCAACCATACTATCTTTAGCTATTTTCCCGGCATTCTATCGATCGCAGAAGAATCGACCTCCTGGCCCATGGTTTCCTGGCCAACCTATGTGGGGGGACTGGGTTTCAACCTGAAATGGAACATGGGTTGGATGCATGACATGCTGGACTACTTCCACATGGATCCCTGGTTCCGCCAATTCCACCAAAATAATGTCACCTTCAGCATCTGGTATCACCACAGTGAAAATTTTATGCTAGCGCTCTCCCACGACGAGGTGGTGCACGGCAAGAGTTCCATGATCGGTAAAATGCCAGGGGACGAGTGGCAAAAGTTTGCCAATCTGCGCTGTCTGTTTACGTACATGTACACCCATCCCGGCAAGAAGACGCTGTTTATGGGGATGGAAATTGGTCAGTGGAGCGAGTGGAACGTCTGGGGCGACCTGGAATGGCACCTGTTGCAATACAAGCCGCACCAGGAGTTGAAGCACTTCATTGCTGAGTTAAACCGGCTCTATCGCAATCAGCCGGCCCTATATGATCAAGACTTTGCCCAACCGGGCTTTGAGTGGATTGACTGTACAGATAACCGTCACAGCGTGGTTTCTTTTATTCGGCGGGCCAAGGATGGACAGGATTTTGTCGTGACGGTTTGTAACTTCACCCCCCAACCCCATGCCCACTATCGGGTCGGGGTGCCGGAAAAAGGCTTCTACGCGGAGTTATTCAACAGTGACTCCCGCGAGTTTGGTGGTAGTAACCTGGGTAACTTAGGTGGCAAATGGACCGATGACTGGGCCTTCCACGGCCATCCCTATTCTCTGGATCTTTGTCTGCCACCCTTGGGGGTGCTGGTCTTGAAGTTGGATCGGGAACGCACTCAAGCAGCCCTGGAAGCAGTGAGTGAAGAAGTGACTGATAGTGAGTGAAGTCTGAGATATTGCTCCTCAGAGTGGGTTAGGCCTAGTTTAAGAGGGAGACGATTGCAGTCTCAGTCTTGGCTGTCTGGGCCTGACTCTGATTAACAACAATAGCCAGGACGAGGAAAATAAATCCAAGCAAAAAATGCGCTGCCGGAGAATAGTCATTGGGGGCAGCGAGTGAATAACGGCAATGAGGCTGAATTCAATCCCAACCGTGAGTGTTGGCTGCTGAGTCATGATTACTTTCAGAAAATGGGGGTGTCCGCCCCTTGATTGTTGTGGTAGATTCGTCAATCATTTTTGTGAAGAAGAAATACTATTAAAGCACACCTGTCTCTGGCAGCAGGCTTTCCCAGGTTAAGGACGAGAGGTAATTGAATCCGTTTGCCTTTTATCTTTAACATGCGAAAGAAGTTGTCCGTTAGACTGTTTGAGTCTGGCAGAAGATAGGGCCGCGTCTATCGCAGAATGAGTCAACATGGCGAATTATCGCGTTCTGGTTGGATCGATCGCTTTCGGCATTAGTTTCAGCATTAGCTTGCTGGCAAATCGGGATTTCGGTAAAGCAGTCTTTTCCGGTATCACAACTGTTCCTGCAACCCTGGTTGCCCTGAATCTGGTAGACCGTCTTTACTACCGACGGTCAGAGGAACGTCTGGTTCACTTGCAACAGCATATCCGGTCCCTGCAACGGCAGCGGGCAGAAATTTCTGAGGAATATGCCTATCTAGCTGCGGAAAAGGATCGGGTAGCGTTGGCGCTCAACTCGATGCAGATGCACCGGCCTGTACCCCAACTACCAGCGGCCAGCGTTGCCCATCGGGCAATTAGTTGGAATCTGTCCGAACCGGCAGTGGCCAGACCCGTCCGACCAATTTCAGCTTACGGACTGCCTACCGAAATTCAAGAACCGCCCAGACATCCAGTTTCCAGCCCAGGCAATCGCGCTAGCACTGTGCTGACTCAACGGCTAGAAACCCGCTTAAATGCTGTGCAGTCTGAGATCAGCGAGCTACAGGAGCAGTTGGCTGGTGAGCGCCAGGCAAAAGATAAACTGGTGCAGGAAATTGCTGAACTGGACCAGCAAAAACAGGAACTAGAGAGCCAAACTCAGACCTTAGAAACCCAAACCGAGACTCTGAAGAATGAGTTACAAGGACTAGAGCAGTGTCGGTTAGAACTGGAACAGTTTCTAAACAATGCCGAAGCGAAAAAGCGTCAGTTAGAAACAGAGTCCAATCCGCTACAAGTCGCCCTGAAGCAATTGCAGAACCAGATAGCCTCCTTAAGGCAAGAACAGCATCAGCTAGCAGCCCAGGTGGCCGAGCGCAAGCAAGAAAAGGAAAACCTGGATCGGCAACTGGCTGTCCTGCGGCAGGAACAGGCCAAAGGTGAAGCGCTGCAAAAGGAACAGCGTCAGTTAGAGGCCCAGGTGGCCGAGCGCAAGCAAGAAAAGGAAAATCTAGAGCGACAACTAGTAAATTTTCGCACCCAGCAGGTTGCTTTAAAGCCCAGACCTACTCCACCATCAGACTCTCCTGGCAGCAGCCAGGGGGCTGTTAAGCCTGCCGTTTCAGTCTCGCCATCGCCCAACCAACCCCATTCCCCTCAGCCTGTTGTGGCCAATCAGCCCCGTTCCCCGATGGCGGAAAGTCAGCCGCAACTGCAAGCCAATTCTGTCAACAAGCCGCCCAGCATGGTGTTGACTCGTCCAGCGCCCCCCTCAGAAAAACCAGTCACCCCTCAACTGTCAGAACCTGCTAGACCCGACGCCAATTCCCAGGATTTGCCGAACGAATGGACTGAATTCATGGTGGAGTTGCCAGAATATGAGTTTCAGGTCCTGAAGGCGATCGCTGAAGAGGCCAATCCAGCCGCAATTCTTAAAAAGATTGCGGAAGATAACCTGACGATGCCAGAAGTCCTGATTGAAGGGATCAATGAACGGGCACTGGACACTATTGGCGATTTGGTGATTGAACCGGGGGCCAATGCTGGCTCGGCGATGATTGTGCGGGAGTATGGCAAGTTGGTGAAGAAGTTGATCCAGACCTACGAATATCTAGTTCAGTAGCAGTGACGGTCAGAATTCCCGCCGTGAAAAGATCAGGATTGAGATCGCCAGCAGCAGAACAATGTAAAGCAATGCGTACAACGCATTGGCCCCCAATACCGAAGCACTGGGCAAAACCCCATAGACGGCTTGATTTTTCAGGTCCAGCCGTGACAGGTCAGGCAGAACCAGATATAGGTTGCGGGTGAGCTGCTCAAAGGCTGGATTTTTACTCAAGGCTCCTAAGGTCACCAGATCACGGGTGAAGTTGCCCATCAGGTAAACTGCAAAGGTCAGCAGGGTGGCCAGCAGCGAACTGGTAAACACACCAAAGGCGATCGCCACGGCAGTGATCAGGGATAGCTGGAAAAACAAAAACAGACTGGACACCAGAATACTGGTGGCCGGATAGGGAATCTGGCTGAGGGAGAGAATCCCCATATAAATCGCGGTCATTGCGGCCACCAACACCGCCAGCACCGCCGACAGTCCCAGATGCTTGCCTACGATAAATTCCGTCCGGCTAATTGGTTTGGCCATCAGAACCAGCACCGTTCGTTTCTCAATTTCCTTATTGACCAGTCCCGTGCCGACAAAGACGGCGATCACCAGCCCCAGCAGACTCATGGCCGCCAGTCCCACATCCAGCATGATCTTGTGCTCAGTGGTGGCAGCAATTTCTGGCAGCAAACGGGTACAGGCGGCCAGAAAAATTGCGAACAGACCGACCAGATACAGGATGCGATCGCGGATCACTTCGCGGAAAACATTGGTCGTAATTGCCAGGATGCGGCCAGGATTTATCCCCATTGCCTCCCTCCAAATAATCCAAACCAGGTAATTGAAGCACAACTGATTTATTGCATGACAAGTTCCGGTTGGCCCTGGGTCGGCCCCACAACAGGACCACACCGCACCTGTGCGATTACCGCAGGTGCTGATGATACCGCTCCACTGCTGGTAGGGGCATTATCTAGCACGGTCCCCGTCTGGGTTTGACTGACCAGTTTTGTGATCTGACAAGACTTGGTCAGGTAATAGCCAGAAACACCTGGCGTTGGCCCAGTCCAAATCGCCTGTAACTGGAGATTATATTCTCCCGGTAAAATCTGCCAGCCCACCTGCCAAAAGGCATTTTCTTCCACGTCGGACAGCCGGTCAAGTACCTGTCTCTGAAGTTTGGGCATGTGAGACTGGATTTCAAATAACCAGCTTTCCACTTCTGACCAGGAGCGACCTTCTAAATTCGCTCTCAGTAAGGCTTCCGCCTGATCAAGCACCATCACCCCCCGCGAGGTTGGCAGGTTATGGGGCAACAACCGCACCACAAAGGGACTTCGGCTCAAGTCTTGGGATAGCAGATCCGGATAGTCAGACAGCCAGGTTTGAATCACGAAATTGAACTGAAACCAGCAACTGAACAGGAGATTGAGCAGAAATAGGATCAATAAATCCTGGCGTACTCTGGGATCCGGGAGTTTGTATACGGGGCCATCTCGACTGCCAGCGATAAACTTGGGTAAGGCCGAAATAATGGCAGAAAGGGGTGGCCAAACTATAAATCCAAGCGGCCAGAGGGATTCAAAACTGCCAAACAGAAAGTAACAAATTAAGGCACCAGTAATCCAGGGTGCCAGTAAGATTTTGTCGATGGTCAGCGCTTTTTTAACACCATCTTCGTGCATCCACCAATGGAGACCTGGAATCAGAAAAACCCAACCACAGGCCGCAATAATGGACTGAACCAGATCGGTAGCCAGAAATGACAAGGCCCAGGAAAATACACTAATCCAAATCAGGGTTTGCCAGGAGTCCCACTTGGGAGGGGTTAGGAAGTTCTTTATATCTTGAAATAATTCCAACATTGGCAATGAAAGCGGTAATTTGGGTTAGCCCAAGGATTGCAATACCAGAATCAAGAGAATGGCGCTAAAACTGCAGGCATTGGCAACCAGAACTGCATGGTCTTTACGGCTTACTTGAAAGCCAACATTCTGTTGTATTTTTCGGCGTAGGCGGACACTTTTTGCATCCAAGGTGCTAGACTCCGATGTTTTTACTTTCTCCAACATCAGTTCTAAAACTTCCAGCCCTTTTAACTTGACGAAAAATGTACCCATGAAAATGAACAGCGCCGTCACAATCAGAATGGGAGCAATTGTAGTGGAACCCAGTTCTTGCAAAAACTGAGCAAAAAAGACAAAACTGATCAGCTGCACTTTCATTGGGCCGGGCAACAGCGGTTGAACGACAAAAAAAACAATCCAGCCAACCACCATAGAGAACAAATTGACTGAAATGGCATATTGGGCGCTGGTCTTGTAGTCCAGCTTCAATAACCGCTGAAACACCGAGGACTCACAGGCGATCGCAACCACCAAGAACAAGGTCTGGAGTGCGATCGCCCGCAGCGGTAAAACATCTGAAAACATAACCCCTGAGCCGTGAGATGGGGTATCCGCTTAAAGCGGGACAGATAAGAGGATACAAAAAGGAACGTCGCTCCTTTTTGTCCCGCCTTGCGGTGGTAGCCGTGAGAGGCTGATCCTGACAATCCCAAGTCAGTACTATGATACTACCGTCTTCAATCAGCCGCACAGATGGGATTGACCCTTGTAGAGCCCAGCTTCTTCTGCTTTGATCGGTCTATCGGGGAAAGGTTGGTAGATCAATAGAAGACAGCGATCCGCGCCGCTTGGGTGGACGACCAGGATAAACAACTGGGGAGGGCCAACTGGGGGGAGTGGAGACATCGGTTAATTCTGATGCTGGCTGGGTCGCAGCAACCGAGCTAGCTGTAGGTGCAGAACTGGCAGCAGGCTCCCCAGGAATTGCCGCAGGGGGCACAGCAGCGATTCTGACCGACTCAGGCGATGCTCCCAACTTTTGGGACAAGGGCGGTTTGGTCAAGAAGGTGAGCGCAGTCAGATCCAGGGCTCGATGGGTAGTTGGCTTGGCCGTTGTTGGTTGAGTGGTTGCGGCCACAACAGCGGGGGTTGGTTCCTGAACAGCGGCAGGCTTCATCTCTACTGGCACATCAATGGGCCGACCCTGATCTGCAATCTGGGCTCCTGCAACGGCTTCCACCCCTGCTTCCACCGCATCAATCAAGCGGGCCAGATCTTCCCATAGGCCATCTTCCATCGCGATCGCAGGGGCTTGGTCAGACGCAGCCACCCCATCTGGCTTGGCTGCATGGGCTGTTAACTGAGCCGGATTTAAGGACTCAGTAGCGACTGCTTCTGCAATACCCGTCTCTCCTGCAGCTAGGAACGGCGTCAGATCAAACACAGGCTGGTCCGATTCCTGACTATCAACCAGTGGCTCTGCTGTGAGGGAGCAGTCATTGCTCGTTATCGACTCAGCAGGCGCAGATTCGGCGACCGACAGGGATTCTTCCAGGGGGTTGACCTGGAGGAATTTGGCAAAAGGGGTGACGGCAGAGGCCTGGGAGCCATTTCCTTCCGATCCGGCAGAGCCACTGGCCGACCAGGGTTGCACTGGCTGTTTTTGCACGGCAAATAAGTGGGCCAGCAGGTTTGACCGCAGCGTTTCACCCGCAACCTCTGCACCTGCTTCAGCCGTTTGTGCTTCAACAATCACAGATTGCATGATTCCAGGTGCAGTCATCTCCAGGCTTTTCTCCAGAGCTGCCTTAAATTGCAGGGTTTGCTGCTGCTGCCGATGCAAGCGCATGCGCAGATCCCGACAGACGTCTTCACTATGCAGCAACTGCTGGAGTTGCTCGTTGTAGCGCTGTTGGGCCAGGGCGCACTCCCGCTCCAGTTGAGCAATACGCTCTTGACTGCTTTCTAATTGCTTCGTCAGCGTTTCCACCAGGATTTGTTGACGTTGGTTGGCCTGGTTGGATAGCTCAAGCTCTTGCAGCAACCGACTGACTTGCTCCCGCAGGGCGGCGGCGGTTTCCTTAGAGGCGATGGCATCGGCATTGACCTGATCCGACTTTTCTTCGTGGTGAACCAGGTGGGCTTTCGTCAGTTGCAACTCAATTTGCTCCTGGGCCAGATCCTGCTCTAACTGAATCGCGCGATCGCGTAATTCCAGATTTTCTTGACGCAATTGTTGAATCAAGCCGACCAATTCGGCGGGGGCTGGCACTGTTCCATTGGTCAGATCCACTGGCTCTGAGGCTTCAATTGCCAACGCTGACGCTAGCTCTGAGGCGTCGAATTCCGGGGCAGCGATCGCTAGGCCGTCCGCTGCACCAGTTTCGGCCAGCATTCCATGTCCTGACTCGTCTGCTACAGGGGCGATCGCTGGCAGCTCTATTGCAGCAACTTCTGCCTGGGCTACTGATACCTGTTCAGTTGCGTCAGCTAACTCAAGCTGGTTGGGAATCGCATCCACACTCAGTGCCCCCGGAAAGTCAACTGTCTGCCAATCTGTTTGGGCGTCCGTTTGAGGATCGGTTGCCAACCCTTGAGCGGGCTCGACAACTGACTCCAGGGGGTTAGCGGCGATCGATAGGCTGGAATCGTAGACTTCGGATTCATGTTTGGGACTGTCAGCTTCGCTCATGGTTCTTCATCCTGAAGGTGGGGCCTCAACGCGCCAGGTTTGCTTTAATTAGCGTCTCGCCACCGTTGCTCTCTGCTTAAACCGATTGAACCCTCAGGTTAGGAGCCGATGGGCTTTCGAATCTCTGCAGGGGGGGTGTCGAGCGACTTACCAATGATATATCCGGTTGCTCCAACTGATATTTTTTGCCGATCTCAAGGGGAAATTAGGAAAACACACAACTGGCAGACATTTGACGGAAATTTCTAAACTTTTTACCACACAAAATGATTTCCCTACCATTTTGTTAGGGTAAGTTACAAAAAGTACAGGTTTACCGGACTACTGCCAAGGAGATTCAGTCGTGAGGCAGTTCGGCGTTAACCGCAGTCAGGCTGATGGTTGAGCCAGGAGCGTTTGCAAGATTTCTCGGTGTAGTAAGGCACGGTCAATCAGGGCCTTGATCTGGGTTTGGGACAGTGGCTCACCATTAGCATAGTGTTCTAGCCAGACCTGACAGATTTCGTTGGGGTGTTCGGGCAGGTTTTCCAGGTCCCAACCAGGCAGGAAAACTTCCTGCATCAACTGGCTGACTTTGGGGTCATAGCTGAGGGCAAAACAGCGGCATTCTTCGGCGGCCGCCATGATCAATCCGTGGAGCCGCATGGCGATCGCCATCTCGACTCCTCGAAAAACCCCTTTCAGCTCGTGTGGATCCTGTAACTGCAGGATTTGGCTGGGGCCCGTCAGTTGGGGTTGGATTTGCTGGGCGATCGCCAGATCCTGGGTAGCTTGAAAGGGGACTAGTAACACACAGGTCTGGGTTGCTTTCTGGAAATTAACCAAGGCTTGTGTCAAGTTTTCCAGCCGACTGGGTGTCAGGAGTGGATGGCTGCGCAGACTAACGGCTACCCGAGGGGCTGGTAAGTCCCACAGTCCTTTAACGGCTGTGGATTCCAGGGCCCAAACCGGATCTGGCGCTAAGGTGAAGGGCAATTGCCAGCGATTCAGGAGGGCCGCCGACCCGCGATCACGAACACTAATGCCAGTACAACCCGCAAAGGTATGGCGAGCGATCCAGCGAGTTAGGGGCCGCTTTAGGGGCCCAATCCCCTGGGCCCAGGCAATCGTCGTCAACCCCATAACCTGGGCCAGTTTCATCAGTCCGGCATAGTACAGAGCACTGGCCAGACTGGTGGCGTCCTGCATCAAACTGCCACCGCCCCAGATAAACACCTGGGACTGCTTCAGTGCCGACCAAAGAGCCCGGAAATCCTTTCGATCAATGGTTTCCACGCCATAGCGATCGCGGGTCTGCTGGGGAGTCCCCGATAGCACCACGGGTGTAACATAGGAGGGCAACATTTGTAGCAATGAAGCCAGCAGCGCCTCGTCGCCGCCATTTCCCATGCCATAGTAACCGCACAAAACCGCCCGCATTTGCCCTATCCTTCAACTTGGGTTGGAAATTTCAGCAATGAGTTCTAAGGTAGAGTGAGTTTCCCACTCAACAGTAAACCCTGACAAGCGAACTCATGCATGCTCTTTCGATTCCAACCTGGGTAATCCATGTCTCCAGTGTCATTGAATGGATTGTCGCGATCTGGCTGATCTGGAAATATGGGGAAGCCACTGGCAATCGTGGGTGGTGGTGGTTGGCTATCGCCATGCTACCCGCCCTGATCAGTGCCATGAGCGCCTGTACCTGGCATTTTTTCGACAATACCCCTTCCCTAGACTGGCTGGTGACGCTTCAGGCTAGCACCACCGTTCTCGGTAACTTTACCTTGATGCTGGCTGCCTGGTGGATCTGGCGATCGAGTCGCGCCCAGAGACAATAGGACTAACAGTCTTTGCTACCAAGACCTGACAACTCTGCTCTGACACCTATGAAACTCTCTTTCCGTCAACTGGCAACCTATGCGGCTCTGTTGGCCATTGGCAGCGGCGCTGGTCTGGTGCTCAGTCAGTCCCTGCTGCGACAGGAAAAGCTGGCAACGGAGCAGTTCAATCTACCGCCAATTACCCAGTCCACAACCAGCGGCTCAGGTCAGATGGCGGCTCCCCTGCCGCCTCAGCCAGTGGAGAAAAACTTCATTGCTGCTGCGGTGGAACAGACGGGGCCAGCAGTGGTGCGGATTGACTCAGCCCGTCGGATTGCCAGTGACCTGCCGGATATGCTGCAGAGTCCCCTGTTTCGCCGGTTTTTTGGGGAGGAATTGCCGGTTCCCAGGGAGCGGGTGGAACGGGGCACCGGCTCTGGTTTCATCATTACGTCAGATGGCCAATTGCTAACCAATGCCCATGTGGTTTCAGGCGCAGAATCGGTCGAAGTGACCTTGAAGGATGGTCGAACCTTTAACGGCCGGGTGGTGGGTACAGATCCGGTGACAGATGTGGCGGTGGTTAAGATCAATGCCACTAATTTGCCAACGGTCCGGGTGGGGCGATCGGATAATCTAGTGCCGGGACAGTGGGCGATCGCGATCGGTAATCCCCTGGGCTTGGATAGCACCGTTACGGCTGGCATCATTAGCGCTACAGGGCGTTCCAGCTCTCAGGTGGGGGTGCCGGACAAGCGGGTCAGTTTTATTCAGACCGATGCTGCAATTAATCCCGGTAACTCTGGTGGACCATTGCTCAATGATCGGGGAGAAGTCATCGGCATCAATACCGCCATCCGAGCCGACGCCCAGGGGTTGGGATTTGCGATTCCAATTGAAACCGCTCAACGGGTGGCCAAACAGCTTTTGACCAAGGGCAAAGTCGATCATCCCTATCTGGGAATTCAGATGGTGGATCTAACGCCGTCCATCCGCAAGCAAATTAACGAGGAAAGTGGGGGGGCTTTACGGATCAACCAGGATCAGGGTGTGCTGGTGGTGCGGGTAATGGATGGCTCACCAGCGGCTCAAGCTGGTTTGCAGCAGGGGGATGTAATTCAAAAAATTGACAACAAGGTCGTCACTACGGCTGCCGATGTGCAGGCGATGGTAGAGGCTAGTGAGATCGGTTCCACACTGCGGTTGGAGATTAACCGCAACGGCAAAATCCAGGTGATGGCGCTGAAACCTGCTCCGCTGCCAACCAACTAAAGAAGGGTGGCCGCTTGTTGCCAAACCCTGTGGTGAAAAAGCAACCACTGGAGCGATCGCAGGACAAAGCCTGAGAGACCTATTTGACCGAATTATCTTTAACCAGAATATTATGGGCGGACAAGCTTGTATCCGTGGATAACAGACCAGAAAAAAGCCGATCATCTGGGTTAAGGGATCGGCTGAAAACGGTCAGTTTTTTGGTATTGCTGATTCCAGGGATGAAAAGGATGCTGGATGCTTGAAACTTCGTTTCAATTCATCCTGTTTTTCAGCAACGCTTCAATAGCGCAGGCGATCGGCGGGGTTATCCACATTCACCTGTACTTGAACCGGAACAGCGACAGTGGGACCGTTGACGCTGGCGCCGTAGGGATTACTACCACCACTGAGGCGATGGCGACTGCGGCGTTGTTGCACAACCTCATCCGTGCCGCCTACTTGCACTTGGGTACTGGTGCTGACACTGGAGTTACCCACGCAGGAGCGATCGGCGGCCATGTCAACCTGATTGGTCTGACGGGCTGGTTTCTGGGAGCCGTTAATGGCGGCTTGCACCGAAACATCTGCAATGACACATTGCGCAGAGGCAGTGGTGTCGGCAGAAGGGACGATATTCAAAACAGCAGAAATGGACAAGAAGCCCATCGCAACGAGGGCAAACTTCATGCAAAACCTCCTAAAAATAAGGGCTGCGATAAGACTGACTACTGGCACACCCAGGTTGAGGAAGAACTGTAGGTGCTAACCTGACCACTGCCAGTCGTATTGGAATGCTGGCTGCGGTGGCGGTAGGTTTGACCGTTGCAGTTCAACCGGGAATAGCGACCATACAGATCACGACCAGGGATAAGAGGGCTACGGTATCGATAGGGACCGACTGGCGGTCGTTTGGACTGAATATCGATTTCACCTTCGTCATCAACCGTAATCTGTACAGAGTTGGTTTGGACTTTGATATTGCTGGTCTGGGCAATGGCTGGTGCTACTAGGAGCATCCAGGTAGCCGAGGCCACCATCAGCAGTTTGGTATTCATAAATGGTTCCCTCATAAACAGGAACAGAGCCGCAAGCGGAGCAGGTTGGTTACCTTGTTTGATTCAGTTGAGATGGAAAGTGGTCAGTTTCGAGTGCCGTAAGCTAGTCTGGTGGTAGCGCTCTGAATCGCAGGTCACGACACAATTCCTTGCGGGCGATCGCGCCAGTGGATGGATTTGTGTGGTGGGGAATGGGCACTCCCGGCGATGGTTTGAGCCTGATGGAGAAGGGAAGCATCGCTGATGGCGCCAAATTCAGCGTAGCTCCCTTCTTTGTTTTGTAATAATGGCAGTCAGCTAACGATCGGGAACTTGGATCGTCACTGACCCGTCTAGATTACTGGCCTTGCTGAATCTGGATAGAAGCCGGTTTCCCTTTCATCTTGGGTCGTTTGTTGACTTGCTGGTTCACGTTGACCTGGGTATTTTCCTGGTAGGTGGCATTGCCGCTACCGTAGATCCCGGTTCCTTGAACCGTTTGCTGGACAACCCCGACATTGCCACCCGGTTGTCCAGGC
>Ga0272446_1005275_pt1 | contig 14404 bp, 11 predicted proteins | sample YNPCB0061_FD_194587 | JGI IMG/M metagenome (GOLD analysis project Ga0272446, IMG submission 194587) | Hot spring microbial mat communities from Yellowstone National Park, WY, United States - YNP-CB-006-1 | ecosystem: Environmental > Aquatic > Thermal springs > Hot (42-90C) > Sediment | place...
GGCTCCGCGCCGCGGCCGATCCCGCCCACCCCGAGGGCGGGCACGCGATCATCCTGATCGAGGGCGTGATGCGGCCGCCGGCCGATCCGCGCTTCCGCATCCTGCGCGAGGGCTGGACCAAGGGCACGCTCGGCCCGGAGGGCTGGCAGGTCGGGGATGCGCTGCTCAGCCCCGACCGCGTCGAGGCATCGGCAGAGGGCGTGCGCCTGTTCCTCGGCCCCCGCGTGGTGGACTGGCTGGAGGCCGGCCCGGTGCTGTTCCGCCTGCCCGCGGCCGGGATCGAGGCGCCGCTCTTCTGGCCCGACGTGCCGCCGCTGCATGGCGGCAGCGGGCGGACCATCGCGGTCAGGCCGCCCGCGGCGCCGGCCCCGCCCGCGCCGGTGGCGGCGCCGCCCGCGGAGGAGGCGGATGCGACGGTCGCGATCCGTCCCCCGCCGCCGGCCGCGCCGCCCCCGCCCGCCGCCCCCCCGCCTGCCGCGCGTGGCCGCGCGCTGCCCTGGCTGCTTGCGGCGCTCCTCCTGCTCGCGGGCGGGGCGGGCGGGCTCTGGTGGTGGCTCCAGGGCCGCGGGCCGGGGGCCGAGCCGCCGCCCGCCGCCCCCGCCTTGCCGCCGGTCCGCCCCCTCGCCGAGCCGCAGCCGCCGCCCTCGCTCGAGGGCCTGCCGGTGCCGGAGGTCATCGCGCGCGCCGAATCCCCCGCCGCCATCGCGGCGGAGGCGGCGCGCCGCCATGCCGCCGGCCGCCACGACGACGCGCTGCTGCTGTGGGAAGCGGCGGCCAGGGCCGGCCATGCCCCGGCGCTGACGCGGCTTGCCGGGCTCTATGACCCAGTCGGATTCCAGCCGGGCCGCCCCTTCCGCGACCCCGACCCGCGCCAGGCCGCGCGGCATTATCGCGACGCGGTGGCGGCGGGGGATGCGGCGGCGGCCGAGCCGCGGGCCCGGCTGCGCCGCTGGCTCGAGGACCGGGCGCGCGAGGGCGACCTCAACGCGCCCCTGACCATCAGGGATTTCTGGCCATGACGCCGCGCCGCTCGTTCCTGCTCGGCTCCGTCGCGCTGCCGGCCGCCGCGCTGGCCCAGGGGGGGCCGCGCCGGCCGCTGCTCATTCCGGGCAAGACCACGCTCTTCCAGCGCGTGATCCTGCGCCCCGGCGCCACGCTGCATGCCCGCCCCGGCGCGCCGCAGGGCCGGCCGGTGCCGGGCTTCTCGGTCATGCATGTCTATGAGCGGCGGGACGGCTGGCTCGAGATCGGGCGGGAGGCGGATGGCCGCACCGAAGGCTGGGTGCGCGAGGAGCGCGCGATCGACTGGCGGCACGCCATTGTCGGCGCCTTCACCAACCCCGCGGGGCGGCAGCGCGCGATGTTCCTGCGCGACGCGGCGACGCTGCGCGGGCTCCTCGCCTCGCCGGCCATGGCGGCCGAGGCGGCGCGGCTGCGCGCCACGGCGGGGGAGCCCGGCAGCCCGGTGCTGGCGCTCGAGCCCGAGACCTTCATCGACATCCAGCGCAACTTCTACCTGCTGCCCATCCTCGAGGCGGAGACCATCCAGCGGCGCGACGGCGCGCAGATGCGCCTGCTCGAGGTCATCTCCGCCCCCGCCGAGCTGCGCGAGGCGCCGGCCCAGGCCGATCCGGCGCGGCTGCGCGACTTCCGCGGCGCGGTGGTGTTCGTCATCGACACCACCATCTCCATGCAGCCCTACATCGAGCGGACGCGGGAGGCGATCCGCCGCATCATCGCCCGCATCGGGGACAGCGCGGTGCGCGACAATTTCCGCTTCGGCATGGTGGCCTACCGCGCGGACATGTCGGGGCGGCCGCAACTCGAATACGTCACAAGGCTGGTCGCCGCGCCGGACCTCGCGCAGCCGCCCGGGGCGATCCTGCCGGCGCTCGCGGCGGTGCGTGCGGCCAGCGTCTCGACCGAGCGGTTCGACGAGGATGCCATCGCCGGGCTGCGCGTCGCGCTCGACCAGGTGGACTGGGCGCCCTTCGGCGGGCGCTATGTCGTGCTGGTGACGGATGCCGGGGCGCTGGAGGCGACCGATCCCAAGTCCCAGACGCGGCTCGGCATCCCCGAGATCAGGGCGCTGGCCGAGGCGCGCGGCGTCGCCCTCTTTGCCATCCACCTCCTGACGCCGGAGGGGCGGGCGAACCACGCCTCGGCGCGGGCGCAGTACACGGAACTGACGCGCCACGGCGCGGCGGGCGCGCTCTACTTTCCGGTCGAGGGCGGCAGTCCGGCCGCCTTCGAGCGCGTGGTCAACGCGCTGACCGAGGCCCTGTTCCGCCAGGTGGCCGACACGGTGGGCCGCCCGGTGGGCGGGGTGGAGCCGGCGCGCACGCCCGAGGCCGAGCGCCTCGCCCAGCAGGTGGAGATCGTCGGCACCGCGATGCGCCTCGCCTATCTCGGGCGGGTGGGCGGCACCACCGCCCCCGATGTGGTGCGCTCCTTCACCACCGACCGCGACCTCGCGGACCCGACCCTCGCCGCGCTGGAGGTGCGGGTGCTGCTCACGCGCAACCAGCTCTCGGACCTCGCGCAGGCGCTGACGCGCATCCTCGATGCGGGTCTGGCCGGCCGGACCGATCCGCGGAGCTTCTTCGGCCAACTGCGCGCCGCCTTCGCGGCGACGGCGCGGGACCCGCAGCGCCTCGGCAATCTCGAGCGCATCGGCCAGGCGCTCGGCGAATATCTCGACGGGCTGCCCTATCAGAGCCAGGTGATGGAGCTCTCCGAGCAGGAATGGCTCGCCATGGGCGCGGCGGCGCAGCGCGAACTCATCAACGGCATCGAGGCCAAGCTGCGGCTCTACCAGGAATTCGCCGCGCGGCCCGATCTCTGGGTCACGCTCGATGGGCGGCCGGGGGGCGAGGCCTTCTTCCCGGTCCCGCTCGAGGCGCTGCCGTGAGCATGCGGCCCGCAGGCCCGGGCCGAGGCCGATGACGCCGCTGCTCTCGCTGCGCGGCGTCCGCCGTTCCTACCGGGGGGACGCGGCGCCCTTCGCGCTCGAGGTGCCCGCCTTCGACCTCGCGGAAGGGGAGGTGCTGGCGCTCTCCGGCCCCTCCGGCAGCGGCAAGTCGACGCTGCTCATGATGCTCGCCCTCGCCGCGCCGCCCGATGCGGCGGAGAGGTTCCTCTTCGCCGGGCGAGACATCGCGCGGCTGTGGCGCGCGGGCGGAGGCGATGCGCTGGCGGCGCTCAGGGCGCGGCGGATCGGCGTGGTGCCGCAGACCGGGGCCCTGCTCGCCTGCCTCAGTGTCGCGGGCAACATCGCGCTCACGCAGCGCATCGCGGGGCGGGAGGATCCCGCCCGGGTGCGCGCGCTCGCCGAGGCGCTCGGCATCGCCGCGCAGTTGCGCAAGGCGCCGGCGGAACTCTCGGTCGGGCAGCGCCAGCGCGTGGCCATCGCCCGCGCGCTCGCGCATCGCCCGGCGCTCGTGCTGGCCGACGAGCCGACGGCCTCGGTGCATCCCGAACTCGCCGACGCGGTGCTCGCCCTGCTCCGGCGCGAATGCGCGGCGGCGGGGGCGGCTCTCGTGGTGGCGACGCACGATCCGGCGCGGGCGGCGCGGGCGGGCTATCCGCTGCTCGCCTGCGAGACCCACGCGCCGGGGACGGATGGCGTGGCGCGTTCGGTCTTCGCGCGCCCGCCCCGGGCGGCGGCGGGCTGAGCATGCTGCGCCTCGCCCTCGCCGACCTCTGGCACGAGAGGGTGCTCTTCCTCTGCTCCGCGCTCGGCTGCGCGGCGGTGCTCGCGCCGCTCATCGTCATCTTCGGGCTGCGCCAGGGCGTGATCGAGGGGCTGCGCGCCGACCTCCTCGAGGACCCGCGCGCGCGGGAGATCGTCTCGGTGGTCAACCGCACGCTCGAGCCGGCGCTGTTCGCCCGCCTCGCCGCCGATCCGCGGATCGCCTTCGTGGTGCCGCGGACGCGGGCGCTCTCGGCCACGATCGTGCTCGAGAACGCGGAGCGGCCGGGGCGGGGGGTGCGCATGGAACTGCTGCCGACGGCGCCGGGCGACCCGCTGCTGCCGGGGCTCGCGGCGGGCGCGGATGGCCTCGTCCTCTCGGCGACGGCGGCGGAGAGGCTGGCGCTCGGCCCGGGCGGGCAGGCGCTGGCCTCGGTGGCGCGCAGCCGCGACGGGGCGCGGGAGGTTCTGACCCTGCCGCTGCGCGTCGCCGGCGTCGCGCCGCCCGCCGCGGCGCTGCGCGATGCCGCCTTCGCCCCGGTGCCGGTGCTGCTGCTGGTCGAGGACTTCCTCGATGGCCGGGCCGGGCCCGAGGCGCGCCCGGAGGCGGAGGCGGAGGCGGCGGCGCGCGGCCGCGCCTTCGCGGGCTTCCGGCTGCATGCGGCCCGGCTCGAGGATGTGCCCGCGCTCGACCGCGAGTTCCGCCTCGCGGGCATCGAGGTCGCCTCGCGCGCCGATGCCGTGGCGGGGCTGCTCAGGCTCGACCGCAACCTCGCGCTGCTGGTCCTTGTCATCGCCGGGGCGGGAGGGTCGGGGTATCTCGTCAGCCTCGGCGTCGGGCTGTGGGCGCAGGTGGAGCGCAAGCGGCGCGACCTCGCGCTCCTCGCGCTGCTCGGGCTGCGGCGGGGCGCGCTGCTCGCCCTGCCGCTGATCCAGGCGGCGGCGGTGGCGCTGGCCGGGGCGGCGCTCGCCTTCGCGACCGCCGCCGCGGTGGCCGCCGTGCTGAACCGGGCCTTCGCGGGGACCGTGACCGGGGAGAGGCCGGTCTGCCTGGTGACGGCGGGGATGGGCCTCGCCGCGGCGGGTGTCACGCTCGCCGGCGCGCTGCTCGCGGCGGTGCTGGCCGGGCTGCGGGCGGCGGCGGTGCCGCCCGCCGAGGGCCTCGCGGAGGGCTGAAGCATGCGCATGGCCGCCGCCCTGCTGCTGCTCGCCGCCGCGCCCGCCCTGGCCGAGGCGCCCTGGCCCGAGGAGTTCACCAATCCGCGGCCGGCCGAGGGCGACCTTGTGCTGCCCATGCCCTGCGGGGGGTCCATGGCCTTCCGCCCCGTCGAGACGCCGGCCGGGCCCGGCGCGCTCGACGACAGGCCGGTGACGCTCGGCACCACCGACCCGGCCGGCGGTGCTGCGGAATTCGCCCGGCGGGAGGCGGTGGCCGGGCCCTTCACGCGGGAGGGCCGCGACGTCGCCCTGTTCTGGATGGGCAAATACGAGGTGACGCGGGATCAGTTCGCGGCGGTGATGGAGGAGCGCTGCCCGACGCCGTCCGCCGCCGGCCGGCTGCCGGTCGCGATGGTCTCGTGGTTCGACGCCGTCGCCTTCGGCGAGCGCTACACCACCTGGCTGTTGCGCAACGCCCGCCAGCGCCTGCCCCGGGCGGAGGGCGCGCCGGCCTTCCTCCGCCTGCCGACGGAGGGGGAGTGGGAATATGCCGCGCGCGGCGGGGCGGCGGTGAGCGAACTCGACTTCCTCGCGCGCAGCTTCCCGATGCCTCTGGGCCCTTCCCGTTATGCCTGGTTCCAGGGGCCGCGCTCGGCCGCGGGCCGGGCGCAGCCGATCGGGATGCTCGAGCCGAACCCGCTCGGCCTGCACGACATCCTCGGCAATGTCGGGGAGATGGTGCTGGAGCCCTTCCGCGCCGTGCGCGTCGGGCGGCTGCACGGGCAGGCGGGGGGGGTGGTGGTCAAGGGGGGGGATTACCGGACGCCCGAGGCGGCGCTGCGCTCCTCCCTGCGGGTCGAGATCCCGCCCTTCGACGCGGCCGAGGGGCAGCCGACGCGGCTCGCCTCGGTCGGGTTCCGGGTCGTGCTCGCCGCCCCTGTCACCACCAGCCTGCGCCGGGCCGAGGCGTTGAACCGCGCCTTCGAGGCCGAGAGCCGCGCCTCCGCCACCGAAGCGGAGAATGCGCGTCGGCAGATCGCGGCGCTGCGCGAGCGGGCCGATCCGGCGCTACGGCAGGGCCTGGACCGGCTCGAGGCCGGGCTGATGGCGGCCGAACGCCAGCGGCTCGAGCAGGAGCGCGCGGGGCTGCGCGCGCAGCTCGAGGGCGCGGCCGTGCTCGCGCGTTCGGCGGTGCTCTCGCAGCGGCGCCTCGACGGCTTCGAGGGGCTGATCGCGGGGGCGGATGTGGTGCAGGCGAGCCCCGAAATGCGCGCCACCTGGGCACGCGCGGCCGAGGGGCTGCGGGCGGAACGCGAACTGGCGCTCGACGGCTATGCGCGGATCGTGGCCGATCTCGGCCGCTCCGCCGAGCGGGCGGCGCTGGAAGCGGAGGCTGCCGTCGTCGCGCGGGAGACGGAGGCGCGCGGCGCGCCGGACCTCCGCCCCTATCTCGAGGTGGCGAGCCGCCATGCGGCGGAGTCGCGCGAGCGCGGCCTGCCCCCGCGCGAGAGGCTGCGGCAGGAGGTGCTGGCGGCCGGGCAGGGCGCGGCGCCGCCTCCCGCCGCCGCACCGCCGGCCGCCGCTCCGGCGCGGCCGCCCGTGCCGCCAGCGCGCGCGGAGCCGGAACCGCCCGCGGCGGCGCGGCCCTCCCAGGCGACGCAGGCTCCGCGCCCGTCCCCGCCGCCGCGCCTTCCGGGCCAGGTCCCGGGGATCAGCGTGAAGCCGCCGATCCAGCGGGGCGCGCCCGCGCCCGGCCCCGACCCTGGCGCGAAGCCGCTGCCGTTGCGCTGAAGGCGGCCCGCGCCGGGGCGCCTTGCCTCACTCCTCGTCCGAGCGCGAGGGCGAGCCGGCCAGCACGCCGCCATCGATCACGATGGTCTGCCCGGTCATGAAGGAGCCGGCGGCGGAGGCGAGGAAGACGGCCGCGCCCGCGATCTCGTCCGGCTCCCCGATGCGCTTGAGCGGCGTGTCGCGCGTGCGCTTGCGGTAGATGCCCGGATCCTCCCACAGCGCGCGGGCGAAGTCGGTGCGGATGAGGCCGGGCGCGATGGCGTTGGCGCGCACGTTCTTCGGCCCCCATTCGACCGCGAGGTTGCGCACGAGCTGCATGTCGGCGGCCTTGGAGATGGCATAGGCGCCGAGCACCGGCGAGCCGCGGAAGCCGCCGATCGAGGAGATGACGATGATCGACCCGCCGCCGCGTTCGGCCATGCCGGGCGCGGTCATGTGCGCGAGCCACAGGTTCGACTTGATGTTGGTGGCCATGATCTTGTCGAAGATCTCGTCCGGCATCGTCATCGCCGGGCCGAAATGCGGGTTGATGGCCGCGTTGCAGACCATGACGTCCACCTGCCCCCAGGTGGCGATGGTCTGGTCGATCAGCGCCTGGCACTCGTTCTTGCGCCCGATGTTGCAGGCGACCGCCATGGCCTGCCCGCCTGTGGCCCTGATCGCGTCCACCACCGCCTGGCAGGCCTCGATCTTGCGGGAGGAGACGACGACCTTGGCGCCGTGCTCGGCCATCCGCTCGCAGATGGCGCGGCCGATGCCGCGGCTGCCGCCGGTGACGACGGCGACCTTGCCGGTAAGGTCGAAGAGGGACATGGCGCAACGCTCCCCTGCTGATGCGTAGCACCGAGCGCAGCATGGGCCGGGCGCTTCGGCAACCGGGGCGGCGGCGCTTGCCGAGAGGGCGGTTCTGCCGGACACTCCGGCCCGAGCACGGGCCCCGCGAGGCCCGGCGACGCCGAGGGAGAGACGCCCGTGACCGACTTCGTCGAACATGCCCGGCAGGGGGATGTGCATGTGCTGCGCATCGCCAATCCGCCGGTCAATACGCTGCGGACCGAGGTGCGTGCGGGGCTGCTCGCCGGCCTGAATGCGGCCAGGGCCGAGGGCGCGAAGGCGGTGGTGGTGACCGGGACGGGGCGGATGTTCAGCGCGGGCGCCGAGATGACCGAGTTCGGCAAGCCGCGCCAGCCGCCCTCATTGACCGAGGTGTTCGACGCCATCGAGGGCTATCCCGGCATCGTCGTCGCGGCGATCCATGGCTCGGCGCTGGGCGGCGGCCTCGAACTCGCGCTTGCCTGCCATGCGCGGGTGGCGGCGCCGGAGGCGCAGCTCGGGCTGCCCGAGGTCAAGCGCGGCTTCGTCCCCGGTGCGGGCGGCACGCAGCGCCTGCCGCGCCTGATCGGGGCGGAGGCGGCGGCGCGGATCATCATCACCGGCGAGCCGGTCGCGGCGGGCGAGGCGCATCGCCTGGGCTTCCTCGATGCGATCATCGAGGGCGAGCTCGAAGCCGGGGCGGTGGCCTGGGCGCGCGCGAATCTCGGCCGCAGCTTCACCCTGGCGCGTGACCGGAAGGACAGGATCAGCGGCCAGGACCCGGCCGCCTATGACGCGGTGGTGGCCGGGCTGCTCAGGCGCACGCGCGGGCAGGAAAGCCCGAAGGGCTGCGCCGAGGCGGTGCGGGCCTCCTTCACCATGCCCTTCGAGGAGGGCCTCGCCAAGGAGCGCGAGCTGTTCGCCACACTGGTCGCGGGGGAGCAGTCCAGGGCGCTGCGCCACATCTTCTTCGGCGAGCGCGAGGTGCTGCGCATTCCCGGCATGCCGGCCGATGCGAAGCCGCTGCCGGTCGAGCGCCTGGTGGTGATCGGCGGCGGCACCATGGGCGGCGGCATCGCCATGTCGGCGGCCAATTTCGGCGTGCCGGTGACGATCGTGGAGACGAGCGAGGAGGCGCTGGCCAAGGGCCTCGCGCGCTGCCACGCCAACTGGGAGCGCTCGGTGGCGAGCGGGCGGCTCTCCCAGGCCGAATACGAGAAGCGCCGCGCTCTGCTGACCGGCAGCACCGATCTCGAGGGCACGGTGGCGAAGGCCGATCTGGTCATCGAGGCGGTGTTCGAGAACATGGAGGTGAAGAAGGAGGTCTTCGCGCGCCTCGACCGCGCGGCGCGGCCGGGGGTGGTGCTCGCCTCCAACACCTCGACGCTCTCCATCGACGAGATCGCCTCGGCCACCGCGCGGCCGGAACTGGTGCTCGGCATGCACTTCTTCTCGCCGGCCAATGTGATGCGGCTGCTCGAGAATGTGCGCGGGGCCAAGACCTCCTGGACGGCGATCGCGACCGCCACCGAGTTCGGCAAGCGGATCGGCAAGCTGCCGGTCCTGGTGGGCAATTGCGACGGCTTCGTCGGCAACCGCATGACGGGCAAGCGCGGCCCGCAGATCGAGAAGCTGCTGCTCGAAGGCTGCCTGCCGCAGGACATCGACCGCGTGATGGAAGCCTATGGCATGGCGATGGGGCCGCTCGCCACCGGCGACCTCGCCGGCCTCGACATCGGTGCGGCGGTGCGCCGCGCGCGCGGCACCGTCGCGCCGATCGCCGACGCCCTGGTCGCGCAGGGCCGCTTCGGGCAGAAGACCGGCAAGGGCTGGTATCTCTATGACGAGAAGCGCAACCGCATCCCTGATCCGGAGGTCGAGCGGATCATCCTGGATGTGGCCGAGAAGATGCAGGTGCGCCGGCGCAGGATATCGGACGAGGAGATCCTGGACCGGCTGCTGCTGCCGATGGTGAACGAGGGCGCGCGCATCCTCGAGGAGGGCATCGCCTTCCGGCCCGTGGACATCGACGTCATCTTCGTCAACGGCTTCGGCTGGCCGGCCTTCCGCGGCGGGCCCATGTTCTGGGCGGACAGCCAGGGCCTCAAGACCGTGCGCGACAAGCTCGCGCGCTATGCCGAGGCGACGGGGGACGCCAACCTGGAGCCCGCGCCGCTGATCGAGAAGCTCGCGGCCGAGGGCGGCACTTTCGCCGGCATGGGCCGCTGAACGGCATCCAACGGGAGCACCGCAGATGGACCTCCGCTTCACCGATGAGGAACGCGCCTTCCGCCGGGAGGTGCGCGAATGGATCGACGCCAACCTGCCGGCCGCCACACGCGAGCGCATGGCCTCGGGCCGCACGCCGACCAAGGCGATGCAGGTGGACTGGCAGAAGCGCCTCCATGCCAAGGGCTGGGCGGTGCCGCATTGGCCGGTGGAATGGGGCGGCCAGCCCTGGTCGGCGATCAAGCGCTTCATCCTGAGCGAGGAGATCCAGTCCACGCCGGCGCCATCCCCGCTCGGCTTCAACTGCAACATGCTGGGCCCGGTGCTGATCGCCTTCGGGACCGAGGAGCAGAAGAAGTTCTTCCTGCCCAAGCTCGCGAGCCTCGACCTCTGGTTCTGCCAGGGCTTCTCGGAGCCCGGGGCGGGGTCGGACCTCGCCAGCCTCAAGACGCGGGCGGTGCGGCAGGGCGACCACTACATCGTCAACGGCCAGAAGACCTGGACGACGCTCGCCCAGCATGCCGACTGGATCTTCCTCCTGGTGCGCACCGACCCCCATGCGGCGAAGCAGCAGGAGGGGATCTCCTTCCTGCTCGTGGACATGAAATCCCCCGGCATCACGGTGCGGCCGATCATCACCATCGACGGCGCGCATGAGGTGAACGAGGTCTTCTTCGACGACGTGAAGGTGCCGGTCGAGAACCTCGTCGGCACCGAGAACCGCGGCTGGGACTGCGCGAAGTTCCTGCTCTCGAACGAGCGGACGGGCCAGGCGCGGGTCGGCGCCTCGAAGGAGCGCATCCGTCGGCTCAAGCTGATCGCGAGGGAGGCGCCGGGCGGCGGGCGGCCGATCATCGAGGATCCGCGCTTCCGCCAGCGCCTGACCGAGGTCGAGGTGCAGCTCAAGGCGCTCGAGATGACGACGCTGCGCGTGCTGGCCGAGGAGAACAAGGCGCTCAGCCAGCGCAAGCCGAACCCGGCCTCCTCGGTGCTGAAGATCCGCGGGACGGAGCTGCAGCAGGCGATCAGCGAACTCTATGTGATGGCGGCCGGTCCCTACGGGCTTGTCGCGCCGCAGGACCCGGAGGCGGAGGGCCGCAACGAGCCCGAGGTCGCCGAGGACTGGCAGATGCTCGCGCAGGCGACCTACTTCAACTGGCGCAAGCAGAGCATCTACGGCGGATCGAACGAGATCCAGAAGAACATCATGGCCAAGGCCTTCCTGGGACTCTGAACTCACCATGGATTTCGACCTTTCCGACGACCAGCGGCTGCTCCAGGAGAGCCTGCGGAAGCTGCTCAAGGACAAGTACGGCTTCGAGAACCGCAAGGCCTACCTCAAGTCAGAGACCGGCTGGTCGCGCGAGGTCTGGGCGGCCTATGCCGAACTCGGCCTGCTCGGCATGCCTTTCGCCGAGGAGGATGGCGGCCTCGGCTATGGCGCGGTCGAGACCATGATCGTGATGGAGCAGATGGGCCGCGCGCTGACGCTCGAGCCCTTCCTCTCGACCGTGGTGATGGGGGGCGGCTTCCTCCGCCACGGCGCGAGCGCCGAGCAGCGCGCGGCGCTGGTGCCCGAGATCGCGGCGGGGAGGATGCTGCTCGCCTTCGCGCATACCGAGCCGCAGTCCCGCTTCGACCTGCACGATGTCGCCACCTCCGCGAGGAAGGACGGCGGGGCCTGGGTGATCGAGGGCCGCAAGGGCGTCGTCATCCACGGCGATACGGCCGACCGGCTGATCGTCACGGCGCGCATCGCGGGCGCGCGGCGCGACCGGGAGGGCATCGGCGTCTTCCTGGTGCCGGCTGATGCGCCGGGGGTGACGCGGCGCGGCTTCCGCACCTCGGACGGGCAGCGGGCGGCGGATGTCACCTTCGACGCCGTCCGGGTCGGGGCCGAGGCCGAACTTCAGGGCGGCCTCGCGCTGGCCGAGCGCGTGGCGGACGAGACCATCGCGGCGCTCGCGGCGGAAGCGGTGGGCTGCATGGAGGCGGCGAAGGACCTGACGGTCGATTACCTCAAGACCCGCAAGCAGTTCGGGCGGCCGATCGGCTCCTTCCAGGCGCTGCAGCACCGCGCGGCGGAGATGATGGTCGCCTGCGAGCAGGCGCGATCGATGGCGATGCTTGCGGCGATGATGGCGGGCGAGGAGGATGCCGCCGAACGCCGCCGGCAGATGCGGGCGGTGAAGATCGAGGTCGGTCGCAATGCCCGCTTCGTCGGCCAGCAGACCGTGCAGTTGCATGGCGGCATCGCCATGACGATGGAGTATGCGGGCGGTCACTACCTGAAGCGCCTGACCGTGATCGAGAACATGTTCGGCGACATGGACCACCACCTCGCGGCGCTGAGCGAGGAGGGAGGCGTGTTCCTCGCCGCGTGAGGGACGCGGGCGGCGGCAGCCCCGCCCGCCGCGGCCCGTGCCGCGGCCCCCTCTACGCCGCTGCCTGCCGCGCCCAGGCGACGATGCGCTGGGCGGGCATGGCGCCGGCGGTGCGCGCCACTTCCCGCCCGTCCTTGAAGAGGGCGAGGGTCGGGATGGAGCGGATGGCCAGCTCCTGGGCCAGCGCCGGGGCCTCCTCGGTCGAGACCTTCACCAGCCGGACCGCCGGTTCGAGGCGCGCTGCCGCGGCCTCGAACTCCGGCGCCATGGCGCGGCAGGGGCCGCACCAGGAGGCCCAGAAATCCACGAGCAGCGGGATGGAGGAGGCGCGGAGATGCCTGCGGAACCGCGCCTCGTCCAGCGCCACCGGATGGCCGGTGAAGAGCGGCTTGCGGCAGGCGCCGCAGACCGGGCGGTCCGCGAGGCGGGCGGCGGGGACGCGGTTCACCGCGTCGCAATGCGGGCAGACGATTTGCAGGGGTTCGCTCATGGGAGGCTCCTTCCGGATGCAAGATTGACACCCCCGGAGGAGGCGCGCCTTGCGGGCGCGCAAGGATGCGGGAGGGAAGGGCGCGATGGCCGGTATCGTCGTCATCGGATCGTACAACCAGGACACGGTGCTGCGCGTGCCGCGCTTCCCGCGCCCCGGTGAGACCCTCGCGGCGACGCGGCTGGACCGGTTCCATGGCGGCAAGGGCAGCAACCAGGCCGTGGCGGCGGCGCGCTCGGGCGCGGCGGTGGCGATGGTCGCCGCCCTTGGTGCCGATGCGGCGGGGGAGGCCGCGCTCGCGCTCTGGCGGGCGGAGGGGATCGCCGCCGCCGCCGTGGCGCGAAGCCCCGCGCTGCCGACGGGGGAGGCGCTGATCCTGGTTGCGGCGGACGGCGAGAACGAGATCGTCATCGTCCCCGGGGCCAATGCGGCGCTCGCAGCAGAGCAGGCCGAGGCGGCGGTGGGCACGGGGACCGCGCTGGTGCTGGCGCAGCTCGAGACGCCGCCCGCCGCGACCGAGGCCGGCTTCCGGGCGGCGCGGGCGGCCGGCGCGACCACGCTGCTCAACGCGGCGCCCGCCCAGGCCCTGCCGCCCGCGCTGCTCGACCTGGCCGACATCCTGGCGGTGAACGAGACCGAGGCGGCCATGCTCGCCGGGCAGGACGGGCCGCCCGGGCGGCTCGCCGCGCTGCTCGCGCCGCGGCATCGGCGCGGCGTCGTCCTCACCGCCGGGGCGGCTGGCGCCTGGTGGGCGACGCCGGAGGGCGCGCTGCGGCACGCGCCGGCGCCGCGCGTCACTGTCGTGGACAGCACCGGCGCGGGGGATGCCTTCCTCGGCGCCTTCGCGGCGGCCCTGGCGGCGGGAGCGGGCGAGGAGGCGGCGCTGCGGCGAGGCGTCGCCGCCGGGGCGCTGGCCTGCCAGAAGGCGGGGGCGGTGCCCTCGCTGCCGCGGCTTGCCGACATCCTCGCCGTCTTGGGCGGTCAGACGCGGTAGCGCGCCCGGGCCACGGGGTCGCAGGGCCGCGGGTGCCAAGAGGAGCCGGCTGCGGCGGGGCACGGCGCGGCGGCGGGCCGCCTCAGCGCCGCTCGCGCGGAAACGGCGGCGGCGGCTCCGGCGGCGCGCTGGGCGGACGCCCGACATAGGTCCCCATGGGCAGCGGGCGCTCGAAGCGGGTGTCGCGCGGCGGAGGCGGGGGCGGCGGCGGGCGGAGGCCCGGCGGACCCCAGACCGGCGGGCCGACCGGCACCCACTCATAGACGAAGGCCGTGCCCGCGCCGGGCGGGGGTGGAGCGGCGGCCTGCGGCGGGGGAAGCGGGGGCGCGGGGCGCGGCGCGGGGACGGCCGGCGGCGTGGAGGCCGGCCCGTAGATCACCTGCGGATCGGTCATGCCGTAGATGACGCGGGGCAGCGCGGGCACGGCGGTCTGCGCGTGCAGCCCCGGCGCGAGCAGCATCAGCGCGGCGACGGCAAGGACGGCAGCGGGCGGCATCACGCGCCAAGTCTAGGCCAGGTCTCCGCCGCCGGGCAGCCGCGGAATCCATGCCGCGGCCGCGGGCCCGTCTCACACCGGCCGGTCACCCTTCTCCACGCGCAGGGTGCGGTTGTCCACGCCGGGCAGCATGCGCGCGGGGTCGCGGGTGACGATGACGTCGAGGATGGTCGGCGTGTCGGTGTTCGCCAGACCCTCCCGTATGGCGGGGGCGAGCGCGTCGGGGCTCTCCACGCGGATGCCGCGGCAGCCGAAGGCGCGGGCGGCGGCGGCGTAGTCGGTCTCCATCAGGTCCGAGGACTGGTAGTTCCCCGGCCCGTAGACCGCGTGCTGCAGCGCCTTCACATAGCCCGAGGCG
>Ga0272446_1005276_pt1 | contig 14404 bp, 14 predicted proteins | sample YNPCB0061_FD_194587 | JGI IMG/M metagenome (GOLD analysis project Ga0272446, IMG submission 194587) | Hot spring microbial mat communities from Yellowstone National Park, WY, United States - YNP-CB-006-1 | ecosystem: Environmental > Aquatic > Thermal springs > Hot (42-90C) > Sediment | place...
GCATTCATTCAGGTTATGATGGAATCATCAAAGAATTATAAAACACTTATTAGTAAAGTTGAAAAAATTCCTCAGATACTTGAATGTCACGCAATACTTGGTGAAGGTTCTCATCTATTAAAAGCAGTTGTTCAAAACACTGAAGCACTTGAAAAGTTATTGAGTGAAATTCAATCCTGGCCAGGAGTTTCGGCTACAAAAACAACTTATGTTTTATCAACAGTAAAAGAAACTTTTGAAATCAATATTTAACAAACAACTAAGGAGTCACTATGTCGAAAAGTTCTTCAACAACACCAATAGATAAGGTGCTGAAATTTATAAAGGACAACGGAATAAAATTCGTTGACTTAAAATTCATGGATTTCCCCGGTCAATGGCAGCATTTTACCGTTCCTGTTTCTCAATTTGATGAAGGTTCATTTGAAGATGGATTTGGATTTGATGGTTCATCCATTCGTGGATGGAAACCCATTAACGAAAGTGATATGCTAATCATTCCCGATCCGAATACAATGTTTGTTGATCCTTTTATTGAAGCACCAACAATAAGTTTAATCTGTGATGTCTATGAACCTGCAACAAAAGAAAAATACACTCGCTGTCCAAGAAACATAGCTCAAAAAGCTGAAGCTTATTTAATTTCTACCGGAATAGCAGACACTGTTTATTACGGACCTGAAGCAGAGTTTTTCATTTTTGATGATGTTCGTTTTGATTCAAGACCGAACGGAAGTTTTTATGTGGTTGATTCAATTGAAGGAAGATGGAACAGCGGTAGAGAAGAAAATCCGAATCTCGGTTACAAGCCAAGATATAAAGAAGGTTATTTTCCCGTTCCACCAACTGATGCCCTGATGGATTTAAGAAATGAAATGGTATTGAACTTAATTAATTGTGGAATTGATGTTGAAGCTCAGCATCATGAAGTTGCAAGTGGCGGTCAGTGCGAAATTGATTTAAGATTTGCACCGCTGGTAAGAGCTGCTGATCAGCTTTTAATGTTTAAGTACATCGTGAAGAACACAGCAAAGAAAAACAACCGAACTGTTACCTATATGCCGAAACCAATCTTCGGTGATAATGGTAGTGGAATGCATGTTCACACTTCACTATGGAAAAAAGGGAAGCCGCTTTTTGCTGGTTCTGGTTATGCAGGTTTGAGTGAAATGGCTTTGTATTTTATTGGCGGTCTTTTGAAACACGCTCCAAGTCTTTTGGCATTTACAAATCCAACAACAAATTCTTATAAAAGATTAGTCCCAGGTTTTGAAGCTCCGGTTAATCTTGCTTACTCTCAGAGAAACAGAAGTGCTTCAATAAGAATTCCTATGTATTCATCTTCACCAAAGTCAAAAAGAATTGAATTTCGTTGTCCTGATCCATCTGCTAATCCTTACCTGGCATTTTCTGCAATGCTTATGGCAGGTTTAGATGGAATAATGAATCGTATTGATCCGGGTGAACCACTCGATAAAGATATTTATGATATGCCTCCGGAAGAATTAAAGAATGTTCCTTCAACTCCGGATAGTTTGCAGGATGCACTAAAAGCATTGGCAAGGGATCATGAATATTTACTAAAAGGTGATGTGTTTACTGAAGATGTAATTGAAACCTGGATAAAATATAAAATGGATAAAGAAGTTAAGCCAATGGCTCTTCAGCCGCATCCTTTTGAGTTTGGTTTATATTACGATGTTTAGAATTTAATTACCAGAATAATTTGTATAAAGTTACTGTCCTCGGTTCAGGAGTATTTATTCCAAAGCCGGGGACTTTCTTTTTATATAAAATTTTATAAGAAATATTTTCCGGAATTACCTCGCTTATATCCGCCTCTTCTCTTAATACAAGATAATTTGGTTTTTTAGCAATTACATAATCGTGATAACTTTTATAGTTGAATCTTTCTTTATCAACCAATCCGGCCAAATCAAAAACTTTAGCTGTGGAATAAGTACCAACAATTCCAACATCAGTAAGAGCGACCGTTTTTCTTTCAACGGTTTTATCGTTTTTAATAATTTCTGAAATTTCTCTGAATGTTTTTTGAAATCCATTTGCAAAGTTATTACTTGAAGGAACGATCGTGTTAAAAGTTATAAAATTATTTATCAATAAAATTGACACCAAATAAAAACCCATAACAAGCTTATATTGAAATTGATTGAAAACTGTTTCCAAATTTTTGAGCAGTAGTCCAGTAAGAAAAATTATTGTCGGAACAAACATTAAAGAATATCGGGAAAGTATAGTTACATTTTTTAGGATGTAGAAAAAATAAAAACCTGATATCCAAAGCGTGAGTAAAACATACTCCTGCTGATTAAATAAATTTAAAATCTTTAAGGAAGGATTTTTTACATTCAATTTTCTTTTAATAAATAAAATCATAATTACAACAATTGCTGCCACAAGAAATTCCGGAATGTTTCCTGCCAGCAGAACTTTGATATTTCTAATTAGTTTATCAGCATCAATGCTTAGGAATTTATCTTTTGCTTTAGCTCTGAATGTATTTGGAATAATTGTCCCGAAGTGAGTCCATGCATAGATGAACCAACTTACAATCACAGCAAGAAATTGTACTGAAAAAGAAATAATAAAACTTAATTTCTTTTTAACAGCCAAAAAGAAAAATAAGCTCACAGCAAACACACCTAAAAATTCCGGTCGAAGTAGAAAAGATATTCCCATTACAAATCCCAAAATATTTGATGGCTCGTACTTCTTCTGAAGCAAAAGAAGCAAACAAATAATTGATGAACTCATAACAGCACTGGCTTCCATACCGGAAATAGACCACTTGATGAAGAACGGATTTAATGCAAGACTTAATAGCAGAAATATTCTTAATGAAAACTTTGTGTTGATAATTCTCAGAACATAGTTCATTAATAAAATTGTAATAACACTGAATACTCCACTAAGTATTCTGATGCTTAACTCGGGATTATTTGTGAGTAAGGATAAAAGAACATTAAGAATAACCCAAAGAGGAGAAGTTGTTCCGTATGTTTCAGTGCCGGTAAAAGTAAATTTGCCGGTTTCAATGAATCCTTGAATAAAGCCTACGTGAATGAATGTATCATCACCCATAAAGTCTGGGAAAAACAGATAAGCAATTGAAACAGGAAGTACAGATAGCACAAGAATGATTACTGATTCAAATTTATTTATTCCGGAAAAAAGTGGAGATGTATTTTTTAACTTATCCATTTTTTCCAGACTTCAGGTTGATATCCAACAGTAACAAGATTTCCATTCCGCACAATAGGAGTTTTAAGCAGCAAAGAATCATTCAGAAGCTCTTCTTCAATATCAAACTTCATATACTGCATTCCTCTTTCTTTGTATCGTTTACCTTCTGTATCAATAAGTTCATCAAATGGAATTACTCGTGAAATGTTTTCAAGCTCACCTTTAGTTAATCCTTTTTCCGCCAAATCACGAAAATGAAATGTGATTCTTCTTTCCTTAAAAAATCTTTCTGCCTTCTGAGTTTCTTTACATTTTTTAGTACCAATAATCTGAATGTTCATAATTACATCACTTCAAACTTTTGAGTTCGTTTTGTTCTTGGGAATCTGCTCTTTAATCCTTCATCTGTTTTGATTGCTGTACCAAGAACGATGTTGTTATACTTTACAACATATTGTCCGGTTGCAAGTTCTGAATTTTTAATTTTCATTCCTGTCAGATATAACTCTAACTCCTCTTTGTCCTTTATTTCATAAATAAATTTTTTAATAGCACTGCCTAAAACCTGAGCTCCATTTGAATGAAGAGTTATTCTTTGCTTTTTATCAAGACTGCCAAACTTTGTTCCGATTCTGTTAAAGATTGCAGGATTGTCATCGTACCAATCTTTATTGATGATGTAGATATCTCTTCCTTTGAAAATGAATTTGTAATCATTAAAAATATTTTCATCAACACCAAAGTGCTCAGCAAGATAACTTAAGTACGGTAAAAATTCTTTGTGAGCAGCTTTAACAATTTTAATATCAGAAACCGGTAATTGCATTTTTTCCATTGGTTCAGTTTCAGAAATTTTTTTCATTCGCACAAGAAAGAATCCGTCAGAATCAATTTCCCACGGTAAAATTCTTACAGCTTTTTCAATTTGTTGATTTAATTTTATTCCATCGTATTCAGTAAATGCTTTATGTGTCTTAACAGGCAAGTTAACTTCAAGTATTTCAACCGGATAATTTTTTAGAATGGTATCAATTACCATTTCATTCTCTTCCACTGATAAAGTGCAGGTTGAGTAAACTATTTCGCCATCAACTTTTGCCATTTTGATTGCGGCAACCAACAGCTTTGTTTGTAAATCATGAAGTCGGTTTGCATGATCTAATGACCACCATTTACTTACTTCTTCTTTCTTCTGAATAATTCCAAGTCCACTGCAAGGTGCATCAACAAGAATTTTGTCGAAATAATTATTATACACTTTGCTGAGAAGTTCGCCTTTGAAATTTAAAATACCGGCATTGATGATATTCAGTCTATCGAGATTAAACACAAGCGATTTAATTCGGTTGATATCAATTTCGTTTACAATTAAAGTTCCTCTGTTGTTCATCATCTCTGCCATCTGAGTTGTCTTTGAGCCAGGCGCTCCGCATAAATCCATTACAAAATCTTTCTCATCCGGTTTAAGTGCTATTGGAGGAAGCATTGATGATAAACCCTGTATGTAATAAAATCCTAAAATTTGTTCAACAGTTTTACCAACAAGGTCATTTTCATCTGAAATTACTTTTAAGGCCTTTGAAAAATTCTCAACTGGTTCAGTGAAAATTTTGTATTTATTTGCAAGAAGAGTTTGTAATTCCTGAACAGAAATTTTACTTGTATTTACTCTCAGATAATCTTTCGGTGTTTGCTGGATATATTGCTGATAAGCTTCAGCGGTTTCTTTGCCGTAAAGTTTTTCAAAATATTCGTATGCCTTTGAAGTTTTTTCCATTCGATTAGTATCTCACAAGGTTTAATGTTTTAAGTATTTCTGAAACTGGATTTATTTCTTTCGTGTCCTGGAAAGATTTCCTGAAGTCTTTAGTTACTTCAGTTATAATGCTATCAATATATTGTTCATATTTTTTTACAATAAGAGGAATAAGATTTTTATCAACAGGAAATTTAATTTCAGATTTTCTTTGCTGCGATGCATAAACATAATATTTAGCTTCAACATAGTCTTCTGCCTGAGTTACTATTTCTCCATCAGTAGTAATAACTTCAAAAGTGCCGAATAGTTCTGAGCCGAGAATTAATGTTTTGGCGGGAATTTTTTTCTTAAGAGTTTCAACATTGTCAAGGAAATCATCCGGAAAAGTCTTAATTCCTTCTGATATTAATTTATTCTTCCAATATTCAACAAATTCTTTTTTTGTCAACTTACTTTTTATGCTTCAAAAGGAAAGCTTTAACTTCTTTTCTTAGTGACTCATCATCTTTATAAGATTTAACAGTGAGATTAGGATTAGAACATCCGGAAATCATAGAAGAAATTTTTTGAACTGATTCATTATATACAGCAAGCACAGGAATTTTTCTTACGAACAGAGCATAAGCAATTTCAAATCCAACACCAAGACTTGCACCTGAAACCTCTGCAACCATTGCATCGCTTCCGTCAATCCACTTTACATCTCTTGTGTAAATTTGTCTATCAGTTAATGGTATAGACGAAGTGAACTTTGAATTCATTTCTGAAAGAGCTGTGATTCCAAGATTTTCAACATATTGTATAATCTCTAAGTAAGATTTTAAATATGTTTGATCTCCGCGAATTGGTCCAGCACAATAAACTATCATGATTTCTGACTCAAGACTTTTTTATAATATTCTTCGTATTGAGGAATTACAATTGATTTATCAAATTTTGTAACAGCACATTTTCTGGCATTAGCTGAAAACATATCGTATTTCTTTTTGTTTGTTAAAAGATCTAAAGCATATTTTGCCATTCTATCAACATCGCCAATCTCAGCAATATATCCGCATTCATTGTGTCTTATTAACTCTGGTAATCCCCCGACACTTGAGCTAACAACCGGTAAACCACAAGCCATCGCTTCTAAAGCCGCTAATCCAAAACTTTCTGATTGCGATGGTATCAAAAATATATCAGAAGCATTTAATATATCAACTATTGCTTCCTGTTTCCCTAAAAACCTTACCTTATCCATAAGGTCTAATTCTCTTGTCAATCTTTCACATTCTGATCTGTCAGGTCCATCTCCGACTAATAAAAGTTTTGCTGGAATTTCTTTCTGAACTTTTTCGAAAATTCTGATTGTGTCCGGAACTCTTTTTACACCTCTGAAATTGGAAATATGGACAAGTATTTTTTCACCATTAGGTGCTATGTGTTTTCTATATTCACAATTCGGATTTGGTTTATAAGCTTCTGTATCAACAAAATTTGGAATTACTTCAATGTCTTTTTCAATTTCGTAATTTGTAATTGTTTTTTCTTTGAGATATCTCGAAACAGCCGTAACTCCATCACTTTTTTCAATGCTGAACTTAACGAGCGGTAAAAAGGATGGTTCTAATCCAACGAGCGTAATATCTGTTCCGTGTAAAGTTGTTATAATTTTTAAATCGCAATGACCCTTCAACATTTCTTTTGCAAGATAAGCCGATGTTGCATGTGGAATAGCATAATGGACGTGAACCAAATCCAGCATTTCAAATTTTGCAACTTCCGTCATTTTGCTTGCAAGAGATAAGCTATAAAGAGGAAACTCGAATAACGGGTAGTTACTCATTTCCACTTCGTGAAAAACGATATTTTCAATATACTTATTTAATCTGAACGGAAGTGCATAGCTGATAAAATGTACTTCGTGACCTCTTAAAGCGAGTTCTTTTCCGAGTTCTGTTGCAATAACACCGCTTCCGCCGTAAGTCGGATAACAGGTAATCCCAATCTTCATCTTTACTTTCAATTATTTCGGTCGTAAATATAAACCATTTAAGTGTATTATCGAATTAAATTAACCTAATGTTAACAGCATCTTTAGTAATATTTGATTTAAATTTGTCGGAAGATATTATGAAAATATTACTAATCGGACACTCAGTTTTTGATACAATTGTTAGAAATGAAATGACGACTAATTCGCCAGGTGGAATATTCTATTCTGCCAGACAAATACAGCTTCTCTGTTCGTATGATGATGAATTATTTCTACTAACTCAAACCGACAATAGCACTAAGGAATATTTTATTCCTGTTTACTCTAAATTTAATTGTGATTTTATAGAAGAAGTTGAAGCCATTCCAGCAGTTAAATTGATTGTTGATGATAAAAAAGAAAGAAGAGAGATTTATGCAAATATCTCAACCAAACTGAATATTGATAAAATTGATTTTTCAAAGTTCGATGCGATTCTTATAAATATGATTACTGGTAGTGATATAAATCTTGATGACTTGAAGTTTATCCGTTCTAATACTTCTGCTATCATATTTTTTGATGTTCATACACTATCACGACCAATGAATGAGAATGGAGAAAGAGTTTTTACAGTTATACAAAATTTTTCTGAGTGGGCACAAAACATAGAAATACTTCAGGCAAATGAAAATGAATTTAATACTTTAGGAGAATTTGATTCTGAATACGATAGAGCAAGATATCTTCTTAAGCAAGGTGTAAAAATAATTTTATTAACGAAAGGTGTTTTAGGTGCAAAAATATTTTATATGCAAAATGATGAGATGATGTCTTATTTTATTTCGGCTAATAAAATAATTAATGCAAATACAGTCGGTTGTGGTGATGTCTTTGGGGCATCTTTCTTTTATAATTATATTAGAAACAGAAATGTGTATCAATCACTTTCATTTGCAATAAATAAAACTGAAGATTTCTTAAAAGAAAAAATTGGATAAATGTTACCTGAATTATTAGTTAAAAACAGAATACTTGTATTTGGTTCGAATGGAATGCTCGGGCAGAGAATCAGTGAGTACTTTAAAACAAATTCACTTGAACTTTTAACCTCTTCAGCAGAAGAAAAATCTTTTATCGAAGGACTTGATTATGTTCAATGTGATATAACCGACCGGAATAAAACCAAAAATCTTATATATGAATTCTGCCCTGATTTTATAATTAACGCAGCGGCTTTTACAAATGTTGATCTATCAGAAACTGAACGTGAAACTGCTTGGCGTGTAAATGTAAAAGCAGTTGAGTATATGGCTGAAGCGGCACGAATAATAGATGCTCACATAATCCATTTTTCAACCGATTATATTTTTGATGGAAAAAACGGACCTTATCTCGAATCAGCAATGCCTAATCCACTTGGATATTATGGAAGAACAAAACTTGCCAGCGAGAATGTTCTGAAGCTTTATGCAGTTAAACATACTATCATCAGAACTAATGTACTTTATGGTCCCGCAAAATTCGGAAGACCTGATTTTGTGAAATGGGTTGTAAATTCATTAAAGGAAAACAAGCAAATAAAAATTGTAACCGATCAAATAAACAATCCAACGTATCTTGATGATCTTGTTCAGGCAATTGATAAAATTATTGAATCCAAACGGGAGGGAATTTATAATATTGGCGGACGAGAATTTTTATCGAGATTTGAATTTACTCAGGTTATTGCAGATTATTTTTCTTTGGATAAATCTTTAATTATTCCTATCACCACTGAAGAACTAAAACAACCCGCAAGAAGACCTTTGAAAAGTGGTCTGATAACAATTAAAGCGCAGTCAGAACTTGGCTACCGACCTCACACGATTGAAGAAGCTTTAGCAGAAATGAAGAAAGAAGTTTTTGCGGATAAAACTTAAATCCTTACCTAAGTAATACTAATGCTGATACTATTTCAATTCTGTAGCTGATCTACTTAACTCAAACTCTGATTAGTTTCATCATCCCAAAGCTTCATTCTGAAGTTCAACTTCAATAATTTTGCATCGAGAATAAAGTTAATATATCGTAAACTTATTCAATGATGATTGCCCCGGTAGCTCAGCAGGATAGAGCAGCAGTTTCCTAAACTGTTGGTCGGAGGTTCGAATCCTCTCCGGGGTACAAAAAGTGGAAATGAGTTTTAACTTCTGGCAGCAGTTTCTTAAACTGTTGGTCGGAGGTTCTTCGAAGAATCCTTTGGAGAATCCTCTCCGGGGTACAAAAAGTGGAAATAAGTTTTAACTTCTGGCAGCAGTTTCTTAAACTGTTGGTCGGAGGTTCTTCGAAGAATCCTTTGGAGAATCCTCTCCGGGGTATAAAAATATTTTATAAATTTGGGTGGAAAGAAATGCACAACAATAATGAAAGAATATGGATGAGTTTATAAATAAGCAGTTAGAGCTTTTGTATTCCTCAATTCCTGAAGCCGAAGCAAGACTTCATCCGCCTGCAAAAGTTAAATCACAAATTATTACTTTGATCAATGGTGTTAAACCAATTAATCTGCTAAAACCTTGCAGAATAGGTGATGGTATTATCAAAATTGATGAATCAAAAGAAAAATTTCTTATAGAATTATTTGAACGGGCTTGTTCAGCAGGAAGATTTATGAAGTTTGTGCCTGCTTCCGGCGCTGCTACAAGAATGTTTAGTAAACTGCAAACTACGCTGAATAATTATTCAAATTTTGATATTGAAATTCTTAAAGTCCTTTCTGCTGAAGATAAAAATGTTGAGGCGACTTATCGTGTTTTCTCAAACATTAAACAATTTGCTTTTTATGATGACTTGAAGTCAGTTCTTGATGATAATATAGAAAATTTAATTTCATCAAATCCGAGAAAAGTAATTGAAAAAATTCTTTTCACTGACGGTCTTAATTATTCTAACATACCAAAAGCTGTCTTAAAGTTTCATAAGTATAAAAATGAAAATCGCTCTGCATTTGCCGAGCATTTAATTGAATCATACTATTATCAAAAAGATGTTCAGAACAGGATTAAAATTCATTTTACAATTTCTGAAGAACACAAAGATTATTTCGATGAAGAATACAAGAAGTTTCTAAATTCAAAATATTTTGATGATGTCGAGTACAATCTGGAATATTCAAACCAGAACAAATCTACTGATTCAATTGCATTAACTCTTGATAATGAAATTTATTTTGATAATGAAAATCGTCCTTTATTTCGTCCTGCTGGTCATGGTGCATTGCTTGAAAACCTTAATAACTTAAAAGGTGATTTAATCTTCATTAAAAATATAGACAATGTTTGTGTTGATAGATTAAAGCCGGTAACAGTTAAATACAAAAAACTCCTTGCGGGATTTCTTCTGCTTATCCAAAAACAAATTTTTGAATATCTAATTTTACTTGAGCAAGAGAAAATTCCTGATAATAAAATTGATGAGATGATAAAATTTCTTGAAGCGTTTTTGAATATTCCCAAACCTGATGGATTCAATCATTGGGAAGTTAAAAAGAAAAAGAACTTTTTATTTACTAAGCTCAATCGTCCTGTTAGAGTTTGCGGCGTTGTTAAAAACGAAGGTCAGCCTGGCGGTGCACCATTCTGGGTAAAAAATGAAGATGGTGAAACCACAGTACAAATTGTAGAGAGTGCACAGATTGATTTCAACAATGAGGAACAAAAACTTGTTTTCAATAACTCAACTCATTTTAATCCGGTTGATTTGGTTTGTGCTGTTAAAGATTTTAAGGGCGATAATTTTAATCTGATGAACTTCGCTGATTCAAAAGCTTCAATAATTGTTCGGAAAACTATTAATGGAACTGAAATTAAATCATTAGAATTGCCAGGACTCTGGAACGGTGCTATGGCTAATTGGACTTCAGTTTTTGTTGAAGTACCGATTGAAACTTTTAATCCTGTTAAGGAGATTGTTGATTTACTTAATCCCGGTCATATCGAACAGCTCTGAAATTTATTATTGTTAAATGATTTTAGGAAAGTATTTTTGTATTAACAAAAGCAAACAGTAAAAAAGAAAACGATGTCAACTGAAAATAAATTTAATGAAGAAATTCTGAACTCAATTGCAGAAGGTGTTATAACGGTTGATAAAACTTTTAAGGTTAATTTTATCAATCGTGCAGCTGAAGAAATTATGGGCTTCAAGAAAGAAGAAGTGGTTGGACAATTCTGTAAGTACATTTTAAAATGCGATTTGTGTCAAACTAAATGTCCGATTGGAATTGTGTTGGAAACCGGTTCAAATCTTTACGATTACTCATCTGTTATTTATGATAAAAAGGGAAACAGAAAGCCAATTAAGCTTAATGCAGCGATTCTTAAAAATTCCGATGATAAACCTGTTGGTGGAGTAATCTCTTTCAGAGATATTTCAGAACTCGAAAGAATTAAACAACAATCTGATATCATCTCTAATTTCTTCGGAATTGTTGGGCACAGCAAAGCAATGCAGGAAATATTCAAACTTATTATGGAAATATCAGAATCTGATGCAACGGTTTTAATACTTGGTGAGTCTGGAACCGGAAAAGAATTAATTGCTAATGCTATTCAGGCAACAAGCACAAGAAAAAATAAACCATATCTTAAAGTAAACTGTTCTGTATTCCCTCAAAATCTTCTAGCAAGCGAATTGTTTGGGCATGTTAAAGGTGCATTTACTGATGCGGTGAAAGACAGGCCAGGCAGATTTGAACTCGCTGATGGTGGAACAATTTTTCTCGATGAAGTTGCTGAAATGCCGCTTCAGACTCAAATACAATTATTAAGGGTTTTGCAAGAAGGAACTTTTGAGAGAGTCGGTGAATCAATTACAAGAAAAGTAGATGTTCGCGTTATTGCAGCTACAAACATTGATATTAACAGAGCATTAAAAGAAGGAAAGCTCAGAGAAGATCTCTATTATAGATTAAATGTTATTCCTATTTTAATTCCACCTTTAAGAGAAAGAAAAGAAGATATCCCACATCTTATAAAACATTTTATCGAAACATACTCCAAACTTTATAAAAAGAACATTCCGGATATTTCTGATAGCGCACTTGATTTGTTGATGAAATATCCCTGGCCGGGAAATGTAAGAGAATTAGAAAATGTAATTGAATATGCTATCGTTAGAACAAAAAATGAAAGTGAGATTGAAATTTCAAATCTTCCAAGTAACATTAAAAATACTTCTCTTAATCAAAACATTCCTCAGAAAGCATTTAAAACTGAAAATGCTGCATCACTCTTATCATTACTTGAAAAACACAAATGGAATAAAACTAAAGTTGCCAAAGAACTTGGAATCGGAAGAACAACTCTTTGGAGAATGATGAAACAATTAAATTTAGAAGAATAAAGAACCGTTTCATCGTTCTAATTGAAACAAATCGTTTCATTTGTTTAATCAATTATAGAAAAATAAGTTAATGCAGGTGTTTCATTTTACTGTTTCAACTGAAACAATCTCCCCCTTAAAAGCACTCGAAAATTTTAAAAAATATTGGTTTACGATGGCAATTATATTGCCTGTTCCTAAACGTTATGAGTGAAATGTTAGGTAATCAATATTTTCTTTCACGAAATTTTTCAAAAGCAAAAGAAGCTTATGAAAAAGTTCTCTCATCAGAACCTCAAAATGATTTTATTAAAAAGCGACTTATAATCTGTTACACGCAGACCGGAGAAATTAATAAAGCATTTGAATTGTTCTATGAGATCGTAAAAAAAAATATTGATTTAATAACTAATACTGATCTAGTTGCTGATGATTGTCCTTGTCCTGAGTTGATAAGCAAATATGGAAATGTGAAACCGACTGAGGAATGTTCACATGATGCTAAACTTATGTTAGGAATGCTGTGGTTGTTTTGTAACAGTCAGATTTCATTTGAGTTTTTTAACAATCTTTCTTCAGAAGAAAAATCTGATGAAAGAATTGTTGAAGTAAGAAATATTATCAAAGAAAAAATAAATCAAGGTGAAAAACACTATTCATAAAATAATTAACACGGAGCTCTGTATGAAAAGAATACATTTACTTGTTATTGCTTTGTTTGTATTCGGAATAGTTTCCGAATTATTCCCACAAGGAAACTTTAGTACCAGTTTGCACGCTACCAGAAAAGGTAAGATACATTGGTACAATAAAGTAGAGAATGGTGGTGTTGGTGGATTTGAAGTACTTACCAATGTTCCCATCACCCAATTAGGATGCGTTGAATGCCACGATGCAGTGGATGCTAATGGTAATCAATATCCTGCAAATTATACTCCAGGTTGTGTAGATTGTCACGCAACAAATTCAACTTGGGCTGTAACTCAAAATGATTGCCTTGGATGCCACAGCCGTGAGAAAACAATTATTACAATGCAATTACCAGATGTTCACCGAACAGCCGGTTTTACATGTCTTACTTGTCATAAGAAAGAAGAATTACATGGCGATGATGGTATTGCACATAATTCTATGATGGATCCGGGTGCCATTCAAACTGATTGTTCAAACACAGGTTGTCATGCTGGATTTACTCATCCAAATCCAGGAGTTGATCCTCACGGTGGAAAATTACATTGCACAAGCTGCCATGCTCAAACAAATCTTGCTTGCTACAGCTGTCACTTTGAAAGTCAGGTTCAGACTCATTTGAAAAGAGCTTATAAGACAATTACAGGATTCGTATTTCTTGTAAACAGAACTAAAGATAACAAAGTGCATCCTGCAACATTTCAGGCAATCACCTATGAAGGAAAAGCTGGTGTTGCATTTGGTCCTTCTGTAGCTCATACAATTGTTAAAACAGGTGCAAGAACCTGTACTGATTGTCACGCAAATTTCGGCGGACAAATTCCAGCAATTTCAGATTTTAATGCAGATGGTGTTATAAAATTTGCAACCTGGAACACTACGGATAGCACTTTAAGCTGGCATCAGGGAATAGTTCCTTTGCCGGTAAATTACCAGACAGCATTGAAAATGGATTATCTGACTTATAACGGAAATGTTTCCGATCCTGTCGCACCATCAAAGAATTGGTCAGTTGTTAAAGATGTGGCAGATATGTTCCAGATAATGTATTGCACTCCTTTAACAAAGCAACAAATGGCTAAGATTGGAATGGATACAACTCTCGTTAGTGTTGAGCCAATTAACAATAATATTCCTTCTTCATTTGAATTAGAACAAAATTATCCAAATCCGTTCAATCCAAGTACAACAATAAGATATTCAATTCCAAAGAGTACTTATGTTGAGCTTAAAGTATATGATGGACTTGGTAATCTTGTTCAGTCATTAGTTAATGAATATTTAAATGCTGGTACTTATGAATCTACATTTAACGGCGCTGGTCTTTCAAGTGGAGTTTACTATTACCAAATTATAGCTGGAGAATTCACAGCTACAAAGAAGCTTGTTCTAATGAAATAATAAATTTCTTCTTACAGTTCAGGGAAGAG
>Ga0272446_1005277_pt1 | contig 14401 bp, 10 predicted proteins | sample YNPCB0061_FD_194587 | JGI IMG/M metagenome (GOLD analysis project Ga0272446, IMG submission 194587) | Hot spring microbial mat communities from Yellowstone National Park, WY, United States - YNP-CB-006-1 | ecosystem: Environmental > Aquatic > Thermal springs > Hot (42-90C) > Sediment | place...
CAGGGATGGGGCGATGCAGGTGGATGGGCACTTCTCCTATCTTGGGCAGTTTGATAGCACCACTAGAGATAGGATTACCCTGGAACTGGGGGAACACAAAGGAATTGAATTGACCTTTTTTCTTGAACCGAGGGAAGCCGTATCCCCGCTTCTGAAACGCCTCCCAAGTATCATGCAGTCTGCGAATCGTAGTCTGCAGAACCTGAGAATGCACCTTCCCTAAATGTGGAAACTGCTTCTTTGCCTTGGGTAGGTTATTTTGCTGACGGTGGTAAGACGGAAATGGCTCATCGGCAGGAATGATGTATTCCTTCTGCAAGGAGCATCGGTCTATCGGACACCTACGGGAAGAAATCCAGTCCTTGAGTTCCCGTAAAGCGTAGTTGTAAACGCCTCTACAAATCTCAAGCCACTCCAATAGGTCTGCTTGTTGTTCAGCAGATGGATAGATGCGGTAGGTGTAGTTCATGGTCAGCATGGCTATAGTTTACCACAAGTTAAGCTAAATGGTAAATACTTGTCTCATCCCCATTGTAGCTTGCTTCTGCGTAGCAGTGGGGAAGAGTCCATGTATCCCGACACTGACCCTACAATGCGGGACTTAGAGCTAACCGTACCCCTCAGAAATTAAACTGGTGGATCGGACAAGAAGTCGGGTGTGCCAGACCTCTATTCTATCGTAAAATAATACAAAAGTAATACTTAGAGCAGTCCCTATGGTGTGGCAGACTGGACACAGCGTTTATAGTGATCGATATCGCATAGAAAAAGTATTGGGTCAGGGTGGCTTTGGGATTGCCTACTTGGGGCGGGATCGGCAGGGACGCAAAGTGGTGATCAAAACCCTCAAGGATGAGGTGCTGTGTGATAGCCGTAACAAATACTTTTGCGAGCGATTTAAGGATGAGGCGCTGAAACTAGCGGTGTGTCGCCATCCCCACATTGTCTCTGTGCAAAATACCTTTACTGAACCCTACACGATCGCCGTCAATGGCAAAAAGCAACAGATTTCTGCGTTTTGTCTGGTGATGGAATTTGTGGATGGGCACAACCTAGAGGAATTGGTTATGCGCCAAGGTCCCCTCCCCGAAGCCCTCGCCCTGACTTATATTAACCAGATCGGCTCTGCCCTTAGTTCTATCCACGATCTGGGGGTGATCCACCGGGACATTAAACCCAACAACATTATTATTCGCAAGGACCGCCACGAAGCCGTGCTCATTGACTTTGGCTTAGCCCGTAACTTTGAGCGGGATAGTGAAAAGGACTACACGGTGGCATTGACCCACGGCTACGCCCCACCTGAACAGTATTCTAGGAAAATTGTTGCCTCAGAAGCGTTGGATATTTATGCATTGGCAGGAACCCTGTACTTTATTTTGACCAAGCGGTTGCCTGTGCCTGCTATGGATCGTATGTTATCTGCCCCCATGCCCCCCGTCACTAAATTTAATCCCCAACTCAATAGTCAAATCAATGTGGCGATCGATCGGGGTATGGCGCTGAAAATAGAACAACGACCGAGTTCTGTAGAGGAATGGTTAGCCCTATTGCCCCCTGTATCTGATCAGTCTCTGCCCACCCCGCCCGCCCAGTCCGCCATAGCTAAAGAAAAACAAGTGGGCACTGCCCCTGTGAAATCTGATGCGGTTGCGCGGGGCGAGTCCTTAATTTTAGACATCATTGATCCTGAACTGGTGCATCATCCTGTGCCAATTCAGCCTCAGCAGGTGGAACCAGTGCTGATTGCCGCTGAATTGGAGTTTGGCGGTTTGACCAAGGACACCGAGAGTGATGATGAACTGACCCTACTGGATTTTGATTACCACAGCTCACCGCAAGCCAAATCTATTCCGCCCAAACCCCAGCCCACTTTACCTAAAAGTACTCCAGCACCTCCCCCCAGTCCCGCCAAGCCCAGCTCTGGCATGAATTGGGAGCGCATCAGCAAAAATCCCAAGTTTACGGATGCGGTATTTTCGCTCCAATCCCATGAACCCCAGACCATTTCTCGCATTAAAAAATTATGTTTCGTGATTTGTACGGGGAATTTCCCTAGCTCCAGCCAGTCCCTCGACAATGTGAAGTTATCAGCCCTGTTACTCAAGGTGCTCCAAAAACACACCACCTATGAACAATTACAAACAGCGGTGAACAGTTTTGTGCAAAATCTGAGTAAGCCCATTACCTACAGCTCGATCGCCCGCCTTTTATTGAAAGCCACCGAGAGCCTTTATCCACCAGAAAATTTATAGCCGCCAAATTCCATAATGCCATCAAACCAATGGGGGCGCATCAGTACCACCGTATCGATGACATGGATAATGCCGTTATCTGCCTCAATGTCGGGGATGACCACCGTGGCATTATTCACCTCAAAAATATCTGGCTCTCGTGCATTGATATAAAGGTCAGAACCTTCTAAAGAAGTCAAACGGGGTTTCGTGAGTAAATCTGCTTTCTTGTATCTGCCTGATACCACATGATAGGTGAGGATTCTGGTCAACTGGGGGATATTTTGTACTAGGGTAGTGATAGTGCCCGCAGGTAACTTGGCAAAGGCACTGTCTAGGGGCGCAAATACGGTAAATGGACCAGGGCTGGCCAGGGCAGAGACCAGATCGGCGGCTTTTACGGCGGTTACTAGGGTCTCAAAGGAACCATTGCCGACGGCGATTTCTACGATATTAGCCATTTATCACTCCTAACGATAATTTTGCGATTGAATAAACCTCAAACGGGCGGCTTCATTCATGCCGTATTCCCTGCGACAAAAACGATTCAACTGACCCTCAAAATAGGCACGGTTTGCCTTCAAATGTTCGGGATTGGGGTCATCTAGGGGATAAAGGAAGGCGGCTCTGCCCGCTTGGATAACGGCGGAAGTAACACAGTACATGGAACGCTGAAAGCTAATCGCCAGCTGAATCAGCATATCATCTTTACCCCGACAATGTTTTTGATAGTATGCCACCAGATAAGGGGGCAGGAAATGGAACATATCTTGATGGAGCAGAGTGGGGGGAATGCCCGCAGAACCCACAGGGAATTTATCCGCATAGAGGACACCAAAATGGAAGTCATTTTGATCGTCGGGAACCTGCTTGGCTTGGGCATTGTAGGACTTCGTACCCCGAAACGGAGAAGTGCGATAAAAGACTGCTTCCACATAGGGAAATGCCGCTTCATATAACCATGTGAAGCCTTTGGACTTGGGCACTAGGTCAAACCATTCGCCCCTGATATTCACCCTATGATAGATGGGTCTGCCAGCGATCGCAAAAATGCCATTGACTAAGAAGTTCATTGCATCAGGGACACTAGCAATTTTCCCTTCATCATATAAATCACTCATTTCAAAGAAGACTGGTGCCATGATTTCCCAGAATAGCCCCAGTACGCTTGTCATGGTGGCTTGACGGCACTGTTCATAAAACATCTCAGGGAATAATTTGTACAGTCCCAACATAATGGGATTGTACTTAAAGTAGGCTTGGATGGCTCGATCGCAATTTTGTTTGTACTCTTGTGAGTCCATGTAGGGTTCCAACAGACCGCCCATATTCCTATGCCAGAGCATGGCGCGCATACATTCTTCGGCAAATTCCATATTGATGCGATCGTGCCAGAGATGATGGAACAGTTTGGGGAGTTTTAGCCCCAGTTCGCCTTTTTCCATGAATTCCAGCAATTCTTTGTGGGCGGTGGCATAGCCGCGCCAGATGCGTAAATCGGCGTTGTCCCCCGCGTAGTGATTCTCTAGTTCCAGATACTCTTTGGGTAAAAAATACTTGAAGGCGGGCAGGGGGTCAAGAAATACCCGCTCGGCAATGTAGAGCAAATCCCGCCAATAGAAGTCCATGGGCACTGCATAAGCCTTGTATAGCCCGATGATCTGCATTAGGTTTTCGGGAGTGTCGGGCAACATGGCTCCCCCCGCCTCTAAACGATGAACCACTTCCGCAAATTCGTGGCGGGAAGGGGGCAGTTTCCGTTCTATGGTCGCCGTCATAGGTTTATTAAAAAAGGATTAGTAATTACTTATGGTTATTTTAACATGGATAGGCTCTACTCTAGTTTTGTTTTCATTAGGACTGTTAATGGCTAGGTTTGGGGCAGTTTATGTTTTGGGAGTGTAAACTACTCCCAGCTAAAGCAGGGAGCTTTTGGTAGCCCTGTAGCTAGCAAGCTAACCACGAGCCTCTGGGATGGTTTACGACACCCCCAATCGACTGTTACCAGTGCCTTAAACAACCGTTTCTGGTGTCCGCACTACAATTATAACATAAGGCTGACTAAAGTTCAGCTAAAGGAGCTTTCCTCCCCGTACTAAAGTACGAGGCTTCGAGCCCTACCCGATGTGATCCCTGCTGTGATTCAGGTAAAGGAGAGGGTTTTGACTTTGCGCAGGACAAACACATTGCCTTGATTGCCCCTGCCGATGCGTAAATCTTCATCTAAATAGGTGACCTCTAGCCAGCCCCGCTGTTCTCGATCGATTTTGATGTCTATGGCTCTGGCTTTTTGGTTGGTTTCTAAAAATTTAATGAACTGATCTACCCCTTGAGAACCTCCCCGATAGGACAGGAAACTTTGCAAGCCAATGATTGATCGATCAAATTTTACTTCTACCCGACGGGGGGAGCTAATGGTAAATTGGGCGCTAACGCTGACCAGACCTGCCAGCAGGGGCAGGCCATAGAGTTCGGCGATGTTGTAGAGGCGATTATCTGGAATGCGGATACATTGATAGATTTTGCCCAGTTTGGCTAGGGGCAGTCTGCCAAAACCTAGTAATGCTTGACTGGTGGTAAACAGCAGTTCCCAGTTGCCCTCTAGGAGTTGGGGGTGGGCGGTGGGGTGGGGGGTGGGGTTGAGGGATTCTAGGTTGGCGATCGCCGCAAATACTGCTTTATTTACTTCTGCATTGGTTTTCAACCCTCGATCGAGGGGCTGAATCAGGTTGAGTAGGGCATCTTTTCTCATGGGGTTTAGTCGTTCCACTCGCCCCTGGGGGGAACCACTGGATTTACTGCTAGGGGGCGGGATTTTTCTGCCTCCATAACTGCCCTGCGTTGCAACCATTGCCTGACCGCCATGTTCACAGCTTGGGTGGGGTCATTGGTAACTTCCGCCAATTCAGCGTAAAGGGTGGGGTCGATTTCTACACTGTGGGGGGCTAGTTCTGACATATCCTGAGGGTACAACCGAAATGGGGTGTTTATTTAAGTATAGGATGTCCAGCACCAATCCACTCAAAGGACAATTACGGCAATTTTACAAACAGCAAAGGTTGGCTTTGGGGGCAGAATTACGCCACCACCTGAGTCGGCAAATTTGCCAGAACTTGCGATCATCTGCTATTTTTGCCCATAGTGACAGGATATTTGCCTATTTTGCGATTCAGGGGGAACCCGACCTAACTACCCTGTGGCAGGCTTTTCCCCATAAGGTGTGGGTATTTCCCCGTTGTCAGGGGCAGGAGTTAGTATGGCATCCCTTAACCATCGATCGCTTAGCCCAAGATACTTATCAGGGCAAGTATGGCTTGCCTATGCCCCGTCCGCAGTTACCCCAAGTGCCCTTGGCAGAGGCGGATTTGGTGCTAGTGCCAGCCCTGGCGCTGGATAAAATGGGTTTTCGGCTGGGGTATGGGGGCGGATTTTATGACCGTTGCTTGGCAAAGCACCCTGTGCCCACCATCGGCATTACCTATAGCCAATTTGTGGTCGATCGATTACCCCGTGATGGGTGGGATATTCCCTTGGGTGGCATCTGTACCGATCGGGGTCTGGATAGTTTTTGCCCTCTGCCATAGATTTTCTAGCTCCATCACCGAACATTCGCCTAGGGGACGATCGGTCAATTTTTCCATGATGGCAAAACGCTGGGCAAATTTACGGTTGGTGGTGGTCAGGGCAAGGCTGGGATCGATGGCGTGCCAACGGGCAATCTGTACTAGGCTAAATAACATATCGCCAAATTCTGTCAATTGGCAATCTGGTTGGGACTCTTGGCTAAATTCCTGCACTTCTTCATGAAACTTCGCCCAAATGTCTGCCTCATTTTGCCAATCAAACCCTAATTCCGCTACCTTTTGGGAAATTTTCAGGGCGGCCATCAGGGGGGGCAACGATCGGGCGTAGCGGGCTAATTTACCACTCAAAGATTCTGTCCCTTTTTCCTCGGTTTTTATTCTTTCCCAGTTGTGGCGCACTTCCTGCCCATCCTGCACTGCCACATCACCAAACACATGGGGATGGCGGCGGATCAGTTTGGCGCTGATGCCTTCCGCTACCTCCTTCAGGCTGAATTGATTAGTTTCAGAGGCGATTTGGGCTTGGAGCACCACTTGTAATAATAAGTCCCCCAATTCTTCACAAATGGCGGATTGATCGCCACTGGTAAGGGCATCCACCGTTTCATAAGCCTCTTCAATAATGTAGGGGGTCAGGGACTGGGGCGTTTGGGCTAAATCCCACGGACATCCCCCCTGGGGCGATCGTAACTGGGCTACCACTTGGATCAGTTGGGCAAGGGCGGTAAGGGTTTCATTCATGGCTATCTATGATTTTTAGGGACATCTTGGAGCAGTCGCCGATTTAGTTACTCCTTTCCCCTCTCCCAGAGGGCGAGGGTAGTAGGACAAGTTTTTGGTGCTGGGAGTATGCTCAATCCACCTGTCTAAGGCTATATTATGGGCTGTCTGTTGGATCATGGGCACAGTTAATCATCGCCTTTGGGCAGGGCGCTGACGATCGCCTCCAGCACCTTAGTCACGGGCACTAGCTCCAGACCATAACTGTTGCTCACCGCCATATCGGGAATGATTGCCCGCTGAAAGCCTAATTTAGATGCCTCCTTGAGCCTACTCTCCAACTGGGACACGGGGCGCACCTGCCCCCCCAACCCCACTTCTCCAATAATTACCGTGCGGGGATCACAGACACGGTCACGGAAACTAGCGGACACGGCGATGGCCACTCCCAAATCTGCCGCAGGCTCAGACACCGTAATGCCCCCTACCGCAGACAAATAGGCATCCAACTTAGACAGGGGAATGCCAATGCGCTTTTCTAAAACTGCCAAAATCTGCAAAAACCGATTGGTCTCTATGCCCGTGGTAGTGCGGCGGGGCGAACTATAGCTGGTGGCACTGACTAGGGCTTGCAGTTCTACCACTAAAGGACGCGTACCTTCACAGGCAACGATCGTGGCGGTACCGGGGGCGGGTTGTTCCCGATTGCCCAAAAATAATTCTGAAGGATTGACCACCTCCAATAACCCCTTGTCTCCCATGGCAAATACGCCAATTTCTTGGGTCGCCCCAAACCGATTTTTGACTACCCGCAACAGCCGATGGACAGCAAATCGATCGCCCTCAAAATACAGCACCGTATCCACCAGATGTTCCAGCACCTTGGGTCCAGCGATCGCCCCTTCCTTGGTGACATGACCCACAATAAACAGACAGATATTTTCCCGCTTAGCGATGCGCATTAGCGCGGCCGTACATTCCCGCACTTGGGTCACCGAACCGGGGGCACTATTGAGATGATTGAAATAGATCGCCTGAATACTGTCAATCACCGCCACCTTTGGTTTCAGCCCGTGCAGTTCCCGCAAAATTACCTCTAAATCAATTTCAGGCAAAAGGTACAAATTGGGGGTATGGTCAGATATGCCCAACCGCTGGGCGCGCATTTTCACCTGTTGTGCCGACTCCTCCGCACACACATACAAAGTCGGATACCGCTGTTGCAGTTTTTCCCCCATGCCCAACAGTAAAGTGCTCTTGCCAATCCCCGGTTCCCCGCCAATCAATACCAAAGAACCCGCCACAATGCCACCCCCCAACACTCGATCGAGTTCCCCATACCCAGAAGTCAAACGCCCTTCGGTTTCCGTGGTAATCTGATCGAGGCGCACCGCCTGACGGGCAGTTGTCTTGGGTTTAGCCAACCGCACCAGAGGACTAGCCTCTGCCACCGTCTCCTCATGAATGCTATTCCATGCCCCACAATTACGACACTGACCATAGTGCTGGCTATACTCGGCTCCACATTCATTACAGACAAAACGGGTTTTCGGTTTGGGCATAAAACAAACTCATAATGAGTACAGCTAAGTTTTATGGTAGAGTAGGAGTGTTAAATAATTCTTAAAATTTCAAGGAGCATCACCCATGACCGAATGTTTACGCGTAGGACAGCCTGCCCCTGACTTTACAGCTGAAGCTGTGGTTGATTTAGAATTTAAGACCATCAAGCTCTCGGACTATCGGGGCAAGTATGTGGTCTTATTTTTCTACCCCTTAGATTTTACCTTTGTCTGCCCCACAGAAATTACTGCCTTTAGCGATCGATACAGTGAATTTGCCCAACTGAACACGGAAATTTTAGGGGTATCTGTGGACAGCAAGTTTTCCCACTTGGCGTGGATTCAGACCTCCAGAACCAACGGCGGCTTGGGGGACTTGAACTATCCCCTGGTGTCGGATTTAACCAAGTCCATCAGCTCTGCCTACAATGTACTTACGGAAGAAGGGGTAGCCCTCAGGGGTTTATTTATCATTGACAAAGAGGGAATTATCCAACACGCCACCATCAATAACTTGGCGGTGGGTCGCAGTGTGGATGAAACTTTGCGTACCCTCAAAGCCTTCCAATATGTGCAAGCTCACCCCGATGAAGTGTGCCCCGCTGGTTGGGAAGAAGGCAAGGCTACCATGAAACCCGATCCCAAAGGTTCCAAGGAATACTTCGCCGCCCTGAGTTAATTGGGTATAGTTATTTAATTTAGCTTGTGGGGGTGCGGGGGTAGATAAGCCCTGCACTGTATCTATAGGATCAGTGTCGGGATACAAATACCCCTGCAGGAGTATGATATGGGGTAATGGTATGCGTTTAATCCGCTCAAATCAACCTTGTTGTATAAAAGAGCTTTGCTGGAATCTGATACAACTACCTTAACACAACACGCGGTGGGACATCCCGTGTCTGCTTGCTGAGGGTTCTTGCGGTAGCGAGAAGCCCGACCTCTACCCGACAGGGTGAGGGTAAGGAGTATGTCACTTTGGTAAACTAGGCTTTGTTGATGTGACCTCGATCGTCCCGTTTACTTTGCATCTATCAGGAATTTATGGGAGATAACCAATCCGCAATCGCCTTGGGCGGGTTTATCAGTGTCATTGCCCTATTGCTGACGGACTTTACTCATTTGACGATCGCCGCCATGTTGGGGGCGTTGTTTTTGATTCTTACCAATGTAATGAGTTTGTCAGAGGCAATTAGTTACATTGGACAAAGTCATAGTACCCTTGCCCTTTTTTTTGGCGTTATGGTCATGGTGCGGGCATTTGAACCGACCAAAGTGTTTGACTATCTAGCCGTCAAGGTAATCAGATGGGCAGGGGGTAGCGGCAAATTTTTATTATTAGGTTTGATTGGTTTAACCACCGTAGTTAGTGCTTTTTTACCCAATGCCACTACGATTATTTTACTGGGCCCTATGATTCCGCCTCTGGCAGAAATTTTGTGGATTGACGCGGTGCCACTCCTGATTTTGATGGTGATTACTGCCAACAGTGCAGGGCTGTTAACCTTGGTGGGGGACTTAACCAGCTTTTTAGTGGGAGTGCACATCAATTTAGATTTTCTGGGCTATCTCAAAACCCTGAGTTTGAGCGGGGTGCTGGCTGTAGGGGTAATGATTCCCTTTTTACCTTGGTTATTTAGGGATTTGTGGGATAAACAAATTACTAACTTAGAGGCTTTGCCCCATCCCAAAATCAATCATCCCCGCATTTTGTTTGCAGGTTGTGTGGTGGCGGTGTTGGTATTGGGTGGGTTTATCATTGGCGAAAGATTGCCGATTCCTGTCTCTCCTGCTATGGTGGCGTTGATTGGGGCTTTGGTTACCCTGATCCTATCCCATCACAGCCGTATTGATACCGTGCCCCACATTTTACGGGATGTGGACTGGAGTACCTTAATTTTCTTTATGGGCTTTTTTGTCATGATTGGTAGCCTGACCAAAACGGGAGTGGTTACTACTGTGGCGGGGCTATTGGCGGGGCTGATGGGTTCTAATCTGGTGCTGGCTTCTTTGATACTGTTAGTTCTGACGGGATTTTTATCCTCCTTTATGCCCAATATCCCTTTAGTTGTAGCCATGATCCCCTTGGTGGACGAATATGTCAAGGTGTCTAATCCTGCGATCGATGCCAAGGCTTATCCCCCAGGAGTGTTGCCCTTGTTTTATGCCATTACCATTGGGGCTTCCCTTGGGGGCAATGGCACTTTGGCGGGCGCTTCCGCCAATATAGTAGCCGCAGGCATAGCCGAATCCCACAACCTCAAAATCACTTTTAAGCGATTTCTCACTTATGGTGTACCCATCACGATCGTGCAGATTTTAGCCAGTTGTGCCTATTTACTGTTATTTTTTGTGTTTCAACCCTGACCTCTACTGTCCCGTAAAATTATTGTCTATTCCCCTATCCTGTAACCTATGTATAGCTATCACCACATCATTGCTGGTAATTACGATCGAGCCATAGAGCACTATAAACAGAGGTTGGGAGAGCCGCTAAACCCCTTGATAGTGAGCTATTTGGGCTTAGCTTATTTTTTGCGGGGGGATACAACCGAAGCGGATCAGACTTGGGCAAGATTAACTAATGCTGAGCATCTCTCTTTACTACGAAAAATTTTAATTACTGATGCCGAAAGACAAGAACGCCTCAGTCAATGGGATACCGCCTATCAATTGCGTAAACGGGCTTATGAATTAAGCAAAATTGACAGTCCTCATAATTTATCTGCTGACAACTCAGCGCCTAATGGCTCTTTTACAGACCTATTGTTACTAATTCTGTCTGGATTACGATCGAATCATTTTGCCTCAGAAATCATTGACCAGACTCAAATTCTGACCATTCTGTCCCAAAAACCTAGCCTGACCGACAAAGAATCGGAACTGCTTCTACAAGTAGTGATTGCTAGTTTAGAAACCTACGCCGATCAGGACTGGGCATTGACTATGTTGGAAACCAGCCTGCCCAAATTTGTCGATCGAGGTTCAGCCAGCGCCGATATTATCAAAGTGAGTTTTGAGGTAGAGAGAAAATTTACCCCCCAGCTAGCTACTAAAATTGCCGAAATTCTTTTGGCACACAACCCAAATGACTACCATGCCAAAATTGCCATCTACTTGATTTTAGCCCAACGGTACGCCCGTGCCAGTAATTTTGATCAGGCTCTATCGATCATCCGTCAACACCAAGAATTAGTTAAAGATAGTGCCCTCGATGGGTTGATCGGTAACGAATCTTTTCTGAATGTTCTGTTATCTCTGTATGAGTACTGGAAGGAATGTTTAGAAATTAATGAGACCAGTGCCCGTCTTTCCCACCAACTAGCGGGCTATCCAACAATTACGATGAAGCTCTATCAACCAGCCGCCCTAATGGCAGTGGGATTTTTTGCGCCTTATTTTGCCGATCGTCCCAAAGAGAATATGTATCTACGGAAGGTGTGTAAAGATATTGCTGATCAGAAACTGGTAGAGAGGAATGAGGAATTTGTTTCAGGCTACCGTCATTTACACGAATTGAAGCGCCAATTACCCCTGCAAAGACCCCTGCGTATTGGCTATCTATCGGGGTGTTTACGCCGTCATTCCGTGGGATTTTTAGCCCGTTGGTTGCTTTACCACCACGACCCCACCCAGTTTCAGATTTATGGTTATATTCTCAACTACCAAAAGGATGATCCCCTACAAGACCTCATCACCAGCAATTTTCACAAAACCTACGGAAAAGTATCTCCCCGCCATGCCCATGAGTTAGCCTCCCAAATCAGTCAGGACGGCATCGATATTTTGGTGGATTTAGACAGTATTACTTCGATCATTTCCTGTCAAGTATTGGCACTTAGACCCGCTCCCATTCAAGTTACTTGGTTAGGATGGGACAGCTCTGGGCAATCTTCCGTAGATTATTTTTTGGCTGATCCTCACATTTTGCCCCCCGACGCGGAAGAGTATTATCCCTGTAAAATATGGCGACTGCCCCAGTCGTTTTTGGCAGTGGATGGGTTTGAGGTGGGTATTCCCACTCTGCGCCGCGACCTGTTAAACATCCCTGAATCGGCGGTGATTTATTTTAGTGCCCAGTCCAGTTACAAACGCAACCCCCACAATGTACGCCTGCAAATGCAAATTCTGCAGAGAGTGCCCCATAGTTACCTAATGATTAAAGGCGGTGGTGATCGACAAGCCTTAGAACGATTTTTCCAAAAAATAGCTGAGGAGGAAGGGATTAGTAGCGATCGTCTGGTATTTATTCCCCATACCCACACCGAAATGGAACACCGCGCCAATTTAGCCATCGCTGATGTGGTGCTAGATACCTATCCCTACAATGGGGCTACCCACACCATGGAAACTCTGTGGATGGAAGTGCCGATAGTTACTAGGGTGGGAGAACAATTTTCTGCCCGCAATAGCTATTCTATGATGTTGAATGCGGGAATCACAGAGGGCATTGCCTACACGGATGCGGAATATGTGGAATGGGGAGTCAGGCTAGGCACTGATCCAGAACTGCGCCGTCAAGTGGTGTGGAAGTTGAAACAGGGCAAACAATCAGCCCCCCTGTGGAATACCCGACAATTTGCTAGGGAGGTGGAATCCGCCTATCGCCAGATGTGGGCAAAATTTCAGGGACAGGAGACCCCAGCACCCCAACCACGGGAGTTTACACCCCATGATTTGGCAGAAGCTAGTAATCGTCGGGGTGAGGATTTATTGCAGGCGCAGGATTGGAAGGGAGCGATCGAGGTATTGCGAGAGGCGATTCACCATCAGCCTGATTATGCCGAGGCCCATTACAATTTGGGTCTGGCTCTGGCACAGGCGGGTGATCGGGAAGGAGGTATCAAGGAATTTCAGGAGTGCATCAAACATTATCCAGAGTTCCAGCCCGCTCACTACAATTTGGGGATTATTTATGGTCAATTAGAACAATATGACGAGGCTTTTACCTATCTCGATCGAGCCTTGCAGTTGAACCCCAATGATGTGGACAGCGCCTTTGCTCTAGGCAATCATTTTTTGCAGAAGGATGAACTGGAAACAGCGATCACTTACTATCGCTATGGTCTAACGCTCAATCCTGACCATGTGGATTGTCTCTGCGGGTTGGGAGCCGCCCTGTCCCGTCAAGGCAAATTGGAACTATCCCAAACCTATCTCAAGCGGGCGATCACCCTTGACCCCAATCACGCCCAGTCCCACTGTAATTTAGGTTTAGTAATCGATAAACAGGGTTATCACCTAGAAGCGATTGTATATTTAAAGCAAGCTTTGGAGTTAAACCCCACCATTGGTCAAGCCTATTGGCAATTATGTAATATTCTGCACAAGTTCCACTCCTTCGATCAAGAGGCAGTCGAGGATTGGTACCAGTATGCCCATAATTATTATCTTTACTGTCGTGACAAGGAATTTGTGCGTTCTGCCCTCACCTTTATTTCTACCAGTATGAATTTAGGCTTAGCAGATAATTCCATTCTCGATCGATTGGCTGAATTAGAGGCTTATTTTTATGAACATTTAGCACAGCTCTCTATAGATGAATTAAGTTCTATCTATATGATACTTCCTTTTGTAGTCAGTCATTTACGGGATGATTTGCATAAAAATGCCCAAATATGTAGGGAAACAGGCAGATTATATGTTCAAAAGAAGATGGCTTTGGTTGACTCCACCCGAGTCATCTCTGCAACTTCCATCCATCGCCCATTGAGAATTGGTTTTCTTTCCGCCCACTTCACTAGACATCCTGTGGCGTGGTGCAGTATTGATGTCTTAACAGAACTGGCTCAAATCACTCCCCACATTTATCTCTATGACAGCGGCAATGCTAAACAAACTGATTTGACCGATCGATTCCGCCAGATAGCTAAGGGTTTCTATAAACAAACCACTGATGGTAAAGGATTTGTATTCCAAAAAGAGTTACTAATTGAACAAGTGCGCCGAGATGAAATTGATATTCTCATTGACTTAGATTCCCTCACAGAAACTATTCATGCGGATATATTTGTAGAGCGCCCCGCCCCCTATCTGGTTTCTTGGTTAGGCTTTGATGCTCCTTTCCTTGATGGTCATAATTATTACCTCTGCGATAGATATACCCATCCCGACACCACCGATGACCACTACACGGAAAAGTTGTTAAAAATGCCCCATGCGCACATGGCGATCGGGGAATTTCCCTATCAACCTGTCGATCGGCGGGCACTGCGCCAGTCCATTCAAGTAGAAGATGACCAGATTGTCTATCTCTATCCCGCCCACAGTCGCAAATTTAATCCCGATACCCTCGAAGCTTTAA